>Ga0187864_10003636_pt1 | contig 12507 bp, 9 predicted proteins | sample June2016WEW_11_4_FD_132985 | JGI IMG/M metagenome (GOLD analysis project Ga0187864, IMG submission 132985) | Peatland microbial communities from SPRUCE experiment site at the Marcell Experimental Forest, Minnesota, USA - June2016WEW_11_40 | ecosystem: Environmental > Terrestrial > Soil >... | reverse complement strand
TGTCGCTCCGGCCGGACAAAGTTGACGCCCCAGCCAACGAACTCCGCGCTAAGTTAACGCCTTAGGGGGTCCGCCCTACTATAATGCCGTGTGCGCGGTTGCGAAACGGAGCGCAACACCTACGGCAGGCAGCATCGGCAGTTCGGACCCGGCGCCGCGATTACTCAGTTCCCCGACACCGCCACGGTGACTCCCGTCGGGCTGCTCACGCCTCCGACCGACACCTGCACCGGCGCATTGCCCGCGGCCAGGCCGCTGGGCACCTCCACGTTCACCTGCCAGACCCCGGCGATGATTCCGGGCGCGCCGCCGGCGTAGGTCGCGGTGGCCGGTTTGCCGCCCATGGTCACCGTCACGGGCAGCGTCGCGATCGGCAGCGGCACCGCGGCAACCAAGCCGTCCTGCCCGCCGGGATTGGTCGGGCCGCCGCCGGTGATGTAGAGCGAGAGAATGCCGTCCGCGTTCGGGTATGAGTTGGCCGGGTGGGATGGGCCGTTGATGGTTCCATCCTGATTCACCGCCGCCGCCTGGCTGCCGCCGCCAATCGTAAAAATGGCGGGCGAGGTCGCACTCATGGCCGTCGTAAACGGCGTCAGCACGGTGCCGTTGTAAGTAACCTGTACGGTCGCCTCGCTGCCGTTGACCGCATACGGCACCACCGCCGCCACCTGGGTGGACGAGGTGTAGATCAGCGGGGCTGGAGTGCTGTTGACCATCACCGTGGTTCCCGCCAGCGATTTGCCGTAAACCCCTGCCACCGGCGTGTTCGTCACCAGCGTGTTGGGACCCAGGCCGGAACCGTAAATTACGATCACGCCGCCCGGAGAGACCGCCGCGCTTAGATTGCTCGCGGCGTTGGCTACGGCGCAGATGCCCGTCCCCGTGCAGGCGGGTTCGAGCATGCGCACGGCATTATTGCCGGAGTCGGCGATGTACACCAGGCCCCCGCTCGTCACCGCCACGCCTTGCGGCGAGTTCAAGGTAGCCCCGGTGGCCGGACCGCCATCCCCGCTATATCCGATGCCGGTGTTGCCCGCCACGGTCGCGATGGTCGCATTGGGAAAGACTTTGCGGATGACCCCGTTCGAATCCGCGATATAGAGGTTGCCGAGCGAATCCGTAGCCAGGCCCACGGGAGACGTGATCTGTGCGTTCACGGCCCAGCTTCCATCGCCCGAATAGCCGAAGGTGCCGTTGCCCGCCACGGTGGAAATAATTCCCGACGAATTCACCTTGCGCACGCGGTTGTTCTGCGTATCGGCGATATAAAGGTTGCCGCTCGCGTCCACCGCCACGGCCTTCGGATAATAAAGCTCCGCGCCGGTTGCCACGCCGCCGTCACCGGCATAGCCTTGCACACCGTTACCGGCAACGGTGGAAATGGTTCCCGCCGGAGTGACTTTGCGAATCACCGAATTGAGGGTGTCGGCAATATATAGATTGCCGGCAGTGTCCACGGCCAGGCCGGTGGGAGTATTCAACTCGGCGCCGGTGGCCGCGCCGCCATCGCCCGCGTAGCCCGGCGTACGATTGCCGGCGTAGGTATTGATCTGCCCGTTCGAAGGCGTGACCACGCGGATGCGCTGGCCGATGGTATCGGAAATGTAGACATTGCCCTGCGCGTCCACGGCGACTCCGGCCGGACCCATGATCTGTGCCGCCGCCGCCGGTCCTCCGTCGCCGCCGACGCCCGCCAATCCGTTGCCGGCAAACGTGGTGATGGTGCCGGAACTCGCGACCTTGCGGACCACGTTGTTGCCGGTGTCGGCGATGTACACATTGCCGCTCGAGTCGGCCGCCACCGCCTGCGGTGCGTCAAGCTGGGCCTGGACGGCCGGCCCACCGTCACCCGCATACGAGAAAAAGCCGTCGCCCGCCACCGTGCTGATGTTGCCCTTACCCGGGCTTGGCACCTTGCGAATCCGGTAATTCTGCGAATCGGCGATGTACACGTTTCCGGCGCTATCGAGGGCCACACCGGTGGGCGAATTGAGCTGCGCCGCGAGGGCGCTGCCGCCATCGCCGCTGAATCCCAGGTTGCCGTTCCCGACGATCGTGCTGATGTAATTGTTCAGGTAGTTGGGGCCGGCGGCAATCTGGCGAATGCGGCCGTCGTTGCGCTCGGCGATATAAACGTTGCCAGCCGCGTCCACGGCCACGCCGTAAGGCTCGATCAATCCCGCATCCACCGCCAATCCGCCGTCGCCCGAGTAGCCGATGGTGCAGCCCGATGCAACCACGCAGGCGCCGGCAATGAAGTTGATCACGCCCTGGGTATTGATCTGGCGGATGGCGCCGTTGCCCGTATCGGCGATGTAGATGTTGCCTTTCGAATCCACCGCCACGTCCTCCGGCTGCCGCAGCTCGGAGACGTCAGGCGAGCCGGTATCGCCCTCGTAACCCGGATAGCCGTCGCCGGCTTTCGTGTGGATGATGCCCGAAATATCTACATAACGGATATCGTTGTCGCCGGTATCGGCGATATACAGATTGCCAGTGGAATCGAATGCGAGCCCGTTGGGAAAATGAAGGTGGGCGGAAATGGCTGGACCTTGGTCGCCCAGAAATCCCGGCGTTCCCACCTGGCCATCGCCCGCGAAGGTGGTGACGATACCGCCGGTGGAGATTACCCGCACCCGGTTATTCAAGCTGTCGGCGATATAAAGGTTGCCGGATTTATCCAATGCCAGGCCCTGCGGCGAATTCAACTGCGCGGAGGTTGCCGGACCGCCATCGCCCGAAAATCCCGGCCGTGAAGTGCCGGCCACCAGCGTCAGCGTGCCGCCGGCCGTCATTTTGTAGACGCAGTTGCCGGCGCTGAAATACATGTTGCCGGAGGAGTCGCCGACGAGTTTCGCGGTGGGACCGATGGAACTGTTGATGGCCGTGGCGGGGGTGATTGCCGGCGCTCCGCCCGCAATCGTCGCGATCGAATACTGTTGCCCGGATGCCACAGCGGCGCCGGCCAACAACAACACAGAGGTACTCCACATCAACCTTCCGGAAACCTGATTTTGCATGTACTTGCCCAGTCTAACAGGATGAGACGCGGATATTGAAGCTGCCTGTAACCGGTGCTGTCTGCACCTACCGTGCCAGTATCCGCCGCAGGGTTTCCAGAGCCTCGGCGCACTCTTCGCGGGTGACGTCGTAGTGGGTGACGGCGCGCATTTTCAGCGGATTGATGGCGTTGATCCGCACTCCCTGGTCTTTCAGGCGGGCGCTGATTTCGGCGCCTGCCACCCCGGTGGCGCTGACGTCGAACACCACGATGTTGGTGGCCACCGCAGCCGGGTCGACCTGGATGCCGGGTATGCGCGCCAGACCTTCCGCCAGGTACCGGGCGTTGGCGTGATCGTCGCATAACCGCGGCGGAGTCCGGTCGAGCGCCACCAGGCCGGCGGCCGCCAGCACGCCCGCCTGCCGCATGCCGCCGCCCAGGCGCTTGCGATACAGCCGGCCCCTGGCGATCGAATCCGCCGGACCCGCCAGCATCGAGCCCACCGGCGCTCCCAGCGCCTTGGACAGGCAGAACATCACCGTGTCCACCGGCGCCGCAACCTCGCGCACCGAAACGCCCAGGGCCGCGGCCGCGTTGAACACGCGCGCGCCGTCCATATGCACGGGAATGCCGCATTGGTGCGCGCCGTCGGCGATCTCGCGAACCGTGCGCAGCGGATAGACGGTGCCGCCCGCCATGTTGTGCGTATTTTCGATTTCGATCAGGCCGGTGGGCGCGTAGTGCGCCGCGAGGCCCCTGGCGTGGGGCTCGATGGCGTTCCAGGTGAGGATGCCGTCGGGCGTCTGGACCGGCCGTATCAGGCAGCCGGAAAACCACGCCGTCATCGCCAGCTCATAATCCAGCAGGTGGGCGCGCGCGTCCGCGATCACCTCCTGGCCGTGCTGGGTGTGCACCTTGACGGCAATGGTATTGCCCATGGTTCCGGTGGGCACGAACAAAGCCGCCTCTTTGCCGGCGATTTCGGCGGCGCGTTCTTCCAGACGGTTCACGGTAGGGTCTTCGCCATACACGTCGTCGCCGACTTCGGCCTCCGCCATGGCTTGCCGCATGGCGGCGGTGGGCTTGGTTACGGTATCGCTGCGTAGATCGATCATTCGTCGAGAAACTCCTGCAATACTTCGTTCGAAAGCATGACGCCGCGGCCTGTCAGCCGCAGCACGCCGCCCGACGCTTCGGTCAGGCCGGCGGCGGTAAAACGGTGAATGGGCGCGGCGTAGCGGGTCCATTCCGCCGCCGTGGGGCGGATTCCTTGGCTCAACCGCAGCCCCACGAAAAAACGCTCGGCCGGGTGCGGGGTTTCGTCCACCGCCGCGCCGTGCGCCAGATATTCATCGAGCGATTCCGGATTGCGCCGGCGCGTGCGCCCATCGAAGGAGTGCGCGTCGGCGCCGAAACCGGCGTACGGCTCGAGCTTCCAATACTTCAGGTTGTGCGCCGATTCGTACCCCGGCCGGGCGAAATTGGAAATTTCGTAGCGGGCGATACCCAGCTCCGCCAGCCGCTCCACCGCGGTCTCGTAAAAATCGGCCACGGCATCTTCGTCCGGCGTATCCGCCGCGCCATAGCGCGTGCCGCCCGCGAGGATTTCCTTTCCCAGGCGCGAGTCTTGGTCCACCTCCAGCATATAGACCGAAACGTGCGGCGGGGAAAGGCGCGCGATCCGATCGAGCGATTCGCGCCAACTCGACGCGGTCTGCCCGGCAAGGCCCGCGATCAGATCGATATTGATATTGCCGATGCCGTGGTCCGCCAGCAAACGCATTTCCCGCTCGACCGTTTCCGCGTCATGCTTGCGGCCCGTACGGCGGATTTCGCCCTCGACGAACGATTGCACGCCCAGGCTCACGCGACGGATGCCCGCATCGGCCCAGGCGCGCGCCCGCTCCGGCGTGACGGTTCCCGGAGCGGCCTCGATGGTGGCTTCCTTCCAGGGATGGCCGGGGATTTCGGCCAGGATTTCGGCCAGATGGTTGGCTTCCATGGTGCTGGGCGTGCCGCCGCCCAGGTACACCGTCTCCGGCCGCCATTGCCAGAGGTGCGCCCGGATTTCCGCCAGCAGAGTCTGACGGTAGCGGCGCTCGCGATCCGCCCCAAATACACCCGAAGCAAAATTGCAATAGGTGCATTTCTGCGCGCAAAAAGGATAGGAAACGTAAACTCCCGGCACTCTCTTGATTGTAAACGCAGGTGGGGCACGCTTCAGCTTGCCCGTGAGCCCGAAGGGCAAGAGGCGGTTCCAGCTCAGCCCTGGAAGGGCGTAGGCAGCCCCACCCGCCGGAGGGCGATTCCCTGCCGCGTTACAATAGTTGCCTCCCCCATGATCGAAGTCCGGGAATTGACCTCGCCGGAGGGGCGCCGGTATCTTGGCGCGCTCGCCCAAGTGCTGGTGGATTGCGTCGACGGCGGCGCCTCCGTCAGCTTCATGCCGCCATTCTCCCAAGCCGATGCCGAGGGTTTCTTCGATTCGGTTCTGAGCGAAGTCGAGGCGCGAAAGCGCATTTTATTGGCGGCTTTCGTGGATGGACAATTGGTTGGAACGGTCCAGATTGTGCACGCCACGCCTCCCAACCAGGTGCACCGCGCCGATATCGCCAAGCTGCTCGTGATGCGCTCGGCGCGCGCGCAAGGCATCGGCGCCGGCTTGATGGAGCAGGCCGAAGAATCCGCCCGCCGCGCGGGGAAGACCTTACTGGTGCTCGATACCTGCGCCGATACCGCCGCCGACAGGCTGTACACGCGCTTGGGCTGGACGAGAGTGGGCATCATCCCCAAATATGCCCTGAACCCGGACGGCTCCTGGTGCGACACCACGGTCTTCTGGAAGGAGATCTAACGCGGGTCGGTTGTTCAGAACCTCCTGCCCCTGGGAGGTGTTTGCGAGTTCGTGGCCCGGAGACTCGTAGCGCGGGTGCTTTTCTCCGCGGCTGTGCTGCCTCGCGGCGGATCGTCGCCTCCGCGCCCAGGCGTTTCCGGTCGTAATCGATCGGGACGGCGCCATCGATTCGCAGGCCAATACGGCGAAGTCCGGCTCCATCGTGACGTTCTACGCTACCGGCTGGCAATCGAATTTCTCTCCGCTCGCCGACGGCCAGGTCGCAACCGTGGCGCGCGACGCCTGCTTCGGGACTTGCCAGGCGGTTGCTTCTACATTTCCGGCGCCTTTCACCAACCGGTACGTTCTCCCCGCCACGGTATTGTATGGAGGCGCCGCCCCAGGCATCGTCGCCGGAGTCACTCAATTCAATGTCCAGCTCGGCGCCTTCTCCGCACTGGGCGCATACTCGTTCGGGCTTGCCGTAACCGGCCCCGCCGTGACCGGCCCCAGCGTTGGTCTGGCGGTCTGGGTGACTCCATGACCCGGGTCCTCCCCCGCGGGATCCGATATCTGCCCGCCGGTTGTTGGATCGTATGCCCGGACGAAGCGCCCGGCCAGTTGTCGTGCTAAGCGGCGCGTGCCGCGGGCGCACCCCGAATGAGGCCACACCGAAAGGGCCTCGGCACGTGCTCGCGGGATTAGGACAAGTCGGCCAGCGTCCGGCGAGGGCGGCAACAGCGCTCAGACCCCGGCAGGACGGCGAGACCGGGGTCATCTCCCCCAACGCGACTTCCTGGGCCTTCGGGCTTCCACTTCCGCGGGGATGGGCCTAGACGACGGCGTGGCACACCTGGGGTCCCGGCTTGCTGGCCCGAAGTAACCTGGATGTGGACTCCTAGATACTATGTCGTCTGGCAGGGTGAACGTCAATCTCCGGCCGCTTCGGTTCGCATTCTTGGTCGAGCCGGAGGATCGCTCGGGCATTCTTCAAGCGATCGAGCTCAACACGTTTCTATGGGGCGGGACATATAACCCCATCGTGCCCGTGTTTCGCCGCACACCGAGATCGTGGAGGCAAGATCACATTGAGGGGGCCTCGGCAAAGACCGTCGCCGAGGGCCTCGTACAGTCCTTTGATCCGGATTATATTGCCCTTACCGGCCGCTACGCGAATCTGACCATTTCCGTTGGGCACAGGAAGGTAATCCGCGCGAATGAGATCATTGCGGGTTTCGGAGAGAATTGGACGCCGCGCTATGGCATCAGTCTTTTTGAGGTCGTCAGCTATTTTATCGAAAGGGAATTGAAGTTCGTGCGGCGCTCGCCGATCGACGTCCGCGTGCCGGTGTTCTCCGGCCGCGGGTCGCTGTTTCTAGCGAGCGTCTTTGGGGCGCTGCCTGCTGGCGTCCAGAAACTCTTTGATGAGAGTTTCGAGTCGGCGCTTGAGGCAGAGCGTACCAAGTGCGCCCTCGCCGACTACCCGGAGCACCTCGGGGCAGGAACCCTCTTTCCAAGGCGCCTAGGTTCCATGTACTTGCAGCCGCCCCCGGTTTCTGGATTCCACCGCGGCGACTGTGTATTTCTATTGGACGCGACAAAGCCGCTCGACATCATCGACTACTGGAACCTGCGCGCGGTCGGATGGAGCGTCGTGCCAGTCGCGATTCAGTCCGCCGCGTCCGACAGCGTCCGGCGGTTTGTGAAGGAGTTCATCGAAGAAAACTTCGCCCCCTATCGCAGCAACCCTAGTCTGTACAACCAAACGATCCTCCTCAAAAGCCGCTCGATCTCGGAGCACCAGCTCCGGGAGTTCGGAAACGGTCTCGGCGTCGAACCCACACCCCTGACAGCCCAGGGGAAGTTCACGTACGAGGACAGGTACCCTCGGATTTGGGACGAGTGGGCGCGCAACGACGATGGGGCGGATCCTGCGATGCCGAACGCCGACACGCGGACCGTGGATTTTTCGAATGATACTCAGATCAGCCTGAGGACCCTCGATCCTGAGTTCGCATATCGTGATTCCCTGAACTCCGAAGCCCGTTTCGCCAACGAGGTCGAGGTACGAGCGTACGGTGGACATGACCTGGTCGCCGAGGTCATTCCGGAGGGGGACGACAGTCTCGTTACCGCGATCGGCAGCTACGATTTTGAGCGCTGGCGCTTCTCCCGAAGCTGCCCGGTGTATCTCTCTCCTCACCTGGACTGCCCGATTAGGGTGTCGGTGCCAGAAGCGGAGAAAGTGTTTGTCGAATGGCTTCGCTCGCGCGGGTGGGAGGCGAAGCTCTCGCCGCCTGGCCTGACCGCCAAGCAGCTCCTCAAGCAGGTACAGGGAGTCTGGGGCACGGCGTTTCTTTCAAACGACCACATGATCAAGCTGCTGGGCGAACTTGAGGGCGAGAAAACGATGGGGCTTACCGCCCTTCGGGCAAAGCTCGCCCGGATCGCCAACGAATTCGGCCGCGGTTCGACCGCCGACGGGCTGCTGGCGCGGCTCGTCGAGAACAACGTCATGAGGCTTGGCATCGAGGTCCAATGTCCGATCTGCACGCAGCACTCCTGGTATTCGGTCACCGAGTCTGATTACGAGATCCTTTGCCCCAAATACAACGAACGATTTCCCCTGCCGGCGCACGCTCCCAAGGAAATCGGCTGGTCGTATCGCAGTGTTGGACCATTCAGCCTTCCTGGACGCGCGAGCGGCGTCTACACGGTGCTTCTGGCATACCGCTTCTTTTCCCTACTGAACCACCGACCGACGACGGCGCTCTTGAGCTTCAAGGCAGAGAAGGCAGCAAAGTCGCTCGAAGCCGATCTTGGATTATTCCTCAAAGAGACGCACCAGGGACGCACCACGATTGAACTCCTGTTTGCGGAATGCAAGACGTACGGTCTCTTCGAGAAGAGAGATATCGACCGGATGCTCGCGCTCTCGCAAGAGTTCCCCGGCGCAGTTCTGGTGTTCGCCACCCTTCGGAAGAAACTTAAGTATGCGGAAAAGAGGCTCCTCCAGCCGCTCGTGAACCGGGGCCGGAGGTACTGGAAAGCAGGCCGCTCATACAACCCCGTGCTCATCCTCACCGCGACCGAACTCTTTAGCGTCTTTCGGCCAGAGGAGTCCTGGAAAAGGGCCGGTGGAAGGTACGCCCAGTGGGCCGGTAAATTCCACCGGAATCTTGGCCTCCGGGAGTTATGCGACGCCACGCAGCAGATCTACCTCGGTATGAAGCCCTGGCACCAGTGGCTTGAAGAGCGAAGAAGCGTCAGACGGAGTAGGGCAGTATGAATGGGGTGCGCCGTGTTTCTTGGGCTTGCTATGCGCCCGGCTCACGCAATGAGTCACGCCGCACGTCGCCGGGCGTTGCCGAGAGTTCCGGCGCCGATGGGCCGTCCGCTTTCCGTCCGTGCAAGGTTTAGGGGCTGCGGGGACGTGGGCGCTCACTTCAAATGCCCACTTGTCGAACGGGCCGGGTATCGCAATTCCCGTGAAACGGCGATCTGGGAAGCGTGCGCCGACAACAGGTGCGGATTACTCGCGGCAAGTCGGCTCGGCTCCCCGATGACTCGTCTCGCCGAGTGACGCATAACCCCGAACCCGCGGATGTGCGCTACCCCACGCGAGCCAGACCGGTCCTAGCAGTCGGACCATCCTGACCGCCGGCCCAGCCGGACGGGCCCCGCGCAGGCCCCCAAGCCCACGTTTCCCACTTCCCCCGAATCTGCACAATCTGCACAACCGTACCGCCGCACCGCAGCCCTGCCGATCCCGCCGCCGGCGCCCTTCCCGGCCCCCTCCAAAACTTCGGTGACAGAACTTGCGAATATTTCTTACTCCTTCCGTTTCATCGACTCACAGCCATTCCGCCCCTTCCCGGCGCCCCGTTTCCGCCCGCTCGCCAGTTATCGTATTGTCCGTAATGAGGTCCTCATGACCGAAATCGAACTCATCCTCCCGAGCAGCAGGAGGTGGGAGCATTTGGGACAGATTGTCCCGTGTCTGTTCCGTGTGTCCCCGAACAGATGGCGAAAGGCGAGTTAGCCCCCGCGAGGGGACCCGTTGGTTAACAGCTCGCAAGATGTGCTCGAGTTCGCGGGATCATGCTATGCGAGTCCCCGAAAATAAGGAAAACGGCGGCACCGGATTTCTGCGCCGCGTCGTTTTCGCCGGCTCGCCATCCGCACCTTTCGGCCCCTCTTCGCCCGCAGGACGAGGTGATCCGATGAAAGCGCTTTCTGGCCCGCTGGTTAACAGCACCGGACATCAATCAAGCGCTAGTGATTGCCAACATGTCCGGTACGAAGTATACTCGTATTCGGGAGGTTCGATGAAGCCGAGGCGCGCGTGGGAAAGGTAGAGGTCGTTGTCCTGGGAGGCCTGGATCTCTGGTTCAACTCTTCGGACCACCTGCCTCCACATCTCCACGCGAGGCGCCGTGGCGAGTGGGAGATTCGCGTCTGCTTTCTTCTTTGTACGAATGACGAATTGGTGTTCGACTGCAAGTGGGCCAAGAAGGACCCTTCGGCGAAGGTCCTCGCCAGAATTCGCAAAGCGGTTGTGGAGCATCGGGCCGAATTACTTAGGGAATGGGAGCAAAAGGTATGCAGGGAAATATGAACGGAACAAACGTTAGCTCGCAGGAATTGATTTTGCTGGCACATAATTCTGGCGCTGAAGGGGCGGTCTCTGACAGGCGACGTTTCCGAGTCCTTCACCGGCCAAACCGACAGACCGCTGAACGCGGCCGAAATATCTTCGTACTCGTCCCGGCCAGTGAGCTTCCTGATGTCGCTGAGTTCGTCTCAATTGCCAATCGCCGGCACCAACTCCGGGCGCTGCTGGTCAGAGACGACGTACAGCCGAGTTCCATTCCTCAGATGTTTGAACGGGCCGGTCTCAGGATGATGCGCAACACAGTCGTATACTCGGATTCCAGCGTTCCGCGGCGAGTACTTTCTGCGTGGACTCAGAATGCACAAGAAGAGCTCATTGCGAAGGCGAGCGTCTCGAAGGATCGCCTGTTTGTGCTTTCCTGTGCGCTGCAGCCGTATGAGGTCGCGTTCGACAGCATGCCATCGCTGAAGCGCATTCCCATAGCCGAACGCGCGAACTTTACCGTGGACGAAGATGGAAGTTACATCTACTGGGCCGGTCCAGATATCCACCTCGACCTTGACGCTATTCGAGCGGCAATTGATCCGGAGGCACGTGCCAGAGCCGAAGCAGCAAAGGCTCTGCATGATAGTCGGTACGGGGCGGCCATTGCAGAATTGCGTTTGAGAATGGGGCTGAAGCAGTCGCAGATCGAAGGCCTTTCTGAAAGGCAGGTGCGGCGGATCGAGAAGGGCGAGGGAACGACGTACGAGGCGCTGCGTCGCTTGGCCGTGGCCCATCGAATGGATCTGGAGTCGTACTTGCGGGAACTTGCGGCCAACGCCTCCGATCCAGCGCTTGACAGAGCAATCGCCTAATTCCGCCGACCGCGATTGGATGCTCCACGAAAGGGCCGTCACCCCGGTCAGCCTCGCCTACCAAACCCTCGGCGACATCCTCCGCGACACCGATGCTCCCGCCAGCGTCCAGTTCAAAGCCGCCAGGTTCATCGTCGAAAGAGGAACCGCCCCCACCCCACCTGCCAAACCGACCCCGGAAACGGCACAACTCTCCACAAAACGCACAAAAATGCACAAAACCAGCGATCCCCCAAGCCCAAAACCCGCCCAGCCTCAGACTTGTCCCTGCGGCAGCGGCAAGACATCCGAAGATTGTTGCCGGAACAACCCCCTCCCTGGCGCGGCCTGACAACCCGTAGCCATGACATAAAAACGCACAAAAAGCCCTCGTGGCGCAGGCCTGCCGCGGCGGCTGTCCGGCCGGCGTTCCGCAGCGCCCGGCGATCTTGTCGCCGGTGCTTTTGCCCGCAGCGTGTCACAAAAATGCCCCGGCCCTACGAAACCCTGATCTTGCCCGCGAAGCTTCGATAGGTATACACGAAATACACCGTGGCCAGCAGGATTCCCGGGATGAACCAGACCAAGCCTATGCCTAGGCCGTAACTTCCGGCGGCGGCGTTGGCGATTGTCAGGGAAAGCTTGGGGTCCGAGTTCGCCGGTAGGACGCAGGGATAAATGCCGGCGGCGGCGCTGGTCAGGAGTCCGGCGATCAGGGCGGTGGAACCTAAGAAACGGGGCAAGCCAGGCTTCGCCCAGCGCGCGAACAGCAGTCCCGCCACGCCCAGAGCTGGGAAGACAAGCATCCATGGCTGTGAGGTGAAGTTGGCCCCAAGCATCGGCTGCACGCTGAAACTGGCGATGGTGATGGCGATAGTTGCGGCCGCTACCGCCCACCACAGACCGTTTGCCCAGGCCGTGGCGCGGCGTTCCACTTCGCCCGCCGTCTTCATCGCCAGCCATAGCGCGCCGTGCTGGGCCAGGACCAGGAGCGCGGTTACGCCGACCGCAACCGTGTACCAATCCAAGATCCCGGCGTCCTGAGTCGGCCGGAAATCGGTCCACAGCGGCAGGAAAAACTCGTGGCTTCGGTCGAGCGGCACCCCGCGCACGACGTTGCCTAGCGCGGCGCCGAAGAATACCGCCAGCAGCGCGCTCGCCAGCGAAAATCCGGCGTCCCAAAACGGCTCCCACACCGCGCTGTCGAGGTGGCTGCGAAATT
>Ga0187864_10003625_pt1 | contig 12532 bp, 12 predicted proteins | sample June2016WEW_11_4_FD_132985 | JGI IMG/M metagenome (GOLD analysis project Ga0187864, IMG submission 132985) | Peatland microbial communities from SPRUCE experiment site at the Marcell Experimental Forest, Minnesota, USA - June2016WEW_11_40 | ecosystem: Environmental > Terrestrial > Soil >... | reverse complement strand
TTCGCTTGGTCTTTTGAACAGCCTCCTTAGCGAGGCGGAGCCTGCGGGGACGACGGGGCGGCGGACGGCTTGTTGGTGGGCGCCGTCGGGGCGGGCGGCTTGTTGGTGGCCGTCGTCGGGGCGGGATTGGTCGCCTCGGCGGCCTGGGAGGTCATGAGAAGGTTTGAGCCGGGAGTTGCGGCGGGTCCGGGCAGGGCCGGCGCGGTGGCCGGGGCCGCGGGAGGCGCGGGCACGGCGGCGGCGGCCGGCGCCTTGGCGGGCTGGGAGAAGAGTTTCTGGAAGTTTGATCGGTGTTGGCGATTAGCGATGTTCTGAAAGATCGAGAGCACCACCGCCAGGACGAAGAAGAGGGTGGCAAGGTACTTGGTGATTTTGGTCAGGACTGTGCCGGAGCCGGCGCCGAACAGGGCGTCGCTGGCAGCGCCGCCAAAGGCCAAACCGGCGCCCGACTCCTTCTTTGGAAGCTGGAGCAGTATCAGGAAGACCAGCACGAAGCAGGTCAGCACCATCACCGCGGTCAACAAACCGATAATGAACACCATAATTACATCCTAATTTAGATTGAGTTCTTAACTATGTCAGCAAAGCTGCGCGCTTCAAGCGAGGCTCCGCCCACCAGCGCGCCGTCCACGTCCGGCTGGCTCATCAATTCGCGGGTGTTGGCGGGCTTGACACTGCCACCATATTGGATGCGGACGCGGCGGGCAACTGTTTCGTCAAAGATTTTGGCCACCAGGCGCCGGATGAAGGAGTGGGCTTGCTGGGCCTGGGGGGTGGTGGCGGTTTTGCCGGTGCCGATGGCCCAGACGGGCTCGTAGGCAATGGTGGTTTCGGCCATCTGGTCTTTGGTGAGCCCGGCCAGGCTGCCCCGGACCTGCGTCTCGAGCACCTCCTCGGTTTGGCCGGCCTCGCGCTCGGCCAGGGTTTCGCCGACGCAGACAATGGGCTTAAGAGATGCGGCATGGGCCGCAAGGGCCTTTTTGGCAACGAGCGCGTCGGATTCCTTTTGGTATTGGCGCCGCTCGGAGTGGCCCAGGATGACGTAGCGGACGGAGAATTCCTTGAGCATGACGGCGGCGATTTCCCCGGTGAAAGCGCCGACGTTCTCCTGGCTCATGTTCTGGGCCCCGAGGCGGATATTCGAGTCGAGGGTGATTTTGGACACTTCGGACAGCGCGGTGAAGGGGGGGCAGACCACGATATCCACCTCTTTGACGTTGGCCAACTCGATTTTGAGGCCGCGCACGAGGTCCAGCGCCTCGGCCACAGTCTTGTTCATCTTCCAATTGCCGGCGATGATGAGCTTGCGTTCTTTATTCATTAGGAGTTGGGGGATATGTCGGTGAGTGCCGCCACGCCGGGGAGTACCTGGCCTTCGAGGAATTCAAGGCTCGCGCCGCCGCCGGTGCTCATGAAGGTGACCTTGTCGCCGAGCTTGGCCTTGTTGAGCGCCTTGACGCTGTCGCCTCCGCCAATGATGCTCTTGGCCCCGTGGTTGAGGGTGGCATCGACGACCGCGCGGGCGATGCCATTGGTGCCCTCGGCGAACCGTTTGTCCTCGAAGAGTCCCATGGGGCCGTTCCAGAGAATGGTCCTGGCCTTGGCGAGCACCTCGCAGTAGGTCTTGAGGGTCGCGGGGCCGATGTCCAGTCCGGCGGCATCCTCCGGGCAATTCATGTCCGTGTTGACGCGGATGTCGCGGTAATCGATGACGGGTTTGCCTTTCTTGTCCAGTTTGTCGGTCTTGACCGGGACGGCCACCAAGTCGTCGGCCGGGAGCAGGAACTGGACGTTGAGCCGGGCGGCCTTGGCGAGGGCGGATTTGGCGACCTCGGTCTTGTCCGGTTCGACGAGCGACTTGCCGGTCCTGTAGCCTTGCGCCAGGCGGAAGGTGTAGGCCATGGCGCCGCCGATGAGGAGCGTATCGGCCTTGTCGAGGAGCCGGTCGATGACCTGGATTTTGTCGGAGACTTTGGCGCCGCCCAGGATGACCAGGAATGGGCGGGCGGGGTTCTCCAATTCCTCGCCGAGAAACTTGAGTTCACGTTCCATGAGCAGGCCGGCGGCGCAGGGACCGCCGCGTTTGGCCACGACGCGCGCCACGCCTTCGGTCGAGGCATGGGCGCGGTGGGCGGAGCCGAAGGCATCGTTGACATACACGTCGGCGACTTTGGCCAATTTCCCGGCAAAAATGGGGTCGTCCGCCTCTTCCTCGCTGTAGAAGCGGACATTTTCCAGCAGGAGCACGTCGCCGGGTTTCATGGTCCCGGCCGCTTGCTCGACTTTATCGCCGATGCAATCGTCGATGAACTTCACCGGGCGTCCGAGCAATTCCTGGAGCCTGGCGGCCACCGGCCGCAGGGACATGGAGGGCTCGCGTTTGCCCTTGGGCCGGCCCAGGTGCGAGGTGAGGATGAGTTTCCCACCCCGCTCGATCAACAGCCTGAGGGTCGGCAGGGTTTCCTGGATGCGCGTGGCGTCGGTGATAACCATCTGTCCGTCTTTCTCCTCGAGCGGCACGTTGAAGTCCACCCGCACGAACACGCGCTTGTCTCGAACATCCAAATCTTTAACCGTCAGTTTTGCCATAAGCTCTTATCTCCTGAACAAGGACGCACAGCATACTCAGGCGATACGGGGAGTCAAAATCAAATTTGCTCGAATGCGAAACAACGGCCCAACCCGATCGGTTCAGGCGGCGCCGTGGAGCACCATCGGTGGGTCCCTGGCCTCCGGCAGCAAAGTTGAGATCCTCGGCGAAGGCGAACTGGACCGCCGGCTCAAAAGGCGCTAGTGCAATAATGCACGCATTTATGCTTGCAAAACTGCCGAACTACGGTATCTTCGCGCTATGAAGAAGTTGCTCGACTCGCCCGCTGATATCGCGATTGCCAAATCGCCCTCAATCGGGCAGCTCAACCAAGCTGAAAGGGAAGTGCTGAAAAGCATCGCTTGGGCCGGCTCCGGCGGCGTTTCGATCAAGGCGCTCGCCAGCCGATACAACATCTCTCGCGAAAGCCTCACTCGCATTACCGGCTTCTCTCTTCGCGGCCTTGTCAACTGGTCCGAGGGCGCCAAGCCCAGTGCTTCGACCACCCGCCGCCTCACTGAGGTCAAGCGTCTGTTCGCGGCGCTCGAAAAACTGATCTGCCCTGAGGCCATCGGCCCTTGGCTTAAAGAACCCAACCCGGCGTTCGACGGCTCAACGCCGCTCCAGGTCATCGAGCGCGGCGAAACTGATCGTGTTTGGCGCATGGTCCACGAACTCGAATCCGGCGAGCCCGCCTGACCCGCCCCTCAAGCACCGACTCTGAAGTATCGACTGCCCCTGCCGCCCGGTCTGCGACCGGCCGGCGTTTTTGCTGGTTGCGCGGCTTGACAGGCGCCTTTTGGCTGGTATTCTCCCCCGTTCCGATTACGGAGCGTTTCCTGGCGAGGCGTCAAGCGGATAGGACGCGGCGGGGTGCGAGCCGAAGAGAATTTATGAAACGACAATATCAGCCCTCGAAGATACGGCGCCAACGGCAGCACGGGTTTATGAGCCGCAATTCCACCAAGAGCGGCCGGGCCATACTGCGCAATCGGCGCCGAGTTGGCCGCAAGCGTCTGACGCCTGTCTAACCGGGGCCGGCGCATGGGCGGCACGACGGGAGAGCGGCTGGGCTTTGGGCGGGCGGCACACCTCAAAGAGGGGCGGGATTTTCGCCGGCTCCGCCAGCAGGGGCAGCGGACGGTGTGCGGCTGTCTGATTGCCAACTGGCAGGAATTGCCGGCGGCCTCGGCCCCGCGTTTAGGGGTCATCACCGGGGCCAGGCTGGGCAACGCGGTGGCGCGGAGCCGCGCGCGGCGGTTGCTGCGGGAATCATTCCGGCTGCACCAGCATGAGTTGGCCCGGCCCATCGACCTGGTGCTGGTAGCGCGCCCCTCGATTGCCGGCAAGGGCTTCGCGGAGGTGGAAAGGGATTTTTTGACAACGTTGCGGAAAGCGAAATTGTGGAAGGGAACGAGAGGGTAGGTCGGACTGGTGAATGCGGCTCAATATATCCTGATCTCGGGAGGGCGGCTGTATCGCCGGGTGATTTCCCCGGCCAAGACGGCCCTGTTTGGGCCGCTGGCGCACTGCCGCTTCAGTCCGAGTTGTTCGGAATATGCGCTCGAGGCTGTCCGGCTGCACGGGGTTCTGGCGGGAACGTGGCTGGCCCTTAAGCGCATTGGCCGCTGCCATCCCTGGGGTGGTTGCGGGTGGGACCCGGTGCCGTCACTCCCCGGTGAGCGGCCGGCGCAGGCTGGCCCGCAGCCCTCGGGCCGTCCCGAGGGCCGCGCCGCAGGCCGGACGGGGTATTGTCCCAAAACGCCATAACTTTGCATGGATCGCAAGTCAATCGTCGTCATTGTTGTTTGTGTGCTCCTGATCGGGCTCTGGTCTTTCGTGCTCGTTCCGAAGCTGTATCCGCCCCAGCCCTTGCCGGAGGGTTCGACCAATGCGCCCAGCATGGCGGAGTTGCCCACCAACCCCGGCCCCGCTTCGCCGGCAGTTCCCGCGCGAATCGAGGCGCCCTCGCCGGCGGCTGCCCTGGTGGCCAATACCAATGAACCCGAGCTTTTGGTCCAGGCAAGCAACGGCAATGCCCGCTACACGTTCTCTTCTTATGGCGGGGGTTTGAAGCTGGTGGAGTTGTACCCGGAGGCAGACTCGACGGGCCAGGCAAAGGACTCCTCAACCAACCAGGTCGCCACGCTCAACACTTACACTGCGGCGCCCACCCTGGCCTTGCTGGATGGGGTGAGCGTGCAAGGAGACGGCATCTTCAAACTGGCCAGGACCACCAACGGGGTCAGGGCGGAGAAAACGCTCAGCAACGGGCTGCGGATCGTCAAGGACTTCGAGCTCATCTCGAATTACCTGGTGGCGGCGACCGTGCGGCTGGAGAACCACTCGGACCGGCCGCTGGAACTGCCTCCGCAGCAATGGTTTGTCGGCACCGCCACTCCCATGGATCCTCGCGACAGCGGATTGGCGGTGGGGGTCCTATGGTACAATGGCGCCAAGACGGTCGATACGGGCTCGAGTTATTTCTCGTCGCACGGCTTTGCCTGCACGCCGCGCATCCCGCCGGAGCAGTACGTGGGCGGGTCCAACAACGTGGTCTGGGTGGCGTTGCACAATCAGTATTTTACCCTGGCAGCGATGCCGCAGGAGGCGGCGCAGGCGGTGGTGGTGCGGAAGGTCGAGTTGCCGGGCCGCAGCGGAGAGGAGGCGGCCCTGGTGGCCACCAACGCGCCCCCGCCCGTAGGCTATGAGGCCGCCCTGGTCTATCCTGGAAAGAGCCTGGCCCCGAACCAGAATCTCGAGCGCCGGGTCTTCCTCTATGCGGGCCCCAAGGAATACCAGAGGCTGGCGCGCATCGCCGAGCGATTCGGCAACAACCTCGACCTGGTGATGGACTTCGGCTGGTCGGGCTTTGTCTCCAAGGCCCTCTTGCTCGGGATGAATACGCTGCACCACGTGCTGCGGCTTTCCTACGGCTGGGCGGTGGTGGCAATCACCATTACTATCAAGCTCCTCTTCTGGCCGCTCACGCAGGCCAGCACCCGTTCGATGAAACGGATGCAGGCCCTCCAGCCCCAGGTCAAGGTCATCCAGGAGAAATTCAAGGAAGACCCGGTCAAGATGCAGCGCAAGATGATGGAACTCTGGAAGGAGAATAAGGTCAGCCCTATGAGCGGCTGTTTCCCGATGATGATACAGATCCCCGTCTTCTTTGGTTTCTACCGCATGATCTCCAGCGCCATCGAACTGCGCGGCGCCCAGTTCCTCTGGGTCAAGGACCTGGCCAAACCCGACACCCTCTTCGTCGTTCCGGGGCTGACCTTCGTGCCCTTCCTCAGCATCTCCGGGGTGGGACTGCCTTTCAACCTGCTCCCGCTTATCATGGGCGCCACCATGCTCTGGCAGGCGCACTTGACGCCCCCCTCTCCCGGGATGGACCCCACCCAGGCCAAGCTCATGCGTTACCTGCCGCTCATCTTTATGTTGGGATTCTACAATCTCTCCTCGGGCCTCACCCTTTATTGGACCGTCAACAATCTCCTGAGCATTGCCCAGACCAAACTGACCAAGACTACCGCGGAATCTGCACCCCAGGCCAAAGGTCCGGTATTGACTCAGGCCCCAAAAAAGAGGAAATAAAGGAGCCGGCTCACTGGACGCAGGACCGATCAATCATCAACTCACGACAGATATGCCCGCAGAACCCAAAGCCACACTGGAGAGCCTCCTGAACCACCTTGGCTTCAGCGCAACCGTCGAAGAGCATCACCTCGAGGACGGCATCTTGCTCGATGTCAAGACCGAGGACTCGGGCCGCCTCATCGGACGGCAGGGCCAGACGTTGTCCGACCTCCAATACATCACCAACCGGCTGCTCTTCCAGCAGGACCCCTCGGCGCCCAAGATCATGGTGGACGTGAGCGGCTATCGCGCCCAGGCCCGCGAGGTGCTGGTCAAGAAGGCCAAAGAGGCGGCCGAAAAAGTCCGCCGCTGGGGCGATGTCGTGGAACTGGAACCGCTCAGCGCCTTTGACCGCCGCATCATCCACCAAGCCCTCAAAGACGACCCCAGCATCGAAACCCACAGTGTCGAGGTCCAGGGCACCGACAAGAAGGCCATCTTGCTCAGGCCAAGACGTTAGTCCGTCATTCCCATCTCATCACGCTCACCCGGCTCGAGCGGGGTAGCGTGGTCTGGGGCGGCACTTCGACCAGGCCATTGGCGGCGGCCAGCGAACCCAAGGCATGGGCGGCCTGCAGGCCGGCGGAAAAGACCTGGCCGGCGCCATCGACTCTCACGCGCAGGAAATGCGGGCGGGCGCCCGGATTGGCCAGCGGTTCAGCCAGCACGCCGGGGTGGGCGGGCAAGACAACTTCCCTGGCGCCCTGCCACCGAAGCAGGGCAGGGCGCGCCAGCAACAGGAAAGTGACCAGGGCTGAGACCGGGTTGCCGGGCAGGCCGAACAGGAGCTTCTCACGCCACCGGCCGAAGACAAAAGGCCGGCCCGGCTTGATGGCGACCCGCCAGAATTCCAACGTCCCGCCAAGTTCCGCCAGGGCGTCTTTGATGAAGTCCAGTTCTCCAACCGACACGCCTCCTGTGCTCACGACGGCATCGCATTGGGCGAGGGCCTCCGCCAGTGCGGAGCGGGTTGCCTCCGGCGTATCCGCTACGAGGGGAAAAATCCTGGGAACCGCGCCGGCGCTTCGAACCAGGGCGGCCAGGGCGAGGCGATTGCTCTCATAAATCTGCCCGGGCGCAAGCGGTTGGCCAGGCTCTCTCAACTCCAAGCCGGTGGCCAGCAGGCCCGCCACGGGCCGGCGCCCGACAAGGACCCGCGCGCGGCCCATTGCCGCCAGCAGACCGATGCGGCCCGCGCTCAGCCGGTCACCCGCCTCGACCAGCGTCGCCCCGAGCTTTACGTCTTCCCCGCGCCGCCGGACATTTTCGCCCGGCTTGACCGGGTCGAGGACCAGGACCATGCCCGGCTCCTCCGGCACCACCCGCGTGTCCTCCTGCATGACCACTGCATCGGCGCCCGCCGGCATAGGCGAGCCCGTGAACAGGCGCGCGCAGGCGCCGGAGGGAACTTCCTGCGCCGGGCTTTCCCCGGCGGCGATACGGCCGCACAGGCGCAAGCGCGCGGGGGTCTCGGGACAGGCTGCCGCGACATCCGCCGCTCGCACGGCATATCCGTCCATGGAGGAATTGTCAAACGGCGGCAGATCCAGCGGCGCGGCCAATCGCGCTGCCGCCACCCGGCCCGCCGCCTCGCCCAGGGCAACCTCTTCGCGCGCCGTCGAGGGGACCGCCGCCAGGATTCGCGCCAGGGCTTCGTGGAGTTCGAGCATGAATGAGCTAACGGCTCGTAACGACCGGCAGGCCGGCGCGAATCGCCATTCGCAGGACGGTGGCTGGCTTCTCCTGTGTGAGGGAAACGGCACTTCGCACCGCCGCTGCAAGGTCCTCATCGAGATCCACGCTGGTCTTCATAGCTTTATTTTGCACCCAACCGGTGGCAAACTCAACCTTGAACAGTTGCCTTTATTTTCAGCCCATTTGCCCTTAAGCTGTGCGGTGATGAAAGTTAAATGCCACCAGCTTTCCAGCGTCGGGTCGGTTCGGGATCATAACGAGGACTTCCTCCTTTTCTGGGAGTCCGAAGAATTCGATCGGCGCCAGGAGGCGGGCAGCGTGGCCATTCTGGCGGACGGCGTGGGCGGCGAGGGCAACGGCGATGAGGCCAGCCGGCTGGCTGCAGAAACCGCCTTGTCCGTGTTTCGTGAAAGGAAGCCCGGGACTTCCTCCAGCGACATGGTTCGCAGGATGTTCGACGCGGCAGCGGCCCAGGTGTTTCAGGCCGCCCAACAAAAGGGGCGGATGGCGACGACCCTGCTGGTCTCGATTTTCCACCAAGACAAGGTCACCGTTGCTCATGTGGGAGATTCGCGCGCGTACTTGATTCGGGCCGGCAAGCTCAGGCGGTTGACCACCGACCATTCCTACACGGCGTTGCAGGTGAAACTGGGCCTGCTGCTCGAGCGCAATGCCATGACCAGCCCGCATCGCTCGACTTTGACGCGCAGCATTGGCTACGAGCCGATCTGCCATTTCGACCTGACGACCGAGGCGCTGATGCCGGGGGACATCCTGCTGCAATGCACCGACGGGCTCTACGGCTACAACCTGGACGAGGAAATCCTCGAGGCGGTCGTCAAGTACCATCCCGGCGAGGCCTGCAAGCGGCTCATCGCCCTGGCCGAAAAGCGCCAGGTCAGCGACAACGTCTCGGTGCAGATCGTCCAGGTTTGGGATGTCGAGCGGTCGCAGGGGATCAGTGCCGTCGCCGACCCGGCCCGCGGCGGGTCCGGGAGCGAACTTGGGGTTGGCCAGGCGCTCGATGGGCGGTTTGAAATCACCGATGTGATTGCCAAGAGCGGCATGGCCTCGCTCTTCAAGGCCAATGACCGTGTGAGCGGGGCGGAGGTCGCCATCAAAGTGCCTTACCTCCAAATCGAGAGCGACATTGCCGGATTTGACCGGTTCCGGCGCGAGGAGGAAATCGGCCTTCAACTCAACCACCCCTATATTCTTAAGATCATCCCCGTCGAGAAAAGAAGCCGCCCGTACCTGGTCACCGAGTATCTTCGGGGCCAGACGCTCAGCGAATTGCTAAAGAATGTCCGGCCTCTGCCGGAGCCGGACGCGGTGAAGATCGCCAGCCGGATTTGCGAGGCCCTCGAGTACATGCACCGGCGCGGGGTTGTGCATCGGGATTTGAAACCGCAGAACATCATGCTCTGTAACGACGGTTCCATTCGCATCATGGACTTCGGCATCGCCCGCGCGCAAAGCTCCCGCCGGCTGACCTTCGTCGGTTTCACCCCGGCCATGGGCACCCCCGATTACATGGCGCCCGAGCAGGTCAAAGGCAGCCGTGGGGATGCACGCACCGATATCTACAGCCTCGGCGCCATCCTTTACGAGATGGCCACTGGCGAACTCCCTTTCGGCGGCGACAGCGCTTATGTCATCATGAACGCCCGGGTGACGGGCGATCCTGTGGCCCCCAGGAAAGCGAATCCCAAACTGACCCCCGTGCTCGAGGAAATCATCCTCCATGCCATGGAGCGCGATCCCAAAGGGCGCTACGTCTCCGCAGCCCAAATGCAGGGCGAACTCGATGATTACGAAAGGGTTGAGATGACCGCCCGTTGCAGCCGCCTCCAGGCGCCCCAAATCTGGAAGTCGCGCTTTCGGCTGCTGCCGATAATCATTGGCTTTGTGCTGCTCCAGGTGATCCTCTTCCTGCTCTTTTTGCTCTGTTTCCGCAAGCGGTGAGCCGGCGCGCGCCGAGGGGCGAAGCCCGCGGGGAGATCCGAAATCCGAAGGCCGAAATCCGAAGGAAATCCGAAATCCGAAATCCGAAGGCCGAGGCCGCAAAACTTTCGGGCGTTGGCTCTACACTCAATCCTGAGCGCCACAGGCGCTTCCGCGTCGCACATCGACCCCACCGAATGAGGAACCCGATGCCGATTTCGGATTTCGGATTTCGGATTTCCTTCGGATTTCGGGGCTTCGGATTTCGGATTTCGGGTTTCGTCCTTCGCCCCTTGGCTTTTCGTCCACACTGCGTGGTTTTTAGCTTGGTGGTCAAATCTCGACAGCATTTTTCGGGGCGTTACGGTTGGCTCAAAAACTCTATCGTTCTGTCAGCAAGGAAGTTACATATTTGTTGATTCGCTTGGCACGGAGGGTGCGAGGGGATTTGGCCCGCAGGCTCATTATACTCATTTTCTATGAAAATGAGGACGTTTGTTTATTGGCTGCGGCCTTGACCGGAAGCGTAAGACTCGATCGGAAATGAAAAAAATCGAAGCAATCATCAAACCGTTCAAACTGGAGGAAGTGAAAGATGCCCTGGGCGAGATCGGAATCGAGGGCATGACGGTGACGGAGGTCAAGGGGTTCGGGCGGCAAAAGGGCCACACCGAGATTTATCGCGGGAGCGAATACACGGTTGATTTTTTGCCGAAGATAAAAATCGAGTTGGTGCTGGGGGATGAGTTGCTCGAGAACGCCGTGGCGACGATTGTCAGGGCGGCCAAGACCGGGAAGATCGGCGACGGCAAAGTGTTCGTGTCTCCGGTTGAGGAGGCCATTCGGATTCGGACAGAAGAAAAAGGCGAGGCCGCCGTTTGACATCCGATGGCGACCATCTACCCTGGATTCCCATGCCCGCTGCCCCACTCTGCACTTTGCACTGCGATCCCCTACCCTCGGTTTCCGTGCCCTCTACCCCCCGATCCCCCTAACCCCCTATGAAGAAGCTTGTTCTCACCCTCGGTTTGGTTGGCCTCGTGTTCTGCAGCAGCCCGCTCACGCCCCGCGCGCGCGCCGCCGCCGCAGAGCGTTCGATTCAGGAAAGGCTCGATGACATCGAGGCCTACATCAACAACGGTCCCCGCATCTCGAGCACGAACGGCACTTGCAAAATTGCGGGTCCGGGTCCGGGCCATAATGGCTGGATGATGACCAGTTCGGCCCTGGTCCTGTTCATGACCTTGCCTGGGCTGGCGTTGTTCTATGGCGGCCTGGTGCGCCGCAAGAACGTGCTCTCTGTGCTGGCGCAATGCTTTGGCATCGCCGGCCTGGTGACCATCCTCTGGTGGTTATGCGGTTACTCCCTGGCCTTCCACAGCGGGGAAACCTCCAGAGGCTGGTCGTTTTTCGGCAACCTGAACTGGAAGTTTTTGAAGGGCGTGGATTCGACACCCAACGCGGATTACGGCTCGTGGGTCTCGCACAACGTTTATTCCATGTACCAGCTCATGTTCGCCATTATTACGCCGGCGCTCATCATCGGCGCCATTGCCGAGCGCATGAAATACTCGGCCGTTCTGCTCTTTGTGGCGATCTGGATGTTCGCGGTCTATTTTCCCCTGGCGCACATGATCTGGGGCGTGGACGGCATGATGAACGGCGTCTCCAACCCCAAGGCGGCAATTCGCGCCATCGATTTCGCCGGCGGCACGGTCGTGCATATGTCTTCGGGCTGGTCAGCGCTCATTCTCTGCCTGATCCTGGGCAAGCGGCTGGGTTTCGGCCGGGAACCGATGCCGCCTCACAGCATGGTCTTGTGCATGGTCGGCACGGGGATGTTGTGGGTCGGTTGGTACGGCTTCAATGCCGGCAGCGCCGTCGCCGCCGACGGCATCGCCGCCAACGCATTCATGGCTACGACTTTGGCTACGGCGGTGGCGTCCTTTACCTGGCCCATGGCCGAGTATGTTACGCGCGGCAAACCGAGCGTCCTGGGCTTCTGTTCCGGGGCAGTGGCCGGTCTGGTGGTGATCACTCCGGCCTGCGGGTTTGTCACCTCGACTGGGGCAGTCATCATTGGGGTGGCGGCCGGCCTGATCCCGTTTTTTGCCTGCTGGAAGCTCAAGGCCTGGTTCGGTTACGACGATGCCCTGGACACCTTCGGAGTGCATGCCGTTGGGGGAACCTTGGGGGCGTTCATGACCGGTTTGCTGGCCAGCTCCACCGCCAACCCGAACCTGGCCAACAACCTGGCGGACGTCGGCAACAAGCTCGATGCCGCCAATGCCGCCACCCAGAACGGCCTGGCTGACCTGGTCGCCCATCACCAGCTCTGGATCGAGCAGCTCAAAGCCATCGGCGTCACTCTTTGCCTGGCAGTGGTTGGCTCAACCATCATCGCCTTCGTCGTCCGGGCCATCCTCGGGTTGCGGGTCTCGCCCGAAATCGAAACTTCCGGTCTCGACTTGGCGGAGCATGGCGAAGAGGGTTACCACGCCGAAGGCCAGATGATGTATTAACCCACGTTTTCGCGGCGCGCCAGGCCGAGGCATCTCCATGCTTGCGCCCGGTCGGGCGCCGTGATACCAAGACGACGAACTACTAAATAGCAAACCAAGAAAATAAATGAGTACACCCAAGAGCGTAATCGAATTAGCC
>Ga0187864_10003624_pt1 | contig 12532 bp, 16 predicted proteins | sample June2016WEW_11_4_FD_132985 | JGI IMG/M metagenome (GOLD analysis project Ga0187864, IMG submission 132985) | Peatland microbial communities from SPRUCE experiment site at the Marcell Experimental Forest, Minnesota, USA - June2016WEW_11_40 | ecosystem: Environmental > Terrestrial > Soil >... | reverse complement strand
GGGCGCAGACGGGGTCGAGCTCACCCGCGTCATCCCCCTGAACGACGAGAAGGCCGTGCTCTACGTCCAGCAGCCAGGCGCCCACGTCGGCCGCCGCGCCGAGCACCTGGTGGTCACGATCGACGGCAGGCAGACCAACCGGATACCGATGGCCTCCATCCGGCAAGTGGTCATCTTCGGCAATGTCCAGGTCTCGACCCAGGTGCTGCTCATCCTTGCCGAGCAGGAGATCCCGGTCTCGTACCTGACCGGCTATGGGAAGTTCGTGGCCTCGGTCATGCCGTCGCCCCCCAAGAACGTGGCCCTCCGCGCCCATCAGTACCGTGCATTCGCCGACCCGGCCATCACGCTCGGGCTGTCGCGGTCGATCGTGGCCGCGAAGATCGCCAACCAGCGGACGCTCCTGATGCGCTCGCTGCGGTCCCAGGCGAAGGATCAGGACGCCGATGAGGAGGCGGACACCCCTGCCCCGGCGCCCGCTCGGGGCAGCGACGAGCCCGCCGCCCGAGACATGGCCGAGATGCTGGGACGGGTCGACCAGGCGCCCGACCAGGGTGTTCTTCTGGGTCTGGAGGGGCAATCCGCCGCGCTGTATTTCGGGGAGTTCGGCCGGATGCTCAAGGCCCGTCCGCCCGGCGAGTCGTTCGATTTCACCACGCGGAACCGCCGTCCGCCCCGCGACCCGGTCAACGCCCTGTTGAGTTTCGCTTATGCGCTCCTGTGCAAGGACTGCTTCGCGGCCGCGTGCACTGTCGGGTTCGATCCGTATCAAGGTTTTTATCATGCCGGCCGCCACGGACGTCCTTCGCTTGCCCTTGACCTGATGGAGGAATTCCGCGCGATCATCGCCGACTCTGTGGTCTTGAACCTGGTCAACAACGGCATGCTGACTCCCGCCGATTTTCTGACCTGGCGCGACGCCTGCCAGCTCAACGACGAGGGCCGGGAGGTTTTCTTCAAGGCCTACGAGCAGCGCAAGTCAACCGAGGTGACTCACCCGGTCTTCGGTTATCGCATGACCTACGGCCGGATGCTCGAAGTCCAGGCCCGGATGCTGGCCGCCTTCATTCGCGGCGACATCCCCCGCTACACCGGTTTCACCGTCAGATGAGTAGTGGCGAGTTGCGAGTGGCAAGTGCCGAGCGAGGACCAGGACAGGCGCCGTCTCCCGCTTGCGGCGCTTTCGAGCCGCTGCCCACTGCCTGCGGGCGAACGGACCGGAGAGGAGAGCAACCACGAATGACACGAATCTCACGAATCGAAGCGCGCTGGCCCGCTGCCGGCGGCCTACTGCTCACTGGCAACTGGCAACTGCTTTCTAGGAAAGGATCGTGCAATGCAGGCTCTGGAATTGTGCAAAGCCCTTGTCGAAGGTCACGAGCTCAAGGCCTGCCGCGAGAGCGAAGGCAGCGAGGTACGCATCGCTCCAGACTTTGGGAGAAAAGGCCCGGCGCTGCGTGTAGCCCCGCCAGAGCGGCTCGATGTTCGCGGGCTCGTCCGCGAAGGAAACACGCGGATCGCCGAGGAATTCGTCGAACATCCGCCACGCGTCAGACATCGACACCGCTTCCGCCCCAAATGCCTTGGGGTTCGTGGCCAGTCGCAGGAAACCTTGCTGTGTCAAGCGGCAGAACGCGCAACTGTCGTTCGACAAACCCTCAAACCAATTCTTGCCGCTCTCGTGATGGATATGAGATCTGAAGGCCAGGGCCAGCCACAAGTTGATGTCAGCCAGAAACATCCTCGTCTTCCAGAAGCTCCGCGACGCGCTCGGCGGTTAGTGGACAACTTCCCGGTTGATCGGACGGCACGAGCGGCAATCGGACTCGACGTCGTGAATCGGGCGGACCCGCTCTTGACGGCGCCGGGTAGGAGACCGTCACCACCGCACCCTCCGGCAGCGGGACCTCGCCCTCCAGAACCACGACGCCGTTATGGACGCGACCCTGAATTTCCATAGCTGCATTCTCAGTCGAAGGGCCATGCAAATCAAGTCCACCCTTCGGTTCGCTCGGGACAATCGATGATCAGAACAAACCCAGCATAGGACTGGCCGCGGATTCACGCGGATTAACCCGGATCATTCACGACCTTACCGACCACTGACCACTGAGCACTGCCCATGGACACCTTTCTTGTCGCCTACGACATCAGCAATCCCAAGCGGCTGCGGAAGGTCGCATCAACATGCGAGGACTTTGGCCTTCGAAGGCAATTTTCCGTGTTCGTATGTAGATTGACCGCGACCGATCTGGTACGCCTGAAGTCAAGGCTCTATGAGATCATTGATCTCGACATGGATCAGGTGATCTTCGTACCACTGTGTGCCCGTTGTTCCGAGCAAATCGAGGCCCTCGGCCGCCCGACCGAACCGCCCGACGCGAGGGATGTGGTGATTGTGAGTTGAGCCTATGGACGTTATCGCCTTTCCCGTTGCTTTCAAAGCTCTCACCGGCTACGCTCCTTTTCCCTGGCAGGAGGCGCTCTACGCACGGTTCGCGGCGGGTGAAATTCCGCCGTCGTGTAACCTTCCCACAGGTCTGGGCAAGACGTCCGTCATCCCCATTTGGATGATCGCTTTGGCGAACACCCCTCAGACGGTGCCCAGACGCTTGGCCTACGTGGTAAACCGCCGGACAGTGGTCGATCAGGCAACCAACGAAGGCGAGATGTTTCGGAAGCGGCTGCTTGACCCGGGGTACGAAGCCCCGGGGCCAGAGGACATCATGTTTCGGAGCCTCGTAGCCGATGGGCTTCGGCGCTTGACAGCCTTCCCAGACAAGGCCGATTACGATCCGCTGGCCATCAGTACCTTGCGTGGTCAATTCGCGGACAACGGAGAGTGGCGGGCGGACCCAGCTCGCCCGGCGATTGTAGTTGGTACCGTGGATATGGTTGGCAGCCGGCTGTTATTCAGCGGCTATGGCGTCGGATTCAAAGGCAAGCCACTTCACGCCGGTTTCCTCGGGCAGGATGTGCTGCTCGTGCACGATGAAGCGCACTTGGAGCCAGCGTTTCAGAGGCTCATCGAGGAGATTCGAGAGGAGCAAAAAAAGGAACCCGCACCGCTGGGAGACGGGTTGCGGTTGAGAGTCATGGCTCTGTCGGCGACACCGCAAGGGACTACGGAAACTTTCGAATTGACTCCTGCAGAGAAATCGCTACCGGAACGACTTCCGGACGAATTGTCCGAACCGGTTCACTTTGTCTGGCAGCGGTTGAAGGCGAAAAAGGGAATCGCCTTCCACCTACCGGAGGATGAGAGAGAGAAGGTCGCTGACAGGATCGGAAAACTAGCCAACTCCTATTCTACCTGTGGCGATGCCATCCTGGTTTATGTCAGCTCCCTCGAAGATCATGGGATCGTTTGTAAAGCTCTGAGCGGACACAAAGTGCAAATGCTGACCGGCACCCTTCGCGGCCTGGAACGAGACCAGATGGCCGACCCCCGGAAAGAAACCGGGTGTCCAATCTTCGCCCGGTTCCTGAAACCGCCCAAAGCCCAGGCTTGGGAGCGAGAGCCATGGAAGATCACGCCAACGCCGGGTACCGTTTATCTGGTTTGCACATCGGCCGGCGAGGTGGGTATTGATATTTCGGCCGATCACATGGTCTGTGACTTGGCCCCGTTCGAGCGGATGGCCCAACGCTTCGGTCGAGTAAATCGCTACGGCACCGGAGACGCCAAGATTGATGTCGTTTACGAAGCGGCGCCCGACAAGAAAAAGGAAAAAACTCCACTGGACCAGGCGCGGTGGAAGACGCTCGAACTGCTGAACAACCTGCCGCCCGAGGGGGAGCGGCGATCAGCCAGCCCCTTGGCACTCATGCATCTTCGGAAACGAGATGATCTGAGATCGAATTTCGATGGGGCATTCACCCCGTTGCCGATCATCCTCCCCGTCTCCGACATCCTCTTCGACACCTGGGCGCTTACCACGATCCGCGACAAACTGCCCGGTCGTTCACCGGTCGAGCCGTACCTGCACGGAATCGAAGACGACAAACAGGCTGAAACGTACGTCGCCTGGCGCGACGACGTTTGGATGTTGAGAGATGCAGCATTGACAGACGATAGGATCACAGACTTACTCGATGACTACCCGCTCAAGCCTCACGAACTCCTCCGAGACAGCACCTACCGCAAGAACACAGGTGTGCGGGATCAACTCGCTCGGCTTAAGGATCTCGCAGAGCAACCCGAAACTCTACCCGTCTGGGTTCAGGAGCCTGGGGGCGATGTCCACGCGACTTCTTTGGAAGAGCTGCCAGACCTCCCGCTCGCCGGCCGGAGAGTGATGTTGCCACCAAGAGCCGGTGGACTGGTCATCTCCAACGGCCTGTCTCGTGGGCTCCTTAACGGGGCTTCCGGATATGAGCCCGCCCACCATTCCCTTTACGACGTTGCAGACGTCTTGCGGGACAGCGAGGGGCATCCGATCCGGTTGCGCCAGCGAACGACAGGTATCACAGAACCCCCCAAGGGCATGAGGAGGGTCGAGGCATTAAGGCTACGCCCTGAGCCAGAGGAGGGAGACGAAGCGTCTTCGGAAGAGAATGACCGCGAAGGAACGACGTTTACCCACCTCCAGTTCTTCACAAATATGAAATCGGCCGACGACGACAGGTCCAAGACGAGCCGTGAGGGCGTGAGCTTGGACGTACACATGAAGGACGTGACTGCCCATACAGAGCGAATCGTCCAGGCCCTGAGTCTGCCGGACGACCTGCGGCACGCATTCAAGCTGGCGGCGATATTCCATGACCACGGGAAGAAAAGAGTCACCTGGCAGAAGTCCATCGGTAACCCGACTCCAACGAACTGGCTCGCTAAGTCCGGCGGGAAGATGAAGCCGGTCGAACTGAGCGACTATCGCCACGAATTCGGCTCTATGCTCGACTTGCAGACAATTGCCGGTCCTGTTCTCGTCGGCTTGGACGTCAACTATCAACACGGATTCGGGTCTCTGCTCGAGGTGCAGGGGCAAACCGAGTTCCTAGAGTTAGACGAGGACCAGAAAGACCTCGTGTTACATCTGATCGCTGCGCATCACGGTCGTGGGCGGCCCCACTTTCCTCCGCATGAATCGTTTGATTACGATCCAAAGGGCAAGGACCTGGGGATGATCGCCGCCGAGGTGCCACAACGCTTCGCTCGACTCCAGAGGAAGTACGGCCGCTGGGGACTGGCCTATCTCGAATCGCTCCTTCGCGCAGCGGACTACGCCGCCAGCGCCAATCCATCGGCCACACTGGAGGACGCAAGGTGATCAAACCCAAGGCCAGCATGAGCGTCAAGGTCGACGTGACCAACCCCGGCCAGTTCTTTGCTTGCTGCGGACTGCTCGAGCTTGCCGACCGGATGTGGAGTGGGGCGGAGGGCTGGTTCGAATCGGCATGGTTCCACATCTCCGCTGGCGGTGAGCTGTCGGAGCTAATCAGCAACCTGTCTCAGGCCGAGTTGCTGCAACTCGACCCGGACGACAACACGGCGTCCCCGATAGCGATCGGCCGGCCGTTCCGAAGCCTTCGTCTGGACTGGTGGCATGACGAGCGTGCCGGCGGAAGGGACCTGAAGGTCTGGGCTGGGACGATGGAAAGCCTTCGAATCGCCAAGGCGATGCAGAACGCCATGCGAGATGAGCGATTCCATGCCGCGAATCTCTTCGACATTGGCGTGATCGCTTACGACCCTGACAACGTGGACAAGAAGGTCGAACCCTTCTACTTTGATGCGAGGCGGGGACCCAATGCCCATTCCCGAGACGTCGGCTTCTCCCCGAACGACCTCCAGATGACGACCACCGCGTTTCCGCCTGTCGAGCTACTTTGCCTTGTCGGTTTGCAACGTTGCTTGCCGCGGAGGGCCGATCAGCCTCGCGTCTACGACTATTACACCTGGGCCGTACCTCTGCTTCCCTCTTTGTGCCCGGCGGCCGTGTGCGGCCTCCTGCCCCACGTTGGCGGGCTCGGCTTTCGATTTGAAAACTGGTACCGCACCGGTCAGAGAAAACACAAGGCGTTCCGTTCAGCTATCCCGATTTCCAACCCAAGGTGACAGATGAGTGACCTGACGCAGTTCGACCAATACCTGAAGGACGATGGGCCGGCGGCCCTGGTCATCCGCGAGCACCTGACGCCCGTCGAGGGCAAGGATGGGGTGCTCTTCCCCGCCACGTTCGCCGCCGGCGATGGCTTTGCTGGCGGTTACAACATCGACGGCGACCCGGCCGGCGACAACATCTGCCTGATTGACACCGTCGGCTCGCAGGCGAACCGCATCGAGCCCATGTTCGCGGAGGCGGATTACAAGACACTCGTACCCCAGATCATCGTCGAGGCCGGCGAGAAGCAGGTCAACCTGCTCGAGGCTGGCCACCGGGCCGGAGACGCCATCGTCCGCTGCTCGGAGCTGCAACAGACGCTGCAAAACGCCTTCAAGTCCGTGCTGAAAGGCGACGCAGCGCCCCTTGCGAAGATTGCCCCGACTTCCCTCGTCTTCGGAGTCTGGGACTCGCGGGACACCCAGGCCAAGCTGCCTCGGCTCATCGCGTCCACGATCCGCGCGTTCAACGTGCGCAAGCTCACGCGGTCGGCCCAATACATACCCGCCGCGGAGTACGTTGCGGACAAGCTTCTCGAAGAGCCGGCCGACAAGGCAACGAGGGATGCCTACGCCGAGCGCGGTTTCATCCACGTTCCGGCAACCGGCTCTCACGGCGGTGTCCTGGCTCACGGCGTTGTCCGCCGCGATGCGACCCTGGGCCTCGCCGCGCTCCGTCTCCTCCACTCCGGCGGAGACGTGGAGAAAACCCTGACGCTGAGACGCTACATCCTGGGTCTCGCCCTCACGGCGTTCACCCGCAATCCTACGGGGTATCTGCGGCAAGGCTGCCTGCTCGTACTTGACCCTGAGAAGCCACGCGAGTTCGTGGAGGTGCTCACGACCGGCGAACGCAAGCCCGCGAGCGTGACGCACGCGCAGGCACTCAGCTACGCCAGAGAGGTGGCGACCGCTTTCGGGGTCGGGGAGAGCAGAACGGTGAAGTTTGACGGGGAACGGGCCAAGAAGGACGTGAAGGGAGAAGGCGAAACTAAGACCAAGGGCAAGAAGGGCAAGAAGCCCGACGCGGGGGAGGCCAAATGATGCCGGCCTCGTTGTGCATCAGCATCCGTTTTCTCCAGTCGATGTGCCATGCCCGCGGCGATCTGGAGCAGCCGGAATGGCCCCCCTCGCCACTCCGCGTCTTCCAATCCCTCGTGGCCGCGGCTGCGGCCCGCTGGAACGAGCGGGAACATATCGAACACGCCGCCGCCGCGCTTCGCTGGATTGAGCGGCAGCCTCCACCCTTGATCATCGCCGCCCACGGTGAGCCCGCCCTGGTGAAGTACCGGCTCTACGTTCCCGACAATGTCGGGGACAAAGTGGCAGCGTCGTGGTCTCGCGGCCGCGACGCAACCATCGCCGACTATCGCACCGAGAAAGAGGTTCGCCCGATCCATCTGGCTCGCGATCGTGACGCGGTTCACTACCTCTGGCCGCTTGCTGATCCCGATCCCGAGTTCGAGAGGCACAGCGAGGTGCTGGTCGCCGCCGCGCGTAGCATCACGCACCTCGGCTGGGGAGTCGATATGGTCGCGGCGTGTGCGTCTGTCATCTCCGCGGAGGACGCGGACAATCTCCAGGGCGAGCGCTGGCGGCCAACCGGTGACACTGCGGCCACTGCGGCAGCGGGACTTCGCGTCCCCATCGAAGGCACGCTGGACGATCTCATTGCAAGGCACAACGCCTTCCTCGGCCGGGTTCGCCAGGACGGCTTCCACCCCGTGCCTCCTCTCTCAACGTTCGGCGTCGCCGGCTACAGTCGGTCGACCGATCCGCCCCAGCGCCCGTTTGCCGCATTCAGCCTGCTCAAGCCGGATGCCAGCGGCTTCCGCCCATTCGGCGCAGTTCAGCACACCGTCGCCGTCGCGGCCATGATGAGACACGCGGCCGGTGGCGACGCAGTGGCCAATGCGCTCGGCTGGCCTACCGAGAAGGTGGCCCGGTTCGTCCTCGGACATGGCGAGGCCCACGGTGAGCCGCACACCCCTGTAGCTGGGCCACGACTCGCATTCATCCCTCTTCCCAGCATCGAGCCGCGTGGCAGCGGACGCGCCGAGGCCGTCGGCAGCATCCGGAGGGTCCTCATGACCGTTTTCGGCGGGGACGCGAACGAAGATATCCTGCGGCTGGCTCGACTACTCAGTGGCGCCGAGCTGATGGCAGAGGGGGAGACGTCTCCCGTGGCTTGGCTCTCCCGGATCCCGAATTCCGACAGGGTGCTCCGCCGCTACATCGATCGATCGTCGACCTGGGCGACAGTGACACCGGTGATTCTTCCGGGCTACGATGACCCCCGGAAGCTTCGCAGGCGGCTTTTCGCAAGCAAGCAGCAGGGGCCCGGGCACCCCGACGAGGTCGGGCAGAAACAGATGCTGGAAAAGCTCGACAGCCGCATCAATTTCCTGCTTCGCAAGGCCATCCAACAGGCTGGGTACAGCCGAGAGCTGGCACGGGCCGCCGAAATCGAGTACCGCGGCGTCGGCTTCTGGCCGGGAACGGATCTTGCGGTCCGCTACAACTATCCCGAGAAGCTTCGTCGCTTCCGGCGGGTCCATGTACGGATCACCTGGCGCGACGACTCGGGCAAGCCGCTAACGATGCCCGGACCAATCTGCCTTGGGGGCGGGCGCTTTCACGGCCTTGGTTTGTTCGCGGGTTGCTGACTGCGGGCCCCTTCGTCGGCACTCCCTCCGTACCGGCGAGGGCTTCCCCGCGCATGTTACAGGCCCCATCGCCGTGGGCCACTCGTGCCATCTTGGCCTGGGGCTCTTTCTTCCCGCAGGCTCCGTGGAGTAAGCTATCGCGTCGAGGGGATCGCCCCGCCCGCCACGTTGCGCGTACCGCGCCAGGCTGGCCGGCTGGTGCGGATTTTCTCGTCCCTTGACCCGCGAGCGGTGAGGTGCTGAAATGTTGATTAGGCCGCATCCTGGCCGTAGCTCCTTGGCAATCAGGATGTTAGCTCGAAAACGCCTTGCAGGCGCCTCTCGCTGCGCCCAAACCCCGTTACCTTTGGCCTTTACGACTTCATCGCCCGAGCTCGCGATCGGTTTGACACCCCCTCAGATCGACCCTCTCGCAAAACCGGACCTAAGTCCTTTGCTCCAAACGGTCCGGGGGGCGGGCCCTCTTCCACGGCTTCATCGCCGTGGCCCCATTGAAGCGAGATCTCACTCCAGTCCGCGAACGGTCCCTGGCCCTCTTCCACGGCTTCATCGCCGTGGCCCCATTGAAGCCGCGAGGCAGACGTCCGTAAGACTTTGGCCCGTCGCTCTTCCACGGCTTCATCGCCGTGGCCCCATTGAAGCGGGGATGGCGACGCGGAAAGACTCATGGAAGCCCTACTCTTCCACGGCTTCATCGCCGTGGCCCCATTGAAGCGGTTTGTCCGCCGGCCAGCTCGTCCAGGAGGGCGTCAAGCTCTTCCACGGCTTCATCGCCGTGGCCCCATTGAAGCATCGGCGACGATATCGTCATCACGGTGCTGTCGGTCTCTTCCACGGCTTCATCGCCGTGGCCCCATTGAAGCAACATGCCCGCGAACGCGATCACTTCGATACCATCGCCTCTTCCACGGCTTCATCGCCGTGGCCCCATTGAAGCCTGAGGAAGATGCTCGAAGAACTCCCTATTCGTCTTCTCTTCCACGGCTTCATCGCCGTGGCCCCATTGAAGCAGTTCGGATCCGCCACTGAATCTGCCTGCGCCGATACTCTTCCACGGCTTCATCGCCGTGGCCCCATTGAAGCCACGCAGGAGCGGTGGACGGAGCACGGGGCCCACTTCTCTTCCACGGCTTCATCGCCGTGGCCCCATTGAAGCTCGACCTTCTCTCACACCTTGGTCAAAAGCCCCAACTCTTCCACGGCTTCATCGCCGTGGCCCCATTGAAGCCTAAATGAGTGCCGGGACGATCCGGACCTCTTTAACTCTTCCACGGCTTCATCGCCGTGGCCCCATTGAAGCTTGTTCACCCGCCGTTGATCGGACGACGGTACGGGCTCTTCCACGGCTTCATCGCCGTGGCCCCATTGAAGCTTCACCGGGGTGGAATCTGGTTTGTCACTGACACCCTCTTCCACGGCTTCATCGCCGTGGCCCCATTGAAGCGCTCCGACGGCTCCGTCCCCCCACGGCCAGGACCCGCTCTTCCACGGCTTCATCGCCGTGGCCCCATTGAAGCGTTGCGAGTGATGCCCGGAACTGCCGACGGCGGATAGCTCTTCCACGGCTTCATCGCCGTGGCCCCATTGAAGCGATGAGGGGCAGCGGGTACAGGCGGACCATCGGATCTCTTCCACGGCTTCATCGCCGTGGCCCCATTGAAGCCACCGCCCTTACCGCCGCCTGCTCCTCTACCTCCACCGCACTCTTCCACGGCTTCATCGCCGTGGCCCCATTGAAGCTCTTAAACCGCGCCGCATTATTGCCACAATTGCCAGAACTCTTCCACGGCTTCATCGCCGTGGCCCCATTGAAGCGATGACGCCCTTGCTCACGCCACCAACAACGAGAGCTCTTCCACGGCTTCATCGCCGTGGCCCCATTGAAGCTCTGGCGGCCGTCATGGTGTCGTGCTCCTCGGGGTCGCTCTTCCACGGCTTCATCGCCGTGGCCCCATTGAAGCAAGCTCAGCTCGCCATCGAGTCCATCTGGGTCGATCTCTTCCACGGCTTCATCGCCGTGGCCCCATTGAAGCCACTCAGTTAGGCTTGGCATCATTCACCGGTCTCGTCTCTTCCACGGCTTCATCGCCGTGGCCCCATTGAAGCGAAATCTTCGGACGGGTTAGAATCGACCCGGTCAGGGCTCTTCCACGGCTTCATCGCCGTGGCCCCATTGAAGCGTTCGCCACGACGGCCAGCGGTTCGGTGACGCTGGCCTCTTCCACGGCTTCATCGCCGTGGCCCCATTGAAGCCACTAACCGCATCGAGTTCGTTGCGGAAGTGAGAGTCTCTTCCACGGCTTCATCGCCGTGGCCCCATTGAAGCGTGAACTATCCGAACGGGCAGGCGGACTATCTCGACTCTTCCACGGCTTCATCGCCGTGGCCCCATTGAAGCTCTTCCGTGGCGGCCAGCAGGCATTCGCCGTGCTGCGCTCTTCCACGGCTTCATCGCCGTGGCCCCATTGAAGCGGTCAGCCGACCAACGGACAGCTCATCGCGTGGTCCCTCTTCCACGGCTTCATCGCCGTGGCCCCATTTAAGCATTGGTCGGTTCCGTTCCACGTGGAACGGAACGCCGCGCCTCTTCCACGACTTCATCGCCGTGGCCCCATTGAAGCAAGCATTCAGGGCCTGCATCAACTTCCCCCAGGTTGCACCTCTTCCACGGCTTCATCGCCGTGGCCCCATTGAAGCGGTCAATACGGCTCGGTGGCGGGGCACGGTTCCGGCCTCTTCCACGGCTTCATCGCCGTGGCCCCATTGAAGCTGTGTTGGATGCGACCCCGAGCGTGGGCGTCGGGAGCTCTTCCACGGCTTCATCGCCGCGGCCCCATTGAAGCGTAGCGAAGCATCCTGCGCATCGGCTTTCCCCGGCTCTTCCACGACTTCATCGCCGTGGCCCCATTGAAGCAGGAACACGTAGGGCCCGGTCACGCCGCCGCTGGGATACTCTTCCACGGCTTCATCGCCGTGGCCCCATTGAAGCGAGATCACCAAGAAGAAGAAGGACGGCACGACCCACCTCTTCCACGGCTTCATCGCCGTGGCCCCATTGAAGCCGTACCTGGCGGCGACAATGCCACCGGAGAATGAGCCTCTTCCACGGCTTCATCGCCGTGGCCCCATTGAAGCCGGCCGCTGCAGTGGCCGACAGACCGTTGAGCGGACTCTCTTCCACAACAAGGGCGACGGCACGTTCGAGGACGTCACCGATCGCGCCGGGCTCGGCGGCTCGCGCGGCTGGCCGACTTCGGCCGCGTTCGCCGATTTCGATGGCGACGGCGACCTCGACCTGTTCGTCTGCCACTACCTTCACTGGGACCCCGACCGCTCGCTCCCCTGCCCCGACCCCGAGCGGCCCGGGAAGTACCTTTACTGCGTGCCCCGCGGGTTCGAGGCCGAGCCGGACCACATCTTCCGTAATGACGGCGGCCGGTTCGTCGACGTGACCGTGGAATCAGGGATCGTCGACCGGGACGGGCGAGGTCTGGGGGTCGTCGTCGCCGACTTGGATGACGACGGCAAGCCCGACATCTTCGTCGCCAACGACATGACGGCGAACAATCTCTACCGCAACCTCGGGGGTTTCCGATTCGAGGACGTGGGTGAGGCGTCGGGGGCCGCCATGAGCTCCGGGGGGGGCTACCTGGCGGGCATGGGCATTGCCTGCGGCGACTTCGACGGCGACGGCCGGCCCGATCTGGCCGTGACCAACTTCCATGGCGAGTCGGTCACGCTGTACCAGAACCTCGGCGGCAGC
>Ga0187864_10003620_pt1 | contig 12544 bp, 6 predicted proteins | sample June2016WEW_11_4_FD_132985 | JGI IMG/M metagenome (GOLD analysis project Ga0187864, IMG submission 132985) | Peatland microbial communities from SPRUCE experiment site at the Marcell Experimental Forest, Minnesota, USA - June2016WEW_11_40 | ecosystem: Environmental > Terrestrial > Soil >... | reverse complement strand
GTGTCATGCTGCCAGCCGCCGGCGTCTTCGATCGCGGTGCGGCGCCAAATGCCGGCCGTGCCGTTGAAATTGAAAAACAGGCCGCTGCGAAAGCGCGAGGAGTGCTCGATGGCGAAATGACCGTCGAGCAGGATCGCTTCGACTTCCGTGAGCGTCGAGTAGTCGCGATTCACGTAGCTCCAGCGCGTCTGAATCATGGCGATCTGCGAATCGACGAAATACGGAACCGTGCGGCGGAGAAAATCCGCGGGCGGAATAAAATCGGCGTCGAAGATGGCGACGAACTCGCCCGAAGCGACTTTTAGGCCTTCCTGCAACGCGCCGGCTTTGAAACCCTCGCGATTGTCGCGATGGATGTAGGTGATCGGGACGCCGAGAGCGCGGTGGCGCTCGACGCAGTCGCGCGCGACGATCTGCGTCTCGTCGGTTGAATCGTCAAGCACCTGAATGTCGAGCAGCTCGCGCGGGTAATCAAACTGCGCGATGGCTTCGACCAGCCGCTCGATCACGTAGCGTTCGTTGTAGATGGGAAGCTGTACGGTCACCTTGGGCCAGACGCTGGTTTCTGGCGGCGGCCCGGGAACGTTCGCGCGGTGCTTGAAAAAATTGTAGACGAGAACGTAGCGGTGAATTCCGTACGTCGCCAGAATCACCATCACGAAGAAATAGGGCAGCATGATGGCGAGGTCGAAGGCGTTCGCCTGATACAGGCCGCGAAAGGTTGGATCGACCAGCCGGTGCCAGTAGCCGGTAAACGGATGGCTGCTTAGGAGGATCGACGCGGCCAGGTTGTGGGGCAGGATCAAAGTGTCGGCCTTCCGGTTGAATTGCTTGGACTTGCAGCGGGCGGGCTGGCCAAGCAGACAATTATACGGTCAATCGCGGCGGCGTCAATGCTTCCTATTGCTCGGCCATGGTTCGCCGACTTGTGCTCGAAGGTAGCTTCTCAGGGGATGCGCGTGCCGGTCTGCGCGCAGGCTTCGAAAACCGACAGCAGGTTCGTGAGTCCGAGGAGATCCCTGACGGACTTGTTGTAGTTGACCAGAAGAAATTCGCAGTTTCCTTTTCTGGCCGAGATGTAGACGGCGACGATCGCGCCGAGTCCTGAGCTGTCCATGCGATGAATCTCTCTCAGATCGAGGACGATCCGCTTCGCGTGCGGGATCACGCCGCGCACGTGAGTTTTCAGCGCATCGGAATGCTCGGCCGTCAGCCGGCCGATGCACTGGATGACCGTGGCGTCTTCCACAGCGTGCGTCTGCAGTTCCAATCGGGTCGGGGCCGCGGCGGAATCAGGCGACATTGGGAGGCTCCTCTCGGTTGGGGGCACTATATACCCAAAGTGGCCGCGTTGGGGAGGGTCAAATATTTCGGAATTATGAAATCCTTTCCTGAAACTTTCGGTGTTCATTTGTGCAACTGGGCTGGCGCGATGCTGCAAAAGATTGCGTCATCCAACATGGTCACCGCTCGGTAACGTTTGTCATTTCAATCCCCGGACATCTGGTAACGAGAATGCCTACATAGGTTGTCCCTGCTTACCGGCAGTACTGGGCTCTAATGCAGTATCTGGCTCTGATTGGGTCCCCGCTACTCGTGTGTTTCCAGGCCAACGCGTGACGAGTCTTCTTGAAACTGAGGGGGGAGAAAATGAGGACAGCGCACAGACAAGCCATCGTCGCCAATGCAGGAATGCCGCGGAGGGGAACGCAGCCCGTTCGATCCGCCTGTTCAACTCGCAGGATTCCACGGCTTTGGATCATTTTAGCGGGACTCTGCCTGTTTGCCGCATGCGCCGGCAATCTTTCCGCGGCGCCGCAGGGAAAGCGGTCCATTGGAAGTGTCTGGGCCTGGGGATACAACGGAAACGGACAGTTGGGTAATGGCACGACGACCAGCAGCAACACGCCGGTCGAAGTGAACGGTCTGTCGGGCATCGTGGCCGTTGCCGCGGGAACTTCTCACACCCTGGCCCTAAAGAGCGACGGAACGGTCTGGGCGTGGGGCTACGATGGACTTGGAAGCGCTACGATTTCCAGCAGCGACACGCCCGTGCAGGTGAGCGGCCTCTCCAATATCATCGCCATTGCCGCCGGCGTGAACTCCAGCATCGCGGTTAAGGCCGATGGGACGGTCTGGACCTGGGGCGATAATTCACTAGGTCAGCTTGGCAATGGTTTTGCCCCCGACCCTGGTGGGGTGCCAATCCAAGTACCTGGTCTCTCTGGAGTTGTCGGCGCTGCTGCAGGAGGTCTAAGCGATTTTGTGGTGAAGAGCGACGGAACGGTCTGGGGTTGGGGGTATGCCGGTTGCAGCCCACCTCTGCCTGACTGTGGAGGCTTCGGCAACAACCATGCGGGCGGTTACGCCAGTCCCGTGCAGGTTCCGATTTCCGGCGTGAAAGCCGTAGCCGTTAGCGGCCTAACCACTGGGATGGCTCTGAAAAGCGATGGGACTGTTTGGTATTGGGGCGGTGCGGTATACCAGCTTTCCGGCGTTTCCAACGTTGAGGCGATTTCTGGGGGGCCGTTCGGCGGCTTGATGCTAAAGAGTGATGGGACTGTCTGGAACTTTATCAACACTCCGACCCAGGTAAGTGGCGTGTCCAATGTGGTGGCCATCGCCGCCGGAGGGTCTAGTGATGCGGTTCTGGAGGCCGACGGCACAGTCTGGACATGGGGCGACAACAGCCAGGGCGAACTCGGAAACGGCACGAATACGAACAGCACAACCCCCGTACAGGTCAGCAACCTGACGGGCGTGGTTGCGATCGCGGCAGGTACCCAGGATTTTAGCGGCGAAATCGGAGCCGACTATGTTCTGGCAGTACAGGGCCAAGGCGCGGTTGCCGCGTGGGGGATGAACGCCGTCGGCCAGCTTGGCAATGGCACGTTGGCCAGCAGCACCACACCAGTCCCGGCGAGCAACCTGTCGAGTATTGCGGCCATTGCCGCCGGAAGTGGCCACAGCTTGGCGCTGAAGAGTGATGGAACGGCTTGGGCTTGGGGCTACAACACTTACGGGCAGTTGGGCAACGGCACAAACGCCAACAGCTGGACACCAATCCAGGTGAACGATCTTTCGAGTGTCGTGGCTGTATCCGGTGGCGGGATTCACAGCTTGGCGCTGAGGAGCGATGGGACCGTTTGGGCGTGGGGAGACAACAGTGACGGCCAGCTGGGCAGCCTCTCGGTAACCACTACTAATACGCCTGTACAGACGAGCAATCTTTCGGGCGTCGTGGCAATTGCAGCAGGGTATTTCTACAGCTTGGCTCTGAGGAGCGACGGAACAGTCTGGGCTTGGGGGTCCGGAGAGTCAGTGAATGGCACGAACACAACGATCTTTACACCCGTTCAGGTTAGCAACCTCTCGAGTGTGGTTGCAATTGCCGCCGGGACTGACACAAGTCTGGCGCTGAAGAGCGATGGGACCGTTTGGGCATGGGGCGACAATAGCTATGGCGAGCTTGGAGATGGCACCAACGGCGGAATCGTGGGCACTCCCATCCAGGTGAGCAACCTATCGGGTGTCGTGGCGATCGCTGTCGGCCAATTCTACTGCCTGGCATTGAAGAGCGACGGCACGGTCTGGGCGTGGGGATACAATGCGGACGGCGAGTTAGGCAACGGCACAACGACCAATAGCGACACGCCGGTTCAGGTCGAAAATCTGGCAAACGTAGCTGCCATTGCGGCGGGCACCTATCACAACCTGGCGCTGAAGAGCGATGGGCCGATCTGGGGCTGGGGATCCAACGGCGACGGCGAACTGGGTAATGGCTCCACCACGTCCTCTATCACGCCGGTTCAGGTGAGCAATCTCTCGGGCGTAGCGAGTATTTCTGCTGGCGATGAGTTCAGCTTGGCCGTTGTCAACGCGGGACCGAATGGGGTTGCGACCGCGGCTTTCGCCGGGACCGACACAAGCACACAGGGCAGTTGGTATCTGAAATACGGGAAGGATGGAGACTCCGTCGCCCTGGTTTCCCAGAGCATCCCCTCTTATGCGACCTTTGCCGTGCAGAATCAGTTGAGCTGGACCTGGGCCACGACCACAATTGATCCGAGAGCCCTGCAAGTGGCTGGTCCTGGGGGCGTAAACGCAACCTGCTGGTACAACACAACGAGCTTCAGTTTTGACGTCAATGTGGGGGCAAGTTCACATCAATTCGCGATGTACGCGGTGGATTGGGATAACCAGGGAAGAACAGAGACGATAACGATTCTGGATGCGAGCACCAACCTTACGCTGAGCAGCCAGACCATATCCAACTTCGAGGGCGGAATCTACCTCGTCTGGTACATCACCGGTCACGTCAGGATAATCGTTACGCCGAACAGCGGCCCGAATGCTGTCGTCAGCGGTGTCTTCTTTGGCACAGCCCTGAGCCCACTGACCCCGATCCTGGGCATCACCAAGACGCACACAGGCAACTTCACTCAAGGCCAACACGCTTTCTACACGGTCACGGTGTCGAACCAGGCGGGCGCGGGTCCGACGAGCGGAACTGTGACAGTGACCGAAAATCCGCCTTCCGGATTGGCGATCGAAGGAATGGCCGGCACGGGTTGGGCGTGCACCGTGCCTACTTGCTCTCGCAATGACGTCTTGAATTCAGGATTGAGCTATCCACCGATCACCGTGACCGTGAACGTTGCGGCGAATGCGACTTCGCCGCAGATAAACGCGGCGACCGTGTCGGGCGGCGGATCGGCATCGGCGAACGCGAACGACTCGACCGTGATTAACCCGTCGAGCGGCAGCAGCGGACCCTCCGCCAGCTTTGTCAAAGCGGATACGAGCACGCAGGGGAATTGGATGGGTGTGTACGGAAGCGACGCGTCCGCCATCGCCAATGGCCCTCAGAGCGCCAACCCGAGCTACGGCACGTTTGCGGTTCAGCAGCAGTTGAACTGGACGTGGGCGTCCAGCACAGCGGACACGAGAGCCTTGGAAACCGACAACCAGGGAGACCGCATTGCGGCAGCGTGGTACAGTCCGGCGGCCTTCAATTTCGACGTCAACCTCACGGATTCGAACCCGCATCAGGTGGCACTCTACGTTCTGGATTGGGACGGCCAAGGAAGAGCGGAGACGATTCAGATTGCCGACGCGAGTAATCCCTCCAATGTCCTGAACACGCAAGCCGTTTCCAGCTTCGGGAATGGAATCTACCTGGTTTGGACCATCACGGGACACGTGACGATCACCGTCACGCCGAGCACGGGCCCGAACGGCGTGGTCAGCGGGATCTTCTTTGGAGGCGGCGGGAGCGCGCCGAGTTCGGCCACTGCCAGTTGGGTCGCCTCCGACACCACGACGCAAGGCGCCTGGATCGGAAAGTACGGCAGCGGCGGATACTCGCTGGCAAATGCGGGCCAGAATTTTGTGGTGCCCGCCACGTTTGCCGTCCAGGGTTCGCTAACGCCTTGGACGTGGGCCAGCGATCCCACTCCTCCCGATCCGAGAGATCTCGAAACAGACGCCAATGGAGACCAGATCGCAGCCGCGTGGTACAGCCCTGCGAGCTTTTACTTCGACCTCAACCTCACCGACGGAAAGACGCACCAGATTGCGCTCTATGTGCTCGATTGGGACGACCACGGAAGGCAGGAGACCATTCAAGTCGTGGATGCCAACTCCGGCGCCACGCTTGACACCCGAGTCATTCCCGATTCGAGCGGTGACTCGACCAGCACGAACACCACGAGCACAAATTTTCAGAATGGGACATACCTGATCTGGAATGTTTCTGGACACGTGAAAATTAACGTCACTACCGGTGCCGGCCCGAATGCCGTCGTCAGCGGAGTATTTATCAACAACTAGAGCGCGAGTTGGAAAGCGTGGAGCAGGGGGAGGGTCAAGCGCTCGACCCTCAGCCGTCTTGCGGGGAAGGGCAATCGCTACCCGCCTGGCCGAAAAAGCTCGGTTTTGGCGCCGTGGCAGCGGTGTTACCTTAGACGACTTTTCGTTGCACCAACAACCACTTGCGCTCCGTTACGCAATCAGGTATAAATTATTTTAGTATCCTCGAAGTGGGCCTGATCGAATTCCCCCGCGTGAGTTCTGAGCCCTCGGTGGCAGTCCACAAACGCTCGTTCGTTAATGGAAAGGCCTGGCGGCGCACCACAACCGGGAATCCCGTCCGCCGAAAAGTATGGTGGGGCTGGGGAGAGTCGAACTCCCGACACGCAGTTTAGGAAACTGCTGCTCTATCCATCTGAGCTACAGCCCCGCCGAGGCTATCCACATAATTTTATATCGATTTCAGAGGATTGCGGCGAAGATTCAAAACTCCCCCAATCACGCATTGTAGTAAATTTGCAGGGCAGCTCTCCCCATTGATCCGCTAGTGGATGACCGTTCCATCCAAAGGTAGCCCGGCTTATCAGGAGTCAAGATACCGTCACGGCTTTCGCGCCAAATTGATGCTGGCTTTGGTGCTGTAGGCGTGCTCGAACATCAGGGCCGAAACCCTCGCGCCCTCCCCATTGTCGAGCGCCTGGACAATCGCTTGATGCTGCCGATGCGCAACGCAGAGCGAATCATACATGCGATGCAGGTCTACCTTGTCAAAAGCGATTGCGTGTGCGGCGGCGAACGGTATCCGACTGTTGCGTTCGATTGCGTCGGCGATCACTTTGCTGCCCGCTCCCTCAACGATGAGAGCATGAAATTGCTTGTTCATTTCGCCATAACGGGCCTCGTCGGATTCGACAAGGTGTCGCTTGGCGAAAATCGCGTCGCCTTCGCGGAGACAATCGTAAAGCGATTGCATGAGGCGGCGCGGGGGGCCTTGCTCCGCGAGCATCCGTGCGGCCAGTCCTTCGAGCACACCGCGAACATCGATAGCATCCATAATTTCCTGCGGAGTAAATTCGCGCACGACGAACCCACGCGTATCCAGCTGGGTCAGCAGCCCTTCCTGAGCCAGAATCGGCAGCGCTTCACGGATAGGAGTTCTAGAAACTCCCAAACTGTTCGCCAGCGACACCTCTCCCACTCGCTGGCCAGGCGTGAGTTCACCATGCAAGACCATCTCACGAATTCTTACAATTACCCGTGAATGCTTACTGGCCATACTTTCACACCAATCTTGACGGTTGCCTCGGTTCGAAATTGAGTTCCGGCCCGTCCCGGCAGCGACGGTTGATGTTATCAACTCCTTATAGCGCAGGCAAAGCCGTCAAAGTGTCATAGAGTCGGCTGCAGCCCATCGTCAGGAAAGGCATTACACCGGTCATAGAAATAATGGCTTGCGTGCCAACCGATAAAAAATGTATACGTTGCTATGATAAAACAATAACGTACGGCCTATAGGTTCTTCTAGTGTATACAATAGGAGGTTAATTTCGTTAGGGGAGAGCGAACGAATGAGCCACCAGAGTCTCGATGACCTGTTACAAACCGTTAGCAGTCCAGTCGCGCTGCTCCGCAATTCGCAGACAGGGCCCTACGTCTATCCGGTGGTCCCTCCTGAGTTCACGAACTGGCGGGACGAGCAACGTGCGTGGCAGGAGACCTGCGTCCTTTTCAATCAGTCCTACCACATGACCGACATGTATGTAGAGGGTCCGGATGCGCTGAAGCTGCTTTCCAATCTGGGCGTAAATAGCTTCAAGAATTTTGAGCCCAACAAAGCCAAGCAGTTCGTCCCGTGCAACTTCGATGGGCACGTGATCGGCGACGTAGTTTTGTTTTATCTGGACGAGAACCTCTTCAATCTGGTCGGACGGCCCTCGGTGCATAACTGGGTGCAGTACCACTGCGAGACAGGTGGTTACAACGCGAAGGTGGAGAGAGACGAGAGGGCAGCCGCCAGGCAAGGACCGATCATTCGCAAGGTTTATCGCTACCAGGTTCAGGGCCCGAACGCGATGAAGGTGATCGAGAAGGTAACCGGCCGGTCCGCTCCGGACGTCAAGTTCTTCAACATGACATCGGTGACCATCGCAGGACGAAATGTCCGGGCCTTGCGTCATGGCATGGCAGGTCAACCGGGACTGGAGTTGTTCGGACCTTGGGAAGATGGGGAAGCCGTGAAGGCTGCCATCGTGGAAGCTGGGAAGGAATTCGGCCTCCGGCAGGTTGGCGCTAGAGCCTACTCCTCCAATACGCTCGAATCCGGATGGATTCCGTCCCCGATGCCGGCGGTTTATACGGGCGAAAAGATGAAGGCCTACAGACAATGGCTGCCGGCGACCTGCTACGAAGCCATTGCTTCGTTAGGCGGCAGTTTCTATTCCGAAAACGTTTCTGACTATTACTTCACGCCATATGACCTGGGCTATGGGCCGATCGTTAAGTTCGATCACGATTTCATCGGGCGAGAAGCCCTTGAGAAGCTGGCGACAAAACCGAAGCGGAGAAAAGTGACTCTGGGCCTCGATGGCGAGGACGTCACCCGCGCGATCGGGACTATGTTCAAAAAGTCGAACCGAGCCAAGTATTTCGATTTCCCCTCAGCTGTCTACTCGACCCTGCCGTACGACAAGGTTTTGAGCAATGGCAAGATGATCGGCGTCTCGACATGGTGTGGCTACAGCGCGAACGAGGGCAAGATGCTGACGCTGGCGATCCTCGACGAAAAATACGCCGAGCCCGGCACGGAGGTGACTTTTGTGTGGGGCGAGGACGGCGGCGGATCCTCGAAACCTACCGTCGAACGCCACGTGCAGACAGAAATCCGGGCCATCGTTAGCCCCGTGCCTTATTCCGAGGTCGCGCGTACGTCGTACGCCGAAGGCTGGCGGACTGCCCAAAAGGCGCCCGGCGCCGAGGTTGCAAACCGGAAGTGATGCAGCAATCCGATATCTAGGGCTTCGCCCTCACCGTGAGTATACCGATGTTGGATACTATGTACGGCGGATAATCGGAAGCCGTGTATGTTCCCGATGCTGAGAATGTCCCCGGTGGAAAGAAGAATCCGTAAACCACGCCGTTCGCATCAGTAATATTGACGTAATCGACGGGCACAACAACATTTGTCGTACCGTTGGGAAAGAATTGCACCGCCGTTCCTGACGGTGCGCACGCCACACAGGAGTCAAGCTGAGAAGCGTCAAGATTAATCGTCGAGGTGATGAAACTTGAAGTTGTAAATTGAAAGCTCTCCGCGTGCACCGGACCAAGGGCGGGATTGACACTTCCTGTAAGCGTGTACACCACGCTTGGGCGCAGATTCGGATCGAGGAAAATGGCGCTTACGACCGCGTTCGGTCCAGAGTTGGGCGTGACGGTAATGGTCACGTGACCGCCTATATTCCAGACCAGGTAGGTGCCGCCCCCAAAGTTCGTCGCCGTCGTATTCGTGTAAGCTGCGGAGCCGGAAGTTGAGTTGGGAATTGTCCTTGTATCAAGGACGGTGCCTGAATTCGCATCCGAAATCGAGATTGTTTCGGATCTTCCCATGTGATCCCAATCGATGACGTAAATAGCTACCTCATGACTCTGGCCGTCCGTCAAATTCAAATCAAAACTGAAATGGCCGGCGCTGTACCAAGTCGTCGCCGCTCGGTCGCCGGTATTGTCCGTCTGTAAAGCCCTTGGGTCGGAAGTGCTTCCAGCCCAAGTCCAAGTGGATTCATTCGCGACCGTCAGCGTAGCTGGTATCGAAATCGTTTGATTGCCCGTCGCCAGCCAATATCCTTGGGTCCCGTAAAGACCCATCCAGGTGCCTTCCGTCGTTGTGTCGGATGTGACCCAGCTCGCGCTGCTGACTCCACCAACTGGTTCTACCGTTGCTGAGTCGCTGGCGTTCGCGGTCGCCGAGCCGCCGCCAGACACGCTCACTTGGTTCACCTGCGGCGAGGATGCATTGGCCGCGACGTTCACGGTGACCCTGATCGGCGCATAGCTCGAGCCGCCGCCCAAAGCGTCGCTGCGCGTGCAAGTATTCGTCGCACAATTCCATCCGGTACCGGTCATCGACGTGAGCGTCAGCCCGGACGGCGCCGTCTCCGTGACCGTAACGGTTCCGGTGGTTGGCGCTGCGCCGGTTGCGTTCGAGACCGTGACCGTGTACGTCGCGCCCTGCTGCCCCTGCGTGAAGTTTCCGCTGTGCGTTTTCGCGATCTTTAGCACGGGGCTGGCACCTGTCGCCGCCGGGCCTCCGAAAAAGACGCCGCTCACGACGGCATTGGGGCCACTGCTTGCCGTGACGACGATCGTCACATGGCCTGCAACATTCCAAATCAAGTAGATGCCGTTCGTGAAATTGGAAATGCTTGTGCTGCTGAGAACATTGTTTGTGGCAGGGTCGACAATCTGAATGGTTTCTGACCGACCCTGGCTGTCCCAATCGACAGCGTAGAGGGCGAGTTGGTGGCTGCCGGTCGCTATATTCACATCGAGGCTAAAGCTGGAAGCGCTGTACCACGTTGACCCAACCCCCGAGCCGCCTCCCGGTATTTGCAGCGCGCGCGGGTCGGTCGTGCTGGCAGCCCACGTCCAGAAGGACTCGTTTTGAATGACTAGGGACGCATAGGCAGGGAGGTTTTGCGGACCACCTGCGATCGCATAGCCATCCGCGCCGTACTGCGCTGGCCAATTCCCCAGAGTCGCGCTATCCGATCCGACGAAAGTCACAGTCGGGCCAGCAGCCGCTGTGGAGCCCGTGCCGCTCAGGGCAACCGTCTGAGGGCTGGCGGAGACGTTGCTCGTGACGCTCAGTTGCCCCGTCCGAGGGCTCGCATCGGAGGGATTGAATACCACAGTAATTTGGCAGCTCTTGCCGACAGCAATACCGGTGGAAGTCCGGCACGTGTTGGTCTGAGAAAAATCGCCGGCGATCGCGATGTTGCTGATTTGCAGCGCCGTCGCGCCGGAGTTTGTAACCGTGACCGTCAGCGGCGAGCTGCTCGTCCCGACCGATTGATTCGGGAAGGCGAGGCTCGGAGGCGAAAGCACGGCCGTCGTCAGGCCCTGATATTCGTAAGCGCCCAGGTCGACCGTGCCGTTGAAGATCCGATTGTTGCCGTCGAAATCCATGGAAGGAAGCTGGGGCGCCGCGTTGTTGCCTACGTCGATCGCAGGCGAGCCAGGCTGAAGGTGAAAGTTGTTGAACGTGGGATCGACGAAGAGCGGATCGGACGAAATGTTCCCCGTGTTGCTCGTATAGTCGCAAATTCCCCACCACGGCCTGCTGGCCGCCGCTGTATGCATCGTTGTAGGAAAACACCGGGGAGGTCTGGCTGTACGTGGTGCCGCAGGTCACCGCCTGTTGGGTTCCGAGAGCGACCACGATGTTGTTCACAAACGTGGCTAAAGCCGGAAAACCGGTCACATATATCCCCGACGTGAGATCGAAAGCGCTGTTGCCGGCAATTGTGTTATCCGCGATCGTGACGCTCGTGCCTTGCGTGACTGATACATATAGTCCCGCGCCGCTCCCACCTTCCAGAGAAGTATTGTTCACAATGATGTTTTGGACGACACTCGCCCCGTTGTAGTTCTGTATCGAGAGTCCGCCTCCGTCGTTCCATGCAGTGTTGCCCGCAATGAGGTTTCCGCGGATCGTGGGGTTACCAAAGTAATTTACAGAGATGCCGCCGCCATTGCCGCCAGCGGCGACGCTGTTGTTTGTGATTGTGTTGCCAATGACCTGAGGTGACCCTGGAGTTGTGTTACTCGCGGAGATCAGGATACCGCCCCCACCCTCGCCACCGTCGCCGGCTTGCGAGTTGTTTCCGGTGATGAGGTTGTTCTGGATGAGTGGCGAGCCGCCGTTGATGTATATACCCAACCCCACCGGCGCTCGATTTCCCGTGATCGTATTCCCGGTGATGGTTGGTGAGGCGTTCCCGATCTGAATACCGCCGCCTGCAAAGGAGACCAATCCGTTCTGAATCGTGAATCCACTTAGGATCGAATCTGGCCCTTCGCCAGTGTCAAATGTGACCACGGAACCGTTTGCGCCGCCGTCGATGGTCGTCACTGAGGGGCCGCCAGAGCTCGTAACCGTGATGGCTTTGCCTTCGAAATCGATGTTCTCGGTGTATGTGCCGGGTGCCACCAACACGGTGTTCCCGTTCGCCGCCGCGTTGATAGCCGCCTGGATCGTGGGCTGATCGCCGGGGACGTGAATGATGCCGCTGCCGTTTCCGCCAAAGAACACTCCGCTGATAACCGCATTCGGCCCGCTGTTCGCCGTAACCGTGATCTTCACGTGCCCCGAGACTGTCCAGACCAGGTAAACCCCGTTCACAAAGTCCGACAGAGTCTCCATGCCCAGTTCAACGTTGGTGCTGCCGTCCAGCACCTGCACCGTTTCTGCTCGCCCCTTGCTATCCCAATCGACCGCGTAGAGCGCGATCGGGTGCGATTGCCCGTCGGTCAAGTTGATGTCGAAACTAAAGCCTGAGCCGCTGTACCAGGTCGTGGCGGTGCCGGAGCCGCCCCCTGGCACCTGCAGCGCCCGCGGGTCAGATGTACTGGCAGCCCACGTCCAATTGGACTCGTTCTGGACCGCAAAGGATGGGGTGAACCCCTAAGCTGGCACAATTTTGTTGGACACAGTTCCCGAATTTCTTAAGACGTC
>Ga0187864_10003617_pt1 | contig 12550 bp, 14 predicted proteins | sample June2016WEW_11_4_FD_132985 | JGI IMG/M metagenome (GOLD analysis project Ga0187864, IMG submission 132985) | Peatland microbial communities from SPRUCE experiment site at the Marcell Experimental Forest, Minnesota, USA - June2016WEW_11_40 | ecosystem: Environmental > Terrestrial > Soil >... | reverse complement strand
GGTTTCTTTTTGGATTTCCGTTATCAGCCTTGGGTCAAGGTGATCATAGTGTTCATGTGTTATGAGGATTGCGTCGACGTTTTGGAGGTTTTTGGATTTGATGTCTACTGGGTCTATGGCGAGTGTCTTGCTGGGGGTTTTAAGTAGTATGCCAGCGTATTGGTTGAACCAAACGAAGAGGATAGTGTTCTTTTCCGGTATTTTTTGTATTGACGTAACCTGATTCCTCAAAAGGATAATGTGTTTAGCGTTTTAAAGAACTTGCGCTAGTCAATAACGCGGGAGCTTAATAGCTTGTCAAAAAGCAAAATTGTTGATGTAGACCCACACTGACCATTGACAAAATAGTACTCATCCAATATTTTTGTTCAAAACGAACAATCAAAAAACTAAAACGGCATGGTATAGTATACTGCCGCACCTAATGCAATGCTTGTTAGCCATAGGACAGCCGTGATTTTCATCCATTTTCCGGTTGGTTGCGGTAAATCATTGAACAGATACAGCAATGGTAAGATTGCAGCAGGAAAACCTGCTACAGAATGGATTATTTGTAGAATTGAGAAACCCGAAGTAGTACTGTAACTTGGATTACTATAGTAAAGATATAAAGATGGAAACATTACAAAAAAAATTAATATCAGACTTAAAATGACTGCTCCGCTCATCATCCAGCGGTGAGTTTAAGACTTTCTGGTGTCTTGAGTCGGGCATAACCTATCCCTATGATTGCTAATCCAAGAGCTACGAACATTAATGCTATGGATTCTTGTGCAAGATATGAGTTCATGTAACTAAAACTGCCCATGTTCATGCTCATTTTTATCTCCTTATAAATGGAGTTTGAAGCCATTATTTGGTACTTTGTGTGTGTATCAAGCCAACCACAAAGAAGCGCATAAATACATACTCGAATGGCGAGAGAGCAGTGAAAACCAATTTTGCTCCTGGCAAAAGGTCGCGGGCAATATGTTTTTTATCTGACTGGCTCTTTCTTGCGTTGCCTTATGGGCGAAGACGGTGTTGGCATTCAATAGCCAAACCAGCAACCCCTTACTTGTGACTGTACAATGACAACCAACACAAGTTTAAAACTTGAATTTCGCGCTATTAATTTGTAAAGACCTTGTGAGAAATCAAAAATGTCAATAAAAATCAGAGCAAACAGAATAGCTCTACACTGCTACGGCTACGTCAATCTAAGCCAACAGCAACTATTTCCAAAGGGTACTAGGAACGCGCAAAACTGGAAACGTGGGGTATCGAAGCAGTCTCGGTTAAGTTTATAGCTTTCATGATTCGACTCGACTACACATTGGTCTTAGTTTTCAAAATAGGAATTACACATGTCGCAACCAATACCTGTCTCTGCCTCTGACTGGAATCATTTCTTCGACCTAGCTGCTGTTATAGCGTTAATAGCATTGGCTATAGTTATGGGCGCAATGATTTATTTTATTGTAAGGTACCGAGAAAGAAAAGGTCAGACTAAATTTATTCCGGACGTCAGCTTAAAAAAGGGCCGCGCCAGAGATAGCGTGATTTTCGCTTCAATTTCAATCATAATATTAGTAAGCCTAGTAGTGGCTTCCTATCAACTTACTCCCAACGCACGCTTTGAGCCAGCTGTCTCAAAAAGCATGGTCATCGACGTAACTGCTTATCAGTGGGCTTTCAATTTTGGGTACCCTAACGGAGTTAACACTTTAGATAATCTGATTCTTCCAGGCAACACAACTGTAATGTTCAATGTAACAAGCACTGACGTAATGCACAATTTTTACTTGGTGCAATTCAAAGTGAGCATTGAGGCGATACCGGGCAGATATAACATTTTATGGATAACCACTCCGGCTGTAAACGGGAACGATACGTACAGCTACAATATCTATTGCAAAGAGCTCTGTGGAGTTGGGCACACGTACATGGACGCAAACATGACGGTTGTAAGCCAACCCGCTTATAACCAATGGCTTGCCAGCCAAAATGCAACAATCTCATCAGGTACAGGAGGCTAAAGCGATCGTATTTTCAATCAAAGACTGGTTAACTACAACCAACCATAAGCAGGTAGGCATTCTTTACATTGTAACAGCCATATTCTTCATGGCAGTTGCAGGCTCCTTTGGGGAAATGATGAGAACACAGCTTGCTGTTCCAAACAACAATTTTCTCCTCCCTTTCACTTACGACCAAACAGTAACCTTGCATGGCCTGCTAATGATCCTCTGGGTTCTCACCCCATTAGGCATTGGTTTAGCAAACTACATTGTACCCCTGCAAATAGGCGCAAAAGACTTGGCGTTCCCACGCATGAACGCCTTAAGTTACTGGACGTACCTATTCAGCGGCATAATGCTTGTCAGCTCAGTGTTTATGCCAGGCGGCGGACCAAACACAGGCTGGACACTCTACGCACCCCTGAACACTATACAGTTTACTTCTCAAGCGGGAATGACACTTGCCGTAATGGCCTTGCTGCTGTTCTCACTTTCCGTAACCATGGGGTCAATTAACTTTCTTACAACCATTGTGAGAAATCGTACTAAGGGAGTAACATGGAAACGACTACCCATATTCACCTGGTCAATTGTTTTCACAATGGCGCTTGCGCTTTTTGCCTTTCCACCGTTAGCTGCAGGCTTATTGCTGTTATCAAGCGACAGATTTCTCGGCACCGTCTTCTTCAGCTCCACTCAAGGTGGAGGAATCTTGTGGGATGAACTTTTCTGGTTTTTCGGTCACCCAGAAGTTTACATCGTCGTTTTTCCTGCCTTAGGTGTAATCGCGGAAGTTTTTCAAACGTTTGCAAAGAGACCCGTATTCTCAAGAACTGCCTTTATCGTTGAATTTGCAGCCGTAACATTTCTGAGCGTGGGCGTTTGGATGCATCACATGTTTACAACAGGCGTAAACTACAGTGTTTTGCAGACTTTCTCGTTCACCACGCTTGCCATATCCATACCTTTCGAAGGAGTAGTTCTAGGTTTAGTACTTACACTCTACAAAGCTAACATAAAATTGAACACTCCGATGCTGTACTGCTTAGCCGCCATATTCACGGTAACTTTAGGTGGCATAACAGGCGTCTTGCAAGCATTTCCTGCATTAGATTACGCTTTCAACGGGACCTACTTTATTGTCGGCCATTTCCACTACGTCATGGCTGGAACCACTCTTTTTGCGCTATTGGCGGGTCTTTATTATTGGTGGCCGAAGATAACCAAAAGAAAGCCCAATGAGATTTTTGGAATAATCATTTTCGTTGTCTCCTTCGTCAGTTTCAACATTCTCTATTTTCCATACTTCTTCATGCTAGACATGCCTAGAAGAATATCGACGTTTTCTGCAGCCTCAGGATTAGCCTCGCTGAATTTAACGGCAACCATAGGCGCATATATATTCGGACCCGCCGCAGCTTTGGCTGTCTTAAACCTTGTTTTAAGTTTGAGAAAACCCCCTTCCTCGGGACCTAACCCGTGGGAAGGCAGAGAATTGGAATGGACCGGCGATTACGATGGATCACTCGGCACAGCTACGGCAACGGCGGGGACTGCGGTTGATCCGCCTGAAAATACTCGTTCTAGCCACTGGTACTGGTGCAGAACAAGCTCGTGCGCATCAGTGGAGACTGTGGTCGATTCTACGGGTAAATCTGGCTATTTGAAGAAGTCTGCGGGGGTTGAAAGTTGACAGAAGATTACGAACACAGGGAAGAAAGCAAATCTACCTATGCACCAATAATACTTGCTGCAGGAATTGCAGTACTTCTTTTTGGCTTCGTAATTTTCCTGCCGCTCGCCGTAGTGGGAGGAATAATTATTGGCGCAGCCGTGTTCATGTTGTTTAAAGATGGCGCTAACGAAAAATTTGCTGAATTCAAAGAATCTGTAGAAGAGAAGTGGCCGCTTGAATTTTTAAGTAAAGAGAAACTTGGAATCTGGTTATTCCTAGTTTCTGAAATCTTGATTTTCGGAGGACTTATCGTTGCTTATGTTTATGTCCGATTATCCAGCAATTCATGGCCTGTTGCCACTCAGACGCACGACGTAATCCTCGGGATGAGTAACACTATCATCTTGCTTACTAGCAGCTTGGCAATGGTGTTTGCGCTTTACTCGATTAGAGGAGGCAACATCAAAGGTTTAAGGATCGGGTTAATTGGCACATTTAGTTTAGGCGCCGCCTTTTTGGTAATCAAGCTTGGAATTGAATGGCCGCAATATTATCGAAACGGGTTCACCATAAGTAGCGGTTTACCCGGCTCAACTTACTTTCTGTTGACAGGTCTTCATGCTGCACATGTAGGAGCGGGTTTGGTTGCGGTCGGGTATCTTCTTTTCAGATCATTCCACGGTGGATTTACAAATACAAAGCATTCTGCAGTGGAGAACATAGGCTTGTATTGGCATTTCGTGGATATTGTCTGGATGTTCCTCTTCCCGCTGTTCTATTTAATTTAGGTGAAAAATATGCCTGGAATGAAAATGTACGTTGGAATTTGGCTGGGATTGGTAGTTGCAACTGTGGCGGAAGTAGTAACGCGTTCGTTAGCAGGAGCAGCCTCGTTGCTGGCGCTGATCATACTCTTAATTTCTTCAGGAAAAGCAATAACCATAGCAATGTACTACCAGCATCTGCGTTATGAGGATAAACGGCTTGCGATTTTACCGATAGCTGCCGTTGTGGGCGTCATCTTTCTAGCAGTTGCAGCTGCAATGACAATGTCGATGGGAATGTGAAAGCGATGGCTAACTCTTTCAGACCATACTTGCCTCTTATCGTGATAGGAGCTCTGGCTCTCGCGCTTCTTGTGGGCGCAGCAGCTGTGTTGGTTTTCAACATCCAGCCGCAAATGGCAGGGTCAAGTTTAAGCAAGACACCGACAGCGACTATTGTTCTTTATGAAGGAGAGCTTTCAAACGGGAAATTTGGCTTTGGCACAGCTCCCAACAACATGACTTCGCCAGGACCAACCATCGGATTTTCAACGTCTGACACCATCAACATTACTGTTGTGAATGTTGGGAAGCTGCCACATGATTTTGCCATAACCGCAACGCCCACCGTTGGCGCATCCGTACTTTTCAATGCTATGATCGGCTCCCCCAGCAATCCGCTTATGTCTGGCCAGACAGGTTCGGTTATCTTTAAACCTTACAACGGCGCGTTCGACTACTGGTATATTTCTACTGTTTCAGGCGATGTTGGTGCCGGAATGTACGGCGCCGTTATAGTTAGCTCAGCTACGGGACCAGCGTTTCCTTAGTCAGACAACAAAAAACAGCGAAGCATTGTTAACAAATAAAAGAGAAGCCAATAATGAAGCAAAAAATAGAAAGGTATCTGCAACTTACGAAACCTAAGGTGACACTGCTAAACTTGTTTGTAGGCGTCACCTGCTTTGTTCTCGCAGCGTTTCCATCGATCACCTGGGTAAAACTTGCTTTATTCGCTGTGACGGGTTACTTGGCGGCGGGCGGTTGCGGCGTTCTAAACAGCTTCTATGACAGAGATATCGACATGTTGATGCCGCGCACCTCGAAACGTGCAATTCCAGCGGGGCAAGTGGCATCTAACAAAGCGTTTATGCTGGGAGCGGCAATGATTGGTGCAAGCTTTGCTATATCCTATTTTCTGTTTAACCTTTTGACTTTCCTTATGATGTTTCTTGGAACAGTTTTTTACTTGATTATCTACACTGTTTGGCTCAAGCGCGCCAGCCCCTGGAACGTGGTTATAGGAGGCTTCGCTGGCTGTTTTGCTGGATTTGCAGGTTGGACAGCTGCAGCGAACACTCTTAGCTTGATGCCCTTCCTGGTTGCAATGCTGGATTTTCTTTGGACGCCAGGTCACCTTTGGGGACTAGCCATCAAGAAAGTGAGAGAATACAAGAAAGCTGGAGTTCCTATGTTGCCTGTTAAGGTCGGGGTCATGAAAGCTTCGCAAATTGTTTTCGGCTTGAATGTTTTAACAGTAGCCTTCTCTTTTCTATTGCCAATATTTCATCTTACAGGTACCATTTACTTCTTCTTTGCGATGGTCGCAGGAAGCGCATTTCTATTTCAAAATCGACGATTACTTTTTAAAAGTCAAGAAGAGGGCGGCTTCAAAGTGTTCATTGCCTCAATTCCTTACTTGGCTTGTTTGATGTTCGGTTTAATTGTTGACAAATTCGTGCTCATCTGACTCTTTGATGAAAAAGCCGTTCCCTGTTAGTGATAACCAAGTTTAATTTTTCCACCTTATCACTCCACCCTAAATTCTGGTAAAGTTCAAGTTTTACATGTAGAGGAACGACAGCGGTTTTTTTGTTCACTATGTAGACCCAGACTGGTGTAAACTCAAATTTGTCGCCCCATCCCCAGTCGTTCACTTTAAACTGTAAATCGCCATTAACCTTGATTTTAATTCCATCGATCTGAAACTCAAAATAATGGCTCCCTGCGTAAAGAGGCTGCTCCACGTTTCCGACTAAAGCGTTTCGTGTAAGCCTCTGAACTCGATAGGCAATAGGCTCTGGTCTAAACTCTTTGACTGCCTCGTGAATTTGCTCGGCTCCATCTTTTGAGGTTACAATTTCTACACAGTCAGGCTTTATCCTGACGCCGTTCAAGGCTTCTCCGAGATCGCCGCTTAAAGCCCACTCTTTGCTTTTGTCTTCTAATTTTTCATGAAGCTTCAATAATGCGGAAACATATTGTGGCGGAATGATTATTAAAATGGGGCTTAACTGCTGTTCCATTCGCTTTTTCTCCTGTTTTTGAAAGTTTAACTTTAGAGGAACCTCGGGCTATACCAGAGGACCGGGGGTTTTCAGGTAGTTTTTTATTCCTTCAGCCGCCACGTAAGACATCGGACCTATTGGGTGGGTTCCGGCTGTTGTGTTGTCTCCCATTGGTTTGCATATTTCTCCAGCTGCAAATAGGTTTTGGCTTGTCCAGCATTGTTGCCATTTATTGAAAACTGAAGTAGCTGAGTCGCTACCTATTCTTGCTCCTCCACGCATGTGTGCCTGCCAAGCAGGGTTATGGCTTACGGGGGTTGTGATCTCTGGAGAGACCTGAACGTTGCTGGCACCCATCTTGGTTAGTATATCTGCACATTTTGGGGCAAGGTAATTTGCGCAGTTTACTTCATTCATAGTCCAATCAATAGTTAGTCTAGGCAATGGATCACCATACTGATCGGTATAATGAGGATCTAAGTCAATATACCAATCTGTAACAGGCGGCGATACTCCAGATGGTGCAAGAGCAACAAGTGTTTTAGTTGGTAGAAACACGTTTTTTAGGCTGGCTTTGAAAGTGCTTCCTATCATAGCTGGGGTCGGTTGATCGGCGAAGAAGGCAAAGTTGTTCGGCCCACCACCTGGGTAAAAACCTGCTTCTGGGTAGGCACCTCCTATGAAGTTGAGCCCTGTGTGGTCAAAGTTGTCGTCGCACAGGTCACGGATGGCGTATGCTCCCCCATAACCGCTGCCGCATGTGTATGAGTTTCCGCCGATGTTATCTAGAATTCCCGTGGCTGTTCTCACAGGTGGGGGAACTCCCATTGCTATACCTCTCCCAAGAGAGCCAGTTGAAGAAACTGGATCGTAATTATTGCCCACACCTGAGTTCATCATGAGCTTAACAATGTTAAATCCCCAGAGGCCATTGAAGAAGACCGTGCCCGGTTGAACATTTACGTTGCCCTGTTCGTCATAATATCTTGCTGCTATAATGTTACCCGAGCTATCAGTGTCCAGCCTAAAGATATAACTGTTAATCCTTAGCTCGAAGTTTCCAGTACCTAGGGCAGCTGGAATCGTTCTAAAGTCAGAATTTGCTTTTGCTCCAACTTCGCATGTGTAATTACAGGGTCCGGCGCACCACCCTTCATATATGCATTCTTGTACTCCGACTCCGTATGGATTAACGAAAGATTGAGTAGCAAGAGCGTGTGGACCGGGAAAAGGACTATAGCCTAATGCTTCAGTAGCGTTTTTGAAAGCCGTTCCTACAGGCGTTGTTGGTGCAGGAGGCAGTGGATAGCTGTAATTGTCAAAGCCAGACAACAATGGTCCTTCATTTGTACCGCAGACACCCCACATTTTTTCCCATTGTTCATAGTAGGGTGTGTAATCATCATAGGTCATTGGCCAATCTATTATGTCTTGGTGAGGTACAGCAGCGTTTAGAAAGCCCAAGCCGTATTTGCTGGCAGTGTCTGAATAGACTTGGTATACCCATGGTCCATATCGACCCATTACTCCGCCATAATGTTGAGCCATTCCTCCCACGCCCCAGCCTTCTGAAATAATTTGTCCTGAATACCCAATTGTGTTTCTGCGGATAGGAAGCGCAAATTGGCTACTGTTATTTCGTAAAGTGGATGAAGTTATCGCAAGGCTGATGTCGAATTTCCGCATGAAACCTATCCCCCACTCATCAAATTTGGTATAGAAGAAGTCAGTTGCAAACTCCCAGTGCGGTCCTCTTTCAAGACCGACCACCTTGTAGCCTGCCTTCGATAGCTCGACTGCAACGGTTCCGCCTACAACGCCCATGCCTAAGACCACTACGTCCACAGAAGGATGATTAATAATTTGACTCATATTTTTCCCTCACATGCTCCCCAGTACTTTCTGGAGCTCCCCTAAGCTGTGAGGCGGATAACGCGTCGGCGAGCTGGCAACCATCAATTTCATTACATTTCTGCCGTTATTGAAACTATCACCCAAATCGGCGCCTGTAAAACCCGTTAATGACCAGCCTACCATGCCATTGTTGCCTCCGTAAACAGGATCCATAAGAAATCCGGACCATGCCATAAACATTAATTCATCGAAAAAATCCTTTGGCAAAATATTGCTAAAACTTGTTGGCTTATTATTATACAAATCAGTTAATACTTGAGTTTTCTGAATGGAATTAAGGTTTTCAAAGTTGCTGCCATAAGCACTGTTTGAATATGTCTCTAAGGCCGCAAGCCCAGTTCTCCAGAACTCCCTGAGAGGCATGTTGTACTGGTATTGAGGCCCAGAAAATATCTGTGAAGCGGTGCCGCCTGAATAAGTAATTTCATCAACCGTTATTGACCCACTCTGACCTGCAGAAACAAATGGCCCTTTCATGTACATTCGAGCATTATTTCCATATTCGCCAGCTAGTTGGTGGTCAATGAAAAATATTACGCCTGCTTCTTTTGCCCCTGCACCATTATTATCGGAGGGAATAATAGTTTCTACCAGAGCCTCCACTTCAGTTTGTTCGGTTGACCCTAAAGTAATAAATGTCTGTTGTACTTGGCTTTGGATGCTCTGCTTTTGATTATTCTTAGCACTGATTTGTTGTTCTAAAATTGGAATTTCAATGGCACTGGCTATTCCGACTCCAATGGCTGCAGCAGCGCCAATTTTAATAAACGCACGCCTGCTTATTGGCAAAAAAAGCACCTAAAAATAATAGGACAAAAGAGACCATTTAAGCTTATGTGGTAACACATGGGTGTTACAGTCTGTCAACCAACCATTCGTGTTCAAACTTTACTTGTAGGTTGCAATTGTAGTTGTTCATGCACAGCAACAAAACCTTTTTACGTGATTGATTCTAAAGTAAGTTGAGGTATTATACGTGTTAAATCGTAGGATTTTTGCAGCGCTGACACTAATAGTTGTAATTGGTTTGCTTTCAGTTTCAGCGGCAACAGTTAAAGCGCAGACAGGAACACCCTTAACATTGTACGCCGGAGAAAAATCTACCAGCACATACGGTTTTGGCAGCAGCTCTAGCGACATAACTTCCCCGGGACCAACACTTAACCTTGTTGAAGGCACGACCTACACTATGACAGTAAATAACGTTGGAACCATGGAGCACTCATGGGAAATCTCAACATCCAAATCGGCAACTACTTCGCCCCTGTGGAATGCGGGCATCGACATTTCAACCTATATACCTTCAGGCGGTTCAGGATCAGTTACCTTCACACCAACTCAAACAGGCAACTTCTATTACGTATGCACATTTCCAGGACACATAGCTTTAGGCATGTGGGGAAACGTAAAAGTAACTTCCTCAGCTGTGCCGGAGTTCCCATCAGTGTTGACCTTGCTATTTATGGCGCTTGCAGTGACAGGTCTGACAGCTTTCTTAGCACGACAAAAAATCAAAATTAGTAAATTCCCCAATTTCTAATTTTTTTTATTTTGTTTATCGCGCAAGCTAGCTTATAGTGATCTCAGAAAAATTCGTTGAGCAATATTTTAGAAACTGCTGAAGAACCCTCTTATTACTTCTCTTGCTGATTGACGAAGGGGATGTTTAATTCTTGAGGGGTCATCCAAGTTTCTTAGCCTTGCAATTCTGAAGTAAATCGGCGGATGAGGATCCCAACTGAGCCATTCTTGGAAACGGAAAGATGGCACACGCTCGTAGAGCAATCTTTGAAAACCAATTTTTTCTAGCGAATTAGCTAAAACCTTCGGTTTCCCGATTACTATCGCTGAAATTAAATCAGCTCTTGCCTCAAAGAATTTGGAGACAAAGTAGGTTAGTGTTAACAGAGCCCACAAATAAATGATTAGCAGAAACGTCGAACTTGTTCTTATCAATGTAAAGATTATGTAGAACCAGAAAAGATATTGAATCGCAGATAAACCGTAAAGCCAGAGGGGGTCATGCCCTTTCAGATGCCCGAATTCATGTCCCAAAACAGATTCGATTTCTTCGTCACTGAGTTGCAGGAATGTTCCTGTTGTAATCAAAACAATACCTCGGCTAGGGCTGGGACCTGAAGCCGCTGCGTTAGGCAGCAAAGTGTTTGACACGATTATTTCAGGCACTTTGTACCCGAATTTGTCAGCAGTTCTCTTCACAACATCGTAAACGTTCACTTTTCTGGCAATCAAGTCTTCGCTTTTACAGTCAATCCCAAATTTGGCGAAAACATCATGCGCTTTTCCGCAGTCAAGTTCGCCATTCTCAGCTATTGTAATCTTATAAATTTCTTGCTTAAGCTGTGTCAAGTCTTTTTTAGAGAGTTTTTTGGTTGCGTCATTCATCGCTGTGGAGAGCGGAAACTGCAGAATGTGGATGTATGGGTCTCTTTCAGTGATGTGCCAATCTGCAGACCTGGCAACTATTTTGTTAGAGTAAAAAACAAAGACAAATTGGATGGCAATTAGCACAATGGGAACCAGTGGCCCGATGATGAGGAACAGAACAATTCCCACACTCATAAAAGCCGCTATAAGCACGATCTGGGTTTCCAAAAAAATGCGGCGCAAAGATTTATTTTCTTTACCTGTAACCTTTTCAGGCACTATTGATTCGCCTTCTCTCCAAGCGAAGAAAAGGCTGTTTTTCCTAACTTGATCCTCAAAGGCGTTAACGGCTATCTCCAGATCTTCTTTAGACCTCAAAACCTCCGCTTCAGAAACCGGCTCACTCAGGGGCTCGATAACAACGTCAATTTTTTCGCTGCCAGAAGCTCGAACACTCAGGATCTTTTTCCCGTTGGAATCCAAAACTGAATAACTTAACGAAAATTGGCCCGTAGAAATATCTACAAACCTGCTTTTTTGAGGGACAAGGAAAAACTTATTCATATACTCGTAGAACTTGCTAAAGTAATCCACAGGAATTTCAGGAACAATTGTAAACGATAGTGAATTCGCCTGCAAACTACGCACCTTTAGAAATCAAAGCAACAAATCCCTTCGATTTAGATAAAGTAATTGGTCTGACATTATTATCTTTTCGGAAGCAGAAACTTCGAAAAAATGTGTCTCTAAGAATTACTGAAAAAACAAATAAAAAATAAAGAGTATCATATTTTTATCCAAAGCAGAATGCCCATAATTAATCCGTAAATCGCCAATGCTTCAGCCAACGCGACGATGAGGAAACTTCTGAAGAAGGTGTCGGGTTTCTCTGCTAACGCGCTAATTGCTGCGCTGCCTGCGCCTGAAATGCCTATTCCCGCTCCTAACGCCGCTAGGCCTATTGAGAGCCCTGCACCGATGGCTAAACCGAAGATGTCGTAAGTTCCTGTGGGTGTTGTGGTTGTTGATTGGAGAGTGGTTACGGTAATGGCTGCTGCGAATCCGATGGGTATAAGAAGCGCAAGTGGAAGCACAAATAAAGCAATCAATATTTTCTTCATAATGGGTTGCTCCGACAGAAAAAAGACAAGTCGCCGCTAGGTATTAACCTTTCTGCTTGCCGCTTTGATTGGTTTCCTTAGCAGAGTTTTCAAAGGCTTCGCCTACTCTTCTGGCTTGCACCCTCACGGCTTCAGCTTTTTCCCTTATGCTTTTCAATTCTTCTTCTGCCAGTTTTTCAATTTGCAGATTGAAGTCCTGGAAGTCCTTCTCCAACTTTTCCTTCGACATGTAACCACTTTTTTCCAAAGTTTACTTGATGACAAGAACGGGGCATGACGCGTATCCAATTACTCGTTCCGCAACACTGCCGATGAGAAGCCTGTCAGCGCCCTTTCGCCCATAAGTTCCCATCACGATCAAATCAACCTTCGATTCTTTAGCAACCTGCACAATGCGTTC
>Ga0187864_10003616_pt1 | contig 12552 bp, 12 predicted proteins | sample June2016WEW_11_4_FD_132985 | JGI IMG/M metagenome (GOLD analysis project Ga0187864, IMG submission 132985) | Peatland microbial communities from SPRUCE experiment site at the Marcell Experimental Forest, Minnesota, USA - June2016WEW_11_40 | ecosystem: Environmental > Terrestrial > Soil >... | reverse complement strand
GACTGGCGTATAACGCAATTGCGTAGTCCTCAAAGTTCTGGCGACTGAACGCGCGCGAAGGAAGCTCAATTTGGAACACTGTTCCGGACCGCGCTCCATCTGAAATGCCGCTTTCCAAATTAAGCAAGGGGATGACAGCGCCAACGTCCCCAAAGAGGCTCGCGACAAAAATCGGCGGTGCTGGCCTTAAGTGTAATAGCGCCATGACGTGAGCATTCTTTCTTTGAAAATGTTCGAGCGTGGGTTCAGCTCCTTCGATGTCAGGCCAAATACGTGCTTTTGGAATTGACGGTTGATCTGTGTCCTTAGCATGCATGGTCTTTCGGAGAAGCTCTCCGCTTCCTGACCTTGAAAATGGCTCTCCTAAAAGAAAATGGCCGCTAGCAAGCGCAACTTTTGCGAAGAACCTTATAACATCAAGCCGAGAGAACTGGATGTCTTAAGAATACTCGGGTTTACGTGCTCCACGGTGCGTGAAGCTAGCAGAGCGTCCAAATCCTCGAGCTTCAAAACTTTGCCATCTGTGTCCCGGACCTGTTTGCCCCAAGCTGCGGTCCTCAAGTTGTCTTCCAAAATTCTGCGTGCGGTCCTAGGATCGCCACGCACCGTCACTAGCTTCCCGCCTGCGACAGGCGTTGTCGATACCTTCGGTAAAATCTCTGGCCGCCCGATGTTGTTCTCATTAATTGTGTGCTTCACTCGAAACGTGGTGCCGTCTATCTGCATTTCGCCGCTTAGATCAATTGACGGTTTCGTTCCGTCGGTCCCACGCAACCCAAGAAAATGCCTGCGTGCGCGCGTATGGAACATCTCTGCAAATGGTTTGTCAACACTACCGCCGAAGCTGTTGTTGGAGTTGCGGCAGACACGAATAGCGAATTGCCTCGAACCACCGACGGCGTAGGGCACGACCTCTTCCCTCGAAAACTCAACCGTCTCGCCGTGCTCCACTCCACAATACGGGCAGTACATGGAATCTCTCTGACAATGGGATCGCGGGAGTTCCTGGTGTTATTGTATCTCAGCAACTCAACCGGAATGGCAAGGGCGCTCTTGAAAGTCAGGTCTGCAGTGCGAGGCCCACTGTGACTTGGTGGACACATCTCGGTTTAGGCGATTTTCATCCTGCGGTCTTTCACGCCCAGGGGATTGACGTACAGTCCGACGTCGTGAAGCTTGTGCATCGGAGACAAGAGGACGGCCACGAGTACGTAGCAGTCCACATTCGCAGCTCATATAACGACAAGAACACCACAAACGTGGCCACATGCTACGTGCGACCAACTTCATCACCTGACGAATTCCACCGATCTGTTCAGCGAAGCCGTGAGCGGTTCGCGGACATGTTCGCGAAGGAACAGTTAGGGCTCGCTCCTCCGAAACAGACGTACTGGTTGGTCTCAGTTTCCAACCCGAACGATCCGTCCAAGCGCGTTCAAGGCTTGGCTGTGTGCGATCCGAATCTTGCGAGGACGCTTGTCTCGCATCACTTCTGCGACGCGTTGGGGCTTCGTATTACCGAATCCCGCTGCAAGGCCATTCTTCGTGTCCTCGGTAAGCGATTTCTGGTTGACGTAGGGGCTGCCGAAATGCCGATTTTGGCAGCCATCGGAAAGGATCTAATCGAGCGAGCAATCGCGGAAGGCGGTGACCGCAACCTGCCTCTCGATCAGCTTTTTCTAGACGCATCTGCTCGTGCCTACGCCGCGCGGCGAGCTTCAAAGGCGAAGACGGTGCTTGTAACAGGAAGCTACGGCTCGGAAGGATTGAAATGCCTGCGGCGAATCGAGGCGGAGCTTTTCAAATGTGGGTACGAGCCTGTCTTGTTGATTGATTACCCGAACGAGCCGGAATCTTTGGAGGCGAAGTTGCTGTCCTTCACAGCAATTTCGCGCTTCGTGATCTACGAAGCATCATTCCCATCAGGGGCGATCGATGAGCTTGCGATTTGTAAGAACAATCAGGAAATTACGGCCGTCCTGCACCAAGAAGGTCGAATGGCTACCGCGATGCAAAGCCACTACGCGGATGAGCATAAGTTCATAAAGCCTTTCCGATACCATGAAGTTGATCTGGAAAGGGTGGTTCGCATAGCGGCAGAATGGGCCGAGACAGTCGTGAATGAGAGGGCAAAACGCTATTCGATCGGGTGACAAACCTTCTGTGCCTTAGCTGTGAGAGATCGCGGCCGCAGGTAACTGAAGCGAAGTCTTGGGGTCGCAATCTTCCACGCCAACGCCAGGCCACCTCAGTATACGTTTCGAGCATCATCATAGCGCCGGCTCCGGCTGGTCAGGACCGCATCAACGAACTGGGCGTTGTTGCAGCCTACAGCTGTGTCATCTGCGGCTTCGGCAGATGATCGAAGCAGTATCTTTTCGAGTAGTTTGGCACAATCCGAACCGGCGCCACCGTGTAGCATCCGCTGTACCCGTCGCATCGAACTGCAAGGGGATGCCGCGCCAGTGGGTGTTCGCCGGCCGCCTTCCATTTCGCTATGGCGTCGTCCCAATATTTCTGGAGCTCTTCGTCGGAAGGCATGCAGCCCCGCTCGCTGATTCTATCCGTGCTGATGCATTATCCTGAATCAGAGTGGTCCATCTGGCGTCAAAACGGTCCCAACTTCTGAACGAAACCACGGGCGCGTCAGACCAGCCCAAACAATCTCTGGCAGAATACTCGGCACTTGCGCCTCGATTTGTTCTTGTGTCATTGCATTCCCTTTGTCAAAACTCAACACGCTCAGGACGCGCTCTTGCTGTTGCGGAGTTAACTTCGCGACGGCCTGTCGGCGAATATGAATTGTGTCCACTATTGAATCAACTCCTCGCCGATTTCCGCACATTCTCTTGCATGATCTCTGTTGACCACCGGCCTGCGATGATCTCTTCCTTTAGCCACTGCTTCTGCGCCGGGGTGCCCACGTCGGCAATCAACCTTTGCAATGTGTAGGTCTCTGCGTAGTCCCACACGTCGATTCCGCAGTCCATCGCAAACTTGAGGCCCTCGTAACTCACCACCGTCACCCTACCCGGTGCGTCCTTGCGAAGTTCTGTGACCAATTCATCGAACGTCATTAGGTTTCATCGGCAAGTGCTCGAAGCAGTATCGTTTTGAATAGCAATCAGGTGACCAGAGGCAACGGATTGGTGCCGTCGTGTAGCATCCCTCTGCACCATCACATCGAACCGCATAAGGATGGTGCGCCAGCGGGTGTTCGCCGCCCGCCTTCCACTTTGCGATGGCGTCGTCCCAGTATTTTTGGAGTTCTTCGTCGGAAGTCATGCAGTCCTCCGTGCTGATGTCCTGAACCAGAGTAGTCCATCTGGCGATTTCTGCGCCCTGCAGCGGTCTTGCAACTTAGTAGGGCATGTTTTCATTGTTCTTCCCCTCGCATTGTCCGTGCTAGAACTGTTTGGACCTGCGCGAGGCTCGGCAACCGGTTCCCGGATTTTAATCTAGCCAAACGTTCGGCAAAATCCTCTTGCACCGCAAAGGGCAGAATGAACTGCTCGGGATATTGCGGAATCCGGCTGGGCCGTCGAAGGTGATTACCATTCCCATCGATTAGGTCGCCCATGTCAGTTCACGATTCCTGAGGTCGGCATCGCCAGCAAGCGTTCCTCGGCGCACCGCGCATCCCACTGCCGCCGTTCCTCGGGAGACAGGGCCTCGATAGCATCGGCCATACCGGATAAGATTTCGTGAACCGTGCCCTGCGTGGGCATTTTGATTTCAGCGGGACGACCATCTTCTCGCGTCAGCAATTGCAGGCTCAGTTTTACAAGTTGGCGTCGAGCCGCGTCGGGATCAATCGGAGTGCTGATCGGTGGCTCGTACTTCGAGATTCGGCGCGCTAATTTCTTCAACTCTCGGACGGTGAGTACTCTGGTAGGGACTTTCATCATTTTCTCCTTGTCGGAGCGTATCTGCCTGAGAGGCTGACCACCGCGATTCCCGAAGGAACTCGGTTGGTGTCATGCAGGAAGCATGACTCTTGATACTGGGGCACAGTTTACCGGATGGGGCTCGGGGGCGTCAATAGTCCGCTGGTGCCGGTACTAGGCTGGACGTATCACCGACACCGAGCATAGACGCTGAAAGCCACAAGTCAGACCGCCTCATAGGCAGGGGAAGCAACAGGAATTAGCTCGCATTCCCAATATCAGTGATTCTTGAAAGCCCAGATCGATGGCACCGCGAGTTCCAGTGAGTTGCCATCTGGATCACGGAAGTAGATCGAGGGGGGATTATCACCAAAGGCGAATTCCTTTTCGATTGCCACTCCATGCTGCTACAGGCGTTGCCGCCGGCTCGATGCGAAAGGCAACATGACCGGCTCCTGTCGTGCCGTGGGCTGGCAGCATTCCGCCGTGTCGAGTGATGTCCGCTCGAAAAAGAAGCAGGGCGGGCGTGGGAATATGATCCTCCACCAGTCAGTTGGGGCCTCAGTGATCGCCGATGTGGCCGGTTTTGCCCTGACCACCGCTGGCCGATTTTGACGTGACCACTAGAGGCCGCGATTCTCATATATCTATCGAGGCAATGGGTGCAGCCCGCTTGACACACCGCGCATCCGATACTAGTGGGTCGGGAGGTGTCAGAAGCGACGCCAGCTGACAAATTGACGCAACGAGTCTAGCTGCTAGCACTTCGGAAAGTTTCACTCTGGTTCCTTCTGTAACTCATTCTACGCTGCTGGGGTAGGGGTGAAGGCCAAGACACTGTCGAGCAGGACCGAACACGTTGAAAGAAAGAGGCTTGCGCGTAGGGAGCCCCGAAGGGGAATTGGCCAGGAGATTGCAGGTTGCACGGAGAGGATTTGGCGTAGTGTTACGAACGAAAACACAGTTGTAGTACGCACTTGCATCGCGGTTGACGTAAGTCTAGCATTGGCGGTCAGCGGGGAAAGCATGAAATCCGAACACCTCGAAGAACTCATAGAGAAACCGGAGTTCCATCGTCGTTTGCATCTCGATCGTTTTCACAGGGGTTATTCCTTTGGGATTGGTCGGGACCCCAGTGTCCCCTCGAAACCTGCACTGTACCTAGAGGTTGAGGGCGATGAAGCTCCCGATATTCCGGAAGAGATCAACGTTGGCGGTGAGTCCATTCGCGTCATTGTTCGAACCGGCTTCAAAGTTCCCAGGCCCTACGCTGCCCGTCGGTAACTGGCTGTCTCTCAAATCGTTTAGGCATTACCCCCTTTACAAATAGCGTCATCGTGTTTATGCTCCGGCCCCTTGGTCTGCCTAAATGCCAACGCACGGCAACTCGGGACAGGGCGACGCACCAGCGAGGGATCCTTTTGCGTCCGATTTGGTGATGTCTGCCGCCGCCGAGATCTTTGGAGCAGATCCCCGAGTTAAATCAGTTGGCGTTGGTCGCCATGGCAGAGGATTTGGCTTCGTCGCGATTCGCAACGCTTCAGTGCCAGTGCGACTCGCGCAAGTTAAACTAATCTCAGAGTATAGAGGTTTTCCCGTCGCTTTCGTTGATAGCGATCGCGATCCGGAAACTTTGGTCAAGCTTCTGCAAACTGGACCAGGGGGCCCGACGACCGCCGGCACGGTACTGGAGCAAAGTCAACACCGACCGGTAGTCTGTGGGTTGGAGGTCCAGAATTATGACGATGACGAGCGGACCGGAGTGCTTGCGACCGGGTACATGACTGTTGGAAGCGTTGGTTGCATGGTTCGGCTTTCCAGCGGGAATCTGGGTTTCCTCTCAAATAATCACGTTGTTGCCGGTGAGAACCGCGGAGTTAAGGGAAAAGATCGAATACTCCAAGCGGGAGGCGGCACGATTTCGACGGGAGCACAGGTAGGGTTCCTATTCGACTTCGTCAGTCTCAAGCCCAGTCCGCCGGGAGCCACGCTGGCTTCGGGCACTGCCATCCTAAATGACGCTGATGCAGGCGCTGTCGAAGCTACCTCCGCAGACCAGTATAAACAGAGGTACATTGCGTCGCGGAAGCTTCCAACTCCGTCTGGAACCGCGGACGCGAGGCCTGGGGATAAAGTCTTCAAGGTGGGACGCACTACTGGGTTGACACGAGGAGAGGTGACACAGGCGGCGACGATTATCGGCCCGATTCCTTATGCTCCTGGTCTCTGCTGGTTTCGGAGGTCGTTCGTGATACAGGGCGAGAATGGAACTCCCTTTGCGGATCATGGCGATTCCGGTTCAGCAATTGTGCGCGATGACGGTAAGGTCGTTGGTTTGTTGTTCGCAGGGAATGGTCAGCAAACCTGGGCCTGCCGCATAGATGATGTGCTTCAATCCCTAAATTGCCGCGTCCTGTAGCGCGCGGCCATTTCGGTCACGGACCTTCTTTTTCTCAATTCATTCTTACAGGCCACGAAACGCCGCTTCAATGTAGGGCACTCCGCACGGGGCCGTCCTAGCTTTCACGGTCGTACCAAATTCGGAGACTCTGACTGTCTAAATTAGTGGGGACGAGCACTACACATGTGACGCCTTACAGTTCTCGTATTTCAAGCCTTGTTTTCCTTGGGTTCTTCCCCGGTTGCTGAAAATTGATCAGCAGTCCCCGCTGAATCTTAAGAAGCTTCATATAATTGCGCAATTGTTGTTCCTCCGCCGCCCCCATTTCACCTCCCACTGCTTTCAATTCCACGATCATTTTGTCACGGCCGAGGCGTACAACCAGGTCCGGATATCCCTCCCCGACGCAATGGTTTTTATACCGCAATTCAACAACCTTCTGGCTCTCATACCTTATCTTTGCCAGACGCAGCCCGACTTGCATCGCTTTGTCATAAACGCCCTCCGAGAAACCCGAGCCAAGGACGCGATAGACATCCTTAGCAATTCTCCTTATTTCGTCAGCGTTTCTTGCCATTGAACGAGCATTGTCGCACTGGGCCGCCTGATTTTAGGGCTAGCAATTATCAATTGTTACGCAAGCATTAAGACGATTACTCTTTCGGCGGAAGCGTTGTTCCCGGCCGGGAGCCAGCGTGACCCGAAGCCCAATACATCTGTTTTGACTATCCGCACTGGCACTGCCGGCGCGTGTTTCACCTACCGCGAGCCCTGACGCGTCCACGTTCTTTTCTTGATCCGCTTCACTGCAATCGAGCGGTACTCGCCTGTGCTGTAATCGAGCATATAGCGACCGTCTGACGGCATAAAATCTCCTTCCTGCCTACACTTCGACGGCAGAGATATTGGCCATGGCGAGCAAAAGAGGGTTCCATTACAATCTCACCTGTTCAATCAATAAGAAAATCAGTAATCCAACGTTTCGACAAGCGGCTTTGAGCAATCGGTTGACGCCGCAGAGAGCGCTTATGCGAATTGACCAACTCAAGCCCAGCGTGATTGTGCGGGGCCCGATTTTCCCGGAGCCGGTTCAAGTTATCGTCTCGATTCCAATGGGGCAGTCCGTGAAGTTGGTCGGAAAGGGCTTGACGACGGGGCAGGTGCACGAGCCGATACTTAACGCCGAGCAAGTGGCTTCACTGGTGGCGACTCCTGAGAAGGCTGCTTTCGATGGTGACGCACAAAGATTCCGATTGGGCATCGAAGCGCTCCGATTGGGCCTGGCATACGAATACGATCCTTACTTTGCGCTCTCCATAGCACGCGTAGACCCCCTCCCTCATCAGCTCGAGGCGGTCTATGACTATTTTCTCCGGCTTCCAAGAATTCGCTTCCTTCTCGCAGACGACCCTGGTGCAGGCAAGACAATCATGGCCGGACTGTTAATCAAGGAACTGAAGATACGTGGGCTCATCAAACGCACTCTGATCGTCACGCCAGCCAGTCTGTCCTTCCAGTGGCAGCGAGAGTTGAAGGATAAGTTTCGAGAGAACTTTGAGATCATCCGAAGCGATGTTCTTCGTGCGAACTACGGTTCCAATCCGTGGCAAGAAAAAAATCAGGTCATCACTTCGGTGTCCTGGGTATCCCGGATCGAAGATGCGAACGAAAGTCTTCTCCGCAGCCAATGGGACCTAATTGTCGTCGACGAAGCTCACAAAATGAGCGCCTACAGCACGGACAAAAAGACCCTCGCATACCAACTCGGTGAGGCGTTATCGGAGCGGACTGACCACTACCTCTTGATGACAGCGACTCCCCACAAGGGGAATCCTGAGAACTTTTGCCTCTTCCTCGGACTGCTTGACAGAGACGTATACGGCGATGTTCAAAGTCTCGAAGAAGCGATGAAACGGCACGATGCCCCGTTTTATCTGCGCCGCATTAAGGAGGCGCTGGTCACGTTCCCTGATCCTGACACTGGCAAGGTGAAGACGCTTTTCACCAAGCGCAACGTTCAGACAACCGAATTCCAAATTGACGACGAAGAATGGGACTTCTACGACGCTCTCACGCGTTACGTCGAAGATCAGTCTATTAAGGCCGCATCGGATGATTCCCCGCGTGGCCGAGCTCTGGGTTTCACCATGGCGATGTTGCAGCGGCGCTTTGCCTCGAGCGTCTACGCCGTGAGACGAACTCTTGAACGAATGAAAGACAAGCGCGAGAAGATACTTTCCGATCCCGAGGCGTACCGCCAGGATCAAATCACTCGGAAATTGCCAGAAGATTTTGAAGACCTGCCTGAAGAGGAGCGAGAGGAAATCGTTGCACAACTGGAAGACGTAGTTGCATCGGTTGACCCTGTGGCTCTTCGAGAGGAGATCCTTCAGCTTGGCAAACTCATCGCGCAAGCCTGCGAACTGGAGGAGCGAGAAGTCGAGCGAAAACTGGTTGTGCTGAAGGATGTGCTCACCACGCGCGGCGTCTTCAGCGACCCGAAGATGAAACTGCTTCTATTCACTGAGCATAAAGACACGCTTGATTTCCTCGCCGGAGACGGTAAAGAAGGGCGTCCCCTAGGGAAACTCGTGAAGTGGGGCTTGTCGGTGACCCAGATTCACGGCGGGATGAAGATTGGAGACCGCGACAGCGCCGGGACACGGATTTATGCAGAGCGCGAATTCCGCGAGAACTGCCAGGTGCTTGTCGCCACAGAAGCCGCAGGCGAAGGAATCAACCTGCAATTCTGCTGGTTCATGATCAACTACGACATCCCTTGGAATCCGATGCGGCTCGAACAGCGCATGGGTCGAATTCATCGCTATGGACAGGAGAAAGACTGCCTGATCCTGAACTTCGTATCGACGAATACCCGAGAAGGCAGAGTCCTCCAGAAATTATTTGAGCGCATCAAGAAAATCGAAGACGATCTCGACCCGAAGCGCACGGGAACCGTTTTCAACGTACTGGGAGACGTGTTTTCGGCCAATCAGCTTGAGCGGATGCTCCGTGATATGTATGCACGAAATCTTACGGAAGAGGTCATCAAGAGTCGCATTGTTGAGCAAGTGGACACAGACCGATTCCGAAAGATCACACACTCAGCGCTGGAGGGCCTAGCAAAGCGCGAACTGAATCTGTCGGCAATCCTTGGAAAATCGGCTGAAGCCAAAGAGCGTCGTCTTGTGCCTGAGGTTGTTGAAGACTTCTTCTTGCAAGCGGCACCGGTAACAGGTCTCTATCCCAAGGAAGTTCAGAAGGACAAACACATTTATCGTATTGGACGAATCCCTCGCACGCTCTGGCCCGTCGGAGAACGGTTGGAAACTCGCTTCGGAAAGTTGGGTCGGGAGTACAAGCAGGCTGCCTTCGATAAGAAATTCCTGACAGATGACCCGACCCTTGAATGGGTCACTCCGGGCCACGCGCTATTTGAATGCGTCCGAGAGAATGTATGGGAGCGCGTACAGAATGACCTGTCTTGCGGGACAGTCTTCTATGACATCAATACAAAGCAGCCGGTCCGCTTGGATGTATTTTCGGCCGCCATTCGAGATGGCAGGGGCAATGTCTTGCATCGGCGGCTCTTTGTCGCTCAGACTGAAATGAACGGTGCGATGACTGTGCGTCAGCCTACGTTGTTCCTGGACATGGTTCCGGTGCCGCAGGTCACAGCGACGCCAGACGATACCGACCTACCTGGTTTGGGGCGGGTGGAACACGCCGTGGTCGAAGATGCCCTAATGCCGTTTCTAGAAGAGATTTCGACGCAACGTGAGAAGGAGATCGCGACAATCGCCAAGCACGTCGAAATCAGCCTGAATGCCTTGATTGACCGGCAAAACCTGCACATGGCGGAACTGTTGGAACAGCAACAGAAAGGCGATGCGAGCCCTCTGCTGGCAGCAAATATCAAAACGACGGAAGATCGCCTGGACGAGCTTAACGGGCGATTGGAGCGCAGGCGCGAAGAACTGAAACAGGAGCGGCATTGCACAATTTCCGACATTCGGCATCATGGTCGGGCCTGGGTTCTGCCTCATCCTGAACGGGCATCTGCCGGCATCGCTCCGATGGTGCGGGACGAAGAAATTGAACAGAACGCGGTGCGTGCTGTCATCGCCCATGAGGAGGCACGAGGCTGGAAGGTGGAAAGCGTCGAAAAGGATAATCGCGGCTTTGATCTCATCTCACGCAGACCTCACCCCGAAGATCCCCAGACGGCGATTGAAGTCCGATTTATTGAAGTCAAAGGCCGTGCTAGCGTAGGGGAGATCGCCCTCAGCTCGAACGAATACAAGACTGCCGAACGATTAAAAAAGGACTACTGGCTGTATGCGGTATTCAATTGTGGTGCCGTCCCAGAAATTCATGTGATCCAGGACCCGGTCCGTTTGGGATGGGACCCGGTTGTGCAAGTTGAACATTACCACGTGCCGGCAACCAAGATCCTCAGAGCGGATGCCAATTCATGAGCCCGGGTGAAGACAATCAAATAGAGTTCAAGCTCGACGAAAACATTGAGATCCTTCTGGACTCTTTGCGCAAACTGGATCTTGCGTGGATAGGCGACGAGATTCAGGATGCAATCCTTGAGGATTGGCTCGGTGTTCGAGAGTCGATCGTCGTGAACCCCGCGTTTGATTGGAAAGAAGATCAAACTGTGCGTAAGGTCCGTGGCAGGGGCCAAGAGACCGTCGCCCTGTCGGTATTGCGAAACTACTTCGTTGAGCTGTTCGATGTTTGGAAGGAAGCCCAGGTTCAGCTAAGTGAAGCGATTGGCGAGAAACGTTTACATGTTGAACTAGCTCCTCCGGGAGTTGGTCAACCCCTAGTCGTTTTCCAGTCGGATTATGAAAAGGCCTCTTCTGAACTTCGCAGAATTCTAGAACGTGTTTTGCCTGAACCCGGCACGGAAGAGCCGCTATGACGGCAGCACACTCATCGAAAGAAGCTTTTTGGACCGAAATCCAAAAACAATTGTCTCTTTTGAGTGCAAAGGCCCCGGGGCTGAAGTCAAAGGCGACAGTTCCCAAGCTTTACGAGATATTTGTGTTGTCATGCGTGGCCCGAGCCTTGCGCAGCATCGGCGCCACTCTTACCGCAAAGGACAGCAACGACGCACCAACTACGACCCTTAGGTTTAGACTCGCGCCCGGACTGATTTACTCGCCGACGACTGCGGCCAGTTTTGTCGAGATAAGCAGAAACAAGAAAAAGTATGAATTACACGGCGGGCTGAGGATCAAGGGTCGGTCCGGGGTGCTACATGAGCTCGACGTTTGCGTAATTGACCGAAAGGCAGCCGTAAATTGCCGGGCGAAGGAAATAGCCCCGTCATATACACACGTGAAATTGCTCGTGGAGTGCAAGTTTCTCGGGAAACCGACATTTCCCTTAGATCTCGGGAGAGAATTCGTCGGTCTCGGAGCTGAGTTCTCTCTCAGAATCAAAACGATCGTCTCGAATACCTCAAATGACGAAGTCCATGACTTGGTTACAAAGCACAAGGGCACGGAAAACTTTCTTATCTCTGCCCATCCGAAAGCGAAAGTCGATCTTTTCGTCAAGTGGATGGCCAACGAATTAAGGCAAGTACTGTGACTGCTCTCCAATACCCCAAACGTTTGATTGAGGTAGACCTTCCGATCAAACGCATATCGGAGCATGCGCGGCGCGAGAAGGACATGCGACGTGGGCATGTGCCGTTGCTCTATATTTGGCCTGCGACTCGACCGCCCGCTGCCTGTCGGGCGGTGATCTGTGCAGCACTGTGGCCTGACCCAGCTGACCAGCATTGCCCACAGAATTTCCGCGATGAGGCCTCCCGCATCATCAATAAGTTCGCGCAGGCAGCGGTCACCAACAAGGAACTAGCTGCGCATTGCTCGCATGAGAGTTGGACGAGGTGGCAGAGCCTCTCAAAGTCCGGGGGCTTAGATTCGACCAAAGCAGCACACTGGAACGTTCTGCGTTTCGCTTTGCTCGATTTCATCGCAGACTTTGCAAATTGGGACAACTCGACGGTAACGAGTTACTTAGAAACTAGCCATGCTTTGACCCAAGCGGCGCACGAAGCGCTGGGCGGCACACCAACCACTAAGCCGCTAGTAGCGGACCCTTTCGCTGGTGGTGGCGCGATTCCATTGGAGGCACTACGTGTCGGAGCAGATGCGTTCGCTTCCGAGCTAAATCCAGTAGCCGTCCTATACGAGAAGATGGTTCTTGAATATATACCGCGTTACGGTCGGCAAATGTCTG
>Ga0187864_10003613_pt1 | contig 12562 bp, 20 predicted proteins | sample June2016WEW_11_4_FD_132985 | JGI IMG/M metagenome (GOLD analysis project Ga0187864, IMG submission 132985) | Peatland microbial communities from SPRUCE experiment site at the Marcell Experimental Forest, Minnesota, USA - June2016WEW_11_40 | ecosystem: Environmental > Terrestrial > Soil >... | reverse complement strand
CATCAGCCCAATCCCCGACATCCACATCGTGTGCGCCGCGACTTCCACCCCGCTCAAGCTGGCACTTAAAATGCACATTTGGGAAACGCCTGTTTTGTCACATTTCGACTTCCTCCAATGTTGACAGGCAAACCGTCACTTTCGCCAGCAATGCCAATGGAATAGGCCACTCTAGCACTTCACTTGTGTTCCTTTGTCTGCACTTATATCAAACTGTCAAAGCGCAATCAAATATCAATCATTTGCCTTTTCGCTGGTGTGCCCCAGGACGATTTGGCGGATGTCAGGACAGCAGGCGGTTGATCGCGGCGCGGCGTAGCCAGCGCAACGAACCGGGTGCCCCCTGCCACGTTGGAGATAGGGATGTCCAACCCTCGGTCGCCGACGCCGCCGGGCGGGTTCGATTGCCTCACCGGACAAAACATGAAAATTCAGCCTGTTCAGGCTTTGAACCCGCTGGATTCTGTTTGATCGCGTCAACCTGCTTTTGTGATAGGCAGAGTTGATTATCTTTAAGGTGCAAACCGCCTAGTGCATTTTTTCCGACAATGCAGATGGCGGCGGCGGTTTTCAAGTGGTCACTTTGTCCACTTGCTTCTCGCGCCCCACCTTGCGCCTTTTTCATCCGGTTATATCGTCTCCCCCGGATTATGCTCCGCTGGTCGGGCGTCAGGTTGCGACGCCCAAGCTGATTCGCGTCTATCCAGTCCATCGCCGCGTCAACATCCGCAAAAACCATTCATGAAAGCGACCTTGAAAAAGAAATTCGTTTTTTTTCTAAGTGTGAAATTTGCCGGTATGTGAACCGGACACCGGAAAAAGTTCGATACCTCGATCTTAACTGGAACGGGCTTGTGGACAGATTTGATTTGAAATTTAAAGACGGATCAAAAAAGGTTTGCTTCAGATGGGAACGTCGGGGGGAACGAAAAGAAGGCATGAATGACATTGCGCGCGAAATAGTTCCAGCGACTTCACCCTCCTTTGATGCAGCGTTTAGCAAAGACCTGCTAGGCAATCCCGAATTATACGCATACTTTCGCGTGAAAAATGAAAAGGCAGCAAATCAGCTTAATGGGAAGACTGTTGAGTTTGGGTTTAATTCTGTAATGACAGCAGGTAAAGTCAGCGGCAACGGAAATTTTTTGATGACGAAACATTCAGACGGAACAATCACCGTTTAAGACGGTGGAAATGGTTTTTGCGGATGTTGACGCGGCGATGGACTGGATAGACGCGAACCAGCTTGGGCGTCGCAACCTGACGCCCGACCAGCGCAGCATTATCCGGGGAAGAAGGTATAACCGGCTTAAAAAGGCTGCCGCCGACAACCTCAAACGGGGAACGGAAGCCCCGAAGTTGCAAAGTGACACTTCGGGGGACACCGCCGCCGCCATTGCCGACAAACACGGCGTCAGCCGGGCGACCGTCATCCGCGACGGCAAGCGCTGCCGCTGCTCGAAGCTGATGAATTATTCATGGCAAACGTAGATACCAGCTTTACCGGTCGGTGTCACCAAAGAACACGGGCGTTTTGTTTTTTCCTGTTATTTTTTGGGGAATGGTCCGCACCCCTGCCGGCTTGGGCTTTATGCTGAAATTCTCGGCAGCGGGCGCGGCGGCGCGGCATCTGTCAGGACGACGATTAAACGTCAATCAAATGCAATCAAATCGGCGGAAAAGCCAATGAATTCAATGCTTTGCACAAATACAGGGTTTGGTGGATTGGTCCCAGTCGAGGGCCAAGGTGTAGGTGCCGGGCCGGGCGCACTTCATGCCGCTGCAATGTGCGCCGCGTTCGCGCAAATCCGCAAGCACGGTGCCAAGATCGCTGGCGCGGCAACGCACTTGGCGCGGTTGGCTGGCGTCAAAGAGGGTTGGTTGACTCACGCGCTTTTTCATCGCTGCTTGGTTCCAAAAACTTGCGCGGACCGGCGTTAACGGCGGGCACTGGGTTTGCGGGACCGGCTTCGCGCAGCAGTTGCCGTATGCGGCCTGGGATCGCCGCGCTAAGGCCGATTACGTTGGTAACATTGACGCCAACTTGCGGCTTGGCTTGCCCAAATTCGTCTTTCCTCACACGTTCAAGAAGCCAACATGCGGCTGTATCCAATCGTCCGCCGCTTTTCGTCGAGTCTGAAACGCGCTTAACCAAGGCGGCAATGATTTCCGCTTCCTTTTTATCCCAAAGCGAGGCAAGTGTGGCTGAATTTTCTAGTGCTAAACGCCAATGTGAAAACGGGATATGCGGTGAAAGCAGGGCGACGGCGCGGCGTTCTGGCAAACCATCAGCCATGAGTGCGGCAACTTTTGTAACGGTATCTGCGGTGACTTTTGCGGGCCTGCCGCCGGCTTTGCCGTGATACAGGCGCGTTTGTGCCGGGTTAATGGGTGGTTTGGGTTCGGTGTTCATAAAGGCGGTCGGTGATCAGGGTGGCACGGGTGGCACGGGCATTTACTTTTCTTTTTTTCACAAGGGTTTCTCTATGTTTTACGGTGTATAGTATGGGTAAGGAAATGCCCGTGCCGGGCGTGCCAGTCGCATTTCTCATTCAGAATCAAGGGAAACGGTTGACCGGAGTTGAAGCCCTGCCACGCACTTCACCCGGTCGCCGGCAATTCGCGGGTGCGACTCGCGCAGGCTGGTAAAGCGTTCAAAAAGGATGCGGAAGAACCAGTCACCGCACGCGGCAGGCAGTTCATGGCGGGTGGTAAATTCGGCGTAGGCTTCGCGCAGGGTGTCTTTGGCGACTCGCGCTTCCGGGTCAAGGATGCAACGCGACTGGACAAACGCGCCAACAGGATCATTAGAAATGCGGAAGCGTTCATGGACTGCCCGGCTGTCTTTGCCGCCAAGCGGGATTTCCGGCAACGCCAGCAACGCGCGCAAGCCGTCCAGCATGAAAAGGAAAACGCCGTCCAGTTCACCGGCCAGCCGTGCCTTCAAGGTCACGTCCTTCTCTGGCGGCTGGTAGTCGAAACGCAGAAACCGGGTGCGGCGCAATTCGGCTTCCGTGCCGTGCCGGAATCTTGGCAGGCTGTTGGCGAGAAACCAAAGCTTGCAGGCCGTCTGCATGACAAACGGCTTGCCGTAAATTGGCCGCGCTTCGATTGGTTCGCCACTGACAAGCGTTTTGAAGTTGCCACTTTCGGCGATGTCCGCCGTCGTCAGTTCCGTTCCCAGGTTGACGGCGACGAAGTGCAGCGCGGGCAGGTGATAGCTGCGCGGGTCGCAAACCTGACTCATAGAAAGCCGCGAAACCAGGTCCAAGCCAAGCGCGGCCGCAACTGGATCGGCAACCGTGCTTTTACCGCGCCCGGCTTCGCCGTAGCAAACCAGCGCGGTTTCAAACCGGCAATCAGGAAAGAGGAAGTTTCCAAGGCACACTTGGAAAAGGGCACGGTCTTCGGCGTCTGGCAACACTTCACAAAGAACGCGGTTGAAAAGTGGCGCGGTTGCGGCGGGATTGAAATGCGCAACGGTCTGCCGGGTGAAATGATAGCCCGGCAAGTGCGGCAACAATTCAATGCCGTTGACAGTCACACGCACAACGCCGTTGCCGGCGTTAATCAGGGCCGCGCCTTCAGCGTCGAAAGCATAAAAACCTTTGAAGATGCCGCCGTCGGTTTGCTTCGCGGCGGCGATATGGTCAAGTAACGTGATTGCGCGGCGGACGGTGCGCCAATTCTCTGGCAGGATCGCCAACGCCTGCGGCTTCAGCGTGTCGGCTTCCAATGGACGCCATACACCATTGCCGAAAACGTGCCATACGTTGCCAACGGTTTTGACCGGCGGCAGTTTCCCGGCAAGCAGGGTCGCAAACTCAAATTCCGTTTTGGCGGTTTTGATTGTCAGTTTGTTGCCGGGTGTTGGCCGGGTGTCCGTTTCCGGTTCTGTCCAATTTTCAGAAAGTGCGTTCATTGTTTGATTGGACGCGGGTTGAAAAAATAAACCGTCTGGCGTCTGCCATTGCTGCGTCGGCCGTCCGGCATCCTGACGAATTGCGAACGGGTCCAGGTCGCGTGATCCGCACCAAGTGAAACGGCGTAAGCCATGAACCGGCGCAACCTTTCTTCCAGCTGTCCGGCACAGTAGAACCAACCATGCAAACTTTTCCCGCCAGAATGAACCGCCAGCACCATCGGCGCACGGCTGGCCAGGTGTAAAAGCAGCGCGGCATGTGTGTCAATCGGGCCGCTATCGAATTCGACAACAAGAAAATAACGCAAGCCGGTATTATTCAGGGTGTGGCGGCTTGGCTTGCCTTCTTTCGTCACGCCTTCAATGGCGCACATTGGACTGGGCGCGATCAGTTGCAGCGCGGATAATTGTCCGCGCCAAGCCTCACGCGGGCGGGTATCAAAATCTGAATTCGACTTGCCACAACACAAAAGCGGATCGCCGGGAAAAAGCATGTCCACGATTTCTTCCGTGCGCGGATCGTTTGATTCAATGCGGATGGGCGAGGCTTCCCACAAGTCCACCAGTCCGCCGCCGTCGGCCACGATTTCAGCGCGGGCCTTTGCGTTCAAGGCCGGCCAAACCGGTGCCGGTGCCGGTGAATTCAGGAAACCATTGCGGCCCGGCTGCCACGCGCAATCTTTCGCCTTGTCCACGGCGGATTCGATTTCCGAAAGCGGGACATGCCTGCCGCAATCGGCCACGGTAGCGGCCAGCAACGCCACTATCGCGGCGCGGTCACGGTGCGCGTGCAACTGGCGGGCAACCTTGAAAAGCCAAGGATGAACACCTTCACCGGCACGCGGACAAGCGGCCAGCAAGTCCAGAATGAAGCGCGGCAGTTCATTGGTGCGGGTGGTGTTCATGGTGCGGGTTGTTTGTTGGCGGCGGCTTTTATTTTTTTCAATTCACTTTCTTTGGATTGTCATGCCTTAGCTTTCGTTTGTATTTCCCCGCACGACAAGCCCGTCCCGTCCGTCCCGTCCGTTTATTTCGCTTTCCCTCTAACACAAGTCCGTCATGCGCGTCATGCGCGAGAATTTTCGGTGATGGTAAAACAAATTTTTCCCGGCGCAGTTCTTGCAATTTTTCCCAAAAGAAAAACCGCGCCGGGTCGTAACCGCCTACAGTCGGCGCACAGACGACGGAAGGAAGTCCGAACGCCGGGCAGCCACAAATTCAAATCCACTCACGCTGGCAGCGCGGGCAAAACATCTCGCCCGTGATCAGGTTGTCGAGTGATACGAGGGCGGGCAGTTTCGTCCGCCCGTCAATCGTGAACCGCCACCCGTCGCACAAAGCCGCCACGACGCTTTCATTTTCTTGCGGCATCACCGGGCCGGGCCGGTCACATTGACTGCACCGAACCTGGAAACCTGTTTCAAAATCCGTCGCAGTCTCGGCTTGCGGGTGAATGATGTTTTGAAACTTCATGGTGCCGGTGCCGGCTTGGCCGCAATCGCGGTGAGCGCCCGCGCAAGTTGTTCGCCAACGGATAGCCGCCGCATTTCTTCCCGCGCTTGGATCACCTTGTCCATTTCGGCGGACTCGGCAAGCAGGCGGTCTTCGGTGGCGATGTCGTCCGCCATTGTTTCCTGAATGGTTTTCCACTCCGTCGCTGACCAGCCAATCGGGGTGAAGTTCCGGCAGAATTGCCCCAGGGTAAAAGTCTGGGACAACCGCCCCATCAGTTTCTCCCGCGCGTCAATGTCCACCCGGGAGACCCGTTCAATCGGGCTGGTGAAAAGTTCGACTTCCTTCGAGTCCACGATCTTTTTTTCCTTGATCCCAAAAATCAGACAAATTGAGGTGGCCGACTTCTCGAAACCGGAACCATCGCCACACAGAAGAATTCTCGGTGAAATGTTAACGATCTGGCCCAGCCAATCCTTTGCCAAACCGAACCTGTCCGGGGTGTTGCAGGTGAAAAGCAGCCCGTCGCGCTTTAATGACGGATGAAGCCGGTTGGTGACTTTGATGCCGGAAGATTCAAAGTCAACACTCAGTGCCGTCCCCGATGATTCTAGGTAGGTGGTCATAAATTTTTTGGTTAGATTTTTGCTGTGGCGATAATGTTGGGTTTCAGCGGGTCAACGCCGGGCGTCCCCTTGGGCAGTTGCGGACCAGGTGACGGCTTGGTTGAGTCGGCGCTTAACTTTGCACGGCGGCTGGCTACGATGCCGGTGCTTGATTTGGCGGTGCCGGTGACGCGCATCGTGGGCGTTGTAGTTGGATAGCTTGATGACATAATTTGTTTTTGATTTTGTATTGGCGTTGTTACTGGTTGATGGTCCACGTCACGACGCCATTGGTGACGTGCCCATAGACGGTGGTCAAAGTGTTAGTCGCCTTTGCGATGATGGTCACTACGCCGTTGCTGTCGGCAATCGGCTTGCCCAAAAAATTAAGACCGCCCGGCTTGGTCGCTGTTCCCGGCCCAAGTTCCGTCGTGTTCAGCCAGCCAGTGGGAATTATGGTTTGCGTCTGCGGGTTGCTGCCAATGGCGACATTTCCCGGCCCGTTGCCAACGACATTGCACCCTACGGCGCAACCGAAATTCGTTCCATTAGCGCCAGCGCCAATTCCGACACCAGAAATAAAACCCCAAGCGCCAACACCTGCGGCAACGCCGTTTTCAAAACCGTTAGCATATTGCCCCATCGCAACGCCATATTCGCTACCGTCGGCTTCAAACCCATAACTGGTGCTTTCGTCGTAAGAGTCAGAACCGTCGGCCGAGAACCATGCGTTTGAATTGTATCCCTGACCGCTTAAATCCAAAAACGGACTGGCGGGAATCGGCAATGCCACTAATCCATTGGAAAGCGCAAGGCCGCCAAGCGTGACCGCCGGTTGATTGTTCGTCACCCCGTTTATTGTCGTGCTGGCCGTGGCCGCATTGAGATTACTCTGTGCCACCTGGTATAGCTGGTGGTGTGCCGCATCAATCACCAACACCGTTTGACCGGGCAAAAGGGCCGGTTCGGAAGGGTAATTTGTTATATTCTGTTGCGCGAACAACCCAGCCGCCGTCAAAAAAACCGCGCTGAAGGAAATTATTTTTTTCATGGCGCTATGACTGGTTGGCCGCTGGGATCAAGAACAGGATTGCCGCTTGGGTCTAACAGGTAATTGGGAACAGGCGCGGGCGGTGCGGGTGATGGACGTTCGGGCATCAAACCGCGTTGCAACAGAGTCCACCGCATCATGTCGCAGAATACGAGACTGCCCTCACTTCCGTTCGTTAGGCAGCTATATTTCGGATTGAAATTTTGGTTGGGACTGGCCCAAACAGTCCCAGCGCCATCTACGCGAGTGAACCACGCCCCCGGAACACGAAACCATCCCTCTTGCCCCCACCAATTCCACGGCGTAGGTATTTCGTCCTGGGAACTTCCAAAAATGTAAACGCCCTGCATGAGTTTTCCTCTATTGTTCCGGCAACGGCGGCACTCCCCGCGCAAACTTAATTGCCAACTTTTCCGCGCCGTGCTTTTGCAGTTCAACGACGCGCACTTTGAACGCCTTCGGGTTTTTGCGGCGCAGTTCGATGAGGTTTGCATCCGGTGCGCTAACACCGAAAAGACCGCCCGGACCGGGCGGCAAGGTGATGGTTTCGATCATGGTGGTTATTCCTTGCCGGCGATGAAGGCGTAAAGGGATTGGCCAGTAACGCCGATGGCGCGCACGTTGCCGCGTGGAACAAACTTTTGCAGCAGGCCACGCTTAACCAGTTGCGAAATATAACGTGTGGTTTTCCCGCCCAGCAACTCGGCGGCCTGTTTGCGCGAGAAAATTCGCGGCGTGGAATCCCCGCCGTTTTTTGGTTCCGGCTTGCCGTCGCCGTTGCGGGCGACCGTCAAAATTTGGCTGCGCTGTGCGACAGTGACACTCGCGTCCGCTTTCAACGCGGCGTCGAGGATGGACACGGTTTGAATTGTCATGCCTTAGCTTTCGTTTGTCTTTCCCCGCAAGACAAGCCCGTCCCGTCCGTCCCGTCCGTTTATTTCGCTTGGCTTTCCCTCTAACACAAGTCCGTCATGCGCGTCATGCGAGAGAATTTTCGGTGATGGTAAAAAGCCGATATTGCGGTTTTGGCCGGTAAGGACGCAAAAAAATCGCGCCACGTTTGCGCGTGGCGCGTTTGTTTTACCCGTTGCTGGTGGTGACATCCGGCTAAATCGGCCCGGCCAGCAATGCCAGTGCCGCCGTCTTTTTATCGGGCAGGTTCGATACCGTCATGCTGGCAATGATTTCACGCAACAAATCGTCACGCGAAGGAACCACCGGTTTCGGTGCCGGGTCGCCCGTCACATCGGGCAGCAGGTTGACGGCATTGGACGCGGCCAGTTCGGACGTGTGGGTGTAGTGCCGCGTCATGTCAACGGAATGGTGCCCGACAAGCGCTTCGACCACGGACAGCGGCGCGTTGGCTTCCCGCATCATGGAAACAAGCGTGTGCCGCAAACTGTGAAAACCAACCGAGACAATCGGGCGCTGGCCGGTTTCACGCGGCAGGTTGGTTTCAATTCCGCAGGCTTCAAAATGCTTTTGAATTGACCGCGCCACGCAGGACCGAGCCGGGCCGTTATAGACGCGCGCCGTTTCGGGCAGGACAAAAACCTTGTCGCGTTCATTGGCAGGAATGTCGGCCAGCATGTGCGCCAGGTCCGGGTGAATCGGGATGGTGATCGGGCGCGGGCACCGCCGCGCCACCTTGTTCGGCACCCGTTTGATTTGAAGCCGGTGCAAATCCACTTCGCACCATTTCAGCGTTGAGGCATCGCCCAGCCGCAAACCCGTGTAAGCGCCGACGGCAAAAAGCACTTTCATTTCACCCGTGGCCGTGCGGCAAACCCGGTTCAGCTCGTCCAGCGTCAACTCGCGCCGCGAGTGGCCGAGGTTGGTCTTTGACTTTTGTTTCAGCCATACGTTGTCCGGCAACTTCGCTTCGTCCTTCAGCGTCTTGAACAGATAGCGCAAAGTGAACAGAGTGAAATTGTAAGTGGCCGGCGCGTATTTTCCGTGATTCAGGCTTTGCATGTATTCACTGGCAATGGCGCTGGTGACATCGCGGAGTGAGTCCACTTCAGGATGCTTGCCCGGCGTGCCCGGTTTGTCCGGTTTGTCCGGCGTGCCCTTCATCCATTCATGGAACATTTCCCACTTGATTTCGTATTGGTCCAGGGTGGCCTTACTGCAATCGCGGCGTTCAGGTGATTTCAAAAACGCCGACCAGGTTTGCATCAATGACAACGGCGGGTGTTCCTTGTCGTGCAGCCGTTGCAATTCGCCTTGGGTGTCGTCAATGGCGTGCGCGATTGAACGCAGTGAGGCAACCTGCTTTTCCTTGTGGACAATTTCCATGAGTCGGGCCTTCGCCTTTTCCGCTTCCGGCCGGGTGGTGATCGCCGCGCCGTTTTCGTCGCGCAGCGATTTGCAAATGGCTTTCAATTTTCCGTCGGGTGTCTTGACCCGCCAAAAGGCGTAGAAAGTTTTTCCGCGCAGGACCAATGAACCGAATGACTTGATTGATTTCATTTTCATATTTGTTCCCTTTCTTGCCCTAAATATGCCAAATGGCCGGAATTCTGTCAAGTAAATATCAATCAAAGTGTTAAATAAGCCAATGTAAAGGCGTCTATCTTTAACGTGCGCATTTGATGGATGAAATTCGCCCACAAGATGCTCGCGGCCAGCCCCAAAAATTCCCCGAGCAGGTCCAATTTTGCCGTTTGCAAAGCCGGCCAGAACAGGACCAGCACGCCGGCCAGCGCGAGCAACGCCGCTCCGTAACGCCGCGCGCTGGCCCACGTCCGCTGCGGTCGTTCCTCCCACAACAGGGTCCACACCGGGGACGCGCCGATATACAGCGCCACGTGCGAAGCCGCAGTCAGGCGCAAAGCCCAGTTGAAGACGACAATATACACCGCCAGGCTCAACCCGCCGCGCAACCACAATTGCCGGCGCAGGTCAGGTGTCAACGGGCGATATTCACCAAGCCACGAAGTGAAGCGCAGCACCGCCAGCAACAGCAACCCGGCCAGGAGAAAGCGAATGCCACCGGTCCAGATGGGCGGCCACAGGGCGACCAGCCACTTGGTCCCCGCGTTGTTGCCGCCCCACAGAAAAGCCACGAACAGCAGGCTTCCGGCAATGGCGACGTTATGTTTTGGTTGCGACACGCGGCGAGTAAGCCAATGCATGCGCCGGTTGCCAATGAAATCTGTGAAGGTGGGGTGCGACTACCCCCATGCAGCATCGCGGAAAGTGGAGCGCCGATCTCCGAATCGGCACGAACAGGCGATTCCCTGCGAACCTTGCCGAATCGGAGTTCGGCGTTCCGGAGCAGTGTTAAGATGGCCCGAATGCTTGGGAAGTGCAAACGCCCTCTTGCAACGCATCATGTTGGCCTTATTGTTTCATTGTAATGAACGTCGCAATTGAAATTCCTGAAAATGTGTCCGCCCCGTTGCGCTCGCGTTGGAAGGATGTTCCCCGGCGCGTGCTCGAAGCCGTCGCGGCTGAAGCCTATCGTTCCGGCGCGCTCACCGCGCATCAAGTCGGTGAATTGCTCAGCCACGGCTCGCGTTGGGAGACTGAATCGTTTCTCAAGCGGGTTCAAGCCTACTTGCATTACGGCGAGGCCGACCTTGAGCGCGACCTCGCGGCCTTGCGCGCCACTCGCGGCTGATGGACGATTGATCAGCACCGGGCTTTGTCGCCGAATTGCTGCGACTTGAAAAATCCTGTGAACAAATTCTCGTTCCAGATCAAAGTCAATGGCGTGCCATGTGTGGCAAATCTCCGGTTCGCGACAAAGGCAGAACTAAACACATGACAGTGAAACGGACAAAATCCGTGAGCCTTGAAGAACTCTGGGAATACGAAGCCAAGCATCCCGTGGTCTTTGCATCGCCGCGCGCATTGGTTGAAGCGCGCCTCATTGCTGACTTGGGTCGCGGAAAGCGCAGTCGCCATCGCAGCCACAGCAATGGTGCAGTTCATAGTTCCGCGCGGCGCAAACTGACAAGCCAGGCAATCCCAAAGGGATTGCAATCATTCAGCCCGGCGTTGACGCGCAGCGGCTACGCGGGTCAACGTCCCCAATCATCATCAACCCCAACGGGGTTGCATCACCATTTCGCGCCCGACGATGCAACCCATTCAGGGTTGATAAATGGATTGTTCGTTCACCTAGGGTAGCTCGTTCCTCGCAACCCCAGGCTGAATGATTTTTATCCCGTTGGGATGGAGAAAGTGAAATTTGTTTGACCGGCTTGACGCACGGCCTAACTTGGTAGGATGGTTCATGCACCCGGTTTTCTGAATCTGGTCAACGACGCCAAAAAGCGCGTCAACGAGATCAGTGTCGCCGAGGCGCGCGCGCGTCTGGCGGCCAATCCCAAAATCGTTCTGCTGGACGTGCGGGAAGATAACGAATGGCAGGCCGGCCACGCCGCCGAAGCGGTGCATCTGGGCAAGGGAATTCTGGAGCGCGATCTGGAGAAGCTGTTTCCCGACCCGAAGACGGAAATCATCATGTATTGCGGCGGCGGATTCCGGTCGGCGCTCACGTGCGACGCGGCGCAAAAGATGGGTTATCGCAACGTCCACTCGCTTATCGGCGGTTGCAAAGGCATGGTGGCGGCGGGCTGGCCGATGAAAAGCGGCGCACTATGAAAAATCGAGAATGGAATCCGTCTTCGCTTCGCTTCAACGCGACGAGGATTGAAGATGGCGGATGGCGGTGGGCGCACCCGAGCACTGTCGCCAAGGTAGGGCGGTGCTGTCCGTCTTCGCTCTGCTTCGACGAGACAAGCCGCGCCGCCCCAATTTCCACAGGAACAAGCGAACCGAAGTTCCTGCCCGTCCTGCCGCCAGCATCGCTGCGCTCGCTGGCAGTGAGACCAAGGCAAAGCAGCAGCTTTGCCCTACCGGTATTGATTGCGTTGTCTTTTTTTGTTGTGTCCGCGCTCCACGCGCAAAGTTACTCCATCAACTGGTTCAAAGTCGCCGGCGGCGGTGGCACGAGCGCGGGCGGCACGTATCAAGTCAGCGGCACCATCGGCCAGCACGATGCCGGCGGGCCGATGACCAACGGCCAGTATTCACTTACCGGCGGTTTCTGGGCCATCATTGCCGTCGTCCAGACGCCCGGTGCGCCGCTGCTCACGATCTCCTTCAACTCTCAACCCTCAATCGTGACCGTCTCCTGGCCGTCTTCGGCGACGAATTATGTTTTGCAGCAGAACTCCAATTTGAACACGGCGAATTGGATAAACACCGGGTTGTTGATAACGACCAACGGCACGACCGAAAGCGTTACCATCAGTCCGTCAACGGGGAATTTGTTTTTCCGGCTTAAACAGTGACGACGGGCGAAACCTTGCGCTGGGAACAGACGCGGTTGAGCGCGTTGACGACCGAGACGACTTTCTCGCGCGGGCACTCGCCCATCAGGCAAATCTGAATCCAGTTTTTCCGGCGCAGATATTCGCTGTTGCAGCTCAGGAGATAACCGGCTTCCTGCATCGCCTCGCCGATTTTCAGCGAATTCATTTCCGGCGGCAATGCGATGGTAATGACCGCCGGTGAAGT
>Ga0187864_10003612_pt1 | contig 12562 bp, 27 predicted proteins | sample June2016WEW_11_4_FD_132985 | JGI IMG/M metagenome (GOLD analysis project Ga0187864, IMG submission 132985) | Peatland microbial communities from SPRUCE experiment site at the Marcell Experimental Forest, Minnesota, USA - June2016WEW_11_40 | ecosystem: Environmental > Terrestrial > Soil >... | reverse complement strand
GGATGTCTCTGGTATTGAGGGGGATGTCTCTGGTATTGAGGGTAATGTCTCTGGTATTTGGGGTGATGTCTCTGGTTGTGAAATTTCAGAGCAAGCCCGCGAAAAGGGTATTAATGTTAAGAATTTAATACAAGATGAGTAGACATTCAATGAATGAAGATATAGCATTCTTTGGCGTTTATTCGTTAAGTGGTAAATTTTTATCGCAAATAAAAAACACTTTGTGTTATAATCATTTTACACATCAATGTCATCATTTTATAAAAAAGCAACATTATACACGTAATCCCCAATGGTACGTTGAACGAAAAATTAAGCAACGATTAATATATATGCCAGTAAAAATGCATCAAGACCTCCATAGCTCAATGACAAACGAGCGTTTTTACGAATTATACGAGATAGAACGAAAAGATTTATTATACTCAAGAAAGGATAATTAATATGACCGTTGCTTACGAAAAAGAAATAAACGATTTGCTCGAAAAACGAGCTGAAGCTTTAACCCAAAAACATGAACACAGAACCGAATGGGGACAGTCTAAGGCGCAATTAACCGTTTTGATGGCGCGTTATATTAATAGCTCTGCATCGTTTGATAATAAAGTTCCTATGTTGCTTAAAATTGATGAGGTAGCGGAAGAGGTTAAAAAATTAAATGATAGTTTTATTAATGATGAGATTGCATATAAAAAATATAGGGATTTGGATGACCTCTACAAAAGTATAATTATGGAATATCAGTCAAGAAGAAAATCGGAAACAGGTATTATGTAAATAAATGTAATAAGCAATAAGATAAACACTTTAAAAAGATTAATTAATGGTTAATAATAGAATTATAAGAAATAAGGAGTAAAAAATGAGTACAAATGAGCAAGGCAATCAAAATCTTGTTGAAAGACTAAAAGAAATAAAAGAAAAAATAGAAAACTTTTCTAAACAAAAAACAGAAATTGAAAATAGTTTACCTGAAAAAGTTATCTACCAAAATTCAGACGGAACATGGACACGTTTCAGTAAAATAGACAATCTTTTAGAGCTAGAAGAAAAAGGAAGTATATTCAGAGCTTCCATAACAAACAGATATACAACAAAGGTTGAAATGTTAAAAAATCAACCAAAAGAAGATAAATAAATAAACAAATAAGGAGAATAATCGAATGTGTAAAGCAACTGTAAAAATACAAAGACAAGATTTTGTAAAAAAAGATGGTAGTATAGGTAAACGAGTAACGATTGACATTAATGGGAAAGCTGCTTATCTTTATGGGAATAAAAACGGTGAAGATAAGCTAATAGCTGGACAAGTAATAGATGTCGAAAAAAAAGGCGATTTCTACGAAATTAAATCTTTAACACCGCCTACCGAAGCATCAGAAGATATTTATAACTCAATGAGCCAAAATCAAAAAGATAACAACTCTTTTGAAGCCAGAGCAAAGCAAGCACTTAATGAATGGCTTATTGTCGAAAAGATGACAAGAGAAGCTTTAACAAAACTTGGCTATTCTATGGAAGATGTAAGAGCTGTTACTACTGGAATAAGGATACAGATTAAATGAGCAAATACAATAATAAAATAACATACATTGACGGCATAAAGTTTGATTCATTGGCAGAATATGACAGATATTTAGAGCTTAAATGCTTAGAATGTGCCGGAGAAATAAATAGTCTTAAATTACAGCCAAGATTTGATTTTATTATGCCTATTAACGGATGGGATAGTATAATCCCTACGAAAAAGATTTTTACTTATAAAGCTGATTTTTCTTATCATAAAAAAGATAAAGTTTCGCCTACGATTGAGGACGTTAAAGGGTTTGAAACTGCTGTATTTAAACTTAAAAAGAAGCTTATAGAAGCTTTATATAATATAAAAATTGAATTAATTAAATAAGAGGGATTAATGTCTAATAAATATTATAATGGTTTTGACCCTAAATATCTATTAGAATATATTAAAAACAATATGGGTTGCGCTGGATTTACAAATATTGAAAAAGATTTTTACTCCTTGACTGGAAGGAAGATTCCAGAAGAATTTAAAGAAAAGATAAATAAAAGTTAAAAATAAATTTATTTATTAAAACAGGAGGATATATATTGGAATTAATATTGGCGATAAGGGCTTATGAGGCTTATATTGGCTGGATTTATGCAAACTGCACATTTAACAAAGCAATAGAAAATCCTCTTATAAGTGGGGATAATAGTCAAGATTATTATAATACGCTTGAAAAATTTACAGAAAATTTAATCGAAAGAGCAACACACAGGAAGGTGAATTATGAATAAACAAAGTCAGCAAGAAAGGATATTAAAATATTTAAACGCTAAAGAAACAATTACAGCACAAGAAGCATTTAGCCTTTTGGGGATTTCTCAATTTCATACGAGACTGAAAGAATTAAAAGCAAAAGGTTATAAATTTAATCAGGAAATGATTAAAACAAAAAGTGTTTATGGTGATACAGTAAAGTTTAATAAATATAGTTTGGAGGTATAAATGGCAGTTAAAGGCGGTATTAAATATGATGAAGGTAAAATCCGATGGGTAGATATGATAAGAGGTTTCCATGATTCTTTAGAAGAAATGGTAAAAATATATAATTTTGGTGCTATTAAACATGGCTTAGAAAATTGGAAACTTGTTGAAGAAAAGAAATACATAGAAGCTGCTGATAGCCACTTACGAGCTATAATAAAGGGTAAGGATATGAATATAGAACAAGATAAAGAAGGTATAGATTATTCTTTTTTTCATGCTGCTCATCTTGCCTGGAATGCACTTGCTTTAACATGGTTTGCTCTTGAAAGAAAGGATAAGAAATGAATATAGATTATAAAAATTGTTCTTGCGGGCAAATGGCAACACAATGTAAAGCATTATTAGGCGCTCAAGCTGAATTATTGCTTAAAAAGACCGATACTGAACTAAAAAATAAAGAAATTGAAAAATACAAAACAGCTATGGAAGAAATAAAAAATCTTAAAACAACAACTCCCTCTGGAAAAGAAATAAACAAAAAAGATAGAGACATTTATGATTATACGGATGCTTGGGTTTCTTGCCAACACATAGCCCAAAAAGCACTGAAAGATTTCTGGCAAAAATTAGAAATAGAACCTAAAACCACATTTGGCTGTAAAAAATGTTCTTTCCCTGACAGAGGCACTTGTAAAGAATGTAAGTTTTCAAAAGAATTATATCCCGACATTCTTTCAGATACTCCTCAAGCCAGTTATAACAGGGAGTTACTGGAAAATTGTATTATTAATTGGTGCAAAACAGGCTTTAGTGTTATCAAAGAGAATGATTTACAGGAAATAGCAATGGTAACAGGAGGCACAGGTTTTAATTTTAAATCCGCTAATGGCAAAAATCGTACTGAAGCTCTTAAGCTAATTTGTGAAAAGGTAGCTTATGAGATAAGAGATGAAGTTGCTAAAATAAAAGGTAAACTTATTTATTCATTGGAAATTACTATATAAAAACTCCTAAAACGTAATGATAACCTCAACTTTAAGAAAGGATATGAATAAATGGATAACAGAAAACAGATATTAGTTAGCTGTTTGGCTATTCTTCTTTTAAGAGGAAAGCCCATTAAAAACGAAAAGTTAAGAAGATTAATAGAAAGGTTAGTAAATGATTGAAGCATTATTAAAATCTCTTCTTAAAAAAGAGATTGTACCAGCTATTGAAGTATTAATACAAGGTGCTAATTTTGAGGAAAATACTTTAACTGTTAGATTACCAGATGATTTTTGGGATAAATATCACCTAAGAGTTGGCACTACAAATATTACAATAGGTGATGGCATCGAGGAGATAATATGATGACACCTAAAGAAATTAAAATTATGGAGGAATAATAAATGAAAACAAATAAAAAAGAAAGAAGCAAAATATATAATACTGTTATTAATACTAATATTGAATTTAGAGAATTTATAGCAAAAGAAGCAGAATTTATTATTAAAAATATGCTTAATGATAAACAATATCAGGGATTAATTGAAGGCATTGGAAGACTTTATTATTTAGCCGAACTTTGTAAAGAAGATAGTTATTGGTATGAAAAGACTCACAATGGATTCTATAAACAGCAACTACTTATAAATGAGTTATTGTCTGGGAAAGAGGCTGATTATATTGGATATTTAGGATATATACAGCGTGATGAAAGTCTTTATTATAACGGAGAATTTAAGAAAGGATATAAATAAAATGAATACAAGTGCAAATTGCTATCATCAAAAGAAATTACATAATAATAAAAAACAAGAACATTGTAAAAGCTGTGGAGGTTTTACAAAATGGGAGGGCATTACAAAAGCAGTACATACAGATGCAAATATAAAACCAATAGTTTCGGTACAAGACGAATTACTTAATATCTTTAACCAGATAAGAACTTTGATTGATGACCAGCAAAAAGAAATAGTAAAATTACAAACAACAATTTCAGAAGTAAAACAAGGCATGAAAGCGTGTTAAGTAAAAATGATATATTAATAATAATATGTTGGTTCTCAGAATGTTTTATATGCCCTTATTGTCCTTATATTTGGGAAAAATGCGATAAATGTCCGATAGGTTGTTGTTGGCGGAAAGTTGAGGATTATACATTATAATGATAGATAGAGCAAAAATAAGAACAGAACAAATTTATTTAATTAATGATAGTTTTCAGAACAGGAAACAATACAACCTGCCGAAAGCACAATTAGTATTGACGGATATACCTTATAATGTCGGTAATAATGCTTATGGCAGCAATCCTCAATGGTATATTGATGGTAATAATAAAAATGGAGAAAGCGAATTAGCAGGAAAACAGTTTTTTGATACAGATAAAAATTTCAATCTCGTAGAGTTTTTCCATTTTTGTTCAAAATTATTGATTCCAGAACCTAAAGAAACCAATAAAGCAGGGTGTCTTATAATATTTTGTTCTTTTGAACAACAATTTATTCTTATTGATGAAGCCAAAAAGCATGAGTTTAAAAATTTTATCCCTTTAACTTTTTACAAAAATTATAGCCCGCAAGTATTAAAAGCAAATATGCGAGTTGTTGGCAATACAGAATATGCAATCTTATTTTATCGAAATAAATTACCAAAATTTAACAATAAAGGTAAAATGATTTTTAATTCCATGTACATGGCAAGAGACGCAGATACAAAAAAAATCCATCCAACTCAAAAACCTAAACCATTATTAAAACATTTAATTGAAACATTTACGGACGTTAATGATGTTATTATTGACCCTTGCGCTGGTAGCGGAATTACTTTAATTGCGGCAAAAGAATTAAATCGTAGAGCATATGGATTTGAGATAAAAAAAGAATTTATTAAAGATTTTAATGAGAAATTAAATATAAATACTCAATACAATTTATTCACACAGACAGAAATAAATACATTAAACGAATCAAGGAAACAACTAAAATTATTATAGAGGAGTTTTTAATGAACAAATGTACTAATTGTGATAGTAATGAAACCGTTATATGTCCATGTAATGATGAAAATGAGGACATTGAGGATAGGTTTAACGAATGGGCTTTTACCTGTAAAAATTTTTATCAAGATAATGATTATGATTATTGTAATCATAAGAAAAAAGCAGACTTAGATAAAGACTGCCAACAATGCCTAAGTTTTCTTTGTCCAAGAATATCATCATTTATTAGTTATTTAAAAAGAAAGTTTTGTAATGTCTGATTATTTAGATAAATTAAGAGAAAAAGGAATATATTCAACAAGGACAGAAGATATACTCTGTCCTAAATGTTCTGCGTCCAGAAAAAAAAATACTATTAAATGTTTGCATGTTTCATTCGAAGACAACCGTGTCTGGTATCGTTGTAACCATTGTGGAGATAATGGAGTTATATTCTATAATGAATATTCAAAAGCTTCTAAAAAGACCTACAATCGACCTGAAAAACCATCCGTGAGTTTAAGTCAAGAAAATATGTATAAAAGATTTGAGGAGCGAAAAATATCAAGAGCCACACTTGATAAATTCGGCGTTTATATGGGCAAGCGTAAAATAGAAAAAGATGGGGAAATGATAGAATTAAAGACAGATTGTTTAATATTTCCTTATTATAAAAATGGTGAACTCGTTAATAATAAATATCGTTGGATAAATAAAGATAAGGTAAGGTGCTTCTGTCAAGATAAAGAAATGGAGCAAATACCTTTTGGTATGGATTTAATTACTGATTTTTCAAGACTTGTTATTACAGAGGGAGAAACTGATTGTTTAAGCTTTGCAGAAATAGGGATTGAATCTATAAGCGTTCCACAGGGAGCAGAGGATGACAAGCAGGATTGGATAGAAAATTGTTATGTCTGGTTACAGAAATTTAACAAATATATTATTTGTGTTGACAACGATGCGCCTTATACTGAAGAACAAATAAAAAAAGACCCAAAACTTAAAGATAAAATGCTTGCTGGTGATAAATTAAGACAAACATTAGTTAGAAGATTAGGCAGAGATAAATGCAAAATTGCATATTATAAATTGCCAGGTAGCAATGAAATCGAAGAATATAAAGATGCTAATGAGGTTTTGTGTAAATGTCCTTATGGTACTGATTTTTTAAAGGTAATTATTGAAAGTGCTGAATATTTACCAGTAGAAAATATTTACGATTTTGGAGATATACAAGACGGAATACTTGATTTTAAACATAATGGTTTTACAAAAGGTAAATCAACCGGATGGGAAAATCTTGATAGATTAATTACATTACATCAAGGGTATTTAGAAATTATAACCGGTCAACCATCATCAGGTAAATCTGTATTTCATAAGAATATGCTTGTTAATCTTACAAAACAATATGAATGGAAACATTGTTTATTCGATAAAGAAGCTAATCAATATACCTCATTTGCTACATTGTATGGAATGTATACAGGTAAAAATTTTTATTATGCTACAGATAGCGAAATAGAGACAGGTATAAATACACTTAAATATTATTTTAAAATTTTTCCAAAAAATATAAATTGGACAATAGATGAAATTATTTTAAAAGCTAAAGAATGCGTTAAAAGATATGGTATCAATACATTAACGATTGACCCTTTTAATAGGGTTATGTGTGAACTTAGCAAAGAAGGAATGAGATTATATGTTAGAGAATTTTTAAACAAATGTGCTGATTTTGCTCATGAATATAATGTATTGACTACCATTGTTGCCCATCCTGCTAAACTTTATCAGGGTAAAAAATTTCCCGAGTTAAGAGATATTTCAGAAAGTATAGACTGGTGGACATTTGCAGAATATGGACTTGTAGCAGTTCGTGAAAAAGATGAAGATGGAGTATATAGTAATGATACTATTATTAGAGTTGAAAAGATTAAGGATGAATTATTAGGGAATACAGCAGGCGGATATGCTAAATTAACGAAAACCTCTACTGGTTTTGTGGATAATGAAACAGTTAAGAAAGAATCACAACAGAAAGGATTGTTTTAAGATGGACATTTTTTTAACTCCAAGAGAATTAGAAATTTTGAAACTTTATGTTAAAGGATATACAAGAAAACAAATTGCTGAAAAATTATTTATTGCACTTGTTACAGTAAAAACTCATATAGATAACTTAAGATTAAAATTATCATCTGGTAGTAATAATCTAGCAGCTTTAGGTTTAATTCGAGAAGCACTTATATTAGGTATAATAACAGTCAAAGATATTATAGAGGATTAAAATGGACATAAATAAACCACGAAAAAATGGATGTTGGAATTGTCATCATAATCCGCCGAGAACATGGACTAAGGGTGGGAATAAAGCATGTCCAGGTTGTACTATTTATAAAAGCAATTGGAGAAAAAAAGATGATTGAAATAAGCATAGATGATTTTATCAAAGACCCTGATTACCATGAAAGAGGTCAATTTGATAAATATTTAGATGTTCATAAAACTATTTTACGAACATTAAACAGAAAAGAATTTAGGAGATTTAAAGAAGTAAATAAAGAAAAAGTAATGACATCTACGCCTTTTGGATTTAAAATGCGTATACAGCCTGTAATATATATAAAAAATCCTGTATTATTTATTGAACTTTTTAACGAATTAAAAAATATTAAGAAAAAAGAAATTATAAGATTTAAAGAAATAAAAAAAGAAAAAGTATTAGCATCTACACCTTTTAACGAATTAAAAAATATTAAGAAAAAAGAATTTATAAAATCAAAACCAATATATAAAGCAATAACAGACACTACTCTAAAAAATAGTAAATATTATATGGAGTGTTTATCTATACATGGTAATTGTTCTAAGTGTCATTATAATAATTATTTATCAAAAGCAGACGACCTCAAATGTCATACATGGGAAACTCTAAATGATAAATACGTTGGAAACTTAAACGAAGTAGAAATACCAAAAACAATTAATCCACCAAGTAAAGAAATATATAAATTATTAAATGCAATTACTGTTTAATTATGTTATACTTATAATACATATAAACATACTCCTCTCTCCATCCTTGCCTTTGGTAAGGATTTTTTATTACAAAAAAGCCTATCATTTAAGATAGGCTTGTCGATGTCGAGGTAAGATAAGGAGATGTATTATTATTATAACATAATTTTCATATTTTTCAATAATCTTTTTCTATTGTTTGATATTGCGGAATTAATTCTGGTAAAAATCTTGTTATTGTTCCGTTATTGTCTACGTGTATTGTAACAAGCCAGCCACCTATATGTGCAGATATTCTTTTATTATCCATCCAGTCGGTTTGCGCGCATGTTGTTCCAGCTTCCAAACAATGAACATTCCTTACAAATAGATATAATAATTTATGGAAATGACCAGTAATTAAAATATTAGGTTTTTCACCTTCTTTAAAGGCTTCAATGCGTTTTTGGAGATTGTATGATAATGCGTAAGCCGTTCCGCCATCAGGATGATGAATCTTTAATTTACAATTTGGTGTTAAATTAATAAGAGCTTTAGAACAGCCGAGATAAACCATGTCCTTACGCTCTTTAGCAATCATTCTACCAATATTAACACCACCATTTTTAAGATGCGTATCGTCGTGGTTACCTGTAATAAACTCTGTAATTATGCCGTTCCTTTGAGGGTATTTTCCTATAATGTATTCAACTTGTTCATCTGCACCGTGTCTAAATAATTCGTAAATATGTTCAGGTCTATTTTTATAATAACCATCAGTTAAATCGCCGCAATTATAAACTTTTTCTACTTCTGCTTTTTGAAATCTGTTGTATAATTGATTTAAAAATGTTAATTGTTGTTTCTTATTACAAAGATGATTATCCGAGACTACCCCAAATTTTATTATTTGTTCACCTTCCCATTTATTTTCAATAATATTTTCAGAAGGGATAGCAATTTTTTCTAAAAAATATTTATTATCTAATTCAACAACATTATATCCATTATTTTTTAAATCTTCTATACGAGATAAAATAATATTTTCAGGCTCTTTATAAAAATCTTTTAATTCTTCTATTTTCAAACCACGTTCGATTTTTTTAAGTAATAATTCATTATTTCTAATATCATTGTTAATACCATTTTCATTCACTTCTAAATTAGGTCTTATTCCAGTTCTTACAGGGCTACCTCCAAATTCTCTTATCCAATCTTGAACATCATCATATCTAATTCCTTCAGCCCATTTTAAAACCTTAATTTCGCTCCAAGTTTTTCTATAACCCTTTTTACCGCCTAATTCCCAGTAGTTCTTAAATAATTCTTTTTGTTTATTTTTCATTTTTTGGAATCCTCTATGATTGAATAATATATTTTTATATAATCATTTGCAAGCATTTTGCAAAATTCGTTTTTATCAGGAATTGTGCCATTGTTTCCAAATTTAGCCCTTGCTCTTAGAATCATTGTTTTCATTCTATCTTTTAAAGAAGATGATTCTTTAGAGCCAAATCCGTTAAAGAAACCAAAAATATCTTTATCATTCATAATAAGTGCCTTTATTTTAAGGAGTCAAAATACCATTTAATTTTCATGCGTAAATAATTTCCTACATCTTCATGTTTTAAAGTAGAATCGTTAGGAACGAATATAATATCTACTTTGCCAATATCTTGTGTTAATAATCCCGGTTCTTTTAATGTTTGTGCATATTGTCCAACTTCATAATGCGTTCTTATTGTCTCGGGAGTTATAGGAATATTATATTGTTTACACAACTGCGCTGCTAAATGACATATATGTTCCACCTGTATTGGTTTTATGGGCGTTTCTGCGTTGCTGGTGTTACTATCAAAGCCCAAATTACCGCATATAGCAATACCAATACTCCCAGTGTTTAAACCGCCAACATGAGCCGCATAAGTTCCAATTCCATGAGTACAGTCTTCGTTATCTTCCGGTTTATGTTTTCCAGCATGTAAGTTTCCATATCCATCTATCATAAAATGATAATGCTCTAAATCATCGGCGTTCGGTATATATTCGCCTGCTGTGTGATGAATAATGATACGTTCTAATGACATAATTATCCTTTCTTTTGTTCTTGTTGTGAATGATTTTGTATATGTGCTTCGTAAGCTTGCCAACATGCTGCAAAACAAGCTATAACAGTAGCTATAATCACTACCCCTGTACTAAACACAATACCATTCTTTTTTTCATTCCGTACTAGGCATATATATAAAACAAACATACAAAGGCAACAGGTCAATATAAAGATTAAAAGTTCACTCATTTTTTCATAAACTCCATAATTTGATTAGTAAGATTTATAAACAGGTTTTTATTCTCATCTCTAAGCTCTTTAATATCACTTTTAATATCATCTTTTAATATATCAAATTTATCCTCAAATTTTTCCTTTACTGCTTCTAATTCGGGTTTTAATACTACATTTAACATTACTTCATTTATGGCACTATATTTTTCTTCAAGTGATTTATATTCTGATTCCAGATATAGAGTTTTTTTATTAATTTGCTCTATATTTGTATTAAGTTCTTGTTTAAAAACTAAGGGGTTTTTACGATAAGTTTTAAATAATAAATATCCAATTCCAATAAATAAAGCTACCCAAAGAGGGACAAGTTTTGCAAAAAGTGTAAATAAATAATATTCCATTTATAATTCCTTTCTTTCTTGTATTATTTCTAAAACAATGTCTATTTTTTGATGTAATAATAATATTGATAATTCAGTTTTTTTTGAAGATTTATACATTTGCTGTAATATCCATAATACATATCTCATTAACCTATTTGTACTCATTTGTACGAATACATTAGAATATAAAGCACCCTGCGATAACAAAAGTGTATAAAGCATATAAGGATATGGGTCAAAGATATAACCTTGAATAGAATTTATACCTACCCATATAATTAATAAAATAGTTAATAACCAAAACATCGACCAAGAGCCGTTATAATCACATAACCAATCAGATATTACTATATCCCATGTCGAGGTTGGTTTTTCAAATGGTATTTCAACTTCTTTTGATAAATGTTCTATTTTATCATCAAGTTGTTCTTTATAAGTTTTATCATTCATTTTTATGACCTCGTAGAATCGTTTTTAAGACGTTTAAAATATTGATTAGATGCAAATACAAGCGGGGATGTTTTTTAATTCGTCATAGTGCCTCCTGTAGTATTAATGTTTGTAAAAATGTATAATATTTAATATTACAATTTTTAACTTATCAGTTATAATATAATAGTATGGGTACTAAAAATGCAGAGGATAAAATTATTCATTTTTTTGTTACTAAAGAACTTGGAGATGTTGTTTTAAGTATACCTTTAAAACCTATTCAAAATCATCCTGTTATTATTCGTACTTTGTTAGGTACTGGCTATTTTATTGTTTGGAATGGTTGTGTAGAAGGTCTATGGTTACACAATTACGGTGCTTTAATAGCTGATGCTGGCAGCGTATTAACTTCTATTGATTATATAGAAACTTACCATAAACATGTAGTTAGAACTAAAATTAAAAAATTATTAAAAGAATATCCTGATTCTGCCTATATTAAACAAATTTCTAATGTAATAAAAGATAATCCTAATGATTCGTTAAAAGACTTGGATTTAAAAATTAAGGCAATTAATCCTCTATAACCCCGCATTTAAATAACTATTAATTAGTATCTGGATAGTTAAACCATCCAGCAGTATTTAAATTATCATAATTTAGAAATTTTGCTTTTGTTGCTACAGGAGTAATATCAAATAAATTAATATTATTTCCAATATTTGCCTGAATTAATGTAGTAAAAGTTGTTATTTCGTCTGCTGCTAAATCTGATGCAAATAAGATTAATAATGATGAAAAATTTGCTAAAGGATTGATATAAATAGAATAATTATCTATTGCTAATGCCCATTCATTAAGTGTCGGATGTTTAAAAAAACTTAGTAAATACTTTGTTACATCGAATGGGTTAATTATTGTTAGAGGTCTTGATACTTGATATAAAGTTGCAGATATATTTTGCACTTCACTTTCTGTATAGCCTATTAAATATTCCATTT
>Ga0187864_10003611_pt1 | contig 12562 bp, 4 predicted proteins | sample June2016WEW_11_4_FD_132985 | JGI IMG/M metagenome (GOLD analysis project Ga0187864, IMG submission 132985) | Peatland microbial communities from SPRUCE experiment site at the Marcell Experimental Forest, Minnesota, USA - June2016WEW_11_40 | ecosystem: Environmental > Terrestrial > Soil >... | reverse complement strand
TGCCTCCAGGCAGGACGTCTCCCCCTTTGGAAAAACCGCCCCCAGACCACTCCAATTCCCGCCAGGCTAAACCCTCAATGCGTCGGCGGCCGCGCCCCTCACGAAAAATCTAAGATGCGCACCCCGCCATAGCGCCCCGCGCGGCGGCGGGGGCCGGCGATGGGTTCGCCGGCCCCGGTGAGCCGTCATGAATTGCCTATTGCGACTGGAGACGGAAGAAGCGCGTGGCGTTCGTGGTTGTGCCCAGGATGAACTGGTTGTTGGGTGGATTGGTGGCCACCGCGGTCCAGGCGCCGGCAAGGTTTGTCGCACTCTCCAATACGAAGCCGCTAAAGACGGTTGGCCAGGAGAGCTCGACCGAGCTGGCATTCGGACGGGTTAGGGTCAGGCTTGGCGGGGGCACTTGAATCACTGGGATGCCGGCTCTGGCGGCCAGGTAGGTGTTGACCTCGAGGAGATCACTCCCGGAGAGCGCCTCGTTGTAGATCAGGACCTCGCTCAGCGTGCCCGAGTACTGGTTGGTCAGGTCGTCCAGCGCCCCGATTCGCAGCGTGGTGCCCTGGTCCAAGGTCCCATAGCCGAACACCCCGGTGCCGTTGGGCTCTCCATCAAGGTAATGCGACCCCGAAGAACCCGAGACCGTAAAGCCGGCCACGACCTGAGACCCCGGCTGCACGGGGTCGGCGCTGTCCACCGGGTTGCTTCCGTTAGTGTCTCCGCGCGCCGCAGCCATGTCGCCGCCGGCAGCCACGCTGAAGTACCACGGGAAGGGCGCGCCGTTTTGCGTCTTGCTCCACAGCGTATGCGGCGTGGCCACGTCGGCTGCGTTAAAGGCACAGAACGAAGAAATGTCTCCCAGGATAACCACACTGGGCGCGCTGGCCACATCAAGGTACTGGGAATTGGTGCCGTTGAATTCCAGGACAGGCTGGCCGGCCTTATTGACCATCAGCAGGGGCATGCTGAAGGGGGGCATCGTGGCCGAACCCACCACGTTGCCGTTGGCCAGGAAATTCACCTGGGCTATCGGGTTGTTCGTATCCGTAGCGCTCACCTGGATACTGATTGAGCTGGACGCGACCGCCGTTGCGCCGTTCGTCGGGCTGGTGATCGTCACGGTCGGGGGCACACTGGCGATGCGCACCAGCCTCAGGCCGTATTTCCCGCCCAGGTAGCTCAGCACCTGTCCACGCTCGGCAACGGAGAGCCCGTGTCCGAACACGAGCAATTCAGCAATGTCGCCCTTCAACTGAGTGAACAGGTCGTCACGCGTGCCGATCTTCAAATCGGTCCCGCCGTCGGCAAGGCTGGCGGTGATTTGGCCGCTCCCGGTGGAAGCGCCATTCAAGTAGTGAGTGGCGGTTTGCCTTGGCAAGCGGGTCTTGGCTCCGACAGACTTTGGGCTTGTGCTCAAAGCAAAAGATGCGCAGGCTGCTACCCGCCTGCTTTTCGATTATGCGTTCATTCTGCAAGGTAGCGACTCCCTTTCTGCTGGCGGTGCTGCTCTGCGGCGCCGGGTCCGCGGCAAGGGCGGACAGCGTCGTCGTTTTCAACGAAATCATGTACCACCCGGGCGCCAACACCGCGGGCAACGAGTGGCTGGAATTGCACAACCAGATGGCCGTGGACGTCGACCTGTCCGGTTGGTCCATAGCGGATGGCGCTGCCTTCACCTTCCCCGAGGGAACGGTCATCCCTGGCGGCGGTTACCTCGTCGTCGCGCTCTCCCCGACGGACCTGGCCGCGGCCACCGGGCTGACCAACATCCTGGGACCCTACGCCGGGCGCCTTTCCAACTCCGGTGAAAAACTCGAACTTTACAACCGCAATCAGCGCCTGATGGACAGCGTGAGCTACGGCGTCGGCGGCGATTGGCCGGTCGGCCCGGATGGCTCCGGCGTCTCGCTGGCCAAACGGGACGAGGACACCGCCAGCGGGCCGGCCGCCAACTGGACGGTGAGCGCGCTCGTGGGCGGCTCTCCCGGCCGCATCAACTTCCCGCTCGCGCCCTTCGAGGTCACCAACACGACGCCCGTGCTGCTCAACAGCCCCTGGAAGTACCAGGCCTCCGGCCAGGCCCCCGGGGCGTCCTGGCGCCAGCTTGCTTTCGATGACACCTCGTGGCTGGCCGGCCAGGGGGCCTTCCAAGCCGGCTCCGTCGCCGTTCCGCTGGGGGATTGGGAAACCTTGCCCACCGTGTTCAACAGCGGCGTTGACGCCAACGGGGTCGTCCTGGCGCCCGGTTCGCCCGACCCGCACTATTGGTTGACCCTCTCCGCCCAATCCACGCCCCCGCCCCCGGCCATACCGGCCACGGTCATCCAGAACCATCCAGCCTGGTTGGCCAACGACGCCACCTCGAGCTGGCTCGGCCCGGTTAATCCCGGCACCGCCAATGTCGCCGCCGGCCCCTATAATTACCGCACCACCTTCTCGCTCAGCGGCTACGACCCGGCCAGCGCCGTAATCACAGCGATCGCCGCGGCCGACAACCGGCTCACCAATGTCTTCCTCAATGGCGTTTCCCAAAGGGTGACTTGGGTCGGTTTCGCCAGCTTTAGCCCCAGCTTTACGCTTGCCAACGGTCTGTTGCCGGGGACCAACACCCTGGATTTCTTCACCGTCAACGACCCCGGCCCGGGCGCCAATCCCGCCGGCTTCCGCGTCGAACTCTCCGCCACCGCCCGCCCCTCCATGGCGAGCCAAACGACCCTGCCGATCGGCCTCACCAACTACTATTTCCGCGCGAAGTTTACCCTGGCCGGCTCCCCTCAGCTCGCGGCCCTTCGACTCCAGACCGCCGTGGCTGACGGGGCGGTCTTCTACCTCAACGGCACGGAGGTGTTGCGGCTGAACCTGCCCTCAGGCCTGATCACGGCCAACACGTTCGCCCTGACCAATGTCCCGGACCCGGCCTATCTTGGGCCCTACGCTTTGCCAAGCTCAGCCCTGGTCTCCGGGACCAACGTCCTCGCCGTCGAGGTCCATCCCGCCGCCGCCGGCACGAACCACGTCTTCTTCGCTGCCAACCTGTCGCTTGCGGTCACCAATGTCCTCGTGCCGACGCCCACACTCCTCGCGTTCAACGAAGTGTCCGGCGCCACCAACGACAACTTCTGGCTCGAGCTCATCAACTACGGCCCGACCAACCTCGACCTCGCCGGCTGCGTCCTTGCGCAGCGGGGCGGCGGCAGCGACAACGAATACGCCTTCCCAGCCCAGACACTCGCGCCCGGGGCGTTGGTGGAAGTGACCCAGGCCATGCTCGGCTTTGAGGTCTCGGCGGGAGACCGCCTCTTCCTCTATGGCCCGGGAGGCTCCAATGTACTCGATGCCGTGCTCGCTCCCTCGGTGCTTGTAGCCCGCTGGCCCGACGGCGCCGGCGCCTGGGGTTACCCGGCCGCCCCTACGCCGGGTGCCTCGAATTCCTTCGTCTTCCACCGGGACATCGTCATCAATGAAATCATGTATCATAGCCCCGCCCTGCCCACCCAGGATTCGTCCGAGGCCTGGGTGGAACTTTTCAACCGCGGCAGCAACACCGTGGACCTCACTGGCTGGGCGCTGGGCGGCGGCGCCGCGTTCAGCTTTGCTCCCGGCACGACCGTCCCGGCGGGCGGCTACCTGGTCGTGGCCAACGATGTCGCCTACATGCAATCCAACTATCCCGGCATCGCCGTGGTGGGTCCGTTTACGGGCAAGCTCTCCCACCACGACGATTCGGTCATCCTGACGGATGCGGCCGGCAATATCGCCAACCAGGTTCACTACTTTAACGGCGGGCGCTGGCCCGCTTATGCCGCCGGCGGCGGCTCCAGCCTCGAACTGCGCGACCCCTGGGCCGACAATTCCCAACCCGAGGCCTGGGCCGCCAGCAACGAATCCGGCCGCTCGAGCTGGAGCAACTACACCTATAGCGCCGTCTCCGCCAATGTCCTCGGTCCGACGATCTGGAATGAACTCCAGCTTGGCCTGCTGGACGCCGGCGAGTGTCTCCTGGACAACCTGCAGGTGATCCAATCGCCGGCCACCGCGCCGCTCGAGTTTCTGCAAAATGGCACTTTCGAGACCGGGCTCACCGCCTGGCGTATCCTGGGCAACCACAGCCACAGCTTCGTCGAGACGGACCCGGACAACCCCGGCAACCACGTCCTCCACCTGGTGGCCACCGGCCCGACCGAAACGCTGCACAATCACCTCGAAACGACTTATGCCGGCGGCCGCAGCATCACGGACGGCCTGACTTACCAAGTCTCGTTCCGGGCCAAGTGGCTGGCGGGAAACAACCACTTGAACATGCGTCTTTACTTCAATCGCGTGGCGCAGACGACCGTCCTGTCCATGCCCTCGCTGCATGGCACTCCGGGCGCGCCCAACTCCGCCTTTACCAACCACATGGGCCCGACCTTCGCCGCCTTCGGCCACAGCCCGATCATCCCGCAGCCCAACCAGGCCGTTGCGGTCAGCGCCAGCGCGCGCGCCCCGGCCGGGGTCCGGGCCGTCACCCTCTGGTGGTCGGTCAACGCCGGGGCTTGGCAGCAGGCGCCCATGCTCCCCGGCTCGGCCGCCAGCCCGTCCGGCTACACCAATTATGCCGGCTTGATCCCTGGCCAGCCCGTCGGCACTCTCGTCCAGTTCTTCGTCCAGGCCGCCGACAACCTGGGCGTCTCCAGCACCTTCCCCGCCCGAGGCCCGAACTCCCGCGCCCTCTTCAAAGTGGACAATGGCGAAGCCCTGATGCCCCAACTCCACCGCCTGCGTCTGCTCATGACGGCGGCCGACACCGACCTGCTCCTGGCGGCCACCAACGTTATGAGTAACGATCTCCTCGGCCTGACCCTCGTCTATGATGAGCGCGAGGTCTTCTACGACGTCGGCATTCACATCCAGAGCAGCGAGCGTGGCCGCGATGCCCCCTCGCGCCAGGGGTTCACCGTCAAAGTGCATCCCGAACAACCCTTGCGCGGCTTCATGGAAACCGTCGTGATGGATCGCTCGGGCGGCTATTCCGGCCTCGGCGGCACCCACGACGAAATCCTCCTTTGGCACGCGATCAACCACGCCGGCGGCTTGCTTGGCTTCGAGTGCGACCTGGTCCAGGAGTTCGCCCCCGCTTCGGACTTGGATGGCACTGCCATGTTGCGCATCTCCGGTTTCGACGGGAACTACTTCGACGAGCAGTTCAAGGGCGGGGGCAGCGGCAACCTCTACAAGCTCGAACTCATTTATTATCCCACCACCACTCTTACCGGCGATCCCCAGGCCCCCAAACTCCCGCAACCGGACGACGTCATGAACGTCGACATAGAGAACTGGGGCAACTCCAAGGAAAACTACCGGTGGGTCTTTCTCCAGGAAAACAACGCGGACATCGACGATTACAGCCAGCTCATGACCTTCAGCAAGTCCTTCAGCCTCGCCAGCCCAGCCCTCGGGACCCAGACCGCCCTGCTCATGGACTCGGACGAGTGGATGCGCACCCTCGCCTTCAAGGCCTTTACCGGCGATGTCGACACCTTCACCGCCGGTAACAACCACAATTTCATGGTCTATTTCCGCCCGGCGGATGGCAAGGCGCTCGGCCTGCTTTGGGACGAGGATTTTTCTTTCGTTGCGGCCCTGAACGCGGCCTTCCCCGGCACCTCCTCCCCGGGCATGTACAACATCATCACCCTCCCGAACAATTACCGCCGCTATTACAACCACCTCCTGGACCTCATGACCACCACCATCAATAGCACCCATCTGCGCCCCTGGGCGACGCGCTATGCCGGGTTGCTCGGGGAGAACTGGAGCGGCGTCGTCAATTATCTCCAAGAGCGCGCCACTTTCATCCGCTCCACCATGCCCCTGACCACCGCCTTCGCCATTACGAGCCATGCCGGCAAGGGGTTTGCCACCGCCAGCAACCCCGTCTCCCTGACCGGCACCGCCCCGCTCACGCTCAAAGACATCCAGATCAACGGCGTCCCCTACGCCGTCACCTGGCTGAACCTCACCAACTGGACCGTGACCGTGCCCTTGTTCAACTCCAGCAATCTCCTGGCCTTCCAGGGTTTCGACAACTACGGCGCCCCGCTCACCAACGCCTCCGCCTCCATCATCGTGACCAACCTCGCCGTCCCCGCCCCGCTCCCCGTCGTTGTCAACGAATGGATGGCGAAAAACAACGGCCCCACCGGCTTTGCCGACCCGGCGGATGGCAAATTCAGTGACTGGTTTGAACTCTACAACCCCAACGCCTCGGCGGTGAACCTCTCCGGCTTTTATCTCACCGACGACCTCTCCAATCCCACCCTGTGCCAGATCCCCGCCAGCACCGTCATTGCGCCTCATGGCTTCCTGCTGGTTTGGGCCGACAATAACACCAGCTTGAACGGCTCAGGCGCCAACGGCGACCTCCATGTCAACTTCAAGCTCCCTCAGAGCGGCGCCACCATCGCCCTTTTCGGGCCTGGCGGCACTCTGCAGAACACGGTCACTTTCGGCGCGCAGTTGGCCAACGTCAGCCAGGGGCTTTTCCCGGACGGCAACACCAACGCCATTTACTTCATGCCCAACTGGACTCCCCGCGCCGGCAATCAAACAGGCTCGCCCCCGCCGCCCCAGATTGCCGGCCTGACCCTCCAAGCCGACGGTTCCATTGCCTTCCAGGCCACGGCCACGCCCTGGCGCACCTATAGCCTGGAGTTCACCGAGGACCTCGCCGCCGCCTCCTGGACACCCCTCGGCACGAACCAGACTGCCACTGGCTCGACCCTCGCCCTAACCGACAATCTCCACACCCTTCCCCAACGCTTCTACCGGCTGGAGTTGCTCCCTTAGGAGGCTATTCAGAATAACATGAAGCCTGCGCTACGCCTTCATTTGCCGGCCGAACGCGCGCCGGCAGCGGGGCTCCTGTCACGCCGGTTCTTGCGGTCGCCCTGCCCGCGGGGCGCTTGCGGACCAGACCCCGTCGCCGCAGGCGGCACCCTGGCCCAGCTTAGGAGGCCCGACACGGTGACGAAACCCAGGAGCAAAAGGCCCAAACTCAGACCAGCCAGGCTGATGTAGAACGTCTTGTACGACGGCTGAAAACGAAATTCGACGCGGTGGACGCCCGGCGTGAGATAAACACCGCGCATGATATAATTGCAGCGGAGCAGTTTCGCGGGCTTGCCGTCCACTCGCACATTCCAGTCCGGGTGAAAGCGGTCATTGAGCAACAACACTGACGGGGCCGCAGCATCGGCTTTGAGCACAATATCTCTGGCGGCATAGGAGACAAACTGGACCGTGCCGGCTTCCGGGCTGACGCCCGCGGGCGGGGCGGCGGGCAAGTCCTCCTCCGCCATGACGCCGGCGCCCGCGGGCCGGGCGGCGGGCGCGCCCCTTTCCACCAGCACGCTTTGTTCCGGATCGAACGACGCGCTCACCACCTGGCTGAGCGCCGCCTGGTCGTTCGTAGCGACCTGCCAACGTCTATAGAGCCGGGTGCGCGGCAGCGCGCCGGTGAACTCGAACAGCGCAAAAGGCCCGTTGGTTGCAGGCACCGCTGCCACGTCGGCCGTCGTCAACTGCGTAAGCTGGCCCGCAAAGCCCGGTCTGGGAGACAACTTGAACCGCTCGACCACGCGGAGGCGCTGCAGCTCGGGGTCGAGTTGGCGGTTGAAGAAATCATAAAAGTGCATCGTGCCCACCACGTAGCGAGTGTTGGTGAGCTCCCACCGGCGAAGCGTGAGACGTGAAGCGGGCGCGTTCGTCTCGGGCGTCAGGGCCATCTCGAAGGCCTGCAGGTCCTCGGGTTTGCGCGGCAACTGCACAATGTCGAGCGACTGAATGTCGTAGTAACAAAACAGGTGCTGCGCCCACTCTCGGCTATAGACCTGGTAGAGGAGGTAGTCCGTCTGCGCGGTCGGGTTCCGCTTGCCGAAGGCCTGCTGAAACTCAGGCTCGAGAAACTCCCGAGGCATATCGGCCACCCGGTGTTCGTAGGGTTTGTCCCGGAGCACATCCACAATGGGATTGCTGGCGTATTTCTTCGCATAATCCCAAACGGTCACCCACCGCTGGTCGGCCCGTCCGAGGTCGGCCACCAACACCAGCCCCAGCAAAACAGCGCCCCACACGGCCCGCTTCCCCATGAACGCCCCGCTCAGGATCAGGACCATCAGGCCCGACGCCAGAGTGAAAAACAGCACGAACCAACCGACCTGGCGGATGCTGAAATCGGCAATGGCCTGGGAGTTGGTTGGGTCAAACTCGACCGATTGCAAATAATGCTCGAGGGCCTGCCTATTATTGTTATAGATCCACCAGCCCACCAGACTCAGGCCCAAGACCAGCAGGCATCCTTGGGGCCAGCGCCTTTCGAGGCCGGCCGCCTTCGTCCACCAATTCCAAAAGCCCGCCCAACGATACGAAGGCATTAGCCCCGGCGGCCTCAGTTGCTTCCTCCACAAACTGTCGACCCCATAGGCAAACATCACGATTAAGGAGAAGCTGAAAATATGGATGAACTTCACCGGGTTGCGAACGCTCGAGATATAAGGCAGCGCGTACAACCATCGGTAAAAAGGGGCGTACCGGCCGAAGGCCAACAGCAGTGACATGACAGCCGCCCCCAGCCAGAACCAAAGGAGCCGGCGCTGGCCGGGGTCGAAAGCCGAATTCTTCCCGCGAAAACACTGCGCCGCCGTCCACAGCGCCAGCATCGCGACCAGCACTCCCACGTAATTGCCGCCGCCCACAAACCGCAGGAACCCGCTGGGCGGCGGAGTGTGTCGATCGCTGGCAAGATAGCGTTGCCAGCCGGCATCCTGGCCGGTGCTGCCCCAGTACGCCGCTCCTTCCTGGGCGTCCACTTTGTAACCGAACAGCCCGGGCACAACCAGGCCAAGGACTTCTTTCTTGGGCAGGCTCCATTGGGTTGCCCAGTCCCAATGCCCCTGCTTGGTCTGATTGCCGCGCTCGCCGGCCGCCACGACCCCCATCACATCGGTCACCACCAACTCAGAAATAGCTTCTGCGGCCAACGCGGCCGCGCAGAGGGCCGCCACCACAACGCACAGCACACCGACCGTCACGTTCTTTGCCCGCGGACCTTCCGCCATGCAGGCCCGCCAGACAACATATCCACCCACAAACACACTGAACATCGCCCCAACGTCAGCCCCTTCGGTTACGGCCATGCCCAAAGCCGAGCCCCCCAGCATCGCGCGCAGCCAGAGTGGCTTCAAAGAATAGCCCGCCATCGCCGACAGGGCCAGAAAACTCATGGCCACCGTGAGCGCATGCGCCGACGAACCCCAACAGGCCGCCGAGAAGTAGGCCGAATTCAAGACTGCCGCCAACCCCCCAAGGACACACGCCGGCTGCGCCAGGCCAAACTGACGGAAGCAGCCCCAGGCCGACATGCCCAGGACCAACAACGCCAGCGGCATGTAGAGCCTCGAAAACCAGAGCGGCCCCAGCAGCCATTCCAGGCTGAAGGTGATGCTCGGAACGGCCGCCAGAGCGCGATAGCCGATGGAATTCAAATCCTCCCAGCAGCCGGTAAATCGCTCCGGCAGCCGGTGGCAGCCGGACATGAGCCGGCCCAGCGGCCCGTCATTGGAAAAGAATGTGTGCCCGGGCGCGCAACCTCCTTCCAAGAGCACCGCTAGCACTGCCGCCAGCAACACAAACATCAGCACCGCACCCGAGCCGGTAATTCTGGAGGAAAGGGATTTCAGGTTCATTTTCGATCTACTTTGGGCATGCCGAAGCGCCGGAAACGCCGGACTTCCCGCCAGCGGTTCAATCGCACGCGCAGGAAGCGCAGCATCCAGAAGTCCCCGTGTTGCCTGAGGCTTCGCAGGCGGCGGCGCTCGGCCAGGATGTGCGGGCGCAGGCGCCAGCAATCGGCCAGGGCCTCCCCGTAGGCGCGCCGTATGTGCGACCAGCGCCCCGTCCAGGCCCACATGAACAGCGCCTCGGCCCCCAGCATCAGCAGTTGCAGCGGCACTAGGGCCAGCAGCAAGTGCTGGCTGTTCTTGAGCAAAACCAACAGGTTGTTCCGGTTGGCGTAATAGCGTTTCGTGTCCGAGGTGCGGGCCTCGAGCACCCGCTCGCCGCCGCCCGGATTGACCGACACAGCCCCGCGGTGGTGTACCTTGGCCGAAGGGGCCAGGATGACGCTCCCCCCGGCCATCCACAAGCGCCAGCAAAGGTCAAACTCATCGGCATAGATGAAGAACCGCTCATCGAATCCGCCGAGCTTTCGAAACCATTCCCGCTCGATGAACCAACAGCCATCGGGGGCGAACATCTCCCCGCGTCCCAGCCGGCAGGCGTTGCTCGAGCAGAGGCCGAAGATATCGATTCCGCCGTCGCCGGTGGTTTGAATAGTGTCATCCACATAATCCATGACCAGCGGCGCGGCGGCGCTGGCGCCCGCGGCCTGCATCTCCTGCACCACCCGCTCCAGGCAGTCCAGCTCCAGCCAGGTGTCCGGGTTGAGAAAGAACAGGTATCGTCCGCGCGCCTCGAGCACCGCCCGGTTGTTGCCTCCGGCGTAACCCAGGTTCGCCCCATGCTGGAGGGTCCGGCCATTGCGCCAGCCCCCCATCAGCTTGGCCGCCAGGTTCTCGGAACCGTCCGGCGAGGCGTTGTCGGCCACGATGACCTCGATCTGGTCGAAGATCGTTTGGCGCCGGAGCGAATCCAGGCAGCGTTCCAGCCAGGGCGCGCCGTTATAATTAAGAAGGATCACGCTCAACAGCGGCTCGCGGCTGGGCAGTTGGACGCTGGCGGCTGAGTGATCGGGCGCATTTGCGCTGCCGGCTGAAGCCGGTGTTCCGGGGCCCAGCGGTTGGACGCCGGCGGCTGAGTGGTTGAGCTTGACAGGCGCGGGCGGGGGACTGGGAGCCGGCAGATTAGACCCCCGCTCACCAATAATCCGCCATCCGAGGGTCGTGGGTCGAGGGTCGAGGGTCGAGGGTCGAGGGGCGGCACTTCCTTCCCTCGACACTCGACCCTCGACCCTCGACCCCTGCGCAGGGATACTACTATTGGCTCGCGGTCTGACGCTCTCGCAGCAGAGCGGTTGCTCGGTTGGCGTCGTGGGCAGCCACACGGGGAGGGCGCTCCGTTCAGGCAAAGACGCCTGCTCCCGGCTCCAATGGGTCAGGTCCCGCCCGAGCAACTCACTCAGGCGCCCGACTTCCCGGGCAAATTCACGTTTAAGCCGTGCGCGCAGGTCCGGGTCCAGCGGCGGACGCCGCTGAACACAGGCATTGAAATCCCGCACCCGCGCGTCAATTCGTTGCAAGGCGGCAAAGACAGCGCGCGGCATCCAGGGACGCAGGGCCAGCACCGCCGAACGCAGCAGAGGATCCCCAATCGCCGCGCGCAAGGCCGGGCTCCTGATCCTTTTGGCCGGATTGACGACTCCAAAGTCGGGGGCGCCGCCTTTGGACTCCACGCCCAGGAAATCCAGCGTCTGGCGGTAAGCGGCGAAGACGTCGGCGGCAAAATCATCGTAAATGATGACGTGGACTCGTTCTCGCCCGAAGGTCTCGAAGTACCGCCGGACCTGCTCCGTGTAACGAACGACTTGGCGGTAAGCGAGGCCCTGTGCCAGGTAGGTTTCGCGGCAGAGCCGCCGCCCGCGCGCACGGTCAGCTTCGGCAGCCAAGGCCTCCTCGAACGTCGGCAGCGGTTCGTTGCCGTCGTAGCGAAAGTAGTAATACAGCGAGTGCAGCATCTCGACCGGTTCGCGCAGCATCACGATGATGCGGGCATCCGGGTTGAAGGCCTTTATCTCGGCGGCGGCGCGTGTCGAAAAGAGATACCAGGGAGAGGCTTCCCCGGCGTGGCGCTGGCCCTTCCAGTCATCGAATTCGGCGAGATAGGCGGCGAGATCGCGGCGAAAAAACTGCGGACCGAAGCGCAAATCCGCGCCGAAAAAATGCATCTCCTTTCGGGCCATGTAGATGTCGGGATGCGCAGCCAGGTAATCAGACATGGCGGTAGTGCCGCACTTGGGAGCGCCCACGATAAAAAAATCCGGTCTCATTTCCATCTGCTCAATCCAATCCCGCCCGGTGGGTGAGACCGGAGATGCGCCAGCCTTTTTGCCCCGCCAGCACCCCCTTCCATAATGGACCCCTCCGGAAACCGGCGCAAGGCTGGATGCGCCGCCCGTCGCCACCGACACTCCCGTCCCTTAGCGGGATGTATGCCAACCGCGGCCGGGATGGGGCCGCTCTGGCCACTTCGCCTATAGATCGGGACTCAAAACAGGGAGATTCCGCCCAAAGACACCGTTTTTCTCTGCCTGCAGCCCCGGCGGATTGGCGCCATCGGCCGGGGCGGAACAGGAACCTGCGCTGCACAACCATTGTGCAGGAGTGCAAAGAGTCTTTGCTTCCAGGTCGATTTGTCTTGCCACTTCCGACCGGCCTTGCAGTATAGAGTAGAGTGCCGCATTATGAATGCGCCGCATCCATACACTTGCTCAAACCGATGATAAACTCAGCCGTCCGATTGCGGTTGGTGGCGCTCGGCCTGGCGGTCGGGCTGATGGGCGCGCTGATTG
>Ga0187864_10003608_pt1 | contig 12570 bp, 10 predicted proteins | sample June2016WEW_11_4_FD_132985 | JGI IMG/M metagenome (GOLD analysis project Ga0187864, IMG submission 132985) | Peatland microbial communities from SPRUCE experiment site at the Marcell Experimental Forest, Minnesota, USA - June2016WEW_11_40 | ecosystem: Environmental > Terrestrial > Soil >... | reverse complement strand
TCTGGAGGGACTCGCGGTGGTCGAAGGGCAGGAGGTACAGGGGCTGGTCGTATCCGATGGTCATGGTGACGGCTCCTCGTGGGTTTCAGTTGTCCTCAGGATTGACCTTCCAGGCGCGCCCCGGCGCTGCCGGCCGCGAGCAAGGCGGGCAGGTCGTACTGGAGCAGGTCCCCAATGCACTCGACCGTGATGTCCGCGGGCGGGTACGTGGTCAACGCCTTCGGGTCGTTCGCGTAATGCCCCTGGCGAGGAAAGACGGTCGTCAGGCGCGGTCCCCAGATCGTTTTCACTGCGTCCAGGATGCGCAGCTTGTCGTCCACCAGAATGTAATGCCGAGCCGGGTAGCGATTCTCGACGTCGTCCAGTTGCTGCTCCTTATGGATGTAGATCAAGACACGGCCCTCGACGGCCTGGTACAGCCCGGAGCGCTCGACCTTCTGGGGCTGGAAGATGACGTCGCCGTCGGACAGGATGACCGCCTGCCCCCAGGACCTGATCCGTGCGATCACGTCCAGCGCGCCCGGGAACAGGCGATCGGCGAAGGGATAGGCCAGCAGGTAGAAGGAAATCTGCAGGAAGTGCGGATCGCGCGGGTTCTCGGCCCGATAGCGCTGCAAGGCGCTGAGGTAATCCGTGTAGCCCACCTCCGCGCGCAGCTCCTCGAAGATCGTCCAGTAACGCAGCTGGCGCTCGACCCCGAACGCTTGCGTCGTGTGGCGTTTCAGGTCGTCGACGATCTGATCGTTGTCGAGCAATGTGTTATCGACGTCCAACAGAAACACGACCGGGTCAGGTTGCGGCACGCGGACACCTTTGTACGCTTGAGGTTCTGACAGCCTCTGGTCTTGCTCCATGAGGTCCGGTGGAAAAGTCCGTTTTGGCGCCGCGGCAGGCTGAATCGGCTCACGACGGATACTTAGAGTGATGCATCGCGTGTGCCGAGATCCCCGGATTCGAGGGTGGGATGAGATGGCCTCTTACCGCATCGCCTTGCCCCGCCACCCGATACGCTGCCATGAAGGGAGACACTTTCGTGTCGCCGCAGGCTTCACCGAGATGGTGCGGCCGAGTCCGCGGAGCGGAACCGTGGCACGATGCGGCCGTGCGGCGGATAATCCACCACGAGCGCTGGCGATAAGTCCGCCAGCGGCCTTCGGGCAATCGCAGTCCCGACCCCCTCATCGGGACTTCCCGTCCAGCGATCTCAAGGACCGCCGTCCCTCGATCACGATTCCCAGCGAGGCGATCTTGGCCCGAAGGGTACATCGGTTAATACCCAGCGTCTTTGCCGCCCGGACCTGATTCCACCCGGTGTGGCGGAGAACCCGGGTGAGCAGATCCCGCTCCGCCAGGGCGAGCCACTCGGCGTAGAGGTCCTCCGTGCCCTCCCGCAGCCGCTGCTCGAGGAATCGTCCCAGGTCGACAGGGTCCGAAGCGGGTAACGACGCAGAAGCGCGGTTCGCCGCGGTGGAAATCGCGGGGGCGAGGGATTCCGGGGCCAGGATCGGGCTGTTGGTCTGGACCAGGGCCTGCTTGAGGACGCTTTGGAGCTCCCGCACGTTGCCCGGCCAGGGATGGCGCCGGAGTTCTTTCATGGCCTCGGGAGTGATGCCGTACGTGTCCTTCCCCAATTCGCTGCCGAACCGCCTGAGGAAGTGCATGACCAGCAGCGGCAGGTCCTCGTCGCGCTCCCGCAGGGGCGGCAGCCGTATCGTGCAGACCTTGAGGCGATAATAGAGATCACTACGGAACCGGCCGGCGGCGATTAGTTGCTCCAGGTCGCGGTTCGTGGCCGCGATCACGCGGACGTCGGTCCGGATGGTTTCACCGCCGCCGACCCGCTCGAACTGCTGCTCTTGCAGCACCCGCAGGACCTTGGTCTGGGTCAGCGGCGTCATGTCGCCGATCTCGTCCAGGAAGAGGGTGCCCTTATGGCATTGCTCGAACTTGCCGATCCGCCTCCGATCGGCACCGGTGAAGGCCCCTTTCTCGTGGCCGAACAGCTCGCTTTCGAGCAGCGGCTCGGGGATGGCGGCGCAGTTGATCGCCATGAACGGACCGGCGGACCGGCGGCTGTAGTGGTAGATCGCCCGGGCCACCTCCTCCTTGCCGGTGCCTGTCTCGCCCAGGATCAGGACCGTCACGTCCAGGGGCGCGACCCGACCGATCGCTTTGTAGACCTCCTGCATGGGGCCGCAACGGCCGACGATCAGCTCCGGCGCGTCCACGGGCTGCCCGTGCTCCGCCACCATCGCGGGGACGTGCATCAGGCGGCTGACCTCGAAGGCCCGCGCGACTAGGTCGCAGAGGGGGTCGAGCTCCAGCGGCTTCAGGAGGTAATCGTAGGCCCCGAGGCTCATCGCCTCGATAGCGGTGGCGGTGGTCCCGTGCCCGGTGATGAAGATGACGGGGACCTTGGGGGCGACCTGATGGATCCGGCGGAACGCCTCGAGGCCGGACTGGTCGGGTAGCTCGACGTCCAGGATCACCGCATCGGGCCGGTCGAACGTCATGCGCTCCAACCCCTCGGCCGCCGCCGTGGCCGTCACCAGGAGGGTCTCCGGCCCGGGGAAGGCACGCCGGAAGAAATGGAGGATCGACTCCTCGTCGTCGATCACCAGCAGGGTGGGCACGGTGAAACTCCTCTCCGGGTCTCGAGTGTCTCCCGGGTTTCATCCGGGGGGAGTGGGCAGGCGGAGCAAGAAGCAGGCCCCGCCTTCGGGACGGTTCGAGGCCAGGAGGTCGCCGCCGTGGTCCTCGGCAATCCGCCGCGAGACCGTCAGGCCCAGGCCCAGGCCGGATTCTTTGCCACTGACAAACGGCTCAAAGACCCGTGGCAGGAGGGACGGTGCAATTCCCGGGCCGCTATCGGAGACCCGGAGTTCGATCCAGCCCTGGTGGGGTATGCGGAGTTCGATCTCCAGCGATCCGCCCCGAGGCAGCACATCGAGCGCGTTCAGGGCCAGGTTCAGCAGCAACTGCTGGAGCTGGTCCGCATCCCCTTCCACCACGACGGGGGCGGCCGGCCGGAGGACCTGCAGGGTGACCTTCCGCTTCTCGATGCGGCCCCGGACCAGCGCGAGCGTCTGCTCGATGAGGGGGAGCAGGTTCATCCGGTGGCGCTCGGGCCGGGGAGGCCGGGCGAAGTCGAGGAACGCCTGGAGGGTGCGCTCCATCCGGCGGATCTCTTGCTCGATGACGCGGAGATCCTCGGCCGGCAGGCCGCGCGCCCGCGCCTCCTTGAGGTTGACCTGCACCAGGCCCTTGACCGAGGTGAGCGGGTTCCTCAGCTCGTGGGCCACGCTGGCGGCCACCTGGCCGACCGTCGCCATCTGATCGGACCGCAGCAGGTCCCGCTCGCGCTGCTCCTGCTCGTGCCGCTTGCGCTCGATGGCCAGGGCCAGCACGTTGGCCACGGACTGGAGGAAGTAGGAATCATCCTGGGTGAACTTACGCCCCCGGACGGTGAACGCGCTCAGGGCGCCGTAAGGCCGCCCCGAGCCGGGGATGACCACGCTCATGCCGCTGACCATCCCCTGTTCGCGCAGCAGAGAGGCACCGCCGAACCGCGCGTCGGAGGGGAGGTCGTTGACGATCACCGGATCGCGGGCGAGGAGGGCGCAACCCGCGGGCGAATCGGCAGCCGCACTTAGCTTGGCATGGCCCACAAATCCCTCCCCCCACCCCGTGCCCGCCTGCAACAGCAGCGCCTCGCCATCGGGGAGGAGCTCCAGGACTTGGCTGTACTCCGCCTCGAGGTTCCGGGCGACGAGCGCAGTGGCCTCGTCCATGAGGACTCCCGGGTCGAGACCGGAGAGCCCACGCTGGCCCAGCTCGGAGACGGCCGCAAGCTGGCGCACGCGGGCCCGGAGCGCCGCTTCGGCGCTCTTGTGATCCGTGATGTCGTTGTTGATCTCGAGGATGGCCAGGGGCCGGCCATGGTCGTCCCGCTGCAGGGCCCAGTGGCAGGCCATCACGATGCGCGAGCCATCCCGCTTGGAATGACCGAGCTCGCCCTCCCATCGCCCCGTGCGGAGGACCTCGGCTTCGATGTCCTCGATCGGCCCCGGATACTCAGTCTTCAGCAATTCGTGGACCGTGCGCCCCATCGCCTCCCTCTTCGCCCAGCCGTACAGCACCTCGGCGCCGCGGCTCCAGAAGGTGATCGTCCGATCCATGTCCCGGACCAGGATGGCATCGCAGGCGAGATCGAGGAGGCGAAGGGCTTCCGCGGAGCACCCGGGGAAATCCGCCGCGTGTGGGATGGTCCGGAGCGTCTGCATGGCGTCACTCCCGGCGATCCGGAACCCGACTCATCCGTACCACTCGGGCAGCAAGGGTGCGGGCCAAAAAAAGAGCCCCGCCCTGCGCGGTGCAGCACGTCGGGGCCCCCGTAGGCGGGACGCACCGCCCATCGCGAGCGGCACGGAACTACGGATAGTTTAGCCGATCGGGGCCGATGGTGAAACCATCGTCGCGAACGTTTTCGTGGTGGGTTAACCCGGTGAGGGACGGCGCGCAAGACGCGGGCAACCGTCGGTCACACCCGTTCCTCGGCGAGCGGCTGCACGCCACTCGGCCCGGGCAATGCGTCGGCCGGTCGTGCGCCGGGGGCGGCAGGCGCTCGCTCACCCGCGCCGGGGTCCCCGAGGCCGGCCAGCTTGCCCGCGGGGATCGCGCCGGCCGCCCCGTTGTGCGAGAGCAGGGTGCGCTCGCTGGCCAGGTCGACCTTGGCGGTGTCCGCCCTGAACATCAGCGCGAAGGTCCAGTCGATCATGATCCGCATCCGCCGGCCCCAGCCCGGCATCTGAGACAGGTAGTAGGTCCGCCGCACCCACCACGCCGTGAACCCCCGCAGCCGGACCTTCATCACCTGGGCCAACCCTTTCTTGTGCCCTAGCGATCCCATGAGGGCCATCGTTTGGTAGACGAACGGCTCGGGTGGCTTGCCGCTCAGGACGGCGTGGATATTGCGGGCCAGCACCTTCGCCTCGCGCAGGGCGTGCTGGGCCAGGGCGGGGTAGGGCTTGCCGTTGGGGGCCGGGACGAATGCGCAATCGCCCAGGGCCCACAACTCCGGGTGGCTCTCGGACCGCATGGTCGCACCGACGACGATGTGACCCCGCCGGTCCTTCTCCACCGGCAGGTCGGCGACGACAGGGTTCGGCGCGATCCCGGCCGCCAGAACGATGGTCCCGGCTTCGATCGTCTCACCCTTCAGGTGAACCTTCCCCGGCTTGACGGTTTGCACCGGGGCGTTCGTCCGGACCTCCACCCCGTGCCGTGCCGCGAGCACTCGAGTTGCGTAATCCGCCAGCTCCGGGTCGATCTCCGGCATGATGCGGTCGACGGCTTGGAGCAGGAGAAAACGGACCTCGTCGCGGCTCACATGCCCGTAGAACGGAATGATCTCATCCACGAAGGCGGTCAGTTCGCCGAACAGTTCGACCCCGACCAGCCCGCCGCCGATGACCACGATCGTGAGCAGTCTCCGCTTGCGCTCGGGGTCGGCCTCGACGTCGGCGCGCTCGAACCGCTCGATCAGGTGGTTGCGCAGAACGATGGCGTCGGCGAGGGTCTTGAACGTAAAGGCGGACTCCGAGCCTGGGATGACCTTCTCGTTGGTCACTGCCCCGAGGGCGAGGACGAGGTGGTCGTAAGGCAGCTCGTAGGCCTCGCCCTCAAGGGCCGCCGTATGGACCACGCGCCGGTCCAGGTCAATGCGTTGGACGGTGGCCTCGACGAACCGGACCGTCCGCAGGAACGCGCGGATGGGCACGCAGCAGTGCCTCATATCCAGGGTGCCGGAGCAGACCTCGAAGAGGAGCGGGTACATGAGGAAGAAGTTGTCGCGGCTCACGAGGACGATCTCGACCTCCGGCCGCCGCGCGCAGAGCTTCTCCAGGTGGCGTGCCGTGTAGACCCCTCCAAACCCCCCGCCGAGCACGACAATCCGGGTCTTCGGGGCCGGTGGGCCCGCCTTGCTCACCGCAAGCGCCTTGTCCAACTTGCTTGTCTGGATCACGGCATCACTCCCGCGTCCCGACCGGCCCTGGCGTCCGCCCGATCGGGCGGGTGCGAGTAAGGGAACCCGCGGGGGCCGGACAGGTAGCGCGGGGTGCAGGCCCCTCCTGTCACCAAAACCCTTGTCATCGGAAGTCGCTCCGCTCCCGCTCGGGGTTCGCCAGGTCGCCACCGTCGGGTTATGCCAACCGCCGAGGTCTGCCATGATCCGATCCGCCTGACTCGGCCCCCAGGTGTTCGGCTCGTACTCGGAGACAGGGGTCGCCTGCCCCAGGACTGGATCGACGATGCGCCACTCCGCTTCCACGTAATCCTCACGGGCGAACAGCCCGGTGTGTCCCTTCATGGCCTCGCCGAGGAGCCGCTCGTAGGCGTCCATCTCGTCCGCGTCGGAGTGATGGCTCGCCAGCAGCTCGACCGGACTCCCGGCCATCTCCTCCCCAGAGCCCATGACCATGACGCCGATCGCGATCGACGCGTCGGGACTGATCCGGAACCGGAAGTAGTTCGGCCCCGGCGAGGCGAAGGAAGGTCGCGTCGACGGCCGACGGAGTCTGACGAGCACCTCGGTGCAGGTCACGGGCAAGCACTTTCCGGCCCGGATGCAGAAGGGCACTCCCCGCCAGCGCGGGGAATCGATCCCCAGCCGCACGGCGGCGAACGTCTCGACCTGGGAATCGGGTGCCACGCCCTTCTCGTCGCGGTAGCCGCGGAACTGGCCGCGGACGACGTTTCCCGCGTCGAGCGGTGGAACCGCTTTGAGGACCTTCAGCTTCTCATCACGGATGGACTCGCCGTCCGTCCCGGCCGGCGGCTCCATCGCCAGGTAGGCCAGAACCTGGAGCAGGTGGTTCTGGATCACGTCACGGATCGTCCCGATCTGGTCGTAGAAGGCCCCGCGGCCCTGGACCCCGAACTGCTCCGCCATGGTGATCTGCACGCTCTCGACGTGCTCGCGGTTCCAGATCGGCTCGAGGAACGCGTTGGCGAAGCGGAAGTAGAGCAAGTTCTGCACCGGCCGTTTCCCGAGGTAGTGATCGATGCGGAAGATCGCCGAGTCGTCGAAATTGCCGAGCAGGATCCGGTTCAGTGCCTGCGCCGAGGAGATGTCCCTGCCGAACGGCTTTTCCACGATGACCCGGGCACCCCGACCACAACCCGACTTCCCCAACTGTTCCACGACCAAGCCGAACAAAACGGGCGGGATGGCCAGGTAATGGGCCGGGTGCTGGGCCGCGTCGAGCTCCTTGCGGAGTGCCTCGAAGGTTGCCGGCGCCTTGTAGTCGCCGTCGACGTAGCGGAGCAGGCCACAAAGCTTGGCGAAGGCCGCCTCGTCGACGCCGCCGTGTTGTTCGAGGCCGTCGCGCGCCCGAGCCTTGAGGCGGTCGAGGTCCCAGCCGGCTTTTGCCACGCCGATGACGGGCACGTCGAGGCGGCCGTGTTTGACCATCGCTTGCAGCGCCGGGAAGATCTTCTTGTGGGCGAGGTCGCCGGTCGCGCCGAAGAACACCAATGCGTCGGAATCGGGAACGCCCATCGTTTTCTCCTGTAATCTCCGCTGGCGGTGCGATCCTGCCGACGGCTCACTTGCCGACGGCCTTCTCGTGGTGTCCGCCGAACCCGTAGCGCATCGCCGAGAGCAGCTTGTCCGCGAAGTCGGCCTCGCCCCGCGAAAAGAAGCGTTCGAACAGTGCCGTGGTGAGCACGGGCGCCGGCACGGCCTCGTCGATCGCCGCCTTGATTGTCCACCGACCTTCGCCGGAGTCGGAGACCCGGCCAGCGAAGTGCGAGAGCTCGGGGTCCTTGAGCAGGGCCGTCGCCGTCAGGTCCATGAGCCACGAGGAGATCACGCTGCCCCGCCGCCAGATCTCGGCGACGTCCCGCGGGTTGAGGATGAAGGTCGCGGACCTTCTGGTAATGCGCGCCGAGAGCCGCCCACGCGGGGCATTGGGTGAGCGGCGCGATGGCAGTCGTCATCTCTTCAGGCTCCTTTCGTCGCCGGCTGTTCCGCCGGTTGGCGATCCGCGTAAGGAGAGGCGGAGAACCGCGGTTTGTCGGCCTCATCCCAGAGTCGAAATCCTCCGAGGAACGCATTCGCGTTATCGCCCGCCCGACAACCCGGGGGCAATTTCTTCAGATGGTGGACGTTGCCCCCACCGAGGACGACGTAGTCGGGCTCGAGGGCGGCGCTCAGACCTGCGACCACGTCCGCGACGTAGCGCCGCCATTTCTTCAGCCCCAGTCGCTTGAGGCCCCGTTCCCCCACGTAGTCCTCGTACGTCCGCTTCCTGTACGGGAGGTGGCCGAGTTCCATCGCCTCGACGACGCCGTCCACGATCATCGCGGACCCGAGGCCAGTCCCCAGGCCGAGAAAGAGCATCTTCCCCCCCGCATCGCTGCCGATCGCCTGCATGGCCGAGTCGTTCACGATCCTGACGGGATGTCCCAGCGCGGCCTCGAAGTCGAACCCGACCCACCCCGGCCCGAGATTGTGTGGTTCCGAGACCGGCTTACCTCGGAGGACCGGACCCGGGTAGCCGATCGACACCACGTCATACGCCCAACCCTCGGCGGTTTGTACGACCCCGGCGACCATCGGCCCCGGCGTCATCGTCGGACCGGAGTCGAACTTGCGGAACGTGTCTTGCCCCGTGGCCAGAATCTTGACGTGGGTCCCGCCCACGTCGATGACCAGGATGTTCATCAAGAAGGACTCCTCGGGTGCGACGGTGAACTCAGGAATTCTTGGAGTACGACGGCCTCGTTGTGCTCTTCGTCTTTCGCGCCATAGACCAACGTCACCACCCCCTTCTCGATCTTTCCCTTCAGGAGTGCGACGTGCTCATCGTTCTTCTTGAGCTCGGCGCGATACCGCGTCTTGAACTCCACCCATTTGGCGGGTTCATGACCGAACCACTTCCGGAGTTCCGTGCTGGGGGCGATGTCCTTCAGCCAGAGGTCGACGCTCGCTTTCGCCTTCGTCAGGCCTCGCGGCCAGAGCCTGTCGACGAGGATGCGCATCCCGTCTTCTTTGTCTGGCCGTTCATAGACTCGTTTGATCTTGATGTGCATCTCCGCCCCCGGTTGTCGACGTCAAGGCTCAATAACCCGAGAATTCCTCGGTGCGGATCTTGTCGTCCTTGACGCCCGAATCATCGAGGATCTTGCGCATCGCGGCCACCATGGTCCGCGGGCCCGAGATGTAGAAGATCGGGAGGTTGAGATCGCTGACCGATTTCACGAGCATGGCCTTGGTGACGAAACCCGTCTCCCCGCTCCAAGCTTGGCTCGATTTCTCCATCTCCGTCATCGTGCCGACGAGGGTGAAATTCGGGTTCCTCTTTTGTGCCTCCGCCAGTTCCTCCAGGAACGCCGAGTCCTCGGGCCTTCGGTTCGAGTCAAAGAGGACAATCTTGTGGGGGAGCTTGCCGTGGGTCGCCTGGAGGACAATGCTCCGGACGGGAGTGACGCCGATGCCGCCCGAGAGGAAGACGGCGGGGATGCGCGCGTCGCTGTGGAGCGTGAGCGAGCCATAGGGCGCGTCCAGCGAGACTTCCGTCCCGAGCGCCATCGTCTTCAGGACTCGCTTGAACGCGGTGTCCCGCATCCGCGTCGCCACCATGAGGTCGCCCTCGTAGGGGGCGCTGGCGAGGGAGAACCCGCGCGTGTTTCCTTCCGCGTCGGTCTCCGGCGGGTTGGCGAGCGTGAAATCGCCGAATTGGCCCGCCTTGTACGCGAACCCCTCCGGCTTCTCGAAATGAAACGCCATCGTCCCTGAGGCGATTTCCTGGCGGCGATTCAGCTTGACCTTGTAAATTGCCATCGTGGTCATGTCTCCATTGTTCCGATCGGTGTGATGAGGTCGGTCCTCATCATTCCGGACTCAGCCGGCATCCTTGAGCGCTTCGCCCTTGGAGGCGATGCTCGCCAGCAACTCGGTCCAGGACTTGACGAACGACCTGGCCCCTTCGTCCTGGAGTTGAGCGGCCAGGGCGTCGACGTCGATGCCGGCGGCGGCGAACTCGGCCAGGATCTCCTCGCAGTCGCCGCCGTCCGCGGGTAGTAGCGGGCCGATTTCGCCGTGGTCGGCGAAGGCTTTCAGGGTCCCTTCGGGGATGGTGTCGATCGTGAACGGCGCGGCGAGCGCCTTGACGTAGAGGACGTCGGAGGCCTTGGGATCTTTGGTCCCGGTGCTGGCCCACAGGAGGCGCTGCGGGCGGGCCCCGGCGTTGAGGGCGCGCTGCGAGCGCGGCGAATTGAGCAGGTCGCGGTACGCCTTGTACGTGCGCCTGGCGATGGCGATCCCGAGCCGATCGCGCAATCGCTCGGGCGCCTTCCCCGTGACCGCGACGTCCCAACGGCTGATGAACACAGAAGCCACGGAGCTGACGTCGGGTTTCAGGCCTGCGGCGACGCGCCGCTCGATGCCCCGCAGGTACGCCCCGGCGGCCGCCACGTAGTGCTCGCGGGAGAAAAGCAGGGTCACGTTGACCGGCACGCCTGCGAAGATGGCGGCCTCGATGGCGGGCAGTCCCTCCCGCGTGCCGGGGATTTTGATGAAGAGGTTGGGCCTTCCGACCCTGGCGTGAAGCTCTTTGGCCGCGGCGACGGTGCCGGCGGTGTCATGGGCCAAGAGCGGCGAAACCTCCAGCGACACCCAGCCGTCCCGTCCATCCGTCTTGTCGTACACCGGGCGGAACATGTCGGCGGCCTGCGCGAGGTCCTCGAGCGCGAGGTCGAAGAACAGCGCCTCTCCGGACTTGCCCCCTTTCAGCCCCCGGCGGATGGCGTCGTCGTAGTCGTGACTGTCCTTGATGGCGCGGTCGAAGATCGTGGGGTTCGACGTCAGCCCAGTGACGGAGAATCCCTCGATGTAGCGGCCGAGAATGCCGCCGGTCAACAGGCTGCGGGTGATGTTGTCGAGCCAGAGGCTCTGGCCCGCGTCATGAAGCTGCTGCGTTCCTCTCATGTCTTCTCCTTCATGTCGAAGGTGGCGTGTCCGGCTCCGATGGCGATCCTCATGGCTCATACGTATCACGAAACGGCCCCGCACTGTTCTCTATTCGTCGGGTGGGCCTGCACCGCGCCCGACTCCGGCGACCGGACGAAGCGGCCGGGTGCCGACGGTGCTGTCAGTGGTCGGCACGGTCATGCCCGCCCATGGCCTTGACCGTCGTACGGCACGAGGCCTCGCACGCGCGGCACGCCTTGGCGCAGTCTTTCATCGTCGAGGCGTCGAACTTGCCACATTCACGGGCGCAGTCACGGCAGGCGTCGGCGCATGCCGCGCACGAGTACGCCATGAAAGCGCTCATCCGAGCGATCATCGATGCGGAGAGACGGCAGAAACTTTCGCAGTCGGCCACGAGGCGGAGCGCCGCGGCATGCTCCTGCTTGTCGGACGCGACCTCTCGAACGCAGTGGTGGAACGTCTCGGCGCACTCGTCCGCGCACGAGTTGCAGGCCTTCAGACACTCCTCATGAGCTTGATCATTGTGACCGGACTGCCCGGCGGCTGTCTCAGCCCGGCCAGACGATCCAGCGACGAGCCCAACGATCGTGGTCCCGAGGATGCCCAGCGATTCACGACGGTCCATGATACTTCTCCAAGTAAGGGGACGATGGACTTCCGTGCATGCCCACGACAGTCCCGGCGAAAGACGGCCGCCATCTTGGTCTCCTGCTAATGCACCGGGTGCGCCGTGGACCTGCTGGGAGTCGACAGACCGACAGAAATCGCGAGACTCGGGAGGATCATCCTGCGGTCCTACCCGCGTTTGGCCGGAGAATTGAGGCCGCCCGGCAGGAGTTTCTTCGATCGATTATCCGGTTCTGCTCAGAGCGACCGACCCCCCGCCCGAAGTCGAAGCCACCTTCGGACCGGTTAACCGGCGAATAATCCGCCACAGTGATGTCGGATTACCCAGCAAGGATAAGTTGCATGTATACTAGGTCCCCGCGAGGAGTTGACCGGCTAGTCTAGGTGAGGCCCCAGACGCGTTCCGAGGGTCAGAGTGTTGCGCGCGTCGGTCACATCGACCGAAGCCATTCTCGCCGATTGACCCATGTCACTCTCAAACGCTATTTTGGGGCCCTCAAGACCCAAGCGCTTGTGCTATTGCGATTAACGTCTTCGTCCACTCGCCAAACGAGTCAAAAAAAGTTCAATAGACGTCCTGTCACCCCGACTTGATGAAACAGCAAGCCCTTCGGCCAGCAGGTCGAGCGGCGAGGCCAAAGCGGCTGGCATATGAACGAAGCCGCCTCTCCGAAAGCTGATCTTGGACGGCGATCATCGGCCTGATGGGCGCTACCTCGAAGCCAGTGCGTCTTCCTGTGCAGACCGCGCACCGCTGAACTGGCGGACTCCCTGGACGGTCATTCGGCTCCGGGCTTCTTTTTCCGAGCCGATGGGGGATATCATAACGGGCAGGAAGGAGGTTGACGGCATGTCGAGCTTGTTGACACTTGCGGGCGTATACCGCGATGGCAAAGTAGAGTTCGCGGAGCGGCCCGCTGGGGTGGGCGAGGACGTCCCGGTGCTGG
>Ga0187864_10003603_pt1 | contig 12582 bp, 2 predicted proteins | sample June2016WEW_11_4_FD_132985 | JGI IMG/M metagenome (GOLD analysis project Ga0187864, IMG submission 132985) | Peatland microbial communities from SPRUCE experiment site at the Marcell Experimental Forest, Minnesota, USA - June2016WEW_11_40 | ecosystem: Environmental > Terrestrial > Soil >... | reverse complement strand
GAGCCAAGTACTTTTGCCGTATCCGTTCGATCGTTGTTGCGTCCTGCATGCACCGACGATCATCAAAAACTCGAATTCCTACAAGACGAATTTGCTTAATTTATTTTTTCGCGGTTCCTTACCAGTCTTAGCATCGTAAGCGTAACGCTCGACGGCACCGGCACGCTGGCCACCGACCAGTGGACCAGCTTGACCAACAGCACTCTGACCATCGAGGGCGGATCGTACTCGTTCCCGGGCCTGACGGATATCGATAGCTCGAACCTCTCCGTAGAGGCGGATGCCAGCCTGACCCTGCCGGCGGTGACCAGCTATACGGGGAGGAACAACTTTGCCACCACCACGCTGGAGGCGTCCGGTGCCCATAGCGTGCTGTCGCTGCCCGACCTGACCTCGATAGCCGTGCAGGCGACCTACCCCGAGCAGGTCAACGTCCAGGCTTCCTCCGGCGGGGATGTCTCGATGCCCATGCTCTCCCAGGTCTCAGCGTCTCTCGTGGTGCAAAGCACAGGCTCGGGGAGCGTGGTCGACCTGTCGGGGTTGACCGACTTCAGTGCCCAACTTGACGTCTACAGCAGCCTGGGCGCGCTCACGGTCACCGACCAGGGGACCGTCCTGGATCCCGAGCTTACCAGTCTTAGCATCGTAAGCGTAACGCTCGACGGCACCGGCACGCTGGCCACCGACCAGTGGACCAGCTTGACCAGCAGCACTCTGACCATCGAGGGCGGATCGTACTCGTTCCCGGGCCTGACGGATATCGATAGCTCGAACGTCTCCGTAGAGGCGGATGCCAGCCTGACCCTGCCGGCGGTGACCAGCTATACGGGGAGGAACAACTTTGCCACCACCACGCTCCAGGCGTCCGGGGCCAACAGCGTGCTGTCGCTGCCCGACCTGACCTCGATAGCCGTACAGGCGACCTACCCCGAGCAGGTCAACGTCCAGGCTTCCTCCGGCGGGGATGTCTCGCTGCCAATGCTCACCCAGGTCGCAGCGTCTCTGGTGGTGCAAAGCACAGGCTCGGGGAGCGTGGTCGACCTGTCGGCGTTGACCGACTTCAGTGCCCAGCTTGACGTCTACAACACCCCGGGCGCGCTCACGGTCACCGACCAGGGGATCGTCCTCGACCCCAATCTCACCACGTTCTCCAACGTGACAATCACCACCGATCCGACGGCTACGTTTACCGTGCCCGCGAACCAGACCTTCTCGTTCCCGAGCGGCACGACGACCATCAACACCGGAACAGTCCTCGACGAAGGCACTCTGAGTGTCCAGAGCAATGCCATCCTCAACATCAAGGGCGGTTTGACTATCAATGGACAGGGCGGTCTCTCTGCCGGAACATCTACCAGCGTTGATGTCAGCGGCAACCTGCTCGGCAACACCACCAACGCCGCCGCCTTCAATCCCCAAGGAACCGTGATCCTGGACAGCGCCCAGGGCAGCACCAACCCCCCGCAGCTCCTCGAGGCCATGTCGCAAGACCTGGGCGACGTCGCGACCGGATTCGTCGACAACTTCGCATACGGTACCCTTGAACTGACGGCGAACACCTACGTCGAGTTGGTCGACCAGGCGGCCAATTCGCCCGGCTCGGCGCCCGAGGCGGTTTATGTCAACACGCTGATCGTGCCCGCGGGGGCCACACTCAACCAGGATGGCCTGAACATCTATGCTCAGACCAAGCAGATCAATGGCACAATCATCGCCGGCGGGGCGATCATCAACGGCGAGGTCTACAACGACGTCAACGACAGCGGCACGCTCGAGAGCGGCGATCCAGGACTCGCCGGCTGGACCGTCAGCCTCGTGAATACCTCGACCAACTCCACCTACACGACGACCACCAACGCCAGCGGCCTGTTTTCCATGACCGGCATCGCCGCCGGTACCTACACCCTGTCCGAGGTCGTGCAGCCCGGGTTCGTCCAGACCCAACCTGCCTCCCCGGGCACGTATACGATCACGGTTTCCTCCGGCCAGACGGTCACCGGCGAAGATTTCGGCGACCACCCGACGGCTTCGATCGGCAGGGAAGTGTTCAACGACCTCAACGGCGACGGCACGCTCGAGAACGGCGAGCCGGGCCTCTCGGGATGGACCGTCAACCTCCTCAACAGCTCGAACACGATCATCGGCACAGCGACAACCGTTACCGGCGGCACTTATTCGTTCACCAGCCTGCTCCCGGGGACCTACACGGTCCGGGTCGTCTCGCAGTTCGGATACGTCGCCTCGTCCGCGGCCAGCGTGACCGTCACGGACGACAACGGCCAGGCCGACACCGTGAACTTCGGCGAGTTCGTGCCGGTCACGATCAGCGGCGAGGTCTACAGCGACGCCACCGGTGCCGGCCTCTCCGGCTGGACGGTTGACCTGGTCAACAGCACGCAGACCGTCCAGACCACCACCGGCTCGGACGGCAGCTTCTCGTTCACCAATGTCGGGCCCGGGACGTACACCGTCGAGGCGGTCCAGCAAGCCGGCTACGTCGCGTCCCCCGGCCCCCTGACCGAAACGCCCACCAGCGGCACGAACATCTCCGGCCTGGAGCTGGGCGAGTCCCAGACGGTTGCGATCAGCGGTGAGGTCTTCAACGACCTCAACGACAGCGGCATCCTCAATTCGAACGATCCCGGCCTTGTGGGTTGGACCGTCAACCTGGTCAACGGCTCCGACCAGATCGTTAAGACTGCAATCACCGACTCCAACGGCGAGTATTCCTTCACCGGCGTCGGGCCGGGCACATACACCATCGCCGACGTCCTCCAACCGGGATTTGTCCAGACCGCGCCGGCCAGCGGCAGCTTCACGGTCACCACCGCGAGCGGGGTCAACGTCGCCGCCGAGAACTTCGGCGCCCTCGAAGCGAAGCTCCTCTCGGTCACCGGGTTGTCCGTTACACCGTCGAACTTGCAGTCGGGGACCGACCTCGTCGTCAGGTGGAACGACACCAACGCCGGTAATTCGCCGATCGCCGCCTCGTTCACCGATCACGTCACCATCACCAACACGACCACCGGCCAGGTGCTGGGCGTCGCCGACATCCCCTTTGACGTCAACACCCGCGGCCGGATCGACGCTGGCGCCACCGCGGCCCAGCAGTACGCCTTCCAGCTCCCCAACGGCAACCCCGGCGTTGGCAACATCGAGTTCACGGTCACGGCCGACGATTATGACGCCATCTCGGGTGGCCTGAGCGCCGCCGGGCGGACCGCTTCGATCACGGTGGCGTCGACCCTGGCCGACTACGCCGACCTTGCCCCCAGCAACATCAGCGCCCCGGCGACCGCCGCGCCCGACCAGACCGTCACCGTCACCTGGACCGACACCAACAGCGGCAACGCCGTGACTCCCGCGGCCTGGGTCGATAATATCCTCCTGTCCTACGACGGGACGATCGCCAACGCCGTCCCCGTGGGCACGCTCGCGGTGACCAACCCGATCGCGGCCGGATCGTCGGCCAGCGAGCAAGCATCTGTCACCATTCCCGTGACTGGCCCGGTCTCCAGCGGCTCGCTCCAGTTCGTCATCGTCGCCAACGCCGACCAGTCGTTCTTCGAGCTCAACACCGCCAACAACGCCGCGATCGATGCGACGGCGACCGTGGTCCCGTTGACGCTCACCCTGACCTCGCCGGTCACGTCGATCGCCGAGAACGCCGCCAATCCGGCGATCCTCGGCACGATCTCGCGGAATGGCCCGACCAGCCAGGCGCTGACCGTCAGCCTGTCCAGCTCCGACACCGCGCAGTTCACCGTGCCCACCACCGTCACCATCCCCGCCGGCCAGTCCTACGCGCCGGTGACGATCACCGTCCTCGACGACGGCATCGTCGACGCCAACCAGCAAAACACTATCACGGCCTCCGCGTCCGGCTTCCAGGACGGCTCGGTGGCGATCACCGACATCAACACCGACCAGGCCGCGCTGATGTTGACGATCCCCGACCCGTCGACGCCGATCCCCAAGGGAGGGTTCGCCATCGCGACTGTTACCCTGAACCAGCCGAGCGACCAGGATTTGACCGTCGCGCTGACGACCAACAACCCGGATCGGATCTACGCCCCGCCGACGGTGACGATCCCGGCAGGCCAGACCTCGGCGACGTTCGACCTCCGGGCAATCGACGACGACCTGATCGAGGGGAATCAGATGTACGCGATGACGGCGTCGGCCCCGGGCCTGACGTCCTCGACGCTCACCTTCTCGGTTAGCGACACCGACATCCCGGACCTGACCCTGACACTCGCCCAGACGACTGTCAGCGAGGCCGACGGGAGCATGGCGACCTATGGAACTGTCTCTCGCAGCTTCATCAGCGACCAGCCAATCGTCGTCGCGCTCTCGGTCCCGGCCGGCGCCCCGGTGGTCGTGCCCACGAGCGTCATCATCCCCGCCAACCAGCCGTCGATCACCTTCCCGATCGGCGTCTTCAATAACAACAGCGCTCAGATGATCCAGTCGGTGCCGATCTTGGCGGAAGTCACCACGACGGCCACGAACGTGCCGCTCTCGCAGGGCTCGACGTCGGCGATGCTCGACGTGGTCAACGCCAACGGCCCGCTGCTGGATGTGACCTTCGTCAACCCGGTGGTGACGCAAGGTCAGGCATCGGCGACCACCGGCACCGTGACAATCGAGAACGCGCCGGCGCCGTCCAGCCCGCTCACCGTCACCCTGACGACCAGCGACGCGACCGAGGCGACCGTGCCGGCGACCGTGACCATCGCCGCGGGCCAAACCTCGGTCACGTTCACCATCGCCACGCCGGCCGACACGCAGGACCGGGGGACGGTCGAGCCCATCATCGGCGCCTCGGCCACCAACTATGCGCCAGGGCAGGCCCAGTTGATCGTCACCGACACCAACCTTTCCGACTTGTTGGTCTCGAAAGTCTCCGGCCCCGCCACGGCACTGAACAACCAGCTCTTCAGCGTGTCGTACACTGTCAGTAACCAGGGGTCGGCCCCCGCGGTCGGGCCCTGGCAGGACCAGGTCTACATCACCGATCAACCGACGGGCGGGGCCCTCACGCCCCTGGGAGACCCCGTCGACTTCAACGGCACCATGCCGCCCGGCCTGTCCTATTCACGGACCCTCACCTTCTTCGCGCCCGAGGAGACCGGCAACTACTGGATCGTCGTCCAGACCAACATTGGCAACACGGTGACCGAGGCGCTGACCACCAACGACACGGCGGTGTCGGCTCAGCCGATGCAGGTCCTGCCGTCGTACACGGCGACGGTACAGGCCGCAATCCCGGTGGCCGTCGTCAATACGCCGATTCCGCTCTCCGGCACGGCGACCATGGCTGGCGGCGGCCCGGCGCAATACCAGCTCGTCAACATCCACATCTTCACCGCCGGGACCGAGCGGATCATCTCGGCACTGACCGACCAGAACGGCAACTTCTCGACCACGTTCCAGCCGCTGCCCGGCGAGGCCGGCGTTTACACCATCGGCGCCACCAACCCGGGCGTCAGCCAGGCCACGGTTCAGGGCGGCTTCGACATCATCGGGATGAGCGCCCAGCCGCCCACTGCCAGCCTCTCGCTGATCGCGGGCTCATCGGCGGTTGGCGGTCAGGTGACGCTCACAAATCTCACCGATATTCCACTGAGCGACCTCCAGGCCAGCGTCGTCGGTGCGCCTTCGAACTTGGACGTCACGCTCACGCTCGGCGATGGCACGCCCAACCAGGGTCTGGCCGGCTCGGGGACACTGACCTTGGGCTACAACGCCAGCGCGACCGACCTTTCCACGCCATCGGGCAGCTTCACGATTGACGTCACCAGCGCCGAGGGGGCGACGGTCGACATCCCTGTCAGCTTTACCGTCATCGCGCAGGAGCCGGACGTGGTCGCCTCGCCGTCGAACCTTCAGGCGGGGATGATCCCGGCCAACCAGACGGTCGTCCAGTTCACACTCACCAACCAGGGAGGGGCCGCGTCCGGCCCGCTCCAAATCGACCTCCCGTCGAATTACTCGTTCCTGTCGCTTGCGACGCCCGCGACAATTCCCTCGCTTGACCCCGGCGCCTCGACCCAGATCACGCTCCTCTTGACCCCGACGCCCGAGTTGCCCCTGGCGAACTACACCGGCAACATCGTCGTCCAGGGGTCGTCCGGCAACACGATCATCCCGTTCTCATTCATCAACCTGTCGACCTCGACCGGCGATCTACAGATCACGACGGTCGATGAGTTCACCTACTATGCACAAGGGTCACCCAACCTCGCGGGCGCCAACGTGACGGTAACGAACTCGCTGACCCAGCAAGTCGCCGCCACCGGTCAGACCGACGCCAACGGCCTGCTCGACCTGCCGGACCTCCCCGAAGGTTATTATGAGATCCACATTACTGCGAATCAGCACTCGTCCTACGACGCCACCGTGTTCGTCAACCCGGGGATAACGAACACGGTCACGGCGTTCCTGTCGGCCCAGGTCGTCCAGTACAACTTCACGGTGCTCCCGACGCAGATCCCGGACCAGACGCAGGTCCAGGTCAACAGCGTCTTCCAGACCAACGTCCCTGCGCCCGTGATCGTCGTCAGCCCTGCCGTGATCAACTTCGGCAACTTGAACACGGTCGGCCAGACCGAGCAGATCAACGTGACGATCACCAACCACGGGCTGATCGCGGCCCAGGGCATGACGATCGGCGTCCCGACGCACCCGTATTACTCGGTCACGCCCCTGATCACGAACATCGGCACGTTGCCGGCCGACAGCTCGATCACCATCCCGGTCATCATCACGCGGATCGCCGTCCCCGACAGCACGTCATTGATCGACACCACGCCGGGGGCGGTGGCCGACCCCGCGTATTTGGTTGACCCGCCGATACCCTGCACGCTCTTCATCCCGATCGACTGGAAGCTGAAGTGCGGCCCGGGCGATAAATACTACAGCCTGGAGATCACGGTCCTCAACGTCCAGGGATACTGTCCCCCAGGGATGCCGGGAGGAGTCCCCGTCTTCCCCGTCTTCCCCGGCGGCGGCACGATCACCATCACGCCCACCGTGTCCGAGCCTACGCCGTGCAGCCCATTGGTTGCAGCCGTCTTCAACTGCATTCATGATTTCCTTCCCTTCTCCGACATTGCCAAATGTTGGAGCGGAATGCTCCAGGTACTGAAGGGAAATCCGGGTGGCATTTCCGTGCCCGGTACCATCCTCACCTGCGCCACTGCCGCCCTCAAGGCCGCGGGGACGGCTTTCCCACTCGCTGGTGCAGCCGGCCAGTTCACCGGCGCGCTCGGCGAAATGATAGACCAGATGAAGTGCGTCAAGGAAATCCTCGCTGCCTACCAGTCGGAGTTCGGCGGCACCGACCCCCCTGGCGGCTCTGCGGTGGCGACCGGCGGGCTCTCCGGGGCGATCAATCAGTTGCAGATGTACGTCAACGATTTCCAGTCGCTCGCCGACGAGACCATGTTCATCTTCGGCAATTCGGACTGGATTAACCTGAACACTGGCGCCAACTTTGACAACTGGATGACGGCCTTCTTGCAGGCCGCGACGACGCCCACGAACGACCCGTCCCCGAACGGCATGAATTACGTCACGGCCAATCCGATCAGTGACGACCAGGCCCAACAGCTCGAAAACATGACCCTGCCCGAAGGCGTCAGTCTCGCCGACGTCCAGCAGTTCATCGCGCGTTGGAACAACACCTACAAATACAACGCCGCCGGGATCTTCGACTCCACCCAGCTTCAGTCAGGCCAAGACCCGAACTTCATCGCCGCCGACCTTTGGACGCCCTACCTGGAGGCGGGCGACGCTGCCAAGCAGCAGATCCAGGCCGCTGGCTTCACCGACTTCCCCGACGCTATCGATTACGCGGAGAACCAGATCTACTCCATCGCCACCCTGACTCAAGCGGCGATGGGGGGCGTCTGCGCCACAGTCAAGCTCCAGATCGACCAGACAGCCGTCGTCACCCGCCAAGCCTTCGACGCCACGCTCGAGATCGACAACAGCGACATGATGCCGCTGACGAACATCGGTCTCCAGGTGATCGTCCACGACGCCAACGGCAATGATGTGACGAACCTCTTCGTCATCCAGGGTCCGACCCTGAACGGCCTGACCGATGTCAACGGCAACGGCATGCTCGCCATGAACACGGATGGCTCGGCCACGTACACTCTCGTCCCGACCGACGCCGCCGCGCCGAACGTGGCCACCACGTATTACGTCAGCGCCGTGCTCAATTACACCGACGACGGCATGGACCTCACGATCCCGTTCGCCGCGTCGTCGATCACCGTCGAGCCCAACCCAAGCCTCACCCTTCGTTATTTCATGCAGCGTGACGTCTACGGCCCCGACCCGACCAACCCCTCGGCCCCCTCCGAGCCGTTCGCCCTCGGCGTCCAGATCCTCAACACCGGCGCGGGGACGGCCAACAACGTCGAGCTCACTTCAGCCCAGCCGGAGATCGTCGATAACGAGAAGGGCCTGCTGGTCAACTTCCAGATCATTGGAACCCAGGTCGACGGCCAGAACCTGAGCCCGTCGCTGACAGCGAACTTCGGCGACATCGCCCCCGGCGGCGTCTCCACGGCAGTCTTCCTGCTCGAATCGTCGATCCAGGGCCAGTTCATCGACTTCAGCGCCAGCTACCAGGACATCAGCGGCCTGGGGAACCCGCAGGCGTCGATCATCAACGGCATCCAGATCTACGAGCTGATCCATCTCGCCCAGGGTCTTAGCCCGGCCGACGCGGGCGAGACCGACTTCCTTGTCGACACCATCCCCAACCCACTCGGCACGCCCGATACGATCTACCTCGCCGACGGCAGTTCCGCGCCCGTGGCCCAGGCCACCGATCCGAGCTTCGACTCCTCGCCCGGCCCCGGCAATCTCACGATCCACCTGACCGATACGCCGACCTCGGGCTGGGACTACCTCGACGTCCCCGACCCTGGCAACGGCAATTACCGGCTGGTCAGCGTGACGCGGTCTGACGGTGTTGCGCTCCCCGCCAACGATTTCTGGGAGACCGACCGTACGTTCGTCGGGGGCGGCGTCCAGCCGATCTACGAGAACGATCTGCACCTCCTGGATGACAACGGCACCGGCTCGTACACCTTGGTCTATGTCCCGATCAACCAGACTCAACCAACGATTACCAGCATTTCGGCCGTGTCGCCCAACCCGGCCATCACGCCGGTCGACGGCTTGCAGGTCACCTTCAGCCAGCCGATTGCGTTGGGGACGCTCGACGAGAACGACCTGAGCCTGACGCTTAACGGCGGGCCGAACCTGATCGCGTTGCCGTCGGACGTGACGGTCAGCCTGGTCTCCGGCTCGACGTACCAGATCAGCGGGCTGTCGGCGCTCGACGGTGCAGCAGGCGCCTACACACTCACGGTCGACGCGGGCGGCGTCGAGGATACGCTGGGGAACCCGGGGACCGGAACCGCCTCCACGAGCTGGGTGATGGCAGCGTCCTCACCGGCTGTCGCGACGATCGGCGGAGTCGCGCCCGGCCCGCGCAATACGCCGGTCGGCTCGGTCTCCGTGACCTTCACCGAGCCGATCAATCCATCGAGCTTCGGTCTTACGGCGCTCGACCTCACCGAGGACGGCGGATCGAACCTGATCACGAGCGGCTCGGGCGTTTCGATCACTCAGGAGGGACCCGCCACCTTTCAGGTGAACGGCCTCTCGGCGCTCACGACGACGGACGGTAATTATGTCCTGACGGTCGAGGGCAGCCAGGTCATCGACCCAAACGGCAACCCCGGCGTCGGCTCCGACAGCGTCGCCTGGACGATGGACACGAAGGCGCCGATCGTTCAGAGCTTCTCGACCATCACCAGCCCGCGGAACACGCCCGTCGGCTCGATCGACGTCACGTTCTCCAAGCCGATCGACCCGACGACGTTCACCGACTCGGCCCTATCGCTGACCGGGAACGGCGGCAGCAATCTCATCAACGGCGGAGTGAGCGTCGCGCTGGTCTCGGGCTCGACGTATGAGATCAGCGGGCTGTCGGCGCTCGACGCGGCCGAGGGCGCTTACCTGCTGACAGTCAACGGGGCCGACGTCAGCGACCTGGCAGGCAACGCCGGGACCAACAGCCTGTCGACCTCCTGGGTGATGGATACTGCGGTGCCGGCGGCCCCGACGGACCTGGCGATCTCCCCGAACACGGGTGTCTCGCCCGGTCTGACCGACACCGGCGCGGTCACGCTCACCGGCTCGCTCGGCGCGACGGGCCTGACGGTCGACGTCTTTGACGCGACGACCGATACCAACCTGGGCGCCGCGACTGTCAGCGGCACCTCCTTCTCGATGGCGCTGAACCTCGGCGCGGGGACAAACCAGCTCCTGGTCACGGCCGAGGACGCCGCGGGCAACATCTCGCCTGCGAGCACCTTCAACGCGTTCATCGACCTGACCGCGCCGGAGGTTTCGTCGATCGGGGGGGCCTCCCCCAACCCACGGAACACGCCGGTCTCGACCATCGACGTCGACTTCAACAAGCAGATCGACCTGGCTACCTTCACCCCGAGCGACCTCACGCTGTCGGATAACGGCGGACCGAACCTGATCACGAGCACCGTCACGATCAGCCTGGTATCGGGCTCGACTTATCAGATCGGCGGCCTTGCCGGGCTGACCAAGGCCGAGGGGAATTACACGCTGACCGTCAACGCCGCTGGCATCCAGGACCCGTCCGGCAACCTCGGCTCGGGGACCCTCTCGACCTCCTGGCTGATGGACACAACGCCGCCGACCAGCCACGTGAATGCGCTGCCGAAGCGTGGAACGAGCCTCAGCTTCGCCGTCTCGGTCACCGGCTCCGACCCCAACGGGGCGAATGGCAGCCCGCCATCCGGCGTTGCCTCGTACGACATCTACGCCTCGACCAACGGCGGTCCCTGGTCGCTCTGGACGACCGTCCCGTCTTCCAATCCGACGGCCACCTTCACCGGCCAGAGCAACACGACCTATTCCCTCTACAGCATCGCCCACGACCTCGCCGGCAACACCGAGAGCAAGCAGCCGGCCATCGAGGCCAGCACCTACCTGCCGGATCTGACCCCGCCGGTCACCTCGGTCGACGGCACGACGGGGGCCAACCCGAGCACGGTCAACACCGCAACCGGCACCTTCACGCTCAACGTCACCGGGAGCGATCCCGGCGGCGGCCTGGTGACCTACTTCGAGGTGTTCGCCTCGGTCGACGGAGGCGCCTACCAGGAAGTCGGCCCCTATGCCATCCCCGCGGGCGCGGCCGACAGCAAGGGGAACTATCACTCGACGATGATCTATCAGGGCCTCACCGATGGCCAGGCGCACACGTATTCGTTCTATTGCATCGGACTCGACGCCGCCGGCCACCTTCAGATTGCCCCGTCCGGCCCGAATGTGACCTTCGCTAACCAGGTGTTCGCTCAGCCCGGCCAGCTTCAGGTCATCGGCTTCACGGTCGAGCACGGCAGCCCGAGCCGGTCTTATGTCCGCTATCTCGACCTCGGGTTCAACGAGAGCGACAGCCAGAGCGGTGGCGAGCTGACGTCGATCGTCAATTCGATGAGCACTTCGTCGCCGGACATCCTGATCTACAAGTACGACCTCAACGGCGACGCGTCGAGCAAGACCGCGGTTCCACTCTCGAGTCCGACGATGTTCGCCGTGATCGACCACGCGATCGAGATCGACTTCGGCTCGGGGGGCATCGGCGGCAATCCCAACACGACGGCCACCGACGGCTACTACGAGGTGGACATCAAGCTGCCGAGCGGCCAGACCTCGGTGCACCACTTCTACCGGCTGCTGGGGGACGTCGCCGGCGACGGGATCGTCGACGAGAACGACTTGAACGAAATCGCCGCGAGCATCGGCGAGAACTCGCAGTTGGGCTGGACGCCCTTGAGCGCCGACGTCACGGGCGCTGGCTCGGTGACGGCGATCGACCTGACGCTCGCCACTCGCTCGAAAGGCCGAAAACTGGGATCAGGTCTGTCCCTGGGATGATCCGAGAGCCTGCCGAGAAAGCCGGTTCCCCGCCTGTAGGGTGGGTGCAACCCACCGACGCAAGGCTTGTGGGTTTGGTGGGTTGCGCTGAGCCGAGCTCAGCTTCACCCACCCTACAAAAGACCTTTCTCGACGTGTTCTAACTCGGGAACCCAGAGCAATCGAGTTGCTTTTTGGAGACAACAATCGCGGATGGCTGGCTGGCATGAAATGATCGTATTCGGTCTAATAGCTCGACCGGCCAACGGCGCCGCATCTTCGGCCGTGAGCGTGCGGCTCTCCCTCCACTTGCCGACCACCCTCAAGGAGTCTGTGTCATGCCGCGACGAGTGTGGGTCTTGTGCCTTGCCTTCCTTCTGGCCGGGTTCGCCATTCCTGCGCGGGCGGGTTCCATCAACATCTCGATCGTTGCCGCGCCGGTGATGCAGGGAGGTACGGGAACCGTGGACGTGTTAGGGAATCCCCGCAGAATAGTCTCGGCATGATTCGAGTTTTCTGTTCTACTCCCCTCCGTTGTGGTTTCGGATTCGAGAACTGGTCCCAGGGAGGGGATGATGAAAGTTCTCACGGACG
>Ga0187864_10003597_pt1 | contig 12588 bp, 6 predicted proteins | sample June2016WEW_11_4_FD_132985 | JGI IMG/M metagenome (GOLD analysis project Ga0187864, IMG submission 132985) | Peatland microbial communities from SPRUCE experiment site at the Marcell Experimental Forest, Minnesota, USA - June2016WEW_11_40 | ecosystem: Environmental > Terrestrial > Soil >... | reverse complement strand
GAGCTGACCCTCACGTTCGGCAACCTGCGGCAGAAGAATCTGGATATCATTGCGTTCGATACGAAGTCGATGAGCGACTCGGCCGGAACCGAAATCTCCGGCATTCTCGGATTTACCGTGCTGCGGATGCTCGACCTGAAGATCGACTATCGAGACGGCCTGGTCGCATTCAGCTTCGACGCCAAGCGCTGGCAGTAGTGTTGTTACAACAGCGGGGGCTCGTAGATGTAGGCGAGGCCGTCGGCGGTGACCGCGTAGGCCTTTGAGCCATCCAGGCCCCAGCGCAGATCGACCACGCCCTCCGCGGCGTACTCGTCGAAGACCGCCAGGCTTTCCAAATCGACCAGGAATAGCCGGCCTTTCGCGGAATTCTTGAGCCACGAGCTGAAGCACAAGCAGAGCGGAAAGTGCGGGTGGCACGCGCACAACTCGGCGCCGAACGGCAGCGCCTCCGGGTGCATGGTTTCAGTCGAAAGGCGGTACGACTGCCCCGCCGAGCAGAAGATCAGCTGGCGGCTGTCGAACGTCCACGCGAGGTCCGTGATATGCCCCTGGGCCTGAAATGAATTCTGGCGGTGCAGCGCCGGCACGTCCAGCAGTACGATCGAATCGTCCGCCCACTCACCCTCCATCCGAGCGACGGTCGCGAGCGCACTGTCGTCCGGACTGAAGACGCAGCGGCCAAATCCCGCAAACGTGCCTTCGTCGCTCGATTCCGCGTCGTGCGCCTGCGGCGCCGAAGTTTCTTCCCTCTGCGGCGCTCCCATCTCGCTCGCCGGATCTCCGCCAAAGGGCATCCCAAAGGGAGATTCGGGAAGCGCCTCCCACAGCTGCAACCGCGCTTCTCTTCCCCCGCCCGTGGCAGCGGCCAGGTATTTCCCGCTGTCCGACCACGCCACAGCCTCCGGGACGTTCGAGGATTGCCCGAACGAGCCCAGAAACACCTTTCCGTGAAGATCGAACACGTGCAGTTCCCGCGGCCACGCGCCCCACGCCGCCACGAGATGCCGTGCCGTGGGCGAGTAAGCAAACGCAGCCGGCAGGCCCGCCGGGCACACCGCCGGTTCCTCGGGAACAGCCAGCGTCGAATTCGGTACGCTCAGCTCGATGTCGTAGAGCCAGACGCGCTCCGTGCCCTGACGTACCAGCGGCGAAACGGCGCACACCTGCCCGGCCGGTGAAATCGCGAGCCGCGAGGAACGCGCGGTGAAGGCTTTCTTGATCAGCCAGTTGGAGTCGCGCGTCAGGTCGCGCAGGCCGCGCGCCACGATCGCCGCCGACCGCACCGCCAGAGCTTGCGATGGCGTCGGGATGATCTGTTGCGGTGCGGATTTTTCGCGCGTTTCCATCAGGAGCGAGGCGCCGAGCCGGGCGCTTCGAGCCGCTCTTTTGCGAGCGCGATCTGTTCTTCGACTTTTTGAATCATCTCCCCGAGCACGTCGCGGCCGCCCTTCTCCGCTTCCTCGACCCGCGACTTCAACTGGTAGAGTTCGGAGCGCACCAGCTCCTGCATCTCCGCTTCGATCTCGGCCAGCCGGCCCCGCGCCTGGCTCACTCGCCGGATCACGCGAACGAGTTCCGGGCCGGGCCCTTCGCCTTCGACGTTGTCCGGACTGCATTCGTACGCCGTCAGGATTTTGGCGAGCCGGGCTTCATCGCCGCGCTCGTACGCCTGGTTGGCTTCCGCCATCAACTCTTGGCGCTTCGCGCGGTCTTCGCGATTCGAGGTCAGATCGGGATGAATTCGCTTGGCGACTTCGCGGTACAGGCGCTTCATCTCCGGCGACGCCTTGAACGCGCGAGGCTCCTGCGCCGCCTCGTCGCCCACAGCGGATTTCGTTTCGCCGGCGATCGCCCGTGCGTCGCGCGCCGCCTGCTGGGCCCGCTCGTTGCCGGGCTGCTCGCGTGCCGCTCGCTCCGCGAGTCTCGCCTTCCACTCATCGAGCTCGGCGTAGCGCGAGCCGACGAAGTGCAGGTAGCGCCTCTCGAATGCCCCGAGCTCCGCCCGCAAATTCGCGGCGCGCAGTTCGCGGTCGGCTAGATCGGCCTCGAGCGCGTCCTGTTCGCTTCGCTTGCGGGCGAGCTCGCGCTCCTCCGGCTTGATCGGAGGCTTGTAGGAAGTCTTCGCGGACGCATTGGCGCGCGGCTTCTCCGGGTGGACGTCCACGGATTTCGCCATGATGTTCGCCTCTGAGAGTGGCCTGCATCGAGGCTCGCGGCCGATTCCTTCCCGAGCAGGCCGCGGCGGCCCCGTGCTCGATAATACTCAATAAATTGTATGCCGCGGCCGCGGGAGCGCCGAGGCTTTGGCGGGCGGAGTTTCCAGAATTTCAAACACGATTTCCGTCAGCGCGCGTCCTGCCGCCCGTACTAGCGAAAGACCAGCCCAATATGTCTCTGTCGCGACGCGCGGCCCAGACTTGTTTTACTCACCGAAGGGCGAAACGACCGTCTAAAATCGGGACCAGTCAGCCATAAGAAGGGAGTTCTCAAAACCATGGCCGAAACACCGCAGCAGTACACCCAACGCATGCTGGGGAACGTCGGAAACCAGCGGCCGCTGAAAATACAGGCCGCCACGCCCAGGAAACTCGAGCGCTTGCTGAAAGGCGTTCCGGGGTCGAAATTACGGAAGCGTCCTGCGCCGGGAAAATGGTCGATTGCCGAGATCGTCGCGCACATCGCGGATACTGAACTCGTCGGCGGCTACCGGATTCGCGCGATTCTTGGCGCTCCCGGGACGCCGATTCAGGGATTCGATCAGGACGTCTGGGTCACCGCCTTGCACTACGACAAGCGCGATCCCCGCAAGTCATTCGAGCAGTTTTGCGCGCTCCGCGCCGCGAACCTGGCGCTGCTGAAGACGCTCACGCCCGAACAGTGGGAGCACTACGGGATGCACTCCGAGCGCGGCCAGGAGAGCGTCGCGCACATCGTGCGCATGTTCGCGGGACACGACATCAACCACCTCGCACAAATCGAGCGAATCCTGGCTGCGAAGAAAAGGTAGAACTCAATTTCCCCGACGGACCACGAAGAGGTTTGTCGCGGCTACCAGATGCGGCAGCGCTGAGCCGCCGGGCGAACCATGGCCGATTTGTCAGTGCAGCCCCATGCCTCCGCGAACGCAGGAACATTCGGGACCGTGCCGTTCACTCGAAAGAAGTTCAGCGGATGCGGATCGGTTTTCGCGCGCAAGCGCTCGACTTCCGGACGGTAGTTCACCGCCCAGTTCTGCGAGTAGCCGAGGAAGAAGCGCTGTTCGGCCGTGAAGCCGTCTATGGGCGGCGGGACGGGCTTTCCGGCCAGCGTCTTTTCAAACGCGGCATGCGCGATCACCAGGCCGCCCAGGTCCGCGATGGCCTCGCCTTCCTCGAGCTTCCCGTTTTCGTGCAGGCCCGGCTCAACTTCGAAGGCATCGAATTCCTTGACGATGCATTCGCCGCGCTCGTGGAAATTCTTCAGGTCGTCTGGCGTCCACCAGTTTTTCAAATTGCCGTCGGCGTCGAATTGGGCTCCCTGGTCGTCGAACCCGTGCGTCATCTCGTGGCCCATAATTGAACCGATGCTGCCGTAATTGATGGCGTCGTCGGCCTTCGCATCGAAATACGGCGGCTGAAGGATGCCGGCGGGGAAAACAATCTCGTTGTGCAAGGGGCTGTAGTACGCGTTGACCGTCGGCGGCGTCATTCCCCATTCCGTGCGGTCGACCGGCTTGCCGATCTTCGCAAGATCGCGCGCGAACTCGAATGTGTCGCCGCGCATGACATTCTCGACGTAGGCAATGCGTTCGACGTGGAACGCCGAGTAGTCGCGCCACTTATCCGGATAGCCGATCTTGAGCGTCATGGCGTCGAGCTTGTGCAGGGCCTGCTGGCGTGTGGCCGCGCTCATCCAATCGAGCGTCGAGAGATCCTCGCGCAGCGTATCGACGAGATTGTGTACCAAGGCGAGCGCCCGCGCCTTCGCTTCCGGGGGAAAGTAGCGCTGAACGTAGAACTGGCCAAGCGCTTCGCCTAATTCGTTGTCGGTCGCCTGAACGCAGCGCTGCCAGCGAGCAAGAAGCTGTTTTGCGCCGGTGAGCTGTCGGTCGTAGAAGTCGAAATTTTCGTCGACGAACTTCTTGGGCAGAGCCGGCGCGGCATCGTGAATCACGTGCCAGCGGAGATAGACTTTCCACTGATCCAGCGGAACGGAAACGAGCGCGGCATCCACGGCCTTGAAGAAATCGGTCTGGCCGATATCGGCCGCCGAAACGCCGGGCGCGCCCACTTCCTTGAAATATTCCGCCCAGGCAAGGTGCGGCGTAAGCTCGCCGAGCTGAACGAGCGTCAGCTTGTGATAATTCTTCTCCGGATCGCGCAGATCCTCGCGCTTCGTCGAAGCCTTGGCGAGCGTTGTCTCGATATCGAGCACGACCTTGGCTTCGTTGGCGGCCGTCGCATCGTCATCGCCCATGAGCTTGAACATGTTCGTGACGTGCTGGATGTAACCCGCGCGGAGTTGCTTCGAGCGATCGTCGTCATCGAGATAGTACTGGCGGTCCGGCAGGCCAAGGCCGCCCTGTCCGGCAGCGGCGATCACCTGCGTGCTGTCCTTGAAATCCTGTTCGGAGCCGAAATCGAAAACGGCATTCACGCCTGTGCGCTGCAGACGCGCGATCTCCGCCTGCAGGCCCGATATGTCCTGGATCTGCGCGATCTCTTGGAACGTGGGTTCGAGGGGCTTGAGCCCCGCGGCTTCGATCGCGCTTTCGTCCATGCAGCTCGCGTAGAAATCGCCGATCTTCTGCCGGTTCGAGCCGGGCGCGGCGGATTTATCCTTCGCGGCTTCTTCGAGAATCCCGTGCAGTGATTCTTCGTTCTGATCCGTGAGCTTGCTGTAGGTCGCCCACGTGGAGCGGCTTGGTGGGATGGCATTGTTCTTCATCCACCCGCCGTCGGCGAATTTATAAAAGTTGTCGCAGGGCGAGACCGAGCGGTCGAGATTCGAGAGGTCGAAACCGTGATCGGACTTCGCCGGCGCGCCCGCAGCAGAACCGCCTCCGCCCGCCGCCTCGAAACCGGAACATCCGGCCGCCGTGGCGATCGCGGACGACGCCGCGGAATTCGCAGCGCGCTGCGAATCAGACGACTGCGCGGCAAGCGCCAAAGGAAATGCCAGGAGCAGCACAGGCAACAGCACGAAGTCACATCGTCGGGTCATAAAAGGAATCCTCACCGTTCAGGGATTGTCGATTTGTGCGCGCTGGAGGCGGTCGGAATAGTCGACGTAAACCGTCTTCCATTCGGAATAGAAATCGAGCGCGGCAAGTCCCGCTTCGCGATGGCCGTTGCCGGTGTTCTTCGTGCCTCCGAACGGGAGATGCGTCTCGGCGCCGATCGTGGGTGCGTTGACGTAGACGATCCCGGTCTCGAGATCGCGCTGCGCGCGGAAAGCAAGGTTCACGTTGCGCGTGTAGATCGCTGCGGAAAGGCCGTAGCTGACGCCGTTCGCGATGGCCAGTGCGTCGTCGAACGAATCAAACGGGATCACGCAAACCACCGGGCCGAAAATCTCCTCCTGGCAGACGCGCATCTCAGCGTCGCAGTCGACAAACACCGTCGGCTCGTGGAACCAGCCCCGCGCGTGGGCTCCGCTTTCGACCCGGTGCCCCCCAGTGGCGAGTTTCGCGCCTTCGTTCTTGCCGATCTCGACGTATTTCATCACCGTATTAAGTTGCTGCTCGTTGATGCACGGACCCATCTGCGTGGCCGGGTCAAGGCCGTCGCCGACTTTCAGCGATTTCGCGCGCGACACGAACCTCTCAACGAATTCGCGATAGACGCCCTTTTGCACGGCGACGCGGCTCGCGGCCGTGCAGCGCTGGCCCGTCGTCCCGAAGCCGCCCCAGACCGCTCCGTCCACCGCAAGGTCGAGGTTCGCGTCGTCCATTACGACGATGATGTTCTTGCCGCCCATTTCGAGGTGGCACCTCTTGAACGTCGGCGCGCAGAGCTGGCTCACGATGCGGCCCACTTCGGTCGAGCCGGTGAAACTGACCAGATTGACATCCGGATGGTTGACGATCGGCGCGCCCGCGTCCGGCCCCTCGCCGAACACGACGTTCAAGACTCCCGGCGGCAAACCCGCCTCCACGAGGACCTGGGTGAGGTTGTAAGTCGAAAGAGGAGTGTCTTCCGCAGGCTTCAGCACGATGGTATTGCCGCAAATCAACGCCGGCATTGCCTTCCACGACGGAATCGCCATCGGGAAATTCCACGGTGCGATCAGACCGGCAACGCCGATGGGAGCGCGCACCGTCATGGCGAATTTGTTCGGCAACTCGGAAGGCGTCGTATGACCGAATTGCCGCCGGCCTTCACCCCCCATCAGGTACGTCATATCGATGGCTTCCTGCACGTCGCCGCGCGTCTCGTCGAGGATTTTGCCCATCTCGCGCGTCATATCGCGGGCGTATTCTTCCTTGCGCGCGACGAGGATTTCAGCGGCGCGGAACAGAATCTCCGCGCGCCTGGGAGCGGGCGTCAGGCGCCATTTGTTGTAGGCGGATTTCGCAGCTTCCACCGCCAGCGCGACGTCTTCGTTTGTCGATGCAGGGAACATTCCGACGAGATCATCCCTGTTCGCCGGATTGCGGTCCTCGATGGCCTTGCCGCCGCGAGCTTCGACCCACTCGCCGTTGATGAAGTTCTTGAGGACTTTAGGCGCAAACGCGGTCGCCATGGTCGCCGCTCCTGTAAGATTCCCGGATTCGAGCCTCGAAACCGGTCATCCTGACCCTCTCGATCCCAGTGTCGGGTAGAAGGTACCTCCGTGCTGTGTTTTCAGTGAGTTAGATCGAATTCTACTCGGCATGCAGTGTCGAGTAGAATTGGCCAAGCGCGCCACACAACGCGAGCAGACATGCCGGTCGTGCACCGTCGCCGATCTTCCCAGTGCGCCGTTCTTCGACCTCACAGCTTCATCTCCTCGGAGCCGCTATTGCCAATCACTAAGGCTCCTGAATCACGCTAGCACCAAGGAACCCGGCTGGGAAGGGGGTAGTTCGCGTAAAACTCAGCCTCATCTGGGGAAAGCTTCGAAAGTTTTCGAGCGCCGCAAGGTCCAGAGACTTGGGAGCTGTTTCGTACTGGTAAAGTTCCCGTTTCGGCACTGACGATGCATTTGTACGATTGACCTTAAGTCTTCGCCCGTAAAATCAGCCAAGGATCATCATTAAAAAATCTAATGCGCGCGCCAGAGATTTGGGTTTCGCCACAGCCCATGCCCGAATGCTCTCCTACTGTTGACCAGGCTTCTGGAACAGCGCCCCGGGGAAACGTCATGAAGCGTTTGGCTTGCTGGGTTTCGATTTGCCTGATGTGTGCTCTAGTGGCCGTTCTTGGCGGCTGCGGAGGCGGCGGCGCCATTAAGATTCTGATCTCTTCGGGTGGCATTCAGGCGATCGATCAGGGCCAGACGCTGACGCTCACGGCGACGGTCTCAAACGGCAGCAACGGTCAGGGAGTCACCTGGACAATTACGTCCGGCCCCGGAACGTTGAGCGGAGCCAGCGCGACGTCCGTGACATACACGGCTCCAGCGAGTGTGACTTCCGCGACGTCGGTCACAATCACGGCTACCTTAACTTCATCCAATTCTTCCAACAGCACAGTCACCCAGACCTTCACTTTCACGATTACGCCGCCGCCTTCGCTCGGCGCGGGAGGGAACCTGGCGGCTGGGACGGAAGGAACGGCCTATAACCAATCGCCCACCGTGACGGGCGGAGCCGGAACGCTTGCCTGGGTCGTCCAGGCGAACCCGAATCCCCTGCCCGCAGGGCTGAGCATGAACAGCAGCACGGGCGCGATCACGGGTACACCCACGGGCCCAGCAGGATCATCCACGTTTACGGTGCAGGTGACGGATTCAGGAAATCCCAAGATTGTGGTCAGCGCGCAGTTCACAATTTTGATCAACAACTATCCAGCGCCCACCATCGCCCCGGTCTCCGGTGCTCTGCCGGGAGGCGTCGAAGGGACCGCCTACGCCCAGCAGACGTTCACGGTTTCGGGCGGCCATGGACCGTTTACGTTTAGCATCATCAACGGGTCGCTGCCAGCCGGGTTGACGCAATCTTCTTCCAACAACACGCTGATTGTTTCGGGCACTCCGACGGGTCCACCGTGCAATCCCTGCACGTTCTCCGTCAAGGTCGTGGACACCTCGAATCCTGCGCAGACAGTTACGAACAACTACAGCATCGTGATCAGCCAACCGCCTCCGCCGAGCATCACCACGACAACGTTGCCTGCCGGAGTCGAGGGAACAGCCTACAACCAAACGGTCATTGCGACCGGCGGACTCACACCGTATACGTTCAGCATCGTTGTGCCCGGCACGGGGACACTGCCGGCTGGATTGAACATGGATTCCTCGGGGCACATTACTGGAAAGCCGACGGGGCCCAATGGCACTTCGAATTTCACCGTTAAAGTCACGGATTCGAGCAATCCAACGCAATCAGCAACGCAAAATCTGAGCATCACCGTCAATCTGCCGCCGGCGCCGGCGATCACGACAACGCAGGCACAATTGACGGCTGCGCCAGCGACGGCCGGGGCAGCTTACCCTGGCTTCACGTTCAACGCCACCGGTACAGGCACGCTCACTTGGAGCGCGACGGGCCTGCCCGCGGATGGGCTATCCCTCAGCCCCACCGGGGTTCTTTCCGGCACGCCGACGTCGCAGGCATCGATCAACATCATGATGACGGTGAGCGATACATACGGGCAGTCTTCTCCTGCGACGCCGTTCACCATCACGGTCAACAGTCCCCCGGCGATCACCAGCGCCAACAACACAACCTTCACCGTGGGCACGGCAGGTACGTTCACCGTAACCACGACGGGGTCCCCGGCGCCGTCGTTGAGCGAGACCGGCGCGCTGCCGTCGGGTGTGGGACTCGTGGACAACGGAAACGGGACCGCGACGCTGAGTGGGACGCCAGCAGCGAACACTGGCGGCGTTTACACCATCACGATCAAAGCGACGAACACAGTGGCGACGACGCCACAGACGTTCACCCTGACGGTGGACCAGGCGCCCGCATTCACTAGCGCCAATAACACAACCTTTAGCGTGGGCGCGGTGGGAACGTTCACGGTGACGGCCACGGGACCGCCAACGCCGTCATTTAGCGAGACCGGCGCGCTGCCAAGCAATGTGACGTTTGTCGACAACGGGAACGGGACCGCGACTTTGAGCGGAACACCGGCGGCGGGGACCGCGGGCAGCTACCCGATCACGATCAAAGCGACCAACACAGTGGCGACGACGTCGCAGACCTTCACCCTGACGGTGAACACTGCCCCGGGGTTCACCAGCGCCAATAACACGACCTTTACCGTGGGCGCGGCAGGGACATTCACGGTCACGACAACGGGAACACCCACGCCGTCGCTGAGCGAGACCGGCGCGCTGCCGTCGGGTGTGGGTCTCGTGGACAACGGGAACGGGACCGCGACGCTGAGCGGAACGCCGGCGGCGGGTACTGGCGGGACATACACGATCACGATCAAAGCGACGAACACGGTGGGAACGACGCCACAGACGTTCACCCTGACGGTGGACCAAGCCCCGGCGATCACCAGCGCCAACAACGTGACGTTCACTGTGGGCGCATTCGGAACATTCACGGTGACGACATCGGGGTTCCCGGCGCCAGCACTGAGCGATAACAGTGCGGCGCTGCCCAGTGGGGTGACGTTCACCGACAACGGGAACGGGACCGGGACATTGAGCGGCACGCCGGCGTCGGGGACCGCGAACACTTACCCGATCACGTTCACGGCGAACAACGGAGTGGGATCGGCTTCCAACCAAAGCTTCACACTGACGGTGAACCTTGCCCCGGTGTTCACGACCGGAACTAGCACGACGTTTACAGCGGGCACGGCGGGGACGTTCACGGTGACGGTAACGGGAACACCCACGCCGTCGCTGAGCGAAACGGGCGCACTGCCGTCGGGTGTGACGTTCGTGGACAACGGAAACGGGACCGCGACATTGAGCGGGACGCCAGGGGCGAGTACTGGCGGCCAATACCAGATCACGATCAAAGCGACGAACACAGTGGCGACGACGCCGCAGACGTTCACCCTGACGGTGGATCAGGCCCCGGCGATCACCAGCGCCAACAACGTGACGTTCACTGTGGGCGCATTCGGAACGTTCACGGTGACGACATCGGGGTTCCCGGCGCCAGCACTGAGCGATAACAGTGCGGCGCTGCCCAGTGGGGTGACGTTTACCGACAACGGGAACGGGACCGGGACATTGAGCGGTACGCCGGCGTCGGGGACCGCGAACACTTACCCGATCACGTTCACGGCGAACAACGGAATCGGATCCTCTTTCAACCAAAGCTTCACACTGACGGTAAGCGTGGCAGCGCCGTGCAACTCGGGCAGCGAGTCCTTCCTGAAGGGCCAGTACGCCTTCCTGCTACAAGGGTTCGATACCAACGGGCCGACGGCGGCTATCGGCAGCTTCACTGCGGACGGCACCGGAAAGATTACCGCCGGCGAGCTAGATTTGAACAACAGCACCACGGGCAATGCACCGCCGCCTCTTTCCATTGTGACGGCAAGCAGCTCCTACTCAGTGGGGCTGGACACCAACGGCGGCTATCGCGGCTGCTTGACAATCAACACCACTCTGGCGGGAACCTCCACCTACCGCTTCGTATTGAGCGAGATCAGCTCGAATGTGGCAACCAACGGGCGGATGGTCGAATTCGACTCGACCGGCACGCTCGCCGCCGGCGTAATGCGCCAGCAAAGCTCCGGGGCGTTCTTGAACACGCAAGTCGCCGGCAACTACGCCTTCGGCGCGTCTTCCACGGAGTCGCTCACCACCCAAGACCGGTTCGGCATGGCCGGAACGTTCAGCGTATCGGGAACTGCGATCAGCTCCGGTTCCGTGGATACAGATGAGAACGGCAATGTGGATCACAATTGCAGCAGCACCCCTTGTACTTTCACGGGCACGCGCGGAAGCCCCGATCCGAATGGCCGCACGTCGTTCACGATAACGCCCGCCACCACCGGAGGGAGTTCCTCCATTGATATGGTGTACTACACCGTTTCCGCGGGCGAATTGCTGCTCATGAGCAACGATTCGCAAAGCAGCCAGGGCATATTTGCCGGGACGATCTTGAAGCAATCGGGAACGCCGTTCTCGAACACGTCGTTGAGCGGCGACACTGTCATCAGTCTGACCGGTCTCTCGGGGGGAGGGGGATCGCCGACCCCCGATGTGCAGGTTGGCCTGTTGAGCTTCCCCAGCTTGGGCAACTTCACGCTCAACACCGACGAAAACCCAGGCAATGGCGCGCCACCCACCACTAACAGTGGCTCGGGCACGTACAGCGTGGCCTCGAATGGCCGTGTGACAATCACAGGATCCGGGGGCCATAATCCCGTTCTTTACCTTGTAAGTCCGAACAAAGGATTCCTTGTGGGCACGGACGGCTCGGTAACAACAGGCACCTTCGAGCCGCAAACGGGCGGGCCGTTCTCGAATACGTCCGCCAGTGGAGTCTTCGGCTTTGGCACCATCTGGCCCGCGGAACAAAATATTGGCTACGACACGGGCTGGGCCGGCTTCAACGGTTCAGGAACCCTCTCGGGGGTGAGCGATTCGGTCGACCTCAACGGCGGCGTGCCGCAGGAGGATGCCGACCAACCCTTCTCCCAGGATTATGCGGTGGCCTTAAGCGGCCGGGGAACGGTCTATAATTCTGGGCAAAGCAGCACGCCCAGCCTAATTTTCTATATCGTGTCCGAGTCGCCGGCGAAAGCCATCCTCATGGACGCATATAACAACTCGGGTACTCCGATAACGAACCCGGCACTCACGGTGGCCGAACACCAGTAGCGCGGCCATCGGACGGTGGAAGGCAAGACTAAAAACAGTCCGCGAAAGAGAAAGGGCCGGCGCGGGTGGGTGCCGGCCCCTTTTCTATTCCATCGCCGGCTTGGCTCTTCCTTACCTCTCGGGGCTCACTTGGCCGCGTCCGCGCTTGGGCTTCGCGGCTCGTTTTGATCGCGGAACGGGAGCTTGAATTTGCGCGCGATCTCGGGCCAAAACTCGCGGAGCACGTCGAAACCACTGTCTTCGGCGACGTCGAAACCAAGACGCTCCGCACTCGGAGCGAAGCCGCGGCGGTGATCCGGGTGGTAGATGTTACCCAGCGCAATCGCGCTCGTCGTCCCCAGCCATTCGGAGTAGTTGGGCATCGCCGTGCCATCTTCCCGGTACGCGACGACTGCATGCTCCACCGCACGAAGGAACCGCCTCCCGAAGGAGCCATGAATCATACGGTAGTAACGAGGGTCCTCCGAAAACATCACAGGGTACGCAAAGTCTTTGAAAAAGTCGCCCTGGGCCTGATCGATGAGATTGAAGCCGACTCGCTTGCCGTAGCCCGCTGCGCCCTGCCCGTAGGAAGGATCGTCGTCTTCCGCCTGGCTGATCCCCGAATTGAATCCGGCGCTTAGAAACGTGACCGGGTCGATCGTATCGCTGAGGAACAAAATG
>Ga0187864_10003596_pt1 | contig 12588 bp, 11 predicted proteins | sample June2016WEW_11_4_FD_132985 | JGI IMG/M metagenome (GOLD analysis project Ga0187864, IMG submission 132985) | Peatland microbial communities from SPRUCE experiment site at the Marcell Experimental Forest, Minnesota, USA - June2016WEW_11_40 | ecosystem: Environmental > Terrestrial > Soil >... | reverse complement strand
TTGACCGACCAGACAATACGGCTCGCCGTCATCGACAACGTGGGAGGTCTCTCGCCAACCGTGGCGTCAGCCCTTGATGTCAAGCTGCCCAACGGCAAACCGGAATTCCAGGTGGTGAGAACCGTCGCCCAGCCTCCCTCGGAAGAGGCTGTGCGCAAGGAATTACGTGCCGCCATTCGAGGCGGCCGTCTGGACGCTTATCTGGTGATCAGAGCAGGGGGCAAAGCGGAGTTCCATACGAAGAACCCAAGCGACTTCACGCTGATCGAACCGATCACTCGCGCCGTGCATGAGGCCGTCCTGTCCTCGCGTCTCGAGGCGCGCGGTGTGCACGTCAGTGAGATCCGGGATGTGACGCGGGGCATCGACGTCAAGATTATCAAAATCACCAAATACGGCGAGGCGGAGGATTCCGGCGAGACGTTCTTTGTTGCGGTCTCATTGAGCATGCTCCTTTATATTTCGCTAGCGATGTATGGCGTCATTACTATGCGCTCGGTCCTCGAGGAAAAGACCTCGCGCATCGTGGAAATTCTGGTTTCCGCTGTTCGCCCTTTCCAACTCTTGACCGGCAAGGTCCTGGGTGTCGCGGGCGTCGCCTTCACCCAATATCTGATCTGGATGACCTCCGCGGCCCTGCTTGCAACCTACGGCGCTGTGGTTGCTGACAGCGTGCGACCCACCGCGGACTTTCCCCATATCCACCTGTCGGCGGGGCTGCTGATTTATCCGGTCATATACTTTGTGCTGGGGTATCTGCTCTATGCTTCACTCTTTGCCACTGTCGGCGCTGTCGTTTCGAACGAACAGGACGCGCAGCAACTCCAGATTCTCGTTATGATGCCCCTCATCTTCAGTTTCGTGATGTACATCATGGCGGTGCGTGAGCCGAACTCCCCCACTGTGGTGCTGTTGTCCGAGATTCCTTTCTTCAGCCCCATCCTCATGGTTTGCCGCATGGCTGCCGAGCCGCCTCCGTTCTGGCAGATCGGCCTTTCAATTGTCTTGCTAGGCCTGACGACGGTGGGTGTGGCTTACGTTTCGGCGCGTATCTACCGCGTGGGCATTCTGATGTACGGCAAGCGGCCTTCGGTGGTAGAGATTCTAAGGTGGATAAGGTATACCTAGCAGGTCAAGGATGTAGCGGCACCTTTACGCCGCCTACGCGCGCTCGAATTAGCGGGGATATGGCGGGATAAACCCGCCGCTACATCACTCGAGACAACTAGCGGCTGGCGTTGGTTTGCGGAGGGAGTGCGATTCTTCCCACCACGGCTTCCTTGGCGATGCGGAACACCATCAGCTCGAGCGCGATTTCGCCGCTCGGCTCGTAGAATTCGATGGCCTCGTTGAGCGCCCGGTCCTTCAATTCGATCCATTTATCCTGGAAGAACAGTCGCATTGTGTACCGTGAGTTCTTGATATCAGTACTCTCGAGCAGCAGCTTCACTGGTCCGACCTGCTGTTTGATCCCGTCTTTTTGTAGGGTGAAGGGTACACTGTCGCGCTCGAAATGTCCTGCCAGTTGCGCCAAGCCTTCCTGGTTGCGTTCGATCTCTTGATGCTGCGAGTTCAGCTCCCCGACTACGTTTCCCAGCCGGTCCGCAGTGGCAGCCCACTGTTGTTGAGTAGCCGTCACGTCGCTCCGAAGGGAACTGAGCGCGTGCTCGCCTTCTTCTCGGAACGCATTAAGATCCGGCGCAGGCTGCGGTGGAGCAGAGGGCTCGGGTTGCGGTTTAGCCGCCGGCGATACGCGACCGCGCAACGGCGCCGAAGGCGCGGAAGCAACGGGAGTCGCGGTCCTTGCTGGCTCCGCCTTCGCCGCCACCGCGGGGGCCGCAGGTTTAGGCGTTTTGATCTGCTGCTCCATGGAGTCCAGGCGGCGTTCGATCTCGTCGAGCCTGGCTGCGGTGCGCGTAAGTTCGGCCGTATCTGCACTCACCACGGGAGCCGGGCTGCTCCCCAAGATTTTGTAGGCGGCATAGCCGGCCCCGAGGATGGCCACCGCCGCGAGTACGTAGGTGAGCCGATCCTGCACATGGACAGGGGGTCTCGGCACCTCGCCGGGCATGTAAGACTTACGGTCGAATTGTAATCCGCCCATTCGAACCTCCTCTTTTGTCCTTTAATGACGCTGCCATGACACTTCGACGCGGCTGGGGTATCGGGCCGCCAAAGGCAGAAGAACTTCGCGTGTCTCCTTGGGAAGCAGATCAACCTGCTTTTGGCTCGACTCCCTTTGTGCGATATGCATCTCGACGCGATAAACGCCGGGAGCCAAAATGAGCAACAGAGGAGTCTTGCCGACTCCCTTTCCGTTAATCAAGACCCACGCGCCGTCGGGTTGTGAGCGCAACATCATTTTGGCCGCATCTTTGCCGGCCTTGGCCTCGAGCGCCCGGCGGTTTCCGCCCATCACATCTTCCACGTCCCGCAACGGCAGGTGCGCAGAGGGCGCCTGCTCGACCCTGGTCTCGGGTGTAGTGAGGCTGGAAGTCAGCGAGCCGATCGCCGGGTGAGCCGGCGACAGCACTCCCAGGCTAGCTGTGCCGCCTCCGACAGCAGCAACTGCTCCCGCATATTCGACTACGGCTTGCGCTGCGGCACTGCTGGCACAGAGAAGAACCATTGTGGCGAGTTGGACAAGCGTAAGCTGCCAATCCGATACCATCCGTCTATGCGTGATTGGATACGAGTTCATGATCGACTCCTCAGAAAAAGCTGATAAAGCATTCCTCGATTCTTCTGATAGTGTAGCGCTGAACCCGCAAGAAAGCACCCTGTGCCCCAAACCTGCTCGCCCTGGGCTGTGCCGCTGCGTCTTCTCGGTTCTAACATTTACCGGCTTGTCCGCCATGGCCACTCTCAGCTACTTCTGGCCTGCGACACATAGCTATCACTGCGCCGGAGCCCACGACACTCCCGACAGTGCCTTTCTCTTCAAGTTCCCTGGTTTTATTCTGGACCCTTACCCAAGAAGAATCGTAAGCAACTCGCCGGTAATTGTCAAGATCGAAAGGCGAATCTGAGACTATCTAACTGGATATTGGTTACTTCGTGGCTGCGACAGAAGCGGGGTGTTCCAGATCGCGCGAAGTGACTCTACAGGAGCAAATTGTTACCTCGGAGAGCCTGCTGCCAACGCGCAGGGGATGGTTAGTCAGATCGCATTTACTGATGCCGATCCGGCCGGTAATTCCCCTTGATCCCGTGGTGGGCCTGCAGGTCTGCTGGCGATGCGGGTTCCCGTCCGTCCCGCTAATCGCTGCGCCGAGCTGATTAGGGATCTCGTATTACCTGGGCCGCGGGGACAGTGATTTGCCGCGCGCTCTTGAAACTGAGTTGCAGGGCTGAGATCAACAAGTGAAAAGGTGTCTCTCAACCCAACCCACAACATCCGACAAGGTCCGGTTACTAAGCAAAGCAATAACCTTACGGCGAGAATCTAAAGATCAGTCGTAGCCTCAATAACTAGCCAATCCAGCCGACGGTGGCGAAAGGCCCAAGCCTACCTCACCTGCGGGACCCGTGCCTTCTTGTTGCACCAGCTCCGTGAAGTAGCTCAGGGCGTCATCTCCGTAGCCCGTTTCGACTTGCAGAGCAGTATCGACGGAAGGGCCCACCAAGGCTTCCACCGCGTGGAAGACCCATTCCCTCAGCAGGCGGCCCAACCACGCCCGCTCGATCAAATCGAACCGGCAGATACTGCTGCATGCCTCGCCTAGATCAGACCCAGTCACTCGTAAACGGCTTGCTGGGAGCAGCGAACTTCTTCGGCACCGGGGACGAACTGCGCGCGCCCAGATTCAAGAGTGTTGCACCCTACAAGTTGTCTACTCCTTTGCTGTCAGTAACTTAGCCTCTGACGACCCTTTTGGGGTGTTGCACCCTGCGCTCATCATAGGCCTGTCGCGATCACACGGCGATCATGTTCATCAAAGCATCTCCGCGGGTCCTTTCCGGGGTCGGTTGGCCCGACTTCCGGCATCCACTGTCTTTGAGGCCCCGCTCTTCGTCGCGCCCAACGTGCTGTGTAACTCTCCGTACCTGTTATCCCTCTCGGCCCGCCGAAGGGTTCCTAGCCTTTGACCGCCGTCATCGCGGAGCTAACCGTTCCCACGACCGCGCCGCGCGAAGCGTCAGCGCAGGGCGCTAGGCCTCTGGTCTCCGCCTAGCCTTCGTACGTCTACCTTTCCGTTTCACGCCTCAACTGGGGTTCGTTGGCATCCGCCAGCTCACGGTAATCGCGCATCACAATCTCACGCTCAAACTCCGTCAGATTCGCTTGCTTCATCGCTTCAACGAACCAGCCCGTAATCGTTTCTCCCACCTTGCACGAGCTACAACCATTCTGCTGAAGGTGCTGAAGATCGGGGCGCTGATTCGGGTGACGGTGCGCAAAGTGTGGATCGCGTTGGCGGGAGCTTATCCTTACGCCGAACCTTGAGAGAAGGTTTGGGGGGCAGCTCGGAACGCCCACTTGAATTCGGTGGACTGCGAGAATAGGATTGCTCTGACGCGCGCATTTGGTCAATCCTCAAAGGAACACGCCTATGCTTGATGGTAAGAAAATCTTCGTAGTGATGCCGGCGTACAACGCGAGCCGGACCCTGCGCCAGACATTTCGCGAGTTACCTCACGCCATTGTGGATGGTGTACTGCTGGTCGACGATCACAGCTCAGATGACACGGTTAAACTGGCTCGGGAGATGGGTTTGACAACCTTCGTTCACGAGTCGAATTTGGGCTACGGCCGCAATCAGAAAACCTGCTATCGGGAAGCGCTGCGTCGGGGTGCGGACATCATAGTCATGTTGCATCCTGACTACCAGTATTCGCCTAAGCTCGTCGCCGCCATGGCCAGCCTCATCGCCTTCGGCGAATACGATGTCGTTCTGGCTTCGCGAATTCTGGGCCGGGGAGCGCTGAGCGGGGGAATGCCGCTCTACAAGTACGTTTCCAACCGATTCTTGACTCTCGTTCAGAATATCCTGCTCAATTTCAAGCTCTCCGAGTATCATTCCGGCTTCCGGGGTTTTGCGGCGGAGGTCCTGAGAAACTTGCCGCTCGAGGAAAATTCAGACGACTTCGTATTTGACAACGAGATCTTGGCGCAAGTCATCTATATGCATTATCGCATTGGGGAGATATCGTGCCCTGCAAGATACTTTCCTGAGGCCTCATCGATTAACTTTGCTCGTAGTGTAAAGTATGGGTTGGGTGTGTTGGCAACGTCCCTGAAGTTCCGCCTGCAGAGGATGCGGCTGATCAACAGTCGGATCTTTAATTCCCAGGGGCAAAAGCTCCTTAAGGACTACTACCGTGAGGTTACGGATGGAGAAAGTCATTGAATCTGCCGGTCCTTCTCGATGCTGCACGGATTCCCTCAGTGGGTTCGCTTTTTGCAATGATATGATACGATTGACGGCGCGAACTGGAAACCGCGCTTTCTCGAAGCCACGCTGGATGTTCGGACAACTTCTAGTATCATCGCCGCCGGCGGCCTTTGCAGGCTCCCGGCATCATTGCAGGAGGAGCTTGTCGGAGCGTGGGAAAAAATAGCGGTACAGCCGGAAATTCACTTGGTCCGATTGCCGTTTGCATTCCCTGCTTAGCGGCGGGCTACCCTCCGCGCCGCCACCAAGAGCGCCCTCTCCACCGTCGGCAACTGGCTCTCGTACAGCTTGAAATAAACCATCTCGTAGGGCTCGTAATCCTCCCCCGTCAGGTGCTTGTAGACCTCCCGCTTCAGTTCCTGCTTGCTCGATTGCTTCGCCTTGTCCAACCAGGCTGCGCTGTTGAACCCCCGGCCCTCATGGCGCGCCACCTTCGCCAGCTCCAGCGCCTTCGCCCATGCCAGGTCCTCAATCTCCGGGGTCGGAATCTGCTTCAGATGATCATGGATCGACATCAGGTAGTACGCCTTGCGCCGGCAGTCGGGAAACTTCGCTTCCAGATAATGCTCGAAGCTCTGGTACGCCAGCCGCCAGTACCCCTGATCCCGCACCTCGCACAGGTGCTTCCCCAGCTCCGCAAACTTCTGGTCCTTATGCTCCTCCATCCGCCGATCCCAGCGCAGAATCTCCTCAATCCGCCCCAGCACCTGCTGCGCCCGATTCTTATCCATGCACCGCCAGCTCCTCGACCTTCACTAGGTTTTCCTCCACTAACGCCTTCTTTCTCAGGCACAGCCCCCGATAGGCGCAGTTCATGCACTGGTTGTTCGGGTAGCGAATCCCCGACCGCGGGTAAAAGTGATTGGCTTCGATCTCGCTCGCCAGCAGGTCCAGGGTCTGCTCAAAGGCTTTCCACTGCCGCTTGCGAATGCGCGCAGGCAGGTACTGGATCTCCGGCTGCTTCTTGCGTACGAAGTTCACCAGGCAGACCTGCTGGCACTGTGCCGCCCAGGAGTAGCACACCAGTTGCGGATCGAGTTCCAACACCCGGCCCAGATTCTCCGGATAGGATTGCGTCGTGGTTTTCCACTCGATCAGGCAATGGCGGCCATCCACGTACCCGACCGCATCCACATAGGCGAGAAAATGCTTCTGGCTGAGCGGCAGGGGGCGGCGGAACTTGACCTGAAAGTCCGTGCGGCCATCGTCGATCAGCACCCGCTGGTCCTGGCGAAACTGTTCCAGCAGCGCTTGGCCCTGTTCGAGCATCTTCTCCCAGCTGTCGCCATTCGCGTACTCGAGCGGCATGTCCTTGACTCCCGCCCAGCGCTGGGTGAAGAAGTGCACCGAGTCGGGCACCAGGAACTGGGACTGGACCGAGCTTTGAAACACCCGGCCGAAAACCAGGCTGGCTTTGTCTTCCATCTCCTGCCAGCCCTCCAGATAGTGGTACTTGTACTTGAGCGGGCACTGCAGGTAAGTCGAAAGCTGCGTGTAGCTGTAGTGGTCCATGGTCTCCTTTTCCTTCCTCTCCCCGTGCAACGAGCTGGCTAAGCGTGCACGCTCTCGGCGGAAGCAGCGCAGGCGGCCGGCTCGCCCCAGAGCTCCTCCCAGCGCTCGCTGGGGGCGAATCCCTGCACGTCCAGCCGCTGGTGGCCATCGGCTCCCCAGTACGCCAGTCGGATAACCCCCTCTAGTCCTACGACTCGGCGGTCATCCAATTCCTCGGCCTCCAAAAGCTCGGGGTCATAGCGGAAATCACTCAAGAACCAGTGCAGCTTCCAGAGGGCCCGGGCGTGGCAATAGAGCCGGGTGCGCACGTGACGGCCTGCATACAGGGCAGGCTCGAGAATCAAGAACGCGGCCTTCCGGTAGGGCTTAGGAGCGTGGCCGGCGGGTTCGAAGCGGACGACTCGGGCGAGATACAAGCCTTCGACGAGCGGGATTCTTTCGCTCGGCTGGCTGAGGCCTTGAATGCGAATTCGCATGGAGGACTCCTCCTTTCGGAAACGGCGATCGAGACTGAAGGGTGCGGCGGAGGACGGGAATCTGCTGGGGCGGTAGGGACCAGGGAGGAAGCTCTTCGACCGAACAGAGGGCGATGCCGTAGGCCTTGCGGAGGGCCCGGTTGACGGCGCGGGTTTCGGCCATGCGCATTTCGGCGTGGTTGAAGATCAGGGGAGAAACATTGCCGGGATGGGCGTCGCCAAAGCCCACGAAGCCGCGGCACTTCGGTGACTTGTAGACCGTCGCTTTGAAGACCCAGAAATTCTTCTCCGGCCGGCAAAGCGCCAGCACTGGCTTCGTCACGATCCCCTGACAGTGGCGCTTAGTGGCGAGACTCAGTAAGTCTCCGTGGGTGATATAGCGACCGTTAGTGGGAACACTGCCGCCTTGGATGTCGTCGGGCCGCTTCATTCCTTTGCCATTCGCCATCTGCACCTACCCTCTCATCCTGAGCAAGTGGCTTTAGTGCGCCCTTCATACGCTTCGCACTGCTTTGCTCGAGGATTCAGTGGAATTCTTCGCCAGTCTTGCAGGTCCGGGTGGGACATCTGTATTCATTCGTTTCAGTTTGGGCCGTAGCCTTTTTCTGACTCCTGGTCCTCAACGGTCCCGGTCCGCTCGAGAATGTCTTGCAATAAAGGCGGCAGGTACGGGTACCCGCCGGGCCTTTGCGTCAGCTCCGCGTGGACCGGACACGCCTTCATGTTGTCTCGATTGTGGGCCTCGACCTCCTTCCAGCAGTAGAAGGTCTTGCCGCACCAGAGGCAGAAGGCGTAGACCGGCTTGCCGCCCTCGTCCCACATCATCAAACGCTCACTACAAGGCTTCGCTTGCCGCGAGGTGCCGGTTGATTCGTCTGCCCTCCGGTGCTCAGGGCAGGCGAGCAGTTCGATGGGGTCGTCGCACCCGCTGTGGTCAAATCCCTCCAGCGGACTCTCGCACGGCAGACAAATGCAGACAGTCGGTTCCGTGTCGGCGCCACGCAGGGCCTTCCCTTCGCACTCCCAAGAGTGCCCGGCGACGTCACAATAATGCCGATGGCTCATTTCGGCTCCTTCCCGGTCGCATCGACCTTTAGCGTGCCCCCAGCTACCATCGCCGGCAGCAGAATCTTCTTCCTCTCGCCGCCGCAGTCGTTGGGGATGTCCTTGATGGCTTCCTGGACGGCGTCGGGCAGCCCGATGCTGGCAAGGTTGCCGCCGGGCTGCTTCGCCCAGTCGGCGTGCTCATCGACGAAACGTCACTCGCCCGTACGTGCGTTAATCCAAGCGCCTACCCGCAGGCGCCCCGTGCCCATAACCGGCCTCGCATGCCTGAGCCCTGGCTGAGATTCCCGGGTCAACCTCTCAACCCAGGACCGCCGAGCGAACTGCGCATGTAGACAGCATCAACAACGCTGATTGCCGCAGAAATCCAGGGGAAGCCGGAACGCTGGCTCTGGCTCCCAGGCAACGCCGCACGCCTTGAGCCACTTTGCGTCGACGCCCGTGAGCCGGATCTGCACCCGGCCGAAGTATGGCAGCGGGAGCGGGCGGTCAATCAAGCATGGCGCGATGCCCATCGACTTGAAAAAGGCAAAGTCGCTCCGCACGGTCTCCAAGAGCCGGTATTCAAGATCCGACCTTGATCCATCCCGCCGCCTGGCGTGCGCCCGGAGAAGGTTTCCGTTGCATCGTGGTCCTGACGCCTGCTGCCGCCCTGGCGGAAGCGCCGAAGACCTATCGTGCATTTCGCACCGCGCGGCCGATTCCAGACGTGCCACCCCGCCCGCTCCGATTGACTTGCTGCAGTTCTCCAGGCTGCCGGTTCCCGGAGCGGAGCTTTCGCGCTCCATAGCCGGATGGCTATGGCAGCAGCTTGCCGCCGCTCACATTGGTCACCGTCGTCTTTCCGGTCTTCAGGTCGATGGACTTGATGGTCTGCGAGGTCACCTGGCCGCTGTCGGTGCGCCAGGTGCCGGTGATGATTTTCTTGCCGTCATTCGTAACGACGGTGTTGTGTTCGAGCTTCATGCTACCTCCTTCGGATTGAATCTCTGAATTCCGTTTCCAGTGAGACTCCCCGTATGCCCTCAAAACTTGTTCGGGGGTGGGCTGCTAACAGGCGCTGTCGGGAGCGCTTGGTCTACAGGCGTTGTGCAACCGGTTGCACGGGCAAAATGTCCTGGTGCGGGCAGTCGATCAACGTCAGCGCCGTTTCCGTGGTCGCACCCTTTATCGTTCTCATGTGCAACCGGTTGCACATCCCTCTGGCCCTTCTCTGACGCGCCATCGCCCCCTCTCGTCCAGCCCATTCGCCCGGCCGCCTTCCTCCCCATCTGTCGCCCCTCATTCGTGCCCTGCACTATTGGTATACATTGCAGATTGGCATTTCCTGCGGATTTTTTCGGCTCTGGCCCGCCAGAATGCTGACCACGCTCCCAGAACATGACGAGTTGGTGGCCGCGGAGGAACTCCGAGGTACTCTCCAGACTCTTGATCGGGTATGACGTTGGGTCGATTTGCCGCTGCTTACGGCGAGCAGATTCTCCACGCACTGAGTGGACAATGGAGCGAAGAGTACGGTCCGGGCTTCGGCAGCACCAACATATTTAACACGATCCGCCTTCCCGCAAGAATAAGGACCGCCGTCGTAGCTGTGGGGATGTGGGAATTCCACTGCGGTCCGCCCGACTTTTACAGCCGCATATCCGCCCGCAACCGCTTGTTTCCGCGTTAGAGGTCTCAAAAGGCTTTCTCCCCAAGGATCTTGTATCGGCGGCATTCTCCCTGACTTGCTGGCTGAGCTTGAGGCTTGGTTGGCCATCAGTCGTAGGCGCAATCGATAGAGAACCATGAAGTCTCCTCTCACTCCCCGCGCGTAACAGGGCAAGATCAGCCGCCACGCCTTGGCCGTCGCCGACGACGAGTTGGGGGAGTCCCGCGTCGCGGTCGATTATCACCGGTTGCTGGGAGCACTTCAATGGTAAGCGTCCGGTAAACCCATTCTTGTAACGCGCCGCAGTATTTCCCGGCGACGTTCTCCCGATGGCTTCCAGGTAGTTGTTAGCTAGCTCCCCACGTTGGGTAGCGAGACGCAGCGAAGCGTCCGGAGTTTATGGATTGTGCACAATCGCGGAATCAGCGATAGAGCGGATCTTTGCAGTTGTTGGCTTCGGAGAACTCGCTCGGTACCCGCTCATGCCCCCAGATCTTTCGCCCGGCACGCTTTGGGCACCGAATAAAAAGCTCGTTCCGCTCTTTGAAGTATCGATCGATTGCCTCTTTCGCGGCATCTGTGGACGGGTAGTCACTGTTGTGAATGATCCCTTTAGCCATCCCACTGAAGACCGATTCGATTACGTTGAGGAACTGCGCTCCAGCGGGCAGGGGTGCGGTCTTCACGTTGGGGAAACTGTATTGAGCTGCCTGCCGGTTAATTTCATCTAAATGTGAGAACAGCTTCTTCGATATGTGCCATGAGGCCGCGTCCCACGACAGATAAATCGTACGACAGGTGCGGTACTCAGCGCGCAATAGATCCGCCATCTTGATCATCTCCTCGGTGTTCTTTTTCAAGGAGTAAAAATGGGTTATTTGATTTCCGGATAGTTCGAGCGCAGCCGTGAGGATCAACCGGCCCTTCGACTTTTGATACTGCGGGACCACATAGTCCTCGCCGGGAGCAACCAGCTTGCTCCCGCCCCTCCGCTTAATCGCGAATGGACCATACTCATCGATCGAAAAGAAGGCTTCGTCCTCTTTTAGTTCTGATAGGATTTGCTTGATCATCCCCACTTTGACGTGGTACTCGGGATCGTTGCTGGTGAGGGCATCCTTGGCTTTCCGCCATTTGAATCCGGCTGTCTTGATGAGGGCACGTATACGTTTCTTCGATGTGCCATGACCACTCTCAGCCATAATTCGGTGAAGATCATCCATCCTCCATGAGGTACGGTTAATCCCGTGAGCGGACGGAGGCGAGTGAAGTAGCGAAAACAGGAGCTGCTCGCGCTCTGGATCAACTCTCGGCTTGGTCGCCTTCGCCGACACGACTGCATCGAGGCCGCCGTTTGCAAAGCGGGTGAGATAGCGGCGGATCGTCCTGCGCGACATCTGGAGACACCGAGCAATCACAGCCGAGCGGATGCCCCTCAGGCGACCGATAACCGCTAAGGCTTTCTTGCGTTCCCGCAATCGGCCACGCTTGATGACCCCTACGAGGCTTGATGCCAGATCGGCCCTGAATTCTCTTTCAACGATCCGCAGAGCAGCGCCACCGTGGAGTAATTCCATCATCCAGGCTGCTGCGGCCTGAGAAGACGTCTGTTGCCCACCTCCACCCATTGCAGCCTTCCGCACTCGCACATGCGTCCGGACTGTCGATTCCCCGATATCGCATTTTGGCATTTCGCCTCGAATGCGGCGCCAGATCTGATGTGCCGTGTGTCGCTGGTTGAACGGTGCTTTCATGTCGTTTTCCAGGATGGCGTCGATGAACGGAATGGCCACCGCCATTTTCGGCCGCTTTCTTGGCGTTACCTTCCGCTTCGGTGGCACGGGGTTCCTCAGCGCCGCCCGAACGGTCCGGCGATGCACTCGGTATTTTTGGGCGACTCCCCTGATGGTTCCCAGCCCGTGTTCGTATTCCCGTCGAAGTCGTTTGTAGAGTTGCATCCTGCCCTCCAATCATCCAGTTGGATTACATAGCTGTTATTCTTGCCCAACTGGGAAATAAGGCGACAAAGATGGTTGGAGGTAAACAGTTCCGAGCCACGCCGGTGCAGGCAGGGTTAGGCGGTGGCGGCGGGCCGCCGAGTAACCAGCCACTGGTCGGGAAGCAGTTCGTCGAGTCGGTTCTTGGGATGGCTGCTGATGCGTGCGAAGAGGTCGCGCAAGTAGGTGAAAGGGTCGATGTGGAGTCGCTTACAGCTGGCGATGAGACTGGTCAGCACGGCGGCGGTCCGTCCCCCTTCATCGCTGCCGTAAAACATCCAATTCTTTCGACCCACCGCGACTCCGCGCAAGCTGCGCTCAGCGCCGTTGTTATCGATCTCCAGATCACCGTCTTCACAATAGCGAACCAACGCCTTCCAGTTTGACAACGTGTAGGCGATGGCCTCGCCTTCGGGACTCTTGGGCAGCACCTGCGGCTGCTCTCGCTCCAGATAGGCGTGGATATCGTCCAAAATCGGTTTCGATTTTTC
>Ga0187864_10003594_pt1 | contig 12590 bp, 7 predicted proteins | sample June2016WEW_11_4_FD_132985 | JGI IMG/M metagenome (GOLD analysis project Ga0187864, IMG submission 132985) | Peatland microbial communities from SPRUCE experiment site at the Marcell Experimental Forest, Minnesota, USA - June2016WEW_11_40 | ecosystem: Environmental > Terrestrial > Soil >... | reverse complement strand
TGCGTGTTGTCAAGGACAATATCATAACTTACATGGGAACAACTTGCGCCTCGCGCTTCTCCCAACGCTTGTCTAATCAAGGCTTGACCCGGAATTTAGGGCGTATTGTCGGGGGAACTTCGGGCTAAAGGGTGAAGGATAAAGGCGCGCGAGGAACAGGCGAAAGAATAGCCTTTGGCCTTTATACTTTAGCCTTTACACTTTAAACTTAATCTTTAAGTGTCAGTATCCTCCGGGGAGAAGGCGGTCCACGGCCTCGTTCTCGTGCACGGAACTGGAAGCGACGGCTGCCCCTTCCTCTTCCAGCCGTTTCAGCTCGTAGGCTGCCTTGTTAGCCGCTTGCAGGTAGGCGCGGGCCGCAGCTTCCACCACGCTGTGGCTGGTGGACTTTCCCGTGAACTCGCGTCCTTCCAACCGCGCCCGAATCGAAACCTCCGCCACGCCGTCCGTCCCGGGGCCGACCGTATGGACTGAGAAGTCGGCAATGATGCCCGTAATCCCGATGATCCGGTCTACGGCGCGGAAAGCCGCATCGCACGGCCCTTCCGCCGTCGCCGAATCGTGAATGACCCTGCCGTCCTTTTCGAGTTCGACGGTCGCCGTGCTGCGGCCCTCGGTCGAGGTCACACTCTGTAAGAGTTTCAGCGTGTACATCTCGGGGATATGCTTGAAGCCTTCTTGCACGATCGCTACCAGATCCTCGTCATAGATGTTTTTCTTGCGGTCGGCGAGCTGAGTAAACATTTGGTAAGCGCGCTCCAGTTCGGGCTTGGCCAATTGGTAGCCTAGCTCTGCATAGCGCTGGGCCAACGCATGCCGGCCGGAGTGCTTGCCCAGCACAATCTGGTTGGAAGGCAGGCCCACGGTTTGAGGCGTGATGATCTCGTAGGTAATGGCGTTCTTGAGCACGCCATCCTGGTGAATGCCCGCCTCGTGAGAAAAAGCGTTGCGCCCCACAATGGCTTTGTTCCGCTGCACGGCAACGCCGGTCAGGCGCGTCAGAAGCGCACTGGAGGCGTAAAGCTCTTCCTTGCAGATGTTGGTGTACACGCCCAGGGCATCTTTGCGAACGTAAATGGCCATCACGACTTCTTCCAAGGCGGCGTTACCGGCGCGCTCGCCGATGCCGTTGATCGCGCACTCCACCTGCCGCGCCCCGCCCCGGATCCCGGCCAGCGTATTCGCCACCGCCAGGCCCAAGTCGTCGTGAGAGTGGGTGCTCAGGATGACCTTATCCGCTCCCGGCAAGCGCGATTGGACGTCGGCAAACAACCCCTGATACTCAGGCTCCAGGCAGTACCCCACAGTGTCCGGAAGGTTCAGAGTGGTCGCCCCGGCTTCCACCGCCGCATGGCAGCACTCGATCAGATAATCGCGGTCGGTGCGGCCCGCGTCTTCGGGTGAAAACTCCACGTCCGCGCAAAGAGATTTCGCATGCCCCACCGCCCAACTGATCAGTTTCAAGATTTCTTCGCGAGTCTTGTGGAGCTTGTATTTCAGATGAATGTCCGAGGTGGCGAGAAAGGTGTGAATGCGCGGCCGCGCGGCGTCCTTGATCGCCTCCCAGGCGCGGTCGATGTCCGATTGATTGGCCCGAGCCAGGGCGGCAATGACGGGTGTCCGGACCTCTGAGGCGATGGCTCTGACGGCGTCGAAGTCGCCCTGCGAAGCAACCGGAAAACCGGCCTCGAGAATGTCCACCCGCAAGCGCTCCAACTGCCGCGCCATCTCCAGCTTTTCCTTAAAATCCATGCTGCATCCGGGAGATTGCTCGCCGTCCCGCAACGTCGTGTCAAAAACGTATACCTGCTCGGACATCGCGCCTCCAGAATTGAATCATTGAGTCATTGGGTCATTGAATCATTTCTTCATTGCCGCCAAGAGCCGGCGTCTGCGCCTGCCTTTCAATGATTCAATGACCCGATGATTCAATAAGCCAATTCTGCTCATTGTCCGACCGGTCGGACGGTCGTGTCAATTGTATTGTTGCCCTGCCCCTTCTCTCCAGCGGAAACTTGGAGTAAACTCGAATCACGCGCCTGTAGCTCAGATGGATAGAGCGGCAGCCTTCGAAGCTGAAGGTCGGGGGTTCGAATCCCTCCAGGCGCGCCACTCTTTTGGGCCCTTTTTTCTGCGAATCCCTCCGATATATGCAACTGTGAATTTATCGATTCAAAGCCAATCTGAATTCCAGCTAGCAGCCTCGTTGACTCCAATCTATCCAAACGGTAGATTGCAGACACAGTTAGCCCTTGGACTCGCCTCCAGCAAGTTTCACAGCCCGAGGCTGTGATGTAGACTCTCTCACTGGAACTGGCACAAAAACTCGGACTGGTCATCGGGTTACCGGACATGGCTTGTTACCACGTTTACCAGTCGCTCGTTTCTTTTGCTTGAAAACCAGTTTTTTGAGTATTATCAGTAAACGCAAGGCGGGACAAGGCAGAGCAAAATGTCCGTGGCCCCGTTGACCGTCCTCGCTCCGCGAAAGGCGCGGTGGTGGTTTAGTCAGGAAGGAATCATGCGTATTTCAGAACCCAAGTCTGATGGGCCGGTAACTCGCCGGAAGGGCCACGAACCACCGGCGGCTACTACGGTATGCGGCTGGCGATATCACCACATCGGCATTCCGACTGACATTCAGCGCCCCGACGAGATTTACCTGGAACGGTTCAAGATGTACGTCTCGGCGTTCGAGACCAGTCCCTGTGGCATTCAATGGATGCGCTTCGAGCCCGATAGCCCAGTGCACGCCTTGATCAAGTCAGTCCCTCACATCGCGTTCGAAGTGGACGATCTTCAATCTGCGATCGCAGGGAAGCAGATTCTTACGGAACCGAACTCACCTTCGAAAGGCGTTATGGTAGCGATGATCCTCGATAGCGGCGCGCCGGTTGAACTTCTCGAATTTCAGCGTGATGTGGGTGATGGATCAATGCATTGAGACCCTCGGCGGAGCGCCGGACTTAGAAAAGAGGTTCGTTATGCAAAGTGTTGGTTGCCCTAGTCGAGCTGGATGACCCACCCAAAAACGCGCCTATGTTTGCCGGTTGTCTTGCACTTCCCTGGTTATGTCGGCTTACCGGACAAGTCCCCGCACCCCCAGGCGACATTCAATAGGAAATCCTGCCGAGAAACCAACTTGCGGCAAATTTGACACAAACTTCCCGAGAAGAGTTCTAAAATCGTCCCCTTGGGCGCGCCACCCTGGACTGCGTCAGCAAAGCTGCCGCCTTCCTGGAATTACCGATTAGCAGTACGAAGCCGACCGAACCGCTAGCCTTCATAGACCGTCGCACCTCTCTGATCGTTCCAAGGCGGCAGCTTCGCTGCCGCACTCCAAGGCTATGGCCAGGCGTTTTCAAAAAACCGAAGCCAATTGCCGTGCATGATGGCTTCAATGTCGGGCTCTTTATAACCTCTCTTGCGCAAGAGATCGGGGATCTTTTGCAGGTCGGCGATGGTATCTAAATCGCACGGAGATTGCTCGGTGCCAAATCCGCCGTCCAGGTCGCTGCCAATGGCGGAGTGGGAACAGTTTCCGGCAAGCTGGCAGACATGGTCGATGTGGTCGACGACAGCCTCGAGCGTGACCACGGTGTTCGGGGTCTCGCCCGACACCCACCCGGGATAGAGCATCCACTCGTCGCAGACAGCGCCAATCACCGCGCCACGGCCAATGAGGTAACGAATCTGCTCGTCGGAGATCTGCCGGTCGCGGGAAACCAAGGCCCGGCAATTGTTGTGGCTGGCCAGCAGGGGGCCTTTGAAAAGCTCCACTGCCTCCCAAAAGCTATCGTCGGACAGATGGCTGATATCGAGAATCATGCCCACCTCGTCCATGGCGCGCAGAAGGTCCCGTCCCTTCGGCAACAAACCCCCCACCGCGCCCGTGCCGTGCGCGTAGGCGCTCACTCCGAAATGGGCGGGGCCGACCACCCTCAACCCGTCCTCCCACCACTCACCCACGGAGCCGGGCTCAAGGATTGGGTCGGCGCCTTCCATGCTGAGAATAAACCCTAGCGGGGTAGAAGCCGACTTGCTTGCGTTCCACTCCTCGAGGTGGGCCTCGACGGAGCGCCAATCTTCGAGCATTCGCAATACGCCTCGCGACTCCATGATGCGGTAGTAGGCGAGCTGTCCTTTGGCCATAGCGCAGGCGACCTCCCGCGTCCGATAATCGAGCAACGGGTCGCCGAGGCCGCTGGACCGCGCCAACACGGTGGCGAGGCACAACGCCATCTCGCCGCGGCGCATTTCGGGAAACGACACTGTGTTCCTCGCCCTGCCCTGCCCCACCATCCCCGCCTCGGAGGCGCGAATCTCAGCCACACTGCGCGTAAGATCGCGATTCCAGTTCAAAGCGTTCCATGATAAATCGAGGTGTGAATCGACAATAATCATGCACCATTCCTCCCTTGTGTTCCTGCTTCCTGCGCCAAAGCATAAGTCATTCCCGCGAAAGCGGGAATGACGATCTCGACACTGGCGTCGGCCTGGCCCGTCTAGTGTCCTTCAACCACCTTTTCCATGGGCGGCAGTGGCTGCCCCTCGTGAGAGCTGTCGGAGAACGCCCGGAATCGGTCTTGAAGCGCTCTCCAGTATTCGGCTTCGGCCTCCCACCGGACCAGCGCCGAGTCCAGACGGTAGGCCGTGTACTCATCGAGCCAGGCTGCCCGGTACTGGGGCCGCAGTTCTGTGATGGCGTCCATCAAATCAATTATCCGCGAGTGGTCCTGATACGTCACTTGCGATTCAAAGTTGTTCCACCATTCGTCGTCTTTCGGCCGTCGCGGCCCGAGGTTTCGCCACATTTTTTCGAGTTCCGGCGCGGTTTGGAATCGTTCGCCCGCGTAATCGAGCAGGCGGCTGCCAACCAGCAGACACTGAAGGGTAACCGGATCGCCTCCCTCGGAAAGCGCCTGCTCGAGCCGCGTCGCGGCATCCTCCGCCAGCAGGCGGGTTTGTCTGAGGTCGCCCAGATGATCGGTGGATTGCTTTAACATCGCCGGGGCGAAGGGATCTCTCCACAATGCCAGCATGGTGTCGTCCCCGATCGCCTTCTGTAAAGCCAGTTCGGCCGCTTCGAGGTCTTTCAAAGCTTGCGTTACCTCCGGAGCGACCGCAGACGGGTAGGCCAACTCGGAGTAATCGGCAAAGAAGTTTTGCCGATCTACAGGCGACGATTGCCAAGCCGCCGCCGCCCCGTAAGCTACGCCCGGCCACGCGGTTCGCAGCAGATTCTGTGCGTCGTCAGTCCAGAGAGTGTTCATCAGGCCCATGGCGCCCGACTTGCGGCCCGAAGCCAGGAATGTGTCGATGTTCTCGAAGCTCCGCGCATAATCGGGCATGACCTGGTTCCAGCATGTCACGCCGGAAGCGATCATGTGAGGGATGTGCTGGGTGGCCAGCGGCCCGAGCCAATGCTGGTAGTGCGACTCGGGACCCGGATCGTACTCCCAAGCCACCGCGATGAGGCCGGACGGAAGCTGGGAGACGATCTCCGGATACTTCACGATGATGTCTCCCCAGGCCATGACGGTCTTCCCGTATTTCTTGAAAAGCTCGTCAACGGTGTCGAGTTGCCGGATGAAGAGTTGAGCAGGCTGTGCCGCCATTCCGCCTTGTCGGGCGGCCTGCTCGATTTGAAAAGCCTCGTCGAATCCGATATGCACGAAGGGGCTCGGAAAGAGCTGGGCCAACTGGGTCACCCAGTCGATGAGAAGTGATTTCACCTGGGGATTTCTGGGGTCGAATTCCGTGCCGTGAGGCATATCGGCAAGTGTGGCGTATTCTTCAACCCGGAAGAGATCGTGTTGATGGCCGTATAGCTCCAGGCACGGAATAACGTCAACGTGGCGCGCACGCCCGTAAGCGATGATCCGTCGCACCTCGTCCTGGCTGAAGCGGCCTCCGGGGTTCAAAAGTGGATAGCCCTTCAGCTCGATGCTGTCCTCGCTGTAGAAGTAGTATTGGTTCGCCTTCCAGCGGGCCAGGAATTCGAGTTGGCGCTCGACTTCCTTCTCGCTGGGCAGCGCTCCGTGGCTCATATCCACCATCACGCCGCGATAGGCCAGCGCCGGCCAGTCCTTGATTTCAACGACGGGCAAGTCCGCTCCAGCCCCGCTGCCCTCCACCAACTGCCCCAGAGTCTGGATTGCATAATACAAACCCGCCGATGAGCGAGCGCTCACTGTGGCGCCTTCGGAGGTGATCTTCAGAGAGTACGCCTCGCGCGAATCCGGGCCTGGATGCTCGCCGGGAACAGGCAGCGGATCGATTCCTCCCGTGCGTTGCAGGAAGATTCCGTGCGGGCAGGAATTCCCTTCCCGGATCGGAATCGAGACTTCCCCTCGTTCCGAAAGCTGATTCGAAAGCTCGCTCCCGGCAAACAGGTCTTCGGGGAGTGGCGCAGCCGCGAAACAAATTGCCAGTCCTTGCAGTGCAAGCTGGCCGGTTCCGTAATGGACTTCCTGCGGGCGTGGCAATAGGGGCCGATGTTGAGCCGGGGCCCCTCGGGCCACTGCAAGCAAAAGTGCCATCAAACCTAAGGCTAGTTTTCGCGACATGACGGTTTACCTATTCTCGTAGGGGCAACCCTTGTGGTTGCCCCTACAACACGGGTTCATGGTTTAACAATAACCTTATTCTTCATCATCCAAAAAAGAATGCCCCATTCCACAAGTATGATCGCCAGGGCTTGGAAAAGGAATCCGGCCTTACCCAAGTGGGCGGCAATCGGACCTGTAAAGACATCGACACCGGTTCCAACCGGGATAATGCTGCTAAGCATATAAATAAAGACCGCATTCATCCCGAACGGCCTGAAAATGATGGTCCACTTCCGGAAACGCGCCAGGTCAACGACCCAAAAGAAAAAGAGCAGCTCGAGGCAAGCCACTCCGGCGCTGGCCAGCCCATAGCTGGTTGTCCACATCTTCATTTCGATGGGGATCACTGGACTCAGTCCGAATCCCAGCGCCAGGAAGATCACGCTCATGCCTCCAATGACTTTCGCGCTATCCGCCTTCGAACGCGCCGCCAACAGCAGTTTGCCGATCACCAGGCCAAAGAGGGTAGTTGAGATCGTGGGAATCGTCGAGAGAAAAGTTCCCCATCCTTCGTCCCGGTACGGCCAAGTATCCCAGCGATGCTGTCCAAGCAGCGCGATATCGACAGAGTGAACGAGATTATGATTCAGTACATAGCTGCCGGCCGGAACGCCGGGCGCAGGCACGAAGGCCAACAGGCAAGCGTATCCCGCAAGAATACCGGCCGCCAAGCCGGCATGGAATCGCCAGGATTTCTTCGCCACCAGGAAGGCGACCAGGTAAGCCACGGCAATGGGCTGGAGGGCGCTGCTCAGCTCGATCAGACACGGCGTATGAAGAAAGAGCGATTCCCGCACCGAGCCGAGCAGAAACAAAACCACGGCGCGTTGGATGGCATGGGCCAATTGCTGGTTATAGGTTTGGGTGAGGGACCGCCGGGCTAGAGAAAATGGGACCGACACTCCAACCATCAACATGAAACTGGGCCAGATGCAATCTTCAAATCGCAATCCGATCCAAGGAGTGTGGTTCAACTCGCGGACGATCAGGTCAATGAGTCTGTTGTGGCCCAGGTGCTGAAGGCCCAGCATCAGCCCCTCACCGCCGACGATCCAAAACATGGTGAATCCGCGAAAAGTGTCGAGGGAAAGCAAGCGCTCCGAGCTTGCCTGCAGTTTTTGAGAACCCTGAGATGGAGTTTCGGTCGGTACTTCAGAAGGCGAAACCGGGCTCGCCATTTCGAGTCCTCCCTGGAGTGCGCCGAGGAATTGCTTACCGCAGATTGACGCAGATCGACGCCGATAAAGCAGTTCCCTCAACTGTTGATCGTTGCTGATCTGCGATCATTTGCGTTCATCTGCGGCCGAGGCCTTCCAGCGCGCCAAATCGAAATTGGCGCGATCCAGCCTGTCGTAGAGAGGTTGCGCCGGGTTGACCGGCGGCGGCTCCTTTGCCACCGTGGCCGCCAGGATGCGAATCTTCGCGTTGTCAGCCAGCGTCAAGGTTGTAGCGCCGGCAGGCAAGTCGAGTTCGTATGCAAACAGGTAGGAGTAACTGTAAGCCTCATTGCCGCCGCCGGGCGCGTGGCGGTGGGAGGCGAACCAGGCGACAGGTGCGCGCCTGATGTAGGCCGGCTTCAGCCCGGTGCACTCCATCTCGTTTCGGATGATCGGCCCGTGCTCCTTAACGTAGGCGCGAATTCGCCGCGCCCGCTCGGCTCGCGGGCTCTGGTCATCCGCGGCCGGCTCAGGCGGCACTCGGACTTCCACCTGCTTCTCGGTCCAGGTGCGAGTATCCCACTGACCGATGAAACCGCTCCAATCTTCGACCTTCAACTCGATGCGGGAGGAAGTCGAAGGGCTTGCCACTTCGAATGTACCCGCCTGGTCGCCGTCGTAAGCAGCGGCGAGAAGATACAAACGGTTGAAGTCGCCTGCCGGCAGCTTAACGGCCTGGCCGTGGGCGGCGAGCGCATCAGGCTTGCCGAGCCCGGCGGGCGCCAGCCGGAACTGGATGCCGCCATAAGTGATTTGAGAGGGCAACATTTCGGCCGGCAAGGCGTTGCCCTGCTGCGCAGTTTGATTGTTCAGGTCGCAATCAAAGCAACCTTCGCCAGGCTTGTCGTCGAGAGTGGCGACGGAGGTGTCGTAGCTCAGCGGCACGGGTTTCGACTCCACCGGCGCCGTTTTCTCATGCGGCGGCGCCAGCTTCACGGCGAACGACCGAGGCTGGTAGGCGCTGAAGGAAGCCACGAGGTCGCCGTTCGTGATCGTCGCCGGGCCGACTGTTTGTTCCTGCCCGTTGACTTCACGGGCTGACGCCACCGGGCCGGCAAACGTCAGGTGAACATCCGGTTGTTGCTGGCCGCTCATTTCCACCAAACGCACGATCACGGCGTCGCTTTCTTCAGCCTTCTTCATCGCCAACACGCGCACCCGTTGGTTGCTGACTTCGAGCAGCGAGAATTGTTTGCCCAAGGCCCCGGCATGTGCGGAGGTCTCGAAGGCGATCAGCGGTTCATTCAGGCGGTAAGCCTGCCAGTCGGTCTGCCCTTGGCGCCAGTCGCCTTCGTGGCCGGTTAGCCCAAACACGAATTCGTGCCGGCCCCAGTCCTGGGTGCCCTGATCCTCGTAGCCTCCCCGAGTGCCGGGAGTGCGGATGAGGGTGAGTCTCAGGGTGTTATCACTGGGCTTGTCGGAACCGGTCTTGGCATCGGTCAGGACCGTCACTCCGTACCGCCCGCTCCGGTCCGTCAGGTCGATCCAACGATGAGTGGCAACTTCAAACTGCCGGTCGAATTCGTTGGGGCGCTGGACCGTGCCGATGTCCCAATTGTAAGTCGCGTTGGCATTCGAAGCACTGAGCGGGAATGTCTCTTTGAGATTCACACCCTTGGTGGCCCAGTCGATGGCGTTCATCACCTCGACGCGGTTGCCCGCGTCACCCGCTGCAAGGCGAACCGTCTGGACAAACTTCGAATTCTCGTCCTCGCGGGAGATTTCGACGCCCACGCGCGCCGGCCCTTGCTCGACAACCTCGACCTGCGCCGGTCCACCGACGTAGGCGCGCGGCGGCCGCTGCTCGTCTTCGAAATCCATATTCCAGGCGGGCCAGTGTTCAGGATTATCCGTCGAGATCGCCAGGCGCAGCGGCGCAGAAAGCAACTCGTGATTGAGCTGCTTGTCAAAGATGCTCGAAATGTCTCCGTTCTCATCAATCTTGACGCGGTAACGGGCGTTTTCAAGCGAAGAGTTGCTGGCCTCGAGGGTGGAAGCCGAGCCAGGCGCACCGGCAGGCTGGACATCGTAAACCGCGTACCCCACCGAAGGCACGCTCGCCAGGAACACCACGGAACCGTCGCTTCCCGGCTCGAGTTGCGCGGGAACCTCCTGGCCGTCCGGGGCCACGACGCGGACTCCCGCCGGAGCGCCGTTGGGGAACGACACGTGAGCTTCCACCACGTCCTGGCGCGGAATATTAAGTTGGTTGAAGACGACCACCGGGGTTCCTTTTGTTTGCGTGTCCAGGAGGGACGCGATGGCCTCCGTGGCATCCGTCACCACGCCCGCGAATTGATTCATCGCCAGCACGTCATCATTCCAGGAGTACACGTAGGACTGCGGGGTGGCGGTTCCGGCCATGATGTCGTGGAATTGCCCGCCCAGCACCAGCCTCCAGGCGCGGTTCAGGCGAACTTGAGGATAGGCCCGGCCACCCAGCCAGGCGGCTCCCACCGAGGCCTTCTCGGCCGCGTCCGCCAGCACTTCATTTACCCTATTCCATCGCTTGTGATAAGCCTCAGAGGTTAGTGATCCGGCGGAATGGTTGATCAGTTCGAGATCGCCTTTCCAGCGCGGCATGCGGCTTGTCTGGCTGGGCTTGATTTCGCGGAACATCGTGTCCGCATCCGACCAGACGACCCGCAGCGGGCCGGTCCCCACCTGCACGGGCGGGCCGGGCTTCCCACGAGTTTCCTCCCCAAAGGGACCTTCAGTGGGCATGGCAGGGATCGAGGTTTCGCTCTTGGTCTCGATCGCCTCCATCAGCCTCACCGAATCCTCCCTGGCAGAGCCGCCGATGTCACCCGTGCCTACGTAGTGGTAGTCGGCGTAAATCCCGGTGACCGTGCCGTCGATATTCACCCGCGCGGGCCAATCCCAAACGTAGTCTTCGTCTTGACGGCCTGCGGGCGGAGTATTGTTCTTCGACAGGTCTGTGTAGACATCACTGTCATAGCTGCTGGGGTTGAGGGCTGCGATGATGGTCTTGCCGTCGGGGCCTTCCCAGATCCCCACGTTATAGGGAATGCCTTCCGGCGTCTTCTCCGGGGAGTCGGGCCCACCTACGTGCGGCGCCGGCTGCCAGCCCGCCGAGAGCTTCTGCGTGGAGAAACCGCGCACTCCCGCATGCGCCAGGATGCTGGGCAGCGACGCGGGGAAACCGAAACAGTCCGGTAACATGTACTCCTCGCTCGCTTTGCCGAACTCGTGCCGGAAGTACTCGTTCCCAAACAGGACCTGGCGAATGATCGATTCGGCCGACGGTGAGTTGACGTCGTTTTCCTCCACTGAGGAGCCGGCCGGGACCCATCGCCCAATGGCAACATAATGTTTTAAGCGGGCGAAATCCGCAGGGAAGTACTCCTTCATCATTTCGTAGCGGTTGGACCCGGTGAAATTGAAGATGTAGTGAGGATACTTTTCAAACAAGGCGAAGTTGTTCCGCATCGTCTTGCTGAGGTATTCCTGGATCACCTGCGGATATTCCCAACGCCATTCGGTGTCGAGATGCGCGTAGCCGATTATGAAAAGCGTGGGCTGGCGGGTGAGATCAGTGGCGGCTGGCTTGTTGCGAGGTGCGTTCCCAGCCTCGTTGGTTTGGGCATCGGTTATCCCGCGAAGCAGGATCAAGACGAGCCCAGCTAAGGCAAGAACCGCCCCCAACTTCCAGCGGTTTAACTTTCTCCGCAACTCAGAATTCCCCACGGTTCGCTTCAATTGTCCCCCCTTTGGGTCGAGTGGCCCCTAACGCCGCTTGTATCCTGGTCCTTGGCGTGTATCCTCGATCTGATTTGACGTGACGGCCTAATCATAAGCCGTGGAACTTGCTATAAGCAAGGACTGTTGCGGGAGGTTGTTATCTTGCGAGGATTCGTTCTCCGTGATCTCCGTGCCTCGAAAGACTAAACACAGAGCTCACTGAAACCCTCCGCGCGCTCTGTGTTGAGGCTGTAAAGCCACAGAGGACACGGAGACATTTGTTTTGGATGAGGCGGTCGACCCGCGCTGCACTGCAATTCTCGAATTTCCTCACGGCGTCAGGATTTTTTGCCGGCAATCGTTCTCGCTACATGCTCTTGAATTTCAAATCTCGAATTTTGAATTGCGGCTCCGCCGCGCTCTGTTGAGTCTTTCGAGGCGCAGAGAACACCGAGAAGAAGAATTTCCTTGACAAATGTAGCCAACAGGTATATCCTAGATTGCTAGGAGCCATTATGTCCCTACGTAAGAACCCCATGACTCCCGCCCGCCTCCAGGCCAACCGCCGCAACTCTCAAAAATCCACGGGGCCGCGCACGGCGCGGGGCAAGTCTCAGTCGCGGCTGAATCGCCTGCGGGGCGGGGGGCGCTCGCGCCTCTATGGCGACCTCCTGAAGGCCCTAGTGGATGCCCCGCCCGGTCGGGTCTTCGAATCGGCCCGGGCGATCTTGACTCCCGCCCAGATGTCGCACCCTCTGTTTGCTGACCTGGTGGAAATATTCTGCCAGGCGGAATCCGGGGTGGCCCTGCGGTACGGCAGACTGGCCCCGCCAAAGGATGCCTGAAAAAGAGATTCTTTTTTATACGAACGAAGCCAGTATGTCTATGAAAACAAACGATGGCTCCTGCACAATTCGGGAAAACGAACTCCCACAATTGCGCCCAAATGACACGAAATCTGCAAAAACGTGCTGCCTTTTTGCGCTTTTTGCGCGTGTTCTCTCAGCCCTGAAAGGGCGGCCCAGCAAAGACCAGGCCAACGGCCTGGGTGGAAGCGGTA
>Ga0187864_10003591_pt1 | contig 12592 bp, 9 predicted proteins | sample June2016WEW_11_4_FD_132985 | JGI IMG/M metagenome (GOLD analysis project Ga0187864, IMG submission 132985) | Peatland microbial communities from SPRUCE experiment site at the Marcell Experimental Forest, Minnesota, USA - June2016WEW_11_40 | ecosystem: Environmental > Terrestrial > Soil >... | reverse complement strand
TCCGTGTTCGTTTGTAGACTGACCGCGACCGATCTGGTACGACTGAAGTCGAGGCTGTATGAGATCATCGATCTCGACATGGATCAGGTAATCTTCGTGCCCCTGTGTGCTCGGTGCTCCGAGCAGATCGAGGCCCTGGGCCGCCCGACCGAACCACCCGATGCGAGGGATGTGGTGATTGTGAGTTGAACGATGGATTTATCCGGCATATCTGACCAGGGAGAGAGACCGCTTCGCTCTCAGCAGGTCTTCGCCTTCGAGATCGGCTTACCGAGATAAGTCCGTCCAGCACCATCCGGTGTCTACGCCTTGTCTTTAGAACCTATGACGAAGTCAGTTCACTGGCTTTTACTTTGATGGAGAACTCCCGTGTCAAAGAAACTGGATCTCAAAACCTTGTGTGACGCGGTCTCGGGGAGCGGGGTTGCGTTTCGTTGCTGTGTGAAACTCCAACCTGCTGGAGGAGACGGGACCAAGGTGTTCCCGCCGACTTATGCTGGGGCGGTATACGCAACAGAGAAGCGAAGGCTACCAGGCCGCGCCGAGCCTGTGGAGTGCGTTCTTCTCGACAGCGTACAGAGCCAGGCCAACCGGATGGAGGAGGCGCTTCAGCAGGCTCTCGACACCAAACGACTCAAGATGCCGGTCATCGATGTGGATTTCACACCCTTCTTTCAGGGGGGGGATAGGAAGGGGGACATGACCCTGCTGGACCCCGTTGGAAGGGTCAGCTCATTGCAGGCGCCGCATCGCGTCGCCGATGCAATCCTCCGCGACAGTCTTTGGAAGGGCGTCGCGTTCCGCAAGTCCGAGATCGGCGAGCGCATCGCCTTGGTCACCGCCCGTGACGCCACGGCACTGTTTGAGTACTGTCCCACGGCCCTCGTCTTCGGGATGTGGGACTCAACCGGTCCGAAAGGAGGTCTTGGCGCCAAGTTTGAGCGCGCGATTGTGGGCGAGATCGTGGGCATCGACGCGGTTTACGGAGTGAAAACGAGCAGCAGGATCGACCCCTTGGGAATTCAACTCAAGGCTGGACCGCTTTACGCACGGTCGGATGGAAGCGGGTGGACTCTCGACGAATCCCTCGCGAAGAAGGAAAAGGAAAAGCCGGTGACGCTCGGCAAGGACGGACGGCCTTCAGAGGCAAACCACGGCAACGTCAAACCGGATCTCAAAGATAAGAAGGGACAGCCATACCCCGGAGGCGTCACCATCTCTCACGCCGAGCAGACAGTCGTGCTCTCGCTTCCCGCGCTCCGCCGATTGCACTTCCCGGTCGATGACAAGTACGAGCCCGAGTTTGACAACGCGGCCCGCACGGTGCTGGCGGCGTTGGGGCTTAGCGCGGCGACTCTTGCGGCGGAAGCCGGTCTCGACCTGCGATCTCGCTGCCTGCTCTGGCCCGTGGAACCGCTGACCTGGAGCCTTCTGGGCAAGCCTGGCGAGACGCCGGCGGATCTGGAACTCGATGGGGAAACGGCAATCAAGCTCCTGGGGGAGGCCGTGACCCAGGCAAAGGCTTACCGGTTGCCTTGGCACGACGACCCTATCGTTCTCACCCCGTCAGACGACCTCGTCAAACTCGTCGTCAAGAGCCAGCATCTGATGGCTCAGCAGGGCGGCGAGACCGGCGAAGGGGGTGACTAATGGTGTCACTGACGATTGCCTGGGAGTACCTCACGGGCTACGCTGTGGCCACCGACCCCTCCACCCGGGATCGCGCGGAGTGGCCGCCGCACCCGGCGCGCGTCTTCATGGCGCTCGCGGCAGCCTGGTTCGAGACCGAGCCGCCTGGCCAGAAGGGCGAGGACCACGACGAATGGACGGCCGAAGGGGCCGCCTTGCGATGGCTGGAAACGCTCAGCGATCCTGAAATGCAGTTACCCTCTGTCAGTCGAGATTCTGAGAGGTCGCGGCACGTGATCAATGTACCGATCAACGCGGATGAGGCATCGCAGATGCCTCCCCACTTCAAGAAGGATGGTACTTGGAAGTTTCACACTCGGCCTTCTGACTTGCAGATAAAGCGTCTGCATGTGGAACGTACGATCCCCCGCATCTGGGTCGGCCAGGCACCCTGCTTCTTCCGCTGGTCGAACGCCGAAGGCGAGGCCATCCACCGCGCGGCGCTGGATCGCCTCTGCCGCAAGGTCACCAGGATCGGTCATTCATCCTCGCTGGTTTCGATGCGGGTGGCCGACGCCGACGACATGCCGAAAGACGGAGCTTACTTGGTCACCGAAGAGCTTCAAGCGGAAATGCAGGCTCGTTCGATCTCCCACGGAACGCTCGAAATGCTTAACGAGCGGTATGGTGACGAACCGCGTCGGCGCCATGCGGAGCTGGGCCATGAGATTGAATCTCTCAAGGTCAAGAGGAAGACCGTCACCGGAAAAGGCATCAAGGAACGCAAGGCGGAAATTGACGGGCAAATCCAAGGCCTCGAATCCGAACTTTCCGAGGTCGTGCCGCGACCACCTGTGAGGCCGACTACAGGGCTCTGGACCGGATACCGCCGCGCCGATCGTGGGCCTGCTTCACGCGGGGCCGCTCGCGGACTGTTCGACCCCGACATTCTGGTACTCTCGCAGGTCGCCGGGCCGAGCCTGCCGGTGGTCTCGACTCTCGCAGTCACGAAGGCCCTCCGTGAGACCATTATGAGCCGAGCCGCCCAGCCCGTGCCCGATTGGGTGAGCGGGCACGGCAGCGACGGTCAACCACTACGAGACGGTAACGGGCACATGGCACTGGTACCGGTCCCCTTCGTGGGCCACGAACACGCCGACGGGCATTTGCTCGGGGTCGCACTGGTCTTCCCCCAATCGGTCCCGCGCAAGGAGCGCGGCCGCGTCCTCGGCAAGCTGCTGGTCGACAAAAACGGACTGCCTGAAACCGTGCATCTCACGCTCGGGCGGCTCGGCGTCTGGGACGTTCAGAAGCGTGATTGGCAAGCGCAGCGCGACGCGCTTCAACCCCATCAGTGGACCGGCACCGGCGGCGCCCACGGCCGCGACGGGGCCACGACCTGGGCATCGGTGACGCCCGTCGTGCTGGACCGTTTCCCCAAGGCCAACCGCTCGGATCCATCGCAACGACTGGCGTGGGAGAACGAGGTCCGTCAGATCGTTCGCGACGCCTGCTCGCGCATCGGCCTGCCCGAGCCCGAACTGATCGATGTCGATACAACGAGCTGGCACCTGGGGAGCCCACGCGCGGTCGGAAAGCGACGCCCTCTCCGCGGGCACTCCGGGTCGCAGACTGGTGCGGACGCCGCGCTCGGCGACGGCTTTCCGCCGTATCCGCCAAAGGGAACCAACGCTCCACGCCCGCAAGTTCATGTCTGGCTCCAGTTTCCCCAGCCGGTGATCGGACCAGTTGTCCTGGGAGCGGGGCGGTATCAGGGCTACGGTCTCTGCAAGCCTTTGGGGGAGGCCCGAACGTGAGCGACTTGTCACCCGACCAATTCTCTCAGTTCTTCCTTGAGCTGCACGGCCGCACTCGCTACTCCTGGCAGATCCGCCTCGCGGCGCGTGCGGTCGAGGGCGACTGGCCCCGTGCGATCGATCTGCCTACCGGCAGCGGCAAGACGGCCTGCATCGACGTCGCCGTTTTCGCCATGGCGTGTCAGGCCAGCCGGATAGTCACGGAACGCACGGCGCCACGACGGATCTTCTTTTGCGTTAATCGTCGCGTGATCGTCGATGAAGCGTACCAGCGTGGGCTATGGATCGCCAAGCGGCTTTGGGATGCGGAGCGAAATAAGGCTTCCGATACCCCGGTGCTGATGAAAGTCGCCGCCTCCCTGCGTCAGATCGCGGGGACGTCCACAGACGATGACGCTCCACCGCTCGACGTCCTCGAACTTCGCGGCGGGATCTACCGCGACAACCGCTGGGCTCGCTCCGCCGCGCAGCCGACCGTGATCTGCACGACGATCGACCAGCTTGGCTCCCGTCTGCTCTTCCGCGGATATGGCGTCTCACCCAATGCTGCCCCCATTCAGGCTGCACTTGTCGCTTACGACAGCCTCGTCCTCCTCGACGAGGCGCATATCAGCCGGCCTTTTTGGGAGTCCCTCGAGGCTGTTCACCGATATCTCGATCCAAAAACCTGGGCCGAGGAGTCGATCGGCGTACGCCCCCTACTCGTCGTCCCCATGACCGCCACCCTCCCCGATGGCGTTGTTCCAGGCAACGTGATCCGGCTCGACGAGGATGATCGGAAAAACGAATCTCTGAACCAGCGGCTCACGGCAACCAAACGGGCATCCTTGCTTCGGGTCCCGGACGTGACGAAGGCGATCGTCGAGCAAGCGGCGGAGGAAGCGAAATCCGGATGCGTGGCTATCGGGATCATCGTCAACCGCGTGGCTACGGCCAAGGACATCTACGGTCGCCTGTGCCAGACGCATCCGGACTGCGTCGTCGAATTGGTTATTGGCGCGATGCGCCCGATCGACCGAGACGAGCAGAGCGCCCGCCTCGCCCGGCTGGTTGGTCCGGACCGGCTGTTTAGCGACGAAACTAGTTTCATCGTCGCCACACAGTGTCTCGAAGTCGGGGCTGACTACGACTTCGACGTTCTCTTGACCGAGTGTGCATCGATGGATGCCTTGCGACAGCGTTTCGGCCGCCTGAATCGCGGAGGGCGAAAGATCGCGGCCCGAGCAGTCATCGTGGTCAAGGACAAGGACGTCAAGGCAGAAGACGCTCTGGTTAACGAGAAGCCGCTCGACCCGATTTACGGCAACGCTCTGGCTCGTACCTGGAACTGGCTTTGGGACCATGCGGAGGTCGTGACTCTGCCAGGGGCCTCGGAAGCCGACGACACGACGGATAAGCCCGCCAGGAGCAAGGCCAAAGTAGTAGCCGAAACGCGGACAGTCGATTTCGGGATCGACGCGTTCATCGCGTTGCTGGACCAACACACCGAAGATGGGCGCATTCCCGTCGTGCTGCTCGCTCCCTCTGCGTCCCTGACGGCACCGGTGATGCTCCCGGCCTACGTCGACTTCTGGTGTCAGACTTCACCGGTTCCCGTTCCCGATCCGGAAGTCGCGCTGTTTATCCACGGAGATCAGCGCGTCGAGCCCGACATTCAGGTGTGCTGGCGCGATGACCTGCTTGAGGACGGCTCCATGAATCTTGACCACTGGTGCGATGTTGTAGCGCTGCTCCCTCCCACGTCTGCGGAGTGCATGAGCGTGCCTATCTCGCGAGTACGCCCCTGGCTCGCCCAGGCCGAAGGCGCATCGCCCGACTTGGGCGACCTGCTAGGGGTCGCGTGGCAAGCCGGGGACGACTCAACTGGCCTCGACCATAGTCGGGTGGAACGCACGATGAGGACACGAGGGGTCCTCTGGCGCGGGGCCGCGGACAGCAAGCTCATCGAGTCACCCGACGAACTCCGGCCAGGTGATACGCTCGTCCTGCCGGTCACCGGCAAGGGGTGGGAGGAACTGGGGCACGTTCCGCGGCCAGAGTCGCTCAAAAGGGGTCCCGACCGGGACCCCAAGCCCAGCGTGTCCAGCCTGCATGAACTGGCGCAGGATATCGACGTCGCCGAAGCCGCGTTCCAGTCCGCGCGGGGCAAAGGCGCGCTGAGATTGCACCCCAGTCGGCTCGCCGTCCTTCCGGAAAGCGCAGGGATCAGTGCCCTCATCGCACGCACAGCTGAGTTCGATCCTCCGCCAACGCTCGACGAACTGCGGGACCTGATGAACGAAGCGGCCAAGGAACTCTCAGACGATGACAGTGCCTTCCGAAAGCGTCTCGACGATTTCACCCGGAAACGCTTCCTACGCGAGCCTTACCCCGACCGGCGCGGCATCGTACTCACGACACGAAAGCGGATCAAGGGGAGCGCGTCCTCGTTTCTGCCGTCCCTCGACGACGGTGACGACGATACGTCACGCATCGGACATGTCTTGCTTGCTGACCATACGGGTCACGTGGTGAAAAAACTCGCCCGCACCTTGAAGTCCGTCCGCACCAGCGTCGCTGACAAGGCATTCCAAATTACTGCAACGCTGCACGACTGGGGCAAGGTCGATGAGCGCTTTCAGGCGATGCTCCGCCGCACCGACCGCACCGACGCCTGGCTCTTCGCTGGAGACTCCCCGCAGCTTCTCGCCAAGTCAGATCGCATGGCGCAGAGCCCGAGCGAACGCCAGGCCGCACGCGAGCGAGCGGGCCTTCCCACTGGCTTCCGCCACGAAATGCTCTCGGTCAAACTGGCGGAGTGCTCGGGCGTTCCGCCGATCCATGGCCCCGAGCGCGAATTGATACTGCACCTGATCGCGGCCCACCACGGTTACGCGCGGCCGCTTGCCCCGGTCGTCCTCGATGATGATCCGCCTGATGTCCAGTACGGGGGCGTCGAGCTTTCATCCGCTGATCGCGTGGACCGCCCGCCTCACCGCCTTGACTCCGGCGTCGCAGAACGATTCTGGGCGCTCACTCGCCGCTATGGTTGGTGGGGCCTCGCCTACCTTGAAACGCTCCTCCGCCTCGCCGACCAGCAGGCGAGCGCGGACGAGGACTCCGAAAAATACGACAACGAAGTGACTCACGAAATCGCCGAGGCCAACTCATGAACGTCGCCAAGTCCAAGCCGATAACGTCCGATGTGGTCCGTGACGGTCTGCTCCTGCGCGGCCTCGACGGTGCCAATCCGTTGGGGTTCCTCGCGGCGCTGGGCACACTTCAAACCATTAGCACGGTCAATCCGCTCCTTCCAATTATGATGTCTTGGAGCGACGACTCGTTCGGGTGCAGGCCTTCGATTCACGGCTTCGTAGGCGACGTGGCGTCCCTATCCGACCAGATTGCGCGTCACCTCAATTGTCCGTTCCATGCGGATGAGAGCGCCGACAACGAGCGAATGTCCACGCTGAAGGATTTCGAAGCAGCCCGTAGAACGGTCCGAGAGGCCGAAGACAAACTCAAGAAAACGGGGCTAAAGGGTGATGATCGCAAAGCAGAGGAGAAGCGAGTTCTTGAGCCACTACGCGAGGAGATGGCGGACTTTCGAAACAAATGGCTAGGGGCCCTCGAGAAATGCGTACCGTCTCTGGAACTCTCCTTGGGCAAGCATCTCAACGCAACGTGCGGCGAACTGCGAGACGCCGGCTTGCAAGCCTTGAGCGAGGCGAGTGTCATGAAGCGGGAGATCGTCGACCTTCTCGCTTCTTTTGGATCGGATGCCTGCCGCGCAAGGAAAGGCGATGGCATGCAATCTACCGCTTTCTGCTTCATCTCGGGATCAGGACACCAGTATTTCCTCGACACCGTTCTCCAACTGACCGCCAAACTGGACGCAAAGCGATTCGAACTCGCTCTTTCCCAAAATGCTGAGGCGCTGGACGAGAGGTTATCCATGCGTTGGGACCCCCTGGAGGACCGGCGGTATGCCCTTATGTGGAACGATCCCACGTCGTCCGACAACGTCGCGAAGACGAACTGGGCACTGAATCTGCTGGCCTATCGGGGTCTTGTCGTCATACCCTCCGTTCCAACAGCCAAGGGGTTGAGGACGACCGGGTGGACATCTCAACGTGAGCCGAGATGGACCTGGCCGATTTGGCGAGGCTGCGCTTCAGCCTCTATGGTTCGTTCCCTCTTGGCCCACCCTCTCCTCGCGGCCGAGCCGCTTGACCTGAAACAGATCAACGACCTCGGGATTCGGGCTGTGTATCGGTCGACACGGATACAGGTCGGCAACCCGCCCTTGCACAAGCTCAACTTCACCCCCGCCCAACGAGTCGGGTGATCGGAGGGAATCGGGCGCTCCCCCGGCCGCTTGAACCACCCGCACCGTCTGCAGGGGACATACCCAACGGGAGCCGGTTGCGGCACGTCCACAGAGTCACTCGGTATTTGGGCCTCGGGCTCTTTCTTCCTGCGGGGTAGCATAGAGTAAGCTGTCGCGACGCGAAGATCGGCCCGTTCGCCCAGTTCCGTGTTCCGCGCCAGTTCGGCCGACTGGTGCGGCTTTTGCAGTCCCTTGACTCGCGAGCGGTGAGGTGCTGAAATGTTGAATAGGCCGCATCCTGGCCGTAGCTCCTTGGCAATCAGGATGTTAGCTCGAAAACGCCTTACTGGCGCCTCTCGCTGCGCCCAAACCCCGTTGCCTTTGGACTTTACGACTTCGTCGCCCGAGCTCGCGATCGGTTTGACACCCTCGCGGGTCGACCCTCTCGCAAACCCGGTCCTAAGTCCTTTGCTCCAAACGGTCCGGGAGGCGGGCCCTCTTCCACGGCTCCATCGCCGTGGCCCCATTGAAGCAGCAGCCGTTTCGGAGTCTCCGACCGGAATCTCGGGCTCTTCCACGGCTCCATCGCCGTGGCCCCATTGAAGCGGATCCGGACGGGATGCCTGGAAATCGGCTCTACAGCTCTTCCACGGCTCCATCGCCGTGGCCCCATTGAAGCTGAGTCGCCGGAGTCGCAGGCCTCAGAGCCCCCGGCACCTCTTCCACGGCTCCATCGCCGTGGCCCCATTGAAGCTGATTGGTGCGGCCGTTTCCCCGCAGCCCGCCCATCTCTTCCACGGCTCCATCGCCGTGGCCCCATTGAAGCGGCGGCGGGACGTTTGCCACGCACGATTCCCTCTACGCTCTTCCACGGCTCCATCGCCGTGGCCCCATTGAAGCGATCCCAACTACGCCGTGACCGATTACGCTCTGGCCTCTTCCACGGCTCCATCGCCGTGGCCCCATTGAAGCTTCGGCTTGCGCTTCGGCTTCCCGCCGGGATCGACCTCTTCCACGGCTCCATCGCCGTGGCCCCATTGAAGCAGTAACGCGGCCGGAAACGTGGTGTGGCGGCGTTACCTCTTCCACGGCTCCATCGCCGTGGCCCCATTGAAGCCGGCCGTTGCCGAGATGGAGGCCAAGCAGATCTCCGACTCTTCCACGGCTCCATCGCCGTGGCCCCATTGAAGCTCGTACGTGGTCCGGTCGTCGTTGGAGGCCCCGGCGCTCTTCCACGGCTCCATCGCCGTGGCCCCATTGAAGCTCCTGCACGCTCGTGAACGCCACACCCACGACCCTCTCTTCCACGGCTCCATCGCCGTGGCCCCATTGAAGCCGCACGCGGTACATTGCCCGCGCCCAGATGGTGATCTCTTCCACGGCTCCATCGCCGTGGCCCCATTGAAGCGTGGCGAACCGGACCTCGTCGGTCCACGCCGGCCACCTCTTCCACGGCTCCATCGCCGTGGCCCCATTGAAGCCCGATGCTTCAGGCGTGAACGACACGCTACCTCGAACTCTTCCACGGCTCCATCGCCGTGGCCCCATTGAAGCAATCCCCCCTTGGTAAAGCGGGTTCGGAATCTTCACCTCTTCCACGGCTCCATCGCCGTGGCCCCATTGAAGCCCGGAACTCCTTCGGCACGGCGGCGGCACTCACGACCTCTTCCACGGCTCCATCGCCGTGGCCCCATTGAAGCCCGGATGAGATCCCGGCCCCGCTCCCCCATCGCACGCCTCTTCCACGGCTCCATCGCCGTGGCCCCATTGAAGCATTTACGCGCTCGGTGAAAGCGTGCTGGACATCTGCCTCTTCCACGGCTCCATCGCCGTGGCCCCATTGAAGCGGGGTTCGAGCCCCCGTCGCTCCATTCGGCCGCGAGCTCTTCCACGGCTCCATCGCCGTGGCCCCATTGAAGCCCTTGCCGCCACGGCGATCTTGTAGGCGAACGATTCCTCTTCCACGGCTCCATCGCCGTGGCCCCATTGAAGCCTTGCGTCTCTGCCGAGGTGGGACTGGCTATACCGGCCTCTTCCACGGCTCCATCGCCGTGGCCCCATTGAAGCAGTTCAGGCTTCGCGCGTGGCATCGCATTCCCCCTCTCTTCCACGGCTCCATCGCCGTGGCCCCATTGAAGCGTGACGGTGAAACCGCCGCTGGTTCGCGCCACGGGCCTCTTCCACGGCTCCATCGCCGTGGCCCCATTGAAGCCGTGTGATCGTGGAACAGGCCCGGGCTGCGATCGCCTCTTCCACGGCTCCATCGCCGTGGCCCCATTGAAGCGTAGATACCACATCCTACGTGTTGCAGACTCCCTGGCTCTTCCACGGCTCCATCGCCGTGGCCCCATTGAAGCCCGACTACGCCGCAATGAGCCGACCCGGAAATGGCGCTCTTCCACGGCTCCATCGCCGTGGCCCCATTGAAGCTTTGTGATCAGCTCGAGGCCATTCGCTGTCGGATACTCTTCCACGGCTCCATCGCCGTGGCCCCATTGAAGCCACCCAACCGCCGACGGCGCCCCAGGAGGTGTCGTCTCTTCCACGGCTCCATCGCCGTGGCCCCATTGAAGCGCGAGCGACCTCTACGACAAGTACCAAAAAGGCCAACTCTTCCACGGCTCCATCGCCGTGGCCCCATTGAAGCTATCGCTCAAAACGAGAGCAGCTCACCGCTTGCCTCGTCTTCCACGGCTCCATCGCCGTGGCCCCATTGAAGCCAACATCTCGACACCCGGGGCGATGCAACCGGTATTCTCTTCCACGGCTCCATCGCCGTGGCCCCATTGAAGCGCTTGCTCGGTACCTGCGGATTCGCGTCGTTCATCGCTCTTCCACGGCTCCATCGCCGTGGCCCCATTGAAGCGTAGCGGTGACCGTCAGCGTACCCGCGACAGTCGGCCTCTTCCACGGCTCCATCGCCGTGGCCCCATTGAAGCCAGCAACAAGGCAGCCCGTTCTAAGTCACTCGCGCGCTCTTCCACGGCTCCATCGCCGTGGCCCCATTGAAGCTTCGGTGGGGCGGACCGCTTCCGCAGTCGCTCCCGCCTCTTCCACGGCTCCATCGCCGTGGCCCCATTGAAGCCGATCTGCCAGCGCGGGTGGGTAGAAACAGCGGGAACTCTTCCACGGCTCCATCGCCGTGGCCCCATTGAAGCGCGTAGAAGCTGTGCTCGCCGCCGTAACTGCGGTAGCTCTTCCACGGCTCCATCGCCGTGGCCCCATTGAAGCGTCCATTACTGCACCATCTGAATGGGGGGTGTCTTCTCTTCCACGGCTCCATCGCCGTGGCCCCATTGAAGCATCCAAAACGGGTTCTGTAAGGACTGGGCAAGATGGCTCTTCCACGGCTCCATCGCCGTGGCCCCATTGAAGCTTTGCGATGGTTGGCATGAGTTCTCCGGTCTGGTTTCTCTTCCACGGCTCCATCGCCGTGGCCCCATTGAAGCACCATGAGCGGGGACGCCACCCTCGTCGTTGCAACCTCTTCCACGGCTCCATCGCCGTAGCCCCATTGAAGCTGGAAGGTGCGGAGAAGAAACTGGATGAGGCCGGCCTCTTCCACGGCTCCATCGCCGTGGCCCCATTGAAGCGTGAATGGAACCGGCTGGTATGGCGGGTTCCCATTGCTCTTCCACGGCTCCATCGCCGTGGCCCCATTGAAGCGACTCCGGGCGACCTCCCCCTGGCCCGCCCCTGGCCCTCTTCCACGGCTCCATCGCCGTGGCCCCATTGAAGCGAGAGCTTCATCGACCGAATAATCCAGTCCGCCCAGCCTCTTCCACGGCTCCATCGCCGTGGCCCCATTGAAGCCGATCCGGAACTTCTTGCTCTCCATGCTCTGCTTGACTCTTCCACGGCTCCATCGCCGTGGCCCCATTGAAGCATGGTCAATCGCCCTGCAGCGCTTCGACTATCGCCCTCTTCCACGGCTCCATCGCCGTGGCCCCATTGAAGCCCGATGAAGGTGGGCACGAACGGTACGTTCCTCTTCTCTTCCACGGCTCCATCGCCGTGGCCCCATTGAAGCCTCGATGATGACTTCAAGCCGGCTGCATTCACTGACCTCTTCCACGGCTCCATCGCCGTGGCCCCATTGAAGCCGAGATCAAGCGGCCACACCCAAGATCAGGCGGCCCCCTCTTCCACGTGCCTTCCGGGGTCAGACTAATTTATTAGTTATTTCTTGCAAGGACACTGCTGCTTTGGTACAAATGATCCATGAGTCGCCGCCTTCGAATCCAGTATGCTGATGCGATTTACCACGTCATGGCCCGGGGCAACGCCAGGCAAGACATCGTCGGCGATGATGCGGACCGGCAGCGACTCATCGACGGGTTGGAGAAGGCCGTTGCTCGTTCGGGGTGGGTCCTCTACGCTTTCGTGCTGATGACCAATCATCTCCACCTGGTGCTCAAGACGCCCCGCGCCAACCTCTCCAGAGGCATGCAACTGCTGCTGTCCTCGTATGCCAACTGGTGGGCTCGCCACCACCAGGCCGGCGGGCACCTGTTCCAGGGACGCTTCAGGACCGAACTGGTCGAGGACGAGACCTATCTCTGGGTCCTCAGCCGGTACGTTCACCTCAATCCCGTGCGGGCCGGGATCGTGTCGCGGCCGGAGCTCTGGCCATGGTCCAGCTACCCCGGCTACGCCTACCGCAGCCGCCGCTTCGACTGGGTCGCATACGAGCAATTGCTTGCCGCCTGGTCTGGGGAGTTTGGCGGCACCGACGCTGAAGCGTCGTACCGGCGCTTCGTGAAGGCCGGGATCAGCAATCCTCCCCAGGCCCCGTGGACTCAGGCAAGGCACAAGTGGCTCCTCGGCAGCGAGCGAT
>Ga0187864_10003588_pt1 | contig 12596 bp, 10 predicted proteins | sample June2016WEW_11_4_FD_132985 | JGI IMG/M metagenome (GOLD analysis project Ga0187864, IMG submission 132985) | Peatland microbial communities from SPRUCE experiment site at the Marcell Experimental Forest, Minnesota, USA - June2016WEW_11_40 | ecosystem: Environmental > Terrestrial > Soil >... | reverse complement strand
TCTCCCCCTGAATCGTAGGGGAACGATTCTTCGGGAATCGGCGCGCGTACGGATATGGGACCGCACGCCGGCTGGCATACGCTGACTATGGAGACTCCAATGCCCACAGAACACGTTCCAGGCTCTTCGCCGCCGATTGCGAACAGCCCGCGACACCGCGACCCCGAGGGCCGCGCGGACCTCTCTCGAGCTTTCCCCTGCAAGCCGAGGGATCCCCTTCCGTGCGAGAGATTCAGCGATGTACTCGATGGCTGTCGGGCCAGGAGGGCGCGCCGAAGCGGGCTTCGAGGTGTTCCAAACGCTTAATGAGCTTGCAGTGCGCGGATATTTCCCAACTGTTCGGGCGGCTCGCTACGCCGTGTTCGAAACTCGTGCCGGAAAACCGTAACTTCGGCTTCGTGAAACCCGGATCGCTCGATCTGCCCAAAGATCGAGAGGCTCAGGCCGGTACCGTCCGGCAACTGGGCGGGCCAGGATATCTTCAACCAGACATCGAGACCGACCGGGAGATCTTGATCGCTGGCGAACCGGACCGTCCTTGTATTGATCGCGAGAGTCCGGCCGCAGCCTTTCACGGAGCCGAGCGCCGGGCCCTCATACCGAATAGGAAGGTCGATGGGGTACCAGGTGTGTTTCAGAGGAACCTCGCAAGAGAGAATTGTTCATTTGACATAAGTTGCCGGCGAGAAAGTGCACGTCTGCTGCCAAGTATGGCCGGCGTACTGTAGCCAGGGACGTGGGGGAACGGCTCGACAGTTAAGACTGCCCTGCCGCCAGGCGGTCAAATGACCAAAACATGCATGGTTGAGCGGGTCGGAACCGCGCGGCTCTTTTCGCGGCTAGCCCCGGAACCGGCTATGGCGGACCGGATTCGCAGACTGCGCGGGCCGGCAAATTTCGCGTTTCAGATGCAGCCTTTGCATGGCGCCTCCGGTGAGTTTCTGCAAAACCCACGCTGGCTGGCGAAGGTGGGGAACATGGGGACAGCCAGCGTGTTTCCTTGAAAACATTTGCCTCGCCGAGCGGGCCCCTTCCACGGCAGCGTCTGTCTGAGGCTGACTGGATGGGGAACATGCAGGCCGTCCCCAGTTTCCGCCCGGTTTCCCCCGTTCTGTTTAGAATCGCTGCTGGTACCGGGCACTGATGCGCGCCAGCGCTGCCGCATAGTCCAACCGCGTGGCGTTATGGTCCACCCAGGAAAAAGGAAACGGCGGCGCATTGGTCGCGCAATATCGAAGTACCAGAAACTCATCGAATGCCGGCTGGGCATATTCCCGCAAGCGGCGCTCCGCTTCGGGAGCCTCCTGAATCGGATGCAGGAAACCCTTCCCTCCCGTCGTGGGGAACGGGCGGTCACCTTCGTAGCCGATGCACATTTCGGCGTGATTGATGCCCACGATGCCAACGCTTATCGGATTGCCGCCACCGCGCTGGAATTGGGCCACCTGGTTTCTTAAGTCATTAATGACGCGGTCGATCTGCTTGATCATCGCCTTGGCGAGGATTTTCACCTCGATTCCAATCTCCACGGTCGCGATGGAGCCCCGACCGACCCGATAGCCGGGTTCGAGGATCGCTGTTTCACCGGGAATGATTTCGCCGAACGTGGCATCGCCACGCCGCGCCCGAACGCCGCGGCGGCGATTCTGGACATTCAAGACCCGATCTCTCCGGTTCACGACCGCGTCGATGTACCGCGACGAGCGGTCGATCGCGACCAGATCCTCGTAGAGGTGGACGGCGACAAAATCGCCTTGATTGGATGCTCGATGTCGGTAGGGCTGTCCCTCGAAGAGCCTTCTGAATTCCGTCAGCAGGCGGAATTCAGGTTGTCCTGGCGGCGGCGTCAATCCACATTTACCTCAGCCGTTATCGCTCCCATAGTGCATAGCTGCCGTGCGGCTTTCTGCAACCGCTTTTCGGCACTCTGCACATAAGCAGATTCGATCTCGTTTCCTATCGAATTCCTGCCTGTCAGGATAGCAGCTAAGGATGTTGAAGCCGTACCTGAAAATGGATCCAATATGGTGTCGCCGGCAAACGAAAAAAGCCGGACGAGCCGTTCCGCAAGTTCCACCGGATAGGGCGCCGGATGGCCATCGCGGGTGGACGCGCCGCGCAGATCCGCCCAGATGGAGCGCTGCCACGCATGCATCTCCTCCCGCGTCAGCATCGACAGGGCCTTCTGAAGCATGGACACCGACCGATACTCGCCGCCTTTTCGAAGGAACAGGATGTATTCTATGTCGTTCTTGATCACGGCACCCGGTTGGTATGGCTTGCCATAGAAGCCGGCGCCGTTGCCTTCGGCTTCGGTGACCCCGTTGGCAATCTTGTGCCAAAAAATCGGCGTCAGGCAGTCGAGGCCGAGGGCTCGCGCCCGCACCTGAATGTCGGCATGAAGCGTCATCACGCGGTGCCGGCCGTCAAATCGTCGGGGAATGCAAACATCCCCCACGACGCAACAGATCCGGCCGCCGCCCACGAGTACTCGTGCGCATTCCTTCCAGACCCGGTCAAGTTCGTCCAGAAAGCGACCGTAATCTTCGATGGCGCCCATCTGGCTCTTATGCGCGGGGTATTCTTTCAATGTCCAGTACGGCGGAGAGGTGACTACGAGATGAACCGACGCGTCCGGAATCCAGGACAGATCGCGAGCGTCACCGTGATGCAGCCGGTGTGTGGTCTGATCGAAGGGCTCCGGCCAAGCGTGTTCACGGTAGTATTGGTTGGCCGAGAGGAGCGCTTGCAGTCCTTTGGGGGTATTGTCTTCGGCTGGCAACGAAACCGGGCAGGAGCCATTCGTCGCGAAGAGCGGTTTCAGGTTCCCGTTGACCGAGGCGGTTACGCGGGACCGCCGATATTCCTGAAACAATACTGCCGAGTCCTGTTTTTTTCGCACGGCCGTTCCCCTATATAGTACCGGATGCCGCTTCGCCGCCGGCGGATCATTTTCAGGGGAGGTCAACTCAAACATAACGCGATTGCGGCGGAACCCGCCACAACTCATATCGACCAAAAACCGCAAGTTCACGAGAGCGCTGGTGCGGGACCACCGTCAGCAAAACACCGGTTATCCTTTAGGCGGCGAGGTTTGCGCGTGCATTGACAATTGACATGAGATGGCTGGCGAACAGGATCAGGCGCGCGGCTTCGACTTTGCTCATCTCAAACTCCCGGTGGCTGGTGGGATTCTTGGCCGCACCGATTGCACCGGCGAATAGAGCTGCCGTGGCCTCCCGCTCTGAAACGACAACCGCCTTATCGGTCAGCGGCCCAGTCTCGGGATGGAAGGCCTTTCGCATCAGCGGCACTCCCAGTTCGCCATCCGGGAAGCCGCAGGCATTTCGGACGGCAACCTCAATCGCCTTGAAGGCGGCGAAAACCGCAATGTCGTGATCGCCGCGCATGAAGGCTGCGTGCGACTTCTCCAGAATGTCGGGATGGACGAGGCCGGTCGGCAGGATCGCTGCTTGCCGGTATGCCGCAGCCAGCTTTCGGTTTTGCAGTTGTCTTCCGCGTCTCGTCAGCGTGCGATATGACGTACCATTCCCTTGCGTCGGATCGAGAATAATGAATCCTGCGTGCTCCAGCCATGCCATCGCTTCCGCAACCGCTTGAGTGACCGGTGCGCGTGAAACCTGCGGCCATTCCGGAGCATTGCGGTATTCTATCGGCTCCATAATGCTGGGCATCGAGAACATGTTCCGGGTGGCCGCGCCGTGCCCGTTAACCATCTCCAGAATCACATCGCCGAGTTCCTCGGGTTCGAGGGCCAATAGCGTTTTCGCATCAGGAAGTATTTCCGTTAAGTTTGCCATATCGTTGCACCCAACGCGCAATCGGAACCTAAAACTTCCGGTCACCGTCCGGATCAGGACAGCGGTGGCGGGTCAGGGCCAAATCGATTTCCTGACAGTTTCGCTGACAGCGCTGTACAAGATTTCCTTAAACGCGCCGAGCGCCCACGGTTTCGATTTTGCCACCACGCCCTTGAACCTGATCGCCGCGGCCGGTGCCCGAGGCGTGTCCTTCACGATATCCTCGATGCTTTTTTCCAAAAGAACCCTTTCCGGGATGTCCAGGTCTAATTGGTCTGCAAGGTCGCGGGCGGCATCGAGCCGGGCTTCCGTCCAGGCATAGGGCTTGCCGCACTGATCGCAAAATGCAGGCGCTTTATCAAGGCTGCCAAATCCAATAACGCCAGGCACCCAATGGTACCCTTTGATTGGTTTGCGGCACGCCTCGCATTGGGTAATTGTCTCAGCTCCGCAGATTGAGCAATGCTTGCGATTGCTGACCGGGAGCGTCGCCGAGGACTGATTGATGATGTGCCCGTTCAAGCAAATCTGGGCGACATCGTAATATGAATCATCCATCACGAATCCGTTGCGATTATAGCGCCTCGATCTCACAGACTCCAACGGTTAGACCCGTGCTCGATGCACGGGTACCTGATGGATTACATTTGTGGTCGGCGAGATTTCAGTTCGGGGAGCATCCGGGGGGGAGCATCCGGGACGGGGGAGCATCCGGGACAGGGGAGCATCCGGGACAGACTGAAGCGTCTCGACTGTCCCGCCCGGCCCCAATTACGGGATTTGGCCGCCAAACACGCTCGCCGAAGAGAAGGTCTGCCCGATCTCCCTCACTCTGCCCCATCGCTCCCGATCGCACTGGCCAGCTTGGCGGCGGCGATGGCTTGGCCCACGTGGCGTTGGGTGTGCTCGGCGATATGGATCACCAAGCCGATCACGGTCGTGGGCAGTTGTTTGCGGCCGACGGCACGCGGTTCCGCAAGCGTAGCCGGATCGATCGTGCGCAACATCGCTTCGGCCTTAGCGAAAGCAGCGTCCAGCGCGGCCAGCAATTGGTCTCGCGCGGGGCCGCCCGGTTCTTTTTCCGCCGCCATCGCGGCCATCTGCGCCGGGCTGAGAGAGCCGCCCGTTACATATGTCATGAGCCGCTCCACGCTGCCCGCGATATGGCGCAGGTGAAAGGCGACCGACCCGAAACCGTACGGCGTGGCGTAAAGCTGCGCACGCGACAGCGCGCGGGTATGTTCGGCCAGGTCTTCGCGCGCCTGCTGGAACGAATAGACCAATGGGGCGAGCCGCGGATCGAGCCCCGGAACAGGCCCGCGCAGCCAGGGTTCGGGAAGGCGCGCTTCCGGCGCTTGGGGAGTCATGCTCTCCATGTTACGCCCTCCCCGCCCCGGCTACTATTGAGTAAATGGCTACCGAACCCGCCCGGCATGACGCCGATGCCACCCTCGATCCGGCCGATTGGGCCGCTTTTCGAGCCACGGCCCATGGCATGTTGGACGACATTCTGAACTATCTCGAGAACATTCGCGAGCGCCGCGTCTGGCAGCCGATCCCCGAAGACGTGCGCCAGCATTTTCGCGGCGAGCTTCCGGTGGCGCCGTCGGAATTGTCCGCGGTGCACGAGGAATTCATGCGTTACGTGCTGCCGTTTGCGGCCGGCAACGTGCATCCCGGCTTTCTCGGGTGGGTACACGGAGCTGGCACGCCCGTGGGCGTGGTGGCGGAAATGCTTGCGGCGGGGCTGAACGCCAATCTGGGAGGCCGCGACCATATCCCGATCGAGGTGGAGCGCCAGGTAACCGGCTGGATGCGCAAGCTGTTCGGTTTCCCCGAGAGTGCTACCGGCCTGTTTGTGACGGGCGCGTCCATGGCGAACCTCATTGCGGTGCTGGTCGCCCGCGATACGGAACTGGGTTTTGAGACGCGCTGCGCCGGGGTTGGGGCCGGTAGCAAACGGCTGGCGGCCTACGCTTCGGCGGCGGTGCACGGCTGCATCGCGCGGGCTCTCGACATCGCCGGCATCGGCAGCGACGCGCTGCGCCGGATCGCGGTAGATGAGCGCTATCGCATCGACCTGGGCGCCCTCCGCGCGGCAATCGACGAGGACCGCCGCGCCGGCGTTACCCCCTTCCTTCTGGTAGGCACCGCCGGAACCGTGGACACCGGCGCCATCGACGATCTGGATGCGCTGGCCGCCCTCGCCCGCGCCGAAAATCTCTGGTTTCACGTGGACGGGGCGTGCGGCGCGTTGGCGATGTTGGCGCCGAGCCTCGCCCCGCGCCTGAAGGGCATCGAGCGCGCCGATTCCCTGGCTTTCGATTTTCACAAGTGGGGCCAGGTGCCCTACGACGCCGGCTTTGTGCTGATGCGGGACGGAGTGCTGCATCGGCAGACGTTCGCCACCTCGGCGCCATACTTGAGGCGGGAAATGCAGGGCCTCGCGGCCGGTCCGCCGTGGCCGTGCGATTACGGGCCCGATCTTTCGCGCGGCTTTCGCGCCCTGAAGACGTGGTTCACGCTGAAGGTGTACGGCGCGGCGGCGCTGGGAGCTTCGATCGAGCGCACCTGCGAGCTGGCGCGGTATCTCGAAAGCCGCATTGCCGAAACGCCCGAGCTGGAGCTGGCCGCGCCGGTGGAGCTCAACGTGGTGTGTTTCCGGTACCGGGCGGAAGCGGCGCACCGCGTGAATGCGCGCATCGCCGTGGAGCTGCAGGAACTGGGCGTGGTGGCGCCATCGACCACCGTAATTGGCGGGAAGCTGGCGATGCGCGCGGCCATTGTAAACCACCGCACCCGGCGGTCCGACCTGGACGCGCTGGTGGAGCTCACCGTGGCGTCGGGCCGCGGGCTGCGGGACCGCGCGGCACAGAGCGTCGCCGTGGCGAACGCCGGCGCCAGCGATTGGCCGCCGCGCCGCGCCCGCGAAGCCGCATTGCGGGATCTGGAAACCCGCATAGCGGCCGAGCCGGACACGGTCGCGTTGCGGCTCGACCGCGCTCGCCTGCTCACCGAGCTGGGCCGCACGCTGGACGCGCGCAACGCGTACCTGGATATATTGGCGCGCGCGCCTTTTGATCGCCAGGCGCTCAATAACCTGGGCACCCTGCTGCACGCCACCGGCTATCGGACCGCGGCTCGCACCGCTTATACCGAAGCCGCGGCGCGGCATCCGGACGATGCCATGAGCCACGTCAACCTGGCCAACGTGCTCTTCGAAAGCGGCGAGCCGGGGCCGGCACGGGAACATTATGAAGCCGCTTTGCGCTGTGCGCCGGGCTATCCGGAGGCGCACCAGGGCCTCTCCTACGTGCTGGCGGAACAGGGCGACGCGCAGGGCGCGGCCTGGCACCGGCGGAAGGGCTTCGAGGGCCGCGCCGTGCTTACCATGCCGTATCGCGGCGAAGGGCCTCCGGTTTCGCTGCTGTTGCTGATCTCGTCGGTGGGCGGCAACATCCCGACGCGCACTTTCCTGGACGATCGCGTGTTCGAGACTACCGTGGTGGTGCCGGAGTTCTACGATTTCCGACAGCCGCTGCCGCGCCATCAAGTGGTATTCAACGCCATTGGCGATGCCGACCTGGCTGCGGAGGCGCTGGTGGCGGCTCAATCCGTGGCGCCGCTGAGCGGCGCGCCCGTGCTGAACCCTCCGGCTAAGGTAATGGCCACGGGGCGTGCCGACAATGCCCAGCGCCTCTCGCGGTTGCCCGGAGTGATAGCGCCGCAGACGGTCACGCTGGCGCGCGAGCTATTGCTCGGCGCCGATTCCGAAACCGTTCTGGCCCGGCACGGCTTGCGTTTTCCGCTGCTGCTGCGCACGCCCGGTTTTCACACCGGCCGGCACTTTGTGCTGGTCGACCGCGCCGGCTCTCTGGCCGAAGCCGTGGCCGGACTGCCCGGCGCCGAGCTGACCGCCATTCAGTATCTCGATTCCCGCGGCGCCGACGGCAAGGTTCGCAAGTATCGCGTGATGACGATCGACGGCCATCTCTACCCCTTGCACTTGGCGATTTCGAGCCATTGGAAGATCCACTACTTCACCGCGGAGATGGCCGAACGCGCCGAGCATCGCGCCGAGGACGCCGAATTCCTGGAGAACATGCCGGCCGTGCTAGGCCCGCGCGCCATGGCGGCGCTGGAGCAGATCCAAACGACCCTCGGCCTGGACTATGCCGGCATCGATTTCGGCCTAAGCCCGGCCGGCGACCTGCTGCTGTTCGAAGCCAATGCCACCATGGTGGTGAATCCCCCCGAACCCGACGAGCGCTGGGACTACCGCCGTCCCGCCGTGGAACGGATCTTCGCCGCGGTGCGAAGGATGTTGCTGGAGAAAGCGGGGAGATGAGAGTAGAGCATGCTCCGTGGCGCGGCACTCGTGCCACCACTACCGCTCCCGCCACGCCCTGGCTCACATATCGCACATTCCGACGGCCACGGTGTTAATCACGGTCTCGTCCCTGACATGAACGATATTGATGTCGGTGACGTACGCCGGGCTGACCGGCTCTTCGCCAGTCTCGGAGACTCGATTCTTGGGAGGAATTGCGGGACGAGGGCGTCCCGCGCGGACCAGGGGGTCCGCCCTACTATGCGTCGCGACCAGTGCGGGCAGCCGGGCAAATTAACTTTGTAAATAAGGCGGGAGTTATCCAAAGAAATCATGACGATATTGCCCAGACTGAGTGTATACTTGAAACTCCGCGGCCCGAATTAGGGATTCCAGCTAATGAAACAGACGCAGTCAAAGCGTCGATCTGAAGGAGGATTTTGTGCACGCCCAGTCATCGAACGTTACCGTTCTGAGCCGGCTCCTGAAAGCGCAACTAATCGGTACACTCGCGGTTTTGCCGGCTGTTGCGCAGACACCCGAGGCGCCAGTGTCATCCATGATCGCGACCGAGATCGCGCGGCATCGGCCTGCACCGTTCCGGTTTCACGAGCGACGCTACGATGGCACCGTCACCAGCGAAAACTGGAGCGGCTACGCCGTCACCGGAACCAACGTTACCGATGTGAAAGGCTCCTGGGTCGTTCCCGCCGTCACCTGTCCCACGACGACCGTGTCACCCCGGTCGAGATTCCAACCTCAGCAGGATGAGTACGCCGCTTTTTGGGTAGGCATCGATGGATACTCTTCCAACACCGTGGAGCAGGTGGGAACCGATTCCGATTGCGATGGCAGCCAGGCCACTTATTACGCCTGGTTCGAGTTCTATCCCCGTCCGGGCTACCTGGTCAACAATTTTTCGGTAGCGCCCGGGAATCTCATCTCCGCCGAGGTCACTTACAGCAGCACCACAAAACAGTTCACCGTCACGCTTAGCAATGTGAGCACTGGAAGATCGTTCAGCACCAGCATGTCGGTGCCCTCGGCCGCGCGGTCTTCCGCCGAATGGATTACCGAGGCTCCCTCGAGCGGGTCCGGCGCGAATTCCATCTTGACTCTTGCCGACTTCGGCACAGCCGATTTCGGCCAAAACTATACGGGTATCGCCAACACTTGCTCTGCGACGATCAATGGAACGCCTGGGTCGATCGGCTCCTTCAGCACCTGGGAGGCAATTACCATGGTCAGCTCCAGCGGTGCGGATGAGGCGGTACCGAGCGGGCTGGCGAACCCGGCGAGCTTCGTCATGGCCTGGAAGTAGCGCGAGGCCTAACTGATCCGGCGATCGCAGTTTAGGCGCGTCAACCGCTCCCTTACGGTCGCGGCTCGGTTACGTGTGCCGCGTGATTGCAGTCACTTACCGAGCCGCGGCCGTAAGGGAGCGGTTGACGGGAACGGCCCTACCCGCAGACTAAGGTCTGCATCGCCTGCTATGGCAGCTCGCGTAGGGCGCGTTCGGCCCACTCGTCGCGCCGGGGCGCGTGCGCAAGATAAAGCTCCAGCATGCCGCGCGCGGCATCGGTCTGCTGGTTGCGAAGCCAGTATTCGGCCAGCGTGCGCGCGCACCAGGGGCTGTCCGGTGCGTTCTCGATATAGGCCGCGCACTCCCGGTCCAGGTGGCGCAGCATGCGGCCGAGTTTGTTTGAGAGCACGGAGATGCCGGGCGGTGGGCGGCGCAGGAAGATCACCGCTTGCGAATCGTCGTAAACCAGTTGCCAGTCCGTTCCGATCGGGTTCGAGAGCGCCATCGCCAGCGGATACATGGCGCCCGAGACGTAATCGATGGTGTTCATGACGACCACCTGAACACCGTAACGGTCGAGTAGTTCCGCGCGCGGCCCGGAGATCTGGTCCGAAACCGAGCCGGCATTGAACAGGATGCGGTTGTAATCCCGGTAAACGGTGTCGCTGAGGGAGCGGCCATCGATAAACACGCGCTCCCGCGGCCAAACGCTCCAGATCAGATAGCCGCCCTGCTCGTAGGTGTTGAACATCGGGCCGGAGATACGATGCTCGACGAGGTAGTCGGCGGCTCCGCTGGGGATGGTCCATGTTGCGACGCGGAATTCGAAGAACGGGCCGGCAGCGAGAGCGGCCACCCCGGCCGCGGCCAAAATCGGTGGCGCCCATCGTAGCCATTCCGGCAGTTTGAAGCGGAACGGGAAATAGGCGGCAATCAAAACCGGCGCCAAAAAGCCGATGAGCGGGGTGTTGCGGAAAGCCGTCAGGGATGCCCCGGCAAAAACCGCGAACAGAATCCAGTGGGCCGGCCTCACGCGCCGCCACGAGAGCGCCAGCACCAGCGCCGCCGCATACAGCAGAATATCGAAACCGTAAGGCGGTCCCCACAACTTGGGCGGAAGCCATTCGATCAGGTTGGCCTGCATCGGGCTGCGCCGGTAAGCCAGCACGGCGGAAACTGCCGCGAACCCGCTGGGGTTGACGAGGGAAGCGGCGATGGCGCCGGCCGCGATGAGCCACAGCCGGCGGCTGCCGCTGGGCCAAGCGCCGCGCAACCGCAGGAGCAGCGTCTCGGCGCAGTAGGCCAGCAATACCACCCATCCCAGCAGGAAGCCGCCGTGGCAGTTGGCCCAGAGCAACGCCAGCGGCGGCAGCGCCCACCAGCCGCGGCGCGTCTCAAGCAGGCTCACAAACACGGCCACGCCAAGGAAGCTGACCACCCCGGGACGATCCGCCGCAAATGGCGCCATCACCGACGCCGCGGCGCACGCGGCCGCGATCCCGGCATAGAAACTCCCCGACAACCGCGCCGCCAGATACCCCGCCAGGCCGCACAGGGCGGCCAGCAGAACCGCCCGCGCCAGCACAATCGCGGGGAAGCCGCCCACGGCGTAAACCACGTACATCGAGACCTGGCTCAACCATTCGTGAGTCAGGTTGAAATGGCGCACCAGTTCTTCGCCCGGGTAGGCGGCTGTCGCAGCCGGCGTGGTATAGGCGAAGGGATCCGGAACCGGCAGAGAGCGCCGCTCCAAAATGTATTGACCGGTTTTGAGGTGCCACCAAGAATCCGTGTCGGCGATTGGGGTCGAGAACAGGCCGAGCAGGGCGATGGCCGCGAGCAGCAGCGTCGCGGCCTTGAGCCAGTTTCGTAGAGCAGTCCTTTTGCCTCGATGGGCCGGTTTGTTTTTCTCGATGCTGGCGGAGCGCCGCCGCCGTCCACCGCTCATCGGCTTAGTTCGTGGCGCGGGCTATCAAGCCCAATGTCACTTGGTTTTAGCCAAAAGAGCGGCGGCAAGAATTGTGGGGCGGACGCCCTCGTCCGCGCGCGACCCCCCGGTCGCGAATCGGCCAGCCTGGGTAGCTGATTCCATGGGGGAAACGCGGGACGAGGGCGTCCCGCGCGGACCGGGGGGTCCGCCCCACGAAGGGCAGCGCGCGGGCGGGCGATGCCCGGCTGGACCGGACCCAGAGGGCACCCCCAATCGGTCCGCAGGTTACCAACCTGCCCCACAGGGGTGAGGCTCACTTCGCATGCGCTCCCAGGCGCACCAGCTCCGTTTCCGCGCCTACAAATCCCCAGGTGATCCACACGTGCCCTTTCAGAATGCAGTGGAAATATTCCTGCGCTTTGGCGGTATCGCCGTGGGCAATGTGCCAACTGCCGATGCCGAATGCCACGGTGTCGAACGGGAGCTCCACTTCCTGGTCCGTGTTGTCGGCCGGCGGCTCGGGCGGAAGCGCTTCGGCTTCGCTCATGCGGCCTTGAAAGAAGCGCACCAGGTTGAGATAGAACCTGGTGTGCGGCTCCTGGTTGGTCATTTCCGGCGTGATGGCTTCGGCCGCTTTGGCCGCCTCATCCTTTCGCCCGGCACGAAACAGGGCGGCGCAAAGCCAGTTGGTGGAGTTGATTCGCTCGTCGGAATTGGGCGCGTTTTCGACCGCGTGGCGAAAGGCGTCCGCGGACGCGGCGAACTCGCCCAGGAAGAAGTGCGCCAGACCGAGGTGATAGTACGCCGCCATGATTTTCGGATTCAGAGCGGCGGCGCGGCTCAGGTCGGCGCGCGCTCGCATGAACTCCCGCAGCGGCAATTCGCGGTGGCCGCGCTCGGTGTAGAGATCGGCATTGTCGGGCGAAATCTCAAGCGCCAGGCTCAGCGTCTTGGCCGCTTCGTTGTCTTGCCAGACGGAAGCTTGCGCCTGCGCCAACTTGAGCAGCAGCTTCGGGCTCTTAGGGTCGGCAGCGAGGTTCTGCGACGCGGCAGTCACCACACCCTTGTCGTCGGGCAACGAATAGAACTTGGCGCCGAGCTGCGAGGTAACTTCGAGGCTCGGCGGAGCGGAAGCGGCGACCGCTAACGCAACCGCCAGAAAGAAGACAACAGAACGCGTGTTCCTCATAGATGGGAAGATTATACCGGACT
>Ga0187864_10003587_pt1 | contig 12598 bp, 12 predicted proteins | sample June2016WEW_11_4_FD_132985 | JGI IMG/M metagenome (GOLD analysis project Ga0187864, IMG submission 132985) | Peatland microbial communities from SPRUCE experiment site at the Marcell Experimental Forest, Minnesota, USA - June2016WEW_11_40 | ecosystem: Environmental > Terrestrial > Soil >... | reverse complement strand
TTCGGGATTACCTCACCAAAAGTTAGGTTATCCCGAAACGTCAGGAAGCTGCCGAACGCCCTGTCAACCCAGCACTGCGACCAAAACCCCCGCCCGGAATGCGCCGGATCCAGGTAATAGCCTTTGGCGCGCACCCGGACGACTGCGACGGCAAATTCGGCGGCACGGCCGCCAAGTTTGCCAAAGCGGGACACGCCGTCAAATTCGTCTCGGTCACCAATGGCGATGCCGGCCACCAGAGCGAGGGCGGCGGCTCGCTGGCCAAACGCCGCTATGCGGAGGCCCAGGAGTCAGCCCACCGACTGGGGATCGCCGAATACCAGGTGCTAGACAACCACGACGGCGAGCTGACGCCCTCGCTGGAAGTGCGTCGGCAGATCATCCGTGCCATCCGCCAGTGGAACGCCGACCTGGTGCTGGCTCCGCGGCCCAACGACTACCATCCCGATCACCGCTACACGGGCGTGTTGGTGCAGGACGCCGCGTACATGGTGGTGGTGCCCAACGTGGTTTCGGACACGCCGGCATTGCGCAAGAACCCCATATTCATGTATTTCGAGGACAACTTCCAGAAGCCGGCCCCTTTTCGCCCCGACGTGGCAGTCTCGATTGACGATGTCTGGGAAACCAAGATCAATGGTCTGGACGCTCACGTTTCGCAGGTTTATGAGTGGCTCCCATGGGTGGACGGCCGTCTGGACCAGGTGCCCAAGGACCCTGTTGCGCGTAAGGAATGGCTTGCCAGGTCGCGCTCGGGACACATCAACCCGGCGTTGCGGGCTGCGCTGGAGAAGCGCTACGGTGTGGAGCAGGCCGGGCAGATCCGGCATGCAGAAGCCTTCGAACTGTGCGAGTACGGCCGCCAGCCGAACATGGATGACTTGCAAAAGCTGTTTCCAAAGTAGCGACAACCGGCTGCCGTGTTTCCCGTTTTACACTCGCTGGCACTGTGTAGAACTGGTAGTGATGCTCCCGCCCCAGTGGAGCAGCCATAAGGGAGGCGCGGGGTCTCAGCGTACTCCACGATATCTACCATTATCGGAAGCTATTCCACCGGCAAGCCGGCGGCCTGACGCTGTCATGTCACAGCGCGCGAAACTCCCTGGTGCTGATCCCGAGGGCAAGCGGTGAAAGGCTCCGCTCGGAAGACGAGATTTACGTGCGCCGCGCTTTGGCGCGTTTCGAGATCGTCGGCTGAAGAAAGACCACCCAAACTGCCACCACCACCGACAGCCAACCGAAGACATCGCCGCGGCGCGCGTAGAGCGTGGGAACGGCGGGGGCGAGCGGCAGGTTCGCCAGCAGACTGCTGCCCGGCAGATAGGCGCTTCGCCGGCGAGCCACCGTGCGGCCGTAGCGGTCGCTGACGTTCAGGTAGCTCTCGCGACCTGCCCGAATCACCGCGTACCCGTTCTCTACTCCCCGTAACGCCGCCACGCCCGAGGCCATCCAAGCGTCCCGGTAGAAGTCCCACGCGGGGACCAGCATGGCGGAAACGCCCAACTGCCCGTAGCGTCGTCCGAAACCGGTGAAGATCATATCGCGGCAGATCGCCAGCCCGAAGGGCGCCCCGTGCAAGGTTCGTACCACCTCTTCCCTTCCGGGCGTCAGGTCGCTCTCCAGGTATGGGACCATGTGCTGTTTTCGGTACTCGGCCAACAATTCTCCCGCCGGACTGAACAGCCATGCAGCGTTGTCTTTGCCCTGGGCGCGGTTCAATTGCACGCCCGCCAGCAAGTGGACCCCGGCACGCTTGGCCAGCGACGCCAGTTGCGCCTGGCGGTGCGCCGCCTCCTCCGGCGCGAAAGCCGCGATTTTCTCCGGCAGCACCACGATGCGGGCGCCCTGCCCGGTCAGTTCGGTCACCAAGCCCTCATAACCGCGCCACACGGCCTCGACCCGTTCCGGCGAAGTGTCCCCGCCGATGAAATCGTCGATCGACGCGACTCCCACTTTCACCGTGGGCGCCGCACCCATTGCGTTTCGTACCGCGGCCGCCGTGCCCGATCGTGTCGGAGCAGTGGCCTCATTCCATGGCGGCGGACTCGTGACCGATGCGCCAAACAGTCCGCACCTTCAGGCCGCGGAGTCCAAGGCGGAGTTCCTCATCGCGATCGCGGAAAATGACGACGCGCGCTCGCCCAACGAGAAGACCGTCCTCAAGGAGACGTTTGCTAAGGCAAACCTGCCCGCGGAAATCGAAGTGTACACTGGTGCAGCGCATGGCTGGTGCCCTCCGGATTCGGGGGTGTACAACGAGCCTCAAGCCGAGAAGGGCATGGAGTCGCTTGCTCGCGCTGTATGGAAAAACTCTGGTCTGAAGATCGACGCCTGGGAGCTTTTACCGCGTTCGTGAATCTTCGCCCGAGCCTTAAGCCGACTACCGGCGGATTCCGCGCAATTCGAAATTCTCGGCGAATGCTGGCCGACTTCTCGTTCCTAATCGGGGGAAACGCCCTTCTGGTCAAACTACGTGAGTTCATTGCCGCTTGAAGATCAGGCACACCTGCCGATATATCGATAGATCCTTGACCAAGGAGGCGCCTGCCCTTTTGCAGGATTCGACAATTGGCCGGTGGTCTCGGAAGTTGTGATAGAACGTGTGAACTCCATGGTGAGGGAATTTATGGCCATCGTGGAAGGCATTGTCCGGGCCGCACCGCTTCAAGATCGTTGAATCGTTTCTAGGTGCGATCACTATGAAGTGTCCGCGTTGCCCCAGATTGTTTACAGCGGAGCGGACGACTTCTTGTCTGACGGCAGGCAACACCACATCCAGAACCGCGATGCACACAACGAGATCCAATCCGAGTTTGCTAGATGCAAACTCCGAACTTGAAGCACGTGAACCTTCCTCCCGTGATTGCGGGCGCACTCGGCAACCCTACGAACTGAGTATTCCTCCCCTGCATCGAAGTGAGTGGCCGACAGCTGACCTTCCGTATCGATAAGGTACAGCTCGTCTGAGCACGGCGCGAGCACATTGTAATGACGCAGCTTCCCACAGCCGAGGTCGCCGACTTTGCCTAATTGCTTGAGGTCGGGGCGCGCTTTCTGTACAAATTCGAGCGCAGGTTTCAGTGCCGGATTAGGCGGATGCGAGCGTCGCTGCGCCGAATACTCGGGACGAATGTTAATCGCCGAGCGCATAAGGAATGGAGTAGTCCCGACAGATCTTTGCCAACCTCGTTTCTAGATCCTTGCTGAGTTCCTCGTCATCCAAAATTGCCCGGATCTCCTCAGCGGTAGCCCGGCGCACCTTGTTTCTGCTTGCGCGGACCCATGTCCGGTTCAAGATGAACGCCACAAAGATGAACACAAGATGCTTGAAGAGTAACGTGCGATACCAGAGTTCGGCGGGTCCCTTGTAACCATAGCCGACAATCAAGAGCGCGAGGCTCAAAAGAACGATCTCATTGATTTGGGTCAACCAGTAGACCGTTACGACCTCGTAGAATCTGATCACCTTGTTCTTTGGTATCTTCAGGTCACGGTCACGGACGTAGGGATAGAACAGCCGCTCCATGAAATCTCCAGTGTTTTGGTCAGCGACTTCATGAATTCTGTAGTTAATGCTACTCACCCATGGCTGGATCAGTCTGGGTAGCATAAAATCGGTCGCATAGGGATGGCGCCATTTGATAATGTGCTTGTCGTACCACTGGTCGTGGATTTGGACAATTTCGGTCAGGAGATAGGCAACTCCAGCAAAGGCAACGACTCCCACGCCTGCGCCTAACATTCCCTTCCAGGGCTGCGCACTCGAGAGCGCCTCCAGAAACGCGGTGACCATTTGCTGGTGCTGTGGTGGCAGAATCCCGAAGAACGCAAAAAACCGGCAGCAATAAGGACGGGCGTCGAATACAGAAAAAGATTATGGCGAACGTCCTGGTAGGTCTCGTAACCAAATTTAAAGTCCGGCAAAGTCACCCCCGCCGCTCTGGGCCTTTTTACACATAACATAGGGGAGGGTATATCGGTGTCGCCCGCCGGCCGCTCCTCTTCGTCGACACTCTCCCGAACCGGCAGGCCTTGCGTCGTCGTCGTTTCGCGTGCCACGATTGAGTCGTGCGAGGTCTTGTGGATAATTACATCTCCTTGCAGGGCCGGGAGATCGGTGAGTGCATCTACTGCGGTAAGAGCGACGTACCACTCGGGACGGAACACGCCGTCCCGTATGGCTTGAATGGCCCCTGGACCCTCCTGCGGGCGAGCTGCGATGTTTGTGCCAAGATCACATCGCGCTTTGAGCATGGAGCGATGCGACAGTTGTGGCCGGATGTTCGCAATGCACTCGCTATGCAAAGCCGTCGTCGGGACAAGCGCTCGGCGACGCTGCCCCTAGTGATACAACGCGACGGCGTCCGCGAAACAATCCAGGTGCCACGAACGAAATTCCCTACATACCTGCCAACACCTCTCTTTCCTCCGCCGGCGGCGACATGGGCGAATCGACGAGTGCCTGGCGTGTTTACGAATCTTGGAATGATACACGTTTGTGGGCCGACCTTCGCTGAAGCGAGCAAAGAATACCCTGGACACGAGTTCTTCGGCATGCACATCAACTTTTCCGCAGAAGATTTCGGGCGCATGCTGGCAAAAATTGGTTTCTGCGCAGCCGTCGCGGCGGTGGGGATCGGCGCATTCACGAACACCCCCATTAGGAACGTCATCCTAGGAACCGACCAGCACATCGGCCACTGGGTTGGAACATGGTGGCACGAACCGGTCAATGGTACAAATGGCGGACTGCACGAGATCAGGGTCGTGCTGAGCGAACCAGGAAAAGAGATCCACGCCATCATTAGACTGTTCGCGCAGTTCGGGGCGCCAGAATATCACGTCATGCTCGGCCCAGCAGATCCCACATATGTGGCAACAAGCGCGTGGCCTACACAATGGGCGGAAACGCACCTCATCAATTAATGACCGTTGCCGACATCGACGGCCTGCGAAACATCCGAAATTGGCCGGTAAGACGTCCGCCCGGAAAATTCGCTGATTAGTAACGATAAACGCGCTAGCCTTCTGAAAATGATACAGTTCCTCGGCCCGGCACAACATTCCTCCCGTGAAGTAGAATTATGCGACGCTCTCTATGTCCCTTTCCCTCGGAACTCGTCTCGGTCCGTACGAAATCGTCGCGCTGCTGGGGCAGGGCGGCATGGGCGAGGTGTACCGCGCGCGCGATCCGCGCCTTGCCCGCGATGTCGCGATCAAGGTGTTGCGCAGCGCGGTCACGCTCGATCCGGACCGGCGGCATCGCTTCGAGCAGGAGGCCCGCGCCGCCGGCGGACTCAATCACCCCAATATCGTCGCCGTCTTCGATATCGGCTCGGAGGCGGGCGCCATGTACGTCGTCCAGGAACTGCTTGAGGGCGAAACTTTGCGCGAGCGCTTGCGGACTGGCCCGCTGCCTTTGCGCAAGGCGCTCGACTACGCCGTGCAAGCCGCGCGCGGCTTGGCGGCGGCCCACGCCAAGGGTATCATCCACCGCGATCTGAAGCCTGAAAATCTCTTCCTGACGAAAGACGGGCGGCTGAAAATCCTGGACTTCGGCCTGGCCAAGCTGACCGTTGCCCGGTCGGCCTCAGAGGAAGCTACCAGCGCTCCGACCGAAGTTATGGGCACGGAGCCCGGCATGGTGGTTGGCACCATCGGCTACATGTCGCCGGAGCAGGTGCGTGGCCAAGCGGTGGACCATCGCTCCGACCTGTTTTCCCTCGGCGCCATTCTGTTCGAAATGCTCAGCGGGCATCGCGCTTTCCAGGGCGCTTCGCCGGCGGACACCATGAGCGCCATCCTCAACGAGGAACCAGCGGATGTTTCCAGCTTCAACCCGAAGCTGCCCGCCGGACTGGAGCGCATCATCCGCCATGCCCTTGAAAAGAACCCCGAGGAGCGCTTTCATTCGGCGCAGGATTTCGCTTTCGATTTGGAATCGCTTTCCAGCCCTTCGAGTGGCGCCCTCGCCGCCCGGCCCACCGCGGTGGCCGCGCGCTGCAAGCCCCTGCTTGCTGCCGCGATTGCCGCCGCGCTTCTCGCCGGGATCTTCGTGGGCCGGGCGTTTTTCAGCCACGGCGGGCCCGATCTCGCCGCCTACCATTTCACCGTGCTTGCCAGCGAGCAAGGCGTCAAGTCGTCTCCCGCGTGGTCGCCCGATGAAAAGACCATCGCCTATGCGGCGCAGGTAGATGGCGTCTATCAGATACTGACGCGCAGTCTCGATCAGCCCGTACCGGCGCAGCTCACGCAATCGAAAATCGATTGCTGGTCACCATTCTGGTCGCCCGATAACGCCCGGATCTTTTATCTTTCGTCCGATGGTCTCTGGGAGATCGGCGCCGCCGGTGGAAACCCCGAGTTGCGGGCACGCGACGTCCTGGCCGCGCACATTTCCCCCGACGGGAAGACCCTGGTTCTGGCCCGCGGTGATCCCGGCGGCACGTCGATCTGGGCGCAGCCGGCCGGCAGCCCCGATACGCGCAAACTTGCGGTTGTTCCCGGAGACCTGCCATACGTGCGCTTCTCGCCGGATGGAGCATCGATCGGCATTTGGTCGTCGGTCGGCGAAGGGAGTTGCGTTTTTTGGCTGGTTTCCTACCCGCGCGCGGAAGTGCGGCGGACCCTTGAGACGTTGTCCACGATTCGAGGCGGCGTGGGGATTGGTTTTAGCTGGTTCCCGGATAGCCGCCACATCGTTTTCTCCGGCGCGCTGGTAAAGGCCGGCCGCGACCACTTTCTTGTGGCGGATGTGCGCGCCGGAACCGTCCGGCCGCTCACACCCGCCGTGAACGATGAAGCCGATCCTTCCGTATCGTCCGACGGGCGCTGCATTGCATTTACGTTGCGCAATGACGACCAGGACATTATCCAAGCCCCGCTGAACGGCATGCCCGTGAGCGACGTGCTGGCGACCTCGGTCGTGGAGCACTGCGCGGCCTGGTCCCCCAGAGGCGATCAGTTCGCATATGCCAAAGAACACAACGGAACCGACGAGATCTGGATTTACTCCGTGCGTGAGGGTTGGGAGCGGCCGCTGGTGACTGCCGCGAGTTTTCGGGAAGGCCGCACCGACCGCGTGACCGAGCCACGGTTCTCCCCGGATGGTCAGCGGATCGCGTTCGCGCGAGTCTCGGCGGGCCAGTACAGTCTCTGGCTGGCGAATGTTGTGGGTGGCCCTCCGGTGCCTCTGGGCGTCACCGGCTTGATGCCGGTCTGGTCGCCGGATGGAAACTGGATCGCGTTCGAGATCCTGCAACGAGGCCGCTTCGGCCTCGGAAAGATCCCCGCCGGGGGCGGGGGGAAGCCGGTCCAGGTCGTGCCCGTTTCCTCCGATCAACTGGGGCGCTCGCAGTGGTCGCCAGACGGGAACTGGCTGACGTGGCTATCCAACGATGGACTCTCCGTGGTCTCCCCGGATGGCAGCCACACCGAATTGCTTTCTCGCGAGACCGGCTGGCAACAGGTGACGGGGTTCACCAAAGATAGCGCCGAGGTGATCGGCATCCGGAAGAACGAGAATCACCATTTTGTGATCGAGGCCATCGAGATCCGCAGCAAGCGGCGGCGGACCATCCTGGACATGGGTCCGCAGGCCGGGGCCCACGGCTTCAGCCTGGCTCCCGACGGCAAGAGCTTTCTGACCACGCTGGAACGCGAAAACGGCGACATCTGGATCCTCGAAGGCTTCACCAAGCCCTGATTATCGATTGAGCGCCGCTGCGGACGATTGACGCTCCACTCGTACAGAGCAGCGTTATTACGTGTTATCGGTAGCTATCTCCAATGGACCCGTCCCATGCTCCCAAGGCTCGTTGGGGACATAGTAGTTTGACAACTCCGGTCAAATTCAGCCAAGGACTTAAAGCCCGCCTGGGAGCATTCCGCTTCCAGGGCGCCCCGTAAAGACTCGGCGGCAGATACTTGCCCATCGCTCCATTCCGGGTAAGGACGTTGGGCTTCGCATGCATCTATTAACAACAAAAGATCGGCGGTAGACACGCGGGCGAGAGTAGCGCTGACCACTGCATCACGCGGTTCGGGGCCGCGCTTCTGGCTAACCGAGCTCTCCAGTCGTTCAATCTTTCACAGCAGCCGCATGTTCATGGGCGCACCTCCATATCCTCGATCTCATTTGCCTCGGTCATGTGAATCCGCCAGTGCGGCTACGCGCTCCAACTCCGATACCCGTGCCTCGATATCTTCGATCTCAATCGCCTTGGCCGCATGGTTGAAGATCGCCTCGGCCGCCCGCACCCGGACCGAAGGAGGCGTGCTGGCGTCAATAGCGATTCTGAATAGCTTGGCTGGCGAGAAGCCGGTTAAGAAGCTGAAGGACGCGAAGACGGCCATCGTCCGGATCTGGGAGCGTATCCAGGGCCTGGCCGAGCCCGCCAAGGCTGAGCCCACGAAGCCGAGGGCCGACAAGAAGCGCAAAGCTGGCGCACAGGCGGCCAGGGGCGCGTCCGCCAAGACCAAGGCGACCAAGAAGACTGCCTCCGCCAAGAACGCGCCCAAAGCCAAGAAGGCTGCGAAACCGGCGAAGGCGGAGTCGGGGCCCCGCGAGGGCAGTAAGACGGCCCAGGTGGTCGCAATGCTGCAGCGCAAGAACGGCGCCACCCTGGCCGAGATTATGGACAAGATGGGGTGGCAACGCCACACAGTCAGAGGATTTATGGCCGGCGCGATGAAGAAGGCCGGGTACGCCGTGGAATCCTTTAAACCGGAGGGCGGCGAGCGAACGTACCGGATCAATGCGTAGCATCGAACCCTCCCCCCCGGCCCGCCCGACTCCGGCCGCGGCGGGCTTTTCTGCTTCTGGCCCCAATCCTTGGCCACTCCCCGCCACGCCGGGGCAGGCTTGGCCCATACGCCAAGCGGCTTCGGCACGCGCATTTCCCGGACGAGGCGCGCCCGCGTCGGCCTTCCAGCGGCGCCGCGCCGGGTTCGCGGCACGCCTGGACGCGCCGGCGCCGCAGGTTGCGGCGAGCGCGGCGGCAGTTGACCCTCTTGCCGCCGAGCCTCGGCGGTAGCGGCGGACGCAGCCTGGCGTGCCATGGCTCTTCGATCCGCGCCGGGACCGACGCGCCGATGCCGCGCGGGTTCGCGGCATGGATGGCCGCGCCGGCACCGGAGTGCGCGACGAGCCGCCGTCGAGCCCCGGCGGAAGCGGTTGAAGAAGGCCAACCGGCGGCGCCAGGCAATGACGAGCAATGCCTCGTTACATTACCACTTTCGGGTAAAACCACGCGCTGAGCATCGATATAAGCAGCGCAGCAACGGCAAGTACGCCGATGTCGAAGCCCACTCTCGCGGCGCCGCCAGAGAGCATGAGCGCTCTCAATCCGTCGACCATATAACTCACAGGATTCACGCTCGCCACCGCCTGGAGCCATGCAGGCATGATCGCAATCGGGTAAATGGCATTGGAGGCGAAAAATAATGGCAGAGTGATTACTTGGCCGATGCCCATGAACCGTTCTCTGGTTTTCACGATTGAGGCGATGATCATGGAAAGACCGGTGAAGAAGCTGGCGCCGAGCAGGACAATGATAATCACTCCGAGGATAGACCAGAGGGTGATATGCAATTGAATGCCGAGGAGGATAGCGAAAAGGAAAACAATGAGCGCCTGGCTTAGGCCCCTAATGCCGGCGGCAATCATCTTGCCCCAGACCAAGGCTAGGCGCGGCGTTGGCGTGACTAGCAGTTTCTGCAAAACGCCCGTGTCGCGGTCCATGATGATGTACAGGCCGTAGAAGATCGCAACGAAGACGACGGACTGCGTGAGAATGCCAGGCGTGATGAATTGGAGATAGGTCAATCCCGGCGTCGCTATCGCCCGCACTTTGCTTAGCGCTTCGCCAAAAATGCCGAGCCACAAGATCGGCTGTACTGCGCGGGAGATTAGCTCTGTGGGGTCGTGGAGTAGCTTGCGCGTTTCCATCTCCGCGAGCACGTACGATTTCTTGAACGTCTGTGAAAGGTAGTGAAGCATATACGCGCCGACTGCTATCCTAACCGCCGCTCGATTTGCCTGGCCCTGCGGATTTCTCGAAAATTGCCGGTTTCCTGAAGCTTGTTGCCGGTGAGCAGGATGAAGGCATCTTCGAGCGTGGCATCGGGCTGCTCGGTCTTCGCCTTCAACTCTTCTGCCGTGCCCGTCGCGGCGATTCTTCCGGCATTCATCACAGCAACGCGGTCGCTCACCTCATCCGCCTCCTCCATGTTGTGCGTGGAGAAGAAAATGGTCGTGCCGAATTTGCCCCGCAGCTCAAAGAGGTGTTCCCAAACGTTCTGTCGCGCAATGGGATCGAGTCCGGTCGTCGGCTCATCGAGCAGTAGCACCTTGGGACGATGGAGCATCGCTTGTCCAACCTCCATCTTCCGGATCATGCCGCCGGAGAACGTACGTACAAGCGCATCCGTGTGCCCCTCCAAGTTGAGGAATGAAAGCATTTCTCGGATGCGCTCCCTCCGCTCCACCCTCGGAATATCGTAGAGCTGCGCCATGAGCATCAGGTTCTCGTAAGCAGTGAGCGTTCCGTCGACAGAAATCATTTGCGGCACGTAGCCGATCCTATTCCGCACCTCGGGAGCGCGGCGCACAACGTCCTGTCCGTCGATCATGGCCGTACCGCTCGTGGGAGCAAGAAGCGTGATGAGCACCTTGATGGTCGTGGATTTCCCTGCACCGTTCGGCCCCAGGAACGCGAAGATCTCTCCAGCTTCGACAGTGAACGATATATCGTCAACCGCGGCGAGATCCTTGAATCGCTTCACGAGATGAGCGACTTCGATGATGGAGAATGTTTTACACATTGAATTAATGAAAGCGAGGTAAGCATGCTGTAGATACTACGGGAAAGCCTCATTCTAGCTGAACTCTGCACGGCGTGTGAGGGCGTTGGGCGCGGTGGACGCAACGGTCGACCATCGTTTTGGGTGATCGATCATTCGCCGTCGATCCCGCCGAAGCGGCCGAAGGAGCCCGACGTGCGGTAGCTCTTCGATCTTCGCCGCGCCGGCCGCTTCGATGGCGCGCGGCACGTTCAAACCCGCACGCCATCCGCACTTCGCGGACGAGGCGCCCGAGCGCGACCGCGGCTGCCTTCCCGACGGCGCCACGCGATGCCGAGCCGGCTCGCGGCGCGGACGGACGCGCCCGCACCGGAGTTCGCGGCGAGCGCACGGGAGTCGATCGCCGTTAGGCGCGGGAAGGGGGCTTGAGGGAATGACCGAAACCCGACGGCGGCGGTGGACGTTGCCGGTGCGCGATAGCTACCTCCATTTCCAGGGCCTGGTTTTGTCGGAACATTTTCTGGTCTCATAAAATAGATGCGATCCATACTGCCTTTGTCCACAGTCCTGAAGCGGCTCGCGATGATGCTGCTGATGATTGGTTTGCCTACTCAGGCACAGACCCTGGAGGGCGTGATCGACATGCACGCTCACTCGGATCCCGACGGCACTCCGCGATCGATTGACGCGATCGACCTGGCGCGTTTGGCAAAAAGCCGGGGCATGCGAGCCATCGTTCTCAAGAATCACTATGAGCCGACGGCCTCCCTCGCCTACATCGTTCGCAAGGAGGTGCCGGGGATTGAAATCTTCGGTGGAATCTCGCTCGATCTGACCGTCGGCGGCGTGAATCCGGCAGCAGTCGAATGGATGACCAAGGTCAAGGGTGGATACGGGCGTGTGGTCTGGATGCCGACTTTTGACTCCGAGGCTCAGGTGACATTGACGCACCAACAACGGCCGTTTGCTCGCGTTTCGAGAAATGGAAAACTCGTGCCCGAAGTCGTGCAGGTAATCTCCATCGCCGCCAAGAACAACCTGGTGCTCGAAACTGGACATTCGTCTCCGGCCGAGTGCCTGCTTCTCGTCCGGGAGGCGAGGCGCCTGGGCGTGAAGCACGTCATGGTCACTCACGCACTGACCAATCCGGGCGGCCCATTGTCGATCGGCGAAATCCGGGAGGCAACGAAGATGGGCGCGTACATCGAACTGGTGTACTCTCCATTTAATGATGTAGCACTGCAAAAGGATGTCGACGCCATCCGCGCTGCCGGAGCCGCATCAGTCGTCATATCGAGCGATCTCGGACAGCCTGCCAATCCTCTGCATCCCGACGGATTGCTCGCGCTCTACCGGGGACTCGTTGCGCACGGCATCTCGGAAGCTGAGATCGTGCAAATGTCCAAGGCGAATCCAGCCAAGTTGCTTGATCTGGAGCCATAAGGGAACGGGCCGCGTCTTCCGGCGAAAATCTCCCCCCGGCATTCAGGAGCGTATCGCTAACTTCTGGAAGGTCTTCTCCGCCGAGCAACGGGAAGGAGGATCGTTAACCTCGACCTTAGCCGTGCCCGCCGCGTCGATGGCTCGCGGCGTTCAAGCGCACTCCGGCACGTGTACTTGGCGGACGAGGCGCCCGAGCGTGACCGCGTCGGCCTTCGAGGGCGCCGCACGGTGCCGGGCGGGTTCGCAGCGCGGATGGACGCGCCAGCGCCAGATGGCTCGGCGAGCGCGGAGGCCCAGCGGAAGCGACTGTGTGGCTTGAAACACCCCAATACTGCGGTCATCTCCGCCGTGC
>Ga0187864_10003580_pt1 | contig 12620 bp, 11 predicted proteins | sample June2016WEW_11_4_FD_132985 | JGI IMG/M metagenome (GOLD analysis project Ga0187864, IMG submission 132985) | Peatland microbial communities from SPRUCE experiment site at the Marcell Experimental Forest, Minnesota, USA - June2016WEW_11_40 | ecosystem: Environmental > Terrestrial > Soil >... | reverse complement strand
TGCGCGTTTCCCACTTTCCCACAGCCTCGACGGCGACGAGAAAATGGTTACAAACGTAGCCTTGGAGAGTCCAAACCCGGAGAAAGTCTCATTATCCCTGGACTAAAGATGGGGGGCAGGTCAGGTGGTGTCCCGCAAGTGATGCCGTCCGCCCCTACAGCGGACGAGCGCACTCTAGCGATGCTGGCAGAACTGCTGCAACTCTTCTCTTGGCTGATCGGCCCTCTGATTATTTACTTCGCGAAACGTGACTCGCCCTTCGTTCGTTTTCACGCGATGCAGGCGGTGTTGTGGCAGGCTTTGAGCATGATCCTCTCTATGGTCTGCTTCGCCTTTATGTTTTCCGTAGTCGCGCTGGTCCCAAAATCTGGGCCTGCAGGTACTGCCAGTACTGCCATGCCAGTAGTCTCTGTACTGAGCTTCTTCGGGATTTTTGGGTTGCTTGGGCTGGCTAATTTTGTCATTGCTATCTATTACGCCGTGAAGGCGAGTTCCGGCGTTTGGGCAGCCTATCCAGTGCTTGGGCGCTTGGCGCGTAAGATCGCGGGCGTATAGGGACTTGACTTCAGCGTCGCGACGACCGGTTTCATCCGAATAACCTCATCTGTTCCGCTTCTTGCTGCACCGGATGCGCCCCCTGGCTGCGCGAGCTGAACTCTCGGCTGATGCCATGCTTCTTGCGCAGGCGCGCCATCAGTTCCGAAATGCGTTTGCTGTAGGCCTTGCTTACGAAGGCATGGTCGGCGAAGCGCTTGCGGTAGGCCTGCACAAGTTGGGGAAATTCTTTCTCCAGAAACGGAAGGAAGACGCTGGCCGAGCATGGCTTCAGGAACAACGGATTGGCGTAAATGTATTTTCCACCGGCCAGCCTGGTTGCCTCCACGAGGGCATCCAGCGCCGAGGGCGAGTCCGTAATACCGGGCAACACAGGTGCGCAGATGACACCCGCGTTGACTCCGGCGGCGTTTAGTCCACGCACGGCGGCCATGCGCAGGTTGGGACGCGGTGCGCGCGGCTCAAGAATGCGGGCCAACCCCTCGTTCATGGTTGTGATGGTGATGTTGACGAATAGCGAATTGTTCTCCGCAACCCGCCGCAACAGGTCAACGTCGCGCAGGATGAGGTTCGATTTGGTAACAATTCCGATTTCCAGCCCGTGATGCAGGGCCAGCTCTTCCAGAATGCCGAGCGTGACCTGGAACCGCTTTTCTGCGGGCTGATAAGGATCGGTCGCGGTGCCGATGGCGATCTCCTCGCCACGCTTCACCTTCTTCAGTTCTTGCCGCAGCAGCCACGCCGTTTGCTGCTTGACGTAAATCTTGCGCTCGAAGTCGATGCCATCACGCATCTCCATGAACTCGTGGGTGTAGCGCGCATAGCAATATTTGCAAGCGAACTCGCATCCCCGGTAGGGATTGATCGTCCAGGTAAAGGGCATGCGACTGGAGGTACAGCGATTCAGCAGGCCCCGCGCGGGAAGCGTGAAGTACTCCACCAAGTGGCCCTGACGGATCGGTTCGCCTTGCGCAGCGAGCTTGGCGATGCCGACCAGCGGGGCAGGCTTGCTGTCGTCAGTCTGGAGTAGGGAGGGGTACATGGGGCGCTTTTATTCGCTTTTTGTTCGCCTGGAAAATGCTAACGCCAGGTTGAGTAGAAGTCAATGAGTAGCGATCAAAAGGGGCGTTGAATTGGCGATGCAGCTTGTGGAGGTAGGGCGTAGATCGTCGCAGCAATAGGGGTCCTTCGACTCCTCCTCCGGTCGCCAGGGGCGCCCGGACTCGTCGCTCAGGATGACAGATGACGATGGACAGAGACGGCTAAGTGGATGCTGAGTGCTGAATGCTGCGGATGTATTAACGGCGGTGCGGAAGCTAGCTCTTGGCCGTAACTGCGGCATCGCCGGCGAACTCCACATTGGGCTTCTGCGGAATGATGCCGGCCTGGTGGCCCATCTCCAGTAGCTTGGTGATCGCCGCCCGGCCATCCTTGCCGTAATCGAGGGTGCGCTCGTTGACGTACATGCCCACGAACTTATCCGCCATTTGCGGATCCAGGTCGCGGGCAAACTGCATGGCGTATTGCAGGGCTTCTTCGCGGTTATCGAGAGCGTATTGAATGCTGTCGCGCAGAGCAGTACAGCAGGCATCGGTCAGTTCGGGGCCGAGCGAGCGACGAATGGCATTGCCGCCCAAGGGCAGCGGAAGGCCGGTTTCATCGTGCCACCACTTGCCCATGTCGAGGATGCGGTGCAGGCCCTCGCGGTTGAACGTGAGCTGGCCTTCGTGAATGATCAGTCCAGCTTCGTACTTGCCCTCCAGCACTTTGGGAATGATCTGGTCGAAGGGAACGGTTTCGGTGGCGATATCGGGCGCGAACAACTTGAGCGTCAGATATGCGGTGGTCATGGTGCCCGGCACAGCGATTTTGCAACGCGTAATCTCATCCAGCGGGATATTGTGCGAAGCCACGATCATGGGACCGTAGCCCTCACCGACGCTTCCGCCGCTGGGCATGATGGCGTACTTGTCCTGGACGTAGGGATAGGCGTGAAACGAGATCGCGGTGATGTCGTAGAAGCCGTCCAGGGCTTTGCGATTGAGAGTTTCGATGTCGCAAAGCGTGTGGGTAAACTTCACCCCCGGGACCCGAATCTTGTTGGTTGCCATGCCGTAAAACATGAAGGCATCGTCGGAGTCGGGACTGTGCGCAACCGTGATTTCGCGAACGTTCTCGGCGGAATTGAGGTGCATAGAAATAGTGACGCTGGGATACATTCTTGGTAGAGCGGACCTTCACAGCCTGTGCTGAGCGCCGAAGGGTCCGCGTCCAAGCTTCTTATTTACAAGCTGCGACGCAAACGAAGAGCGGCTGTGGCGGCCACTGTCACTTTCAGAAGTTCAGCAACCAGGAACGGATACAAACCGAAAAACGCCGCGCGTTGCCAACTGTGCGTCATGGCTGCCAGCCAGCTGAGACCTGCCGCGAACAATACTAATTCGGCAATCGCGCCAGCCATCACGTTGCGCACAAATCCGAAAGGGCCGCGCTCCACAATCCATCCTGCCACGAAGGCGACAACCGGGTATGCCCACAAGTAACCCGCCGTAGGACCGAACAACTGGGCCAAGCCTCCCGGACCGATCGGACTAAACACCGGCAAGCCCATGGCGCCCCACGCCAGGTATAGCGCGGCGGCCGCAAAGCCGCGCCGGCTTCCCAGCGTTAGACCGATCAACAACACTGCAAAGTTCGCCAGGGTCAAAGGTACTGGGGTGAAGGGAAGAGGCAAAACCAGGCGGGCGCAGACGGCGATGACGGCGCTGGCGCCAATCACGATGCCCGCCTGCTTAATCAAGCTCGAAGATGATTGGGAGACATTTGCGTCGGTATGTAGGGCAGCTCTCAACATTTCTTCCTCATGAACCGGCCAACGTTCTTATGAAGTTTCCTCTTTGGTGGTGCTTTCCGCAGCGTCTTCAATTACCGCCCGGACTTGGGCATCCATCTGCTCCTGCCGGAGATGCCGCTTGACGCGAAAATGGATTGCCAGTGCCACGATGACGAGCGCCGCGGTGCACAGAACCAGAAGTGCAAAAAATAGCTTAATCACCGGACCTCAGAATATCAGATCGGGGATACCGGAGCTCCAGATTGGGCGGCAGGTGCGCTTCCTCTAACGGTTTCGACAGCCAGCGGCTACACACCGACCGGAAACGGCTTGGCGCTGTGCTCCTCGCCGCGCTCGCGCACCAGGCTGTCAAAGCGGCCCTGCAGCAACGACATCAGGCCGGTGTACCAGTATCCGAAGACGAACAGGAACAAAAACGGCACCGTGATGTAGTTTTCATTCGCGACGGCATACCAGACCGTCGAGGCAAAGTATGTGCCAATCAACAACTCGATATACGGCACCCAGCCCAGACGCTTGCGATACTTTTTGGCGGCGATGGCACGGTCGCTTTTGTTGACGACGCGATACTTTGGGGTGCGCGCAAATGCGCTCTGATGGCCGGCGAGCGCTTCCAGCACTGCCTTGCTGTTGGTGATGGTTAATCCAATGCCCAATGCCATCAGGGGCGGCAGATACCAAATCGTGCGATACCAGGTTCGCGGGAACAGCTCCTTTTGCGAAACCAGGTAGAAACTCGAGATCGAAAACGTGGAAGCCAGAAACAGAGGCAGATCGATGTAGACCATCTGGAACCACCCCTGATAGAAGCGAATGATCATGGCCGGCAGCAGCAGGGTGCTGAGCACGATCATCAGCGGATAGCTGATATTGGCGGTCAGGTGATACCAGGCTTCCATCTTCTCGCGCCGCGAAACCTTCGCCCGCAGCACCTGCGGCAGGTCTTTCTTGGCGCATTGGATCAGGCCCTTCGCCCAGCGCGCCTGCTGCGTCTTGAAGGCCGTCATCTCGATGGGCAGCTCGGCCGGGCACTCCACGTCCTGCAGATAGCGGAATTTCCATCCTTTCAACTGTGAGCGGTAGCTCAGGTCAGTATCTTCGGTGAGGGTGTCGTGCTCCCAGCCACCGGCGTCGTCGATGGCTTTGCGCCGCCACATGCCAGCCGTACCGTTGAAATTGAAGAAGACACCCGCGCGCGAACGGGCGCCGTGCTCCAGCACGAAATGGCCGTCCAAAAGAATGGCCTCGACCTCCGTCAGATAGGAATAGTTGCGGTTCAGGTGCGTCCAGCGCGTCTGCACCATTCCGATTGCCGGGTCGGCGAAGTGGTGGATCACCTTCATCAGCCACTCGGGTTGGGGCGTGAAATCGGCGTCAAAGATGGCCACGAACTCGCCGTTCGATACCTTCAGGCCGGCATCGAGCGCACCGGCCTTGAAGCCTTCGCGGTTGGCGCGATGGTGATAAGTGATGTTGTGACCCATCGCCGCATAACGCTCCACCACAGCCCCCGCGACTTCCACGGTTTCGTCGGTGGAATCGTCGAGCACTTGGATTTCCAGCTTTTCGCGGGGATATTCCATCTTGCAGACGCACTCCACCAGCCGGTCGATAACGTATTGCTCGTTGAAAATCGGCAGTTGAATGGTGACCCGGGGCACCTCTGCGAAGTGCGATGTTGGGTCCGTCACCTTATTCTTACGGTGCTTGTAGTACAGGTAAACCAGTTGATAGCGGTGCATGCCATAAAACGCCAGCAGCACCAGCACGACGAAGTAAGGAATCAGCAACGCCATATCGAAGGCGTTGGCGTGATAGAGGCCCTTAAACGTCGGATCCAGAAAATGAGCTTTCAGGTAGTGGCGTACCCCATGCGGTTCCACCAGCAGACTGCACATCAGACTGAAAGCGGCGCTCAGGAATGTACTCCCTGTGAGAAAGTTTGCAGACGGCAGGCCACGTCGGCAGTTGCGGACGAGGCGCGCACCGTTACCGGTTGATTGTACCCGACGGGACGGCGGGAAACAGCGGGAACCCGGCCGTGCTTATTAGTGAAACTGGTACGGTGGGCGAAATAAACATGACTCATTTCGCGATGAACTCAGTCCGGCTGCATTGACTCTTAACCGCGAACAGCTAACAATAAAACCACGCGGAACGCGATGAGCTTGCAAGCCATAGTTGCGGCGGTACTGGGTTGCTTCCTGAGCTGCCCGTTGTTGTTAAACGGGCAAATGACGCCCTCTGCCCCAGGGTCAAGAAACAGCGCCGCCTCCGCCGAGCAACATTATCCCGAACAGGCCTATCTGTCGCCTGCGCGTTACACCAACGGCTTTTTTGGTTTTTCCTTCGAGCTTCCGGCCGCCGCGCATCTGGAGCCGATTCCGGAGCCGGTCGCGCCCGACGGACGGATTCAACTGCTGACATTGGGCGGTCCTCCGCCCGCCGATGCGGCGGTTTCGATCGTCGCTTTTCCGCCACGGTCGCAGGAGGCTCCGCAGGCGAAAGCGCTGCTTCGCGCGGCGCTTGACCAGGAACTGTTTAGGGGAGTGGAAGAACTTCGCGCCCTGTCGAAGACCATGCTTGCGGGCCACCAGTTCTACTTCTACGAAACCCGTCGCGGGATCGAGCAGCACATGCGGGCTGCGGCCAATCTCGATGGCTATGTGGTGATGGTGGAGTTGGGCGCCCACAGCGAGAAGATGGTGAAAGAGCTGGAGTCGTGCTTTCAGCACGTCGCGTTTTTCGCACCTGAGCAGGTCCGGCAGTACATCGCGGCGGATGCTCAGCCGTATGAAGGCCCGGCGATCTCATCTCATCGCCTGGCCCAGTTGAACGCCGATCCGCCGGAGAGCCACATCGATCCCGGCAAACTCGAGGGCGGCATCTACCGCAATCCAGCGCTCGGATTCAGCTACCAGCTTCCGCCCGGATGGTTTGTGGAACCGCAAGGAGCGGTATTGCCGGCCATCGAACGCGCGCGCGCGACGGATTCGTGGGCGGCGCTGCTCGACGAGGGCGCTTCGGAGCACCAACTGATGAAAGCGTGCAGCCGGACTCTGTTCTCGGTGTGGGCGAAGCAACCGGGAGCGGATGGCCAAATTCCCTACGATGATTTTGGTGAGGTAACGCTCTCGGCGATATCGGCGGAGTGTTTTCCTGGTGTGAAGTTTCCGTCCAACGCGAGCGACCGGCGAGCAATGCGGGATTTCTTGCTGATGCTCGGCCTAAGCCATCCGATCCTGCGCGACATGCGCGACGCAAGAGCTTTCACATCGCATGGCGTGGTGTTTCTGTTGCTCCACGGAAGCATCGCATTTAAGGAACCCAACGACGAACTGTCGCGGCGGTTATCGGTGGCGATGGCTATTACCGAGCGGCGCGGCTACCTGCTGACCTGGTTTTTCGCAGCTCCTCACGATAGTGAATTGGAACCATTGCTGAAGGAGAGAGCCGGATTCGATCCGGAGCCGACGACCGAGGACGCCGACGCCACGAAAGCAGGAAGCAGGGAAGCGCCCGGTAAGGAGGCCGCTCCGGCTGCCGCAGCAAGCGCGAATCCTGCCCCAGGCTCAACATCGCAAGCGGCCACCGGTTCCGCGTCAGGAAGAACCGCGGGCTTGCCAGGTGGTGGCTCCACGGTAGATAGCGCGGCGTCGGCTAGTGCAGGCGGCCAGAACGAAGTCTCGAATTCGAGCGGAACAGCCTCCGGTGGCACTTCGCAGCCGGAGAGCGATTCTTCCAGCACTCCACCAGCGACGCGTCCAACCTTGCTTCGTCCTGGCGAGACAATCGAAAGCCAGCAAGGAAAGGGCCCGCCCATTCACAAGCATTAGCGTAGCGCAGATAGGTGGCAGCTAGTTCAAGAAGAACTTGGTGTACAACGTATCCCGTTGCGCAGGACGAAAGCCGGCATCGCGAATGATGCGGCGCAGCTCCTCTTCGGTAGTGCAGTTGCGAACTCCGGCCGCGCGCACCACATTTTCCTCAATCATCACCGAGCCCACGTCGTTGCCTCCGAAGCGCAAGCCGGTTTGGCAGACTTTCAGGCCCTGCGTCACCCAACTCGACTGCACGTTCTGGAAGTTGCTGAGGAAGAGGCGGGCGATGGCCAGCGTCTTCAGGTATTCGACCGCCGTGGCTTCGTCCCAACCGCGTCCGCCGAGCGCTGTGTTTTGCGGCTGAAACGACCAGGGAATAAACGCGGTGAAACCGCCGGTCTCTTCTTGCAAATCATAGACGTGCTGGAAGTGATTAATGCGGTGCTCGTAGGTTTCGCCGACGCCAAACATCATGGTCGCCGTCGTTCTCATACCGAGTTTGTGGGCAGTGCGGTGTACATTGAGCCAGTCGTTGGTGAGGCACTTCAGGCGCGCGATCTTGTAGCGCACTTCGTCGTCCAGGATTTCGGCGCCGCCGCCGGGGATGGAGTCGAGTCCGGCATCGCGTAGGCGCTTGATGGTGTCTTCGATGGTGAGGCCGCTGACTTCGGCAATGCAGATGATTTCGGAAGCCGAGAAACAATGCAGGTGGACCTGCGGAAAGCGCTGCTTCATGCCGCTCAGCAGGGCTTCGTACCACTCGATCTTCAGATCGGGGTGCAGACCGCCCTGCAGCAGGACGCCCGTGCCCCCTAACTCCACCGTCTCGCGCACCTTGTCGTAAATAGTTTCGAAATCGAGAAGATATCCTTCCTTCGCCATTTTGCCTCTCAACGGGCGATAGAAGGCGCAGAAGGTGCAGTACTCGGTGCAGAAGTTGGTGTAATTGATATTGCGATCGATGATGTAGGTCACCACGCCGTCGGGGTGCAATCTGCGGCGCAGCGCGTCGGCTTCCATCCCGATGCCGATCAGGTCATCGGAGCGATACATTTCCAGCGCTTCAGCTTTGGTCAGAGACATAGGACGTCACAACCCACAGTGACATTCTAACTGGGCAGACAGAGCGCAGGGAAGCCGGCCATCTATTTGTGGGTGGCCGGAAACCTTGACCGCAGGCTGGCACATCCAACCTTAGCGGCGGCTCGCGCGCAACAATCCGGCGCAAATCCATTACCGCAACCTCGACGCAGGACACCAGCAAGTCGGGGACGGCCACGGTGACGGTGAATCCGACGCAGCAGACGAATAATGTCCAGCCAATCGTTGTAGATGCAGGACCTGAGCCGCAGACCTTCACCTCCACGAATGTGGCCTTCACTACCGTCACGGTTTGCGTGCCAGGTACGACCACCTGTCAGAGCATCGACCACGTTATGGTGGACACCGGCTCTTCTGGCTTGCGCCTCATCTCGGGTGTCTTGAGTATCGCGCTGCCTCCAGAAACTGACCCCAATAACAACAACGACGCCTTTGACGAGTGTTTGGTGTTCTTGGATGGCTACATCTGGGGACCGGTCGCAACGGCAGACGTCACTATGTCCCGGGAAACGGCTTCATCAGTGCCGGTACAGGTCATCATCCCATCATCGAGCTCACCGGCGGTCCCCAGTAGTTGTTCCGTTCAGAATCCGGCAGGAGGGGCTGGTAACGAGGGGGGCAGCAGCAATTCCAATAGCGTTGCCACTTTCGGCGCTAATGGGATTATCGGTGTGGGACTGTTCCAGCAGGATTGCGGAGGATACTGCGTGTCCCAGGGCTCGACCTGTAATAGTAGCAACAACAATCCGTGTGTCTACTATGATTGCCCACCCTCGGGCTGCAGTCCTGCCAACATTGCTCTCGCGGAGCAGATACCTAACCCGGTGACGGCGTTCACCTCGACGGGTGACGATAACGGGGTAATCATCGAACTGCCTTCCGTTCCTGACGGCGGTTCGTCGCCTGTGGGCGGACCAACCGGCTCGTTGATCTTCGGTATAAACACGCAATCCAACAATCAGTTGAATGGCACCCAGGTTTACGACGTTCCGGACTCCGGACCCGATGCTGGCGGCTTCACCACCATCTTCAATGGAAACACCTATACCAGCAGTTTCATCGACAGCGGCTCGAACGGGTTTTTCTTCAACGATTCCAGCATCTCAACCTGTCCCAGTCCTAATCAGTACTGGTTTTGCCCAACCACCTCGCCCCTCAGTCTCAGCGCCCAAAACCAGGGAACGAACATGAGTTCTCCCGTATCGGTCAGCTTCAGCATCGAGAACGCGGACAATCTTTTCCACACTCCCCACACTGCCTTCAGCACGCTAGCTGGACCGTATGGAAGCACACCACCGGTGGAATTCGATTGGGGGCTATCGTTCTTCTATGGACGAAATGTTTTCACGGCTATCGACAACACGAACACTCCCGGAGTAGGCCCCGGACCGTACTTTGCCTACTGACGGCTTTCCTGGCTTAGAATCGGGGCCACCAGAGGAGAGTCATGGACCAAACCGGCGTTACCAGAATCGCCCAACCGAAGGCCTCACGTCCGCACATGGCAGGTTATGGTGTCCCGGGGTCCTTGGAAGGCAGCCTGCCTTGGGAATGGGCACGCGAGCGGATCAGTAAGTCGCATAATTACTGGCTGACAACCGTGCGGCCCGACGGCGCGTCGCACACCATGATGGTCTGGGGCATCTGGCTCGACGCCGCCTACTACTTCAGCACCAATGCAACCAGTCGCAAGGCCCGCAATCTTCAACAGAATCCAAATTGCGTCGTATGCACCGAAAATGCGGAAGAAGCTGTGATTATCCAGGGTGTGGCACGCAAGGTGGACGACGACAAGATTCCCCAGCAAGCATTCACCGACTACAAAGCGAAATACGCTTGGGAGCTCGACCCGAAGCTGGGGCCGGTCTTCGAGGTGCGACCACGGGTGGTTTTTGCCATGCCTGAAAAGCAGTTCCCCAAAGGGGTCACGCGCTGGAAGTTTGAATGATTCACGACATTGAGGCCGGGGACGGGACAAAGGCCGGCAGATCGCCGGCCTGGGTGATCCGTCTTCACTGCGGCTTTGGCGGCGTGCCTGTGCTGCTCTTAGTCTTCGTCTTTGCGCCCGTTGCCCGATGGGCGATGATTCTTGTCCTGTATGCCATCGTAAGTCTTCTGCGGAACAATCTTGCGAGTCAGCAGGTCACGCTTCGAATGGAAGGGACGGCCGTCGATAATTTTCTGCGAATAGGCGCCGCCAATGCCCGGCAGTGCCTCCAGTTGATCTTTAGTGGCGCTGTTGATATCGAGTTTCTCCGATGGTGAGGTGGCCGAACTCGCCGGCTTGCTGGTCTGCGCGGCTTTGCCGCCAGCCGTAGCGCTGGAGGCCGTGTTCTGCGCGAGCAACGGTAAAGTAGTTAACGCGAGCGTTAAGAATAGATAAAGTGCGAGATTGCGGAGTTTCATGGGGAGGCCCTCCATTCGACTATCAGTGGAATGCTACGCGCTGGGTGGCCGCCTGTCACGCAACATCGCGCACGCTACTTGCGAGAACTTCCGAATGCCACTGGCCCCAGGAAGCGCAGATCAGGGGCTGCCGGAATCAGTCCAATCTCTTGCGAATATCGCAGGAAGAGTTGCAGGCCGGCATGGTTTTGGCGGTCGAGATAGTAATGAACGTTCTGGGTGAGATAGGTATGAATGTCGGCTTCGCTCAGCCTCAGCTTGGACGACCACTGTTGAGCGATGGTACGAAGGTTCGCCGGTTCCAGCCCGTGGTCGCGCGACTGCTGAAACACTTTCACCAGGTCAAGATCGCGGGGCGCTCGGTCCAGGGAGTCGAGCCGTACCGCCCAGAAGGCAAACACAAACGGCTGGCCCGTCCGTTCGTGCCACAGATGTGCCAGGTCATACACGAAGTACTCCTGATTAACTGGCATCTCCAGCGCTGCGTCTCCAATCAGCAGCGCCGCGTCATGCCTGCGCAGCATGACGTCCAGCTCTGGAGTATGCGGTGTGAGCTGCCTGTGTCCCCCGAAAAACTTGGCGAACAGAACCTGCAATAGCGCGACCGAGGTTCGGGATGAGGTGTCTGTAGCAACCGTCGCTACCTGCTCGATGGGTTTCTTGCTGACCAGCAGGATCGACCGAACAAAATCTTTGGCCGCGATCGCAATGTTCGGCAAGATCACCAGCCCCGGTATCTCCGCGTACGTGACCGCCGGGATGATGCCGATGTCGGCCTGATTTGCCGCTAGAGCAGCCGCACAGGCGGAGGGAATGGTGTATTCAATGGCAAAATCGCGGGCCGCGTCTCCGTGCTCGAAGTCCCACATGAGGGGCGCGGTATTCAGAAAGGAGATAGCGGAGATACGCAGCGGAGTCATAAACAATCGAGTCTAGCAAAGCTAGCGTGGTCGTGTCGGTGCAGTGAGTCGCTTAATCGGGTTTTAATCTGCGCGGCGGCGCCATCACGTCGATGTGTGACAGCTAGTCTGTTCATTGCCCATTCCAGGCCCCATTATGGAATACCAGTGAATGTCGTACGGGAGAAGACTGGATGGACACTTCGATGGGCGCTGTGATTGTCATTGGCACCTCCATGCTGCTGTCTATCGCAGGATTGCTAGTGGTGCGTCGCTATGCCAACGTCGAATGGCTGAAGCGGCATCACGAAGTTGCCAGCTATTTCTTTCTGATGATTGGAACGCTCTATGCCGTGCTGGTCGCCTTTGCCATCTACGTAGTCTGGAGCGCGTCCAAGGAGGCGGGCACCAACCTTGAACACGAAGCGACCGAGGTAGCCGACCTGTCTCGTCTGTCGATGGCAATGCCTGACCCAGTGCGCAGAAAGATCACCACAGCCCTCATGGAGTATCTCAACGCCGTGGTGGAAGATGAGTTTCCGGGTATGCAGCAAGGTCGCGACAGCCAGCGCACCTGGATCGCGGTGCAAAACCTGTGGGATGTGTATGGGGCGATCCAGCCCGAAACGCCACGGTTGCAAATCTACTTCGCGGAGTCGCTGAAGCACTTGACTCAACTCTCGGACTATCGCCGGACCCGGCTGTTCGCCAGCCATGGCACGGTCCCCGCCACGCTATGGTACCTGTTGCTTTCTGGCGGGATGCTGCTCGTTCTCTTCACCTATTTTGTCGGGCACGAGAGCGCCTGGGCACAGGCCGCCATGACGGCGGCGCTGGCGGGGGTCCTGGCCTTCAGCCTGTTTCTAAACATAACGTCTTAAGTAATTGCGCATATGCGGGAGTTGTGCTCTGATGGAGGCATGAGACCATTAAGGGTTGCGGACTCGGCCGCCATGATTCTCGGATTGCAGGATGAGATCCGGA
>Ga0187864_10003577_pt1 | contig 12625 bp, 10 predicted proteins | sample June2016WEW_11_4_FD_132985 | JGI IMG/M metagenome (GOLD analysis project Ga0187864, IMG submission 132985) | Peatland microbial communities from SPRUCE experiment site at the Marcell Experimental Forest, Minnesota, USA - June2016WEW_11_40 | ecosystem: Environmental > Terrestrial > Soil >... | reverse complement strand
GCCATGAAGCCCGCGATTTTGATCCTCGATGAACCCACCTCCGGGTTGGACCCTGCCGGGGAAGAAACGATGATGCGGCTCCTGAACAGGCTCAATCGTCAGCAGGGGATTACGGTAATTCTCGCAACCCACCTTGTAGACATGCTGCCTCTTTTTGCAGATCGGATTTATGTGTTGAACAGGGGTCGAGTCCTAAGCCATGGGCCGGCGGAAGAGGTGTTTGGAGATTATGATATGCTTGATAAAGCCGGGCTGCGTTTGCCCTATATCTCCACCCTGCTGCACGAGATGAAACGCTATGACGGAGTGCCGATCAACGGTCTGCCGCTGACAGTCGGCGAGGCGCGTAAGCGCCTCATGGAACTGATACCCGAAGAGCTTATCGTCAAACGTATCGAACGAATATAGAAGAAGATTTTTTTGCCGACCGGGAAAAAATCGCCATGAAATTCGGAGTCCTTTATGGAATAGGAGTTGGGCCCGGCGATCCCGACCTGATGACCTTGAAAGGGGCGAGAGTTCTTGAAGGGTGCCGGCATGTTTTCGTTCCAAAGGCACGGAGCGAGAACGGGAGCATCGCTCTTGCCATCGCCGGCCGGCACCTGAGAGCCGATTCCCGAATCTACGAACTGGTTTTCCCCATGAGCGCCGACAGCGGGGAGCTGTCGCGTCACTGGGCGGAAGCAGCCCGGAGTGTTTCGGAGGTAGTCGGCATGGGCGAGGATGCCTGCTTCCTGACTCTGGGTGATCCTCTGCTTTATTCCACCTACATATATCTCGTCAGATCCTTGCGCGAACAACTTCCCGGCCTCGATGTGGTCACCATTCCAGGCATCACGGCCTTCAGCGCTGCGGCCGCTTTGGCTGAATTTCCCATAGGTGAAGGCAATCAACGGGTGGTCATTATCCCTGCTTCCGATGACCTCGATGTAATCGGAGAGGCGCTTAGCGAGGCAGGGACGGTAATCCTGATGAAGGTCGGAAGGCGACTCGACAAGGTCCTTGATTTAATCGAGCAGGCCGGTTTTCTGGACCGCGCGGTATATGTGGCGCGAGCCGGGCTCGAGGGCCAGCAGGTTGAGGTCAACCTGCGCAAACTGCGGCAGCAAAAGCAGGAAGCGGATTACCTATCCATCCTGCTTGTACATACAGGGGTTTGAAATTCAATCGATCAGGCCATAGCAGCCACGTTACATGCTATCGTTTGCTTGACAAGATGCAGAGATTCTTTTATAAGGCACGCTAAGAAGGCATCCCGCGAACGCGCGACACGTACGACTTCCGCCTAAAGGCGGTAAGAGGTATGACCAGATTAGACACTTCAGGGGATGCCTTCCGGGCTATGCATCACTCGTCGCATAGTGTTGTTAACAAGTCTATCATACGAGGTTTGGCATCCGAGTGTTGGCCCCTCCGGGCCATAAAAGGGAAACCCGGTGAAATTCCGGTACGGACCCGCCGCTGTAATCGGGGACGAACGCCGCACGAAGCCACTGTCCTTTGACAATTGGACGGGAAGGCGCGGCTTGTAGGACGATCCGAGAGTCAGAAGACCTAACATTCGGAGTGCACCTGGGGAGATGGTAAATCCTCGGCGCGGGATTATTGTGCGCTTGGGGATTTTTTTTGTCCCCTGCGCGAAACAAAACGTTCCCGGGCGTCCATGACTGGAGATGCGGGGATAAAGCTGGGAGACAAACCATGGCTACGCAAGTCGAACAGGCAACAAAGGGAATTGTTACCGAGGTTATGCGGGAGGTCGCGTCTCAGGAAGGACTCGATCAGGAATTAATTCGAGAGAGGATCGCCGAAGGCCAGATTGTGGTGCCGCTCAATACGAACCGTCCCGGCCGAATCGTGGGCATCGGAATGGGACTTCGCTCAAAAGTCAATGCCAGCATCGGCACATCGACGGACATCGTGGATATCGAGGCCGAAGTTCGAAAAGCTCAGGCTGCTGAGGCAGCCGGGGCCGACACGCTTATGGAGCTTTCCGTTGGCGGTGACCTCGACAAGGTTCGCCGAGAGGTACTGGCGGCCGTTTGTCTTCCGGTCGGAAACGTGCCCCTTTACCAGGCCTTTTGTGAAGCTACACGCCGTTACGGAGACCCAAACAAGCTCGATGAAGAACTGCTTTTCGATCTCATCGAGAAACAGTGCGCAGACGGGATCTCCTTTATGGCAATCCACTGCGGGATCAATCTTTATACAATCGAACGACTTGAGCGGCAGGGATACCGATATGGAGGACTGGTGAGCAAAGGCGGCACCTCCATGGTAGCCTGGATGCGGAAGAACAAGCGGGAAAACCCTCTCTACGCCAAGTTCGACCGTGTGGTGGAGATTCTAAAAAAATATGACGTAGTCCTGTCACTTGGCAACGGATTGAGATCGGGAGCGATTTGGGATTCCTTCGACCGCGCCATGGTCCAGGAGCTTCTCATCAACTGCGAACTGGCTGAGATCGGCCGCAAAATGGGCTGTCAAATGATGGTGGAAGGTCCGGGACACGTACCGATTGACGAAATCGAAGCAAACATCATTCTGCAAAAAAGAATGAGCAACAACGCCCCCTACTACATGCTCGGGCCGATTCCAACTGACGTGATGGCCGGCTACGACCATGTGGCGGCGGCCATTGGAGCGGCACACAGCGCGCGCTACGGAGCGGACCTGATCTGCTATATCACGCCGGCGGAACACCTTGCCCTGCCAAACGAAGAGGATGTCATAGAAGGTGTCCGGGTGGCCCGCCTCGGGGCATATATCGGAGATACCGCCAAGTACCCCGACCGGATGAAGGCAAGGGACATGGCCATGAGCAAGGCGCGCAGGGACCTCGATTGGGACGGGCAGTTCACGCACGGCTTTTTTCCCGAGAAGGCCAAAGCCATCCGCGATAGCCGTTCCCCCCATGACAGCAAGGTATGCACCATGTGTGGGGATTTCTGCGCCAACAAAGGCTCCTATGACCTTTTCGGCCATCTGCTCAAGGGAACAAGTAAAATGTAGGTCGAATATGAAGCTGCCACACCAAAACGCCGATATTGCTTCTGAAGGCTTCCAGCGGCTGGAAGATCTGGCAACGGCATACTGGTACTCCGAGGTCTTTTTCACCTCTTTGGAATTGAACATTTTTGGACTCCTGGCGGATTGTCCCGCCACGGTCGATCGACTCGCGGCACAAACCGGGTACGATGCCGATGGGCTGTCAAGGTTTTTGAGTTCCCTCGTTGCCCTGGACCTTATCGTCGAGCATGAAGGAGTGTTTTCCAACGGTCCTCTTGCTGCTCGCTGCCTGACGCCGGGAAACAGCGCCTATCTGGGGGATTTCCTCCTCTACCGGCGTTACCTGAGATCTCACTGGCAAAGGCTCGGACCAAGAATACGCGGTGGAGTCCGCGCCAATGAGCGCTCAGTGGATGAATCTTCTCAACAGTACGGCGAGCGGACCCTGGCATACGTTAGAGCATTGGACCTTCAGGCTCAGCTCAAGTCTGCCGAGTCCCTTGAATATCTCGAGGACATGTTTGGGCAGGCGCCCCGCCGACTCCTCGATGTGGGCGGCGGGGCCGGAGCCTGGTGCCGTGCTTTGCGAAGACAATGGCCGGACCTTCGCACGGTGCTCTTCGAACTTCCCGATACCATTTGGGCAGCGCGTAAACTCTACCCGGACCCCAAAGCATGGGAAGGGATTCAAACCGTTGCCGGGAGTGTTCTGGCGCCATGTATCGGGGGAAAACACTTCGATCTGATTTTGCTTTCGAACATCATTCATGCTTATGGCCCCCTCGAGGCGACAGACATTCTGAAAAATTTTGCGGCCTGTATGACTCCCGAAGGGACTATCCTCGTGCATGACTACCTTGCCGATCTGCACGATGTCGACCCGGTAAAGGGAGCGCTCTATGACCTCCACATGCTTATAAACACCTATAACGGCCGCGTTTACCCGCTGGAAGAAATGCTCGCCCTGCTCAACGGGGCAGGGCTGAAAAACGTCCGGTTTTTTCACCTTCAAAGCGACACGTCACTTTTTGTGGCCAAGCCCGGGCACTTGAACGAAAACAGGCATCTTTCTCGTCCCGAGATGCTGGTTGCTCAGGCAAAGCGGTCAGGATTTTCTTTTGCCCGCATCATAGAGGCCGGCGAGATCGCGATCGAGCACTGGGTGCGGCTAAAATGCCGGTTCGGCTGTGCGCTCTACGGCCACTCGCTTTGCTGTCCGCCCGCCTCTTTGAATGAGCAGGAAATGGGCGCCTTAATCGCCGCATATCGCCATGCTCTGCTGGTTCAGGGTACTCCGCCATCCCATTTGTTTCATGAACGCCTCCTGGCACTTGAACGGGCCGTTTTCCTGGCGGGGTATGCCGAGGCGCTTGTTTTCGGGGCGGGCCCGTGTCCGGTTTGTCCCACGTGTCCGGAGGACGGTCGCTGCCGTTTTCCGGAAAAGGCACGCCCGTCCCTGGAGGCGTGCGGCGTGGACGTCTATCAGACTGCCCACAAGGCCGGTCTTTCCCTCAGCCCGGTTTCACATCCGCAAGGCTACGTAAAGTATGTGGGACTGGTGCTTTTTGATAAGAAAGGAAGCCATGCGAGTCCTGCTGGTCCAGGCAGTCTCGACGCATGATTGCGGTGAGGTGGTTTTTCCACTGGGTCTCGCCAGATTGGCGGCGGCGATCGGCCGTGAGCACGAGGTCCAGGGGCTGGACCTTAACCTCGATCCTTTTCCGTGGCCCGGCCTGGTGCGCACGCTGGATGCGTTCAGACCCGATGTGGTCGGTATTTCCTTTCGGAACCTCGACCCGCTGGCAGGCAATCTTATCTCTTTCGTTCCCCATCTCAAAACCCTTGGAATTCTCATCAGGCAACAAGCCCCCGAAGCTACCGTCGCGCTCGGTGGATCTGCTTTCACGCTCTTTGCCCGGCGCCTCATGGAGGAGGTCCCCGAAGTTGACGTGGCTGTGTCGGGAGAAGCCGAGGCCGCATTTCCCTTGCTCCTTCAAAACCTTGCAACACCCGGTGCGGTCCCCGGCACTTTGTGGAGAACCGATGGGGCTTTGGAACCTGGACCCGCCTCGCGGAGCGTAGAGATTGGACTGGGGCGGCGGGACCGAGTGCGGCGGGGCGGTTGGGTTTGCACGGCAAACAAGCCGCAAATTGTCTATTGCCGGGACCTCGACTCCCTGCCGCTGCCTGACTGGCGCGTATTTGCGCCCTCTTATTATCAAAATCAGAACCGATATGTAGCTTTTATGGGGGTCGAAACCAAGCGCGGCTGCCCGAACAACTGCGGCTACTGCCTCTATCCAGTGCTCCAGGGCAGACGCCTGCGTCTTCGGTCCCCCGAGCGAATAGTCGATGAACTCGAAACGCTTCAGCACGATTTTGGCATTCGCAACGTCCATTTTACCGATGCTGTAGTGAACCAGCCGGAAGACCATCTGAGGGCCATCTGCAAAGAAATCGTGAGGCGCGGATTAGAGATTGGCTGGACGGGGTTTTTCCGTGAAGACATTCTTTCAGAAAAAGAACTGGACCTGTACAGTAAGGCGGGTCTTCTTACTCTGTACTTTTCCGCCGATGGGGCTTCAGACTACACGCTGAGACTTCTTGGGAAAAACCTGACTCTGGAGCAGGTGCTGCATGCCGGAAAGCTGGCTGCCCAAAGCGGGATTCTCAGTGTATATCATTTCCTGGTGAATCTGCCCGGAGAGACCCGTGGATCGGTCGAACAGGCATACAGATTGCTGGACAAGCTTTTTTCGCTTCATGCTTCAAAAGCAAATCTTGGGGCCGTAGTCATCAATAATCTCAGACTATATCCGGGGACACCCCTTACGGAAAAAATTCTACGGGACCGCCTCATCGATCCCGGATTGGACCTGCTTTACCCGGTTTATTTTAATCCGCCGCCCTGGGACAATCTGCGCCATGAATTGGGGGCATTTTGTATGAGCCGGGGCGCCCTGAGTGCGGTGAATAGTGACTGGTTAAAGTGCGGTGAATAGTGACTGGGAAAATGGTTTTACTGTTCACCGTTCACTGTTCACTGGAGTTATGATGCGCATCCTGTTGCTTGAACATCCAAGAGAGGCTTCGGAAGCCCACTTCAACGACATCGCCAATACGCCCCTGTGGTCATGCCTCATGACGGGCTATGCCGGGGCCAGCCTGGTCCGGGCGGGGTTCGATGCGGACATTGTCGATGCAGCTCGCTGGACGTTTGCGCAAACCGTGCAGTACCTGGTGGATAATCCGTGCCCGGATGTTCTGGCCATTCACGCAGTCTATTGCTGGGAGGGAACCGAGTCCCTTTTTCAGATGCTTTCCGATCTGCGCAGCCACGGGTTTGATGCGCCGATTTGTCTCTATGGCTTTTTTCCAGGTCTTGTATGGAAAGAAATCCTGGATTACTGTCGTGCAGTTGATTACGTGATCGTTGGGGAACCTGAAGAAGCCTTCGTGGACCTTGCACGATGCATTGAAGCCGGGATCGATGTCCAGGTAGAAGGCGTTGCTCTAAGGTCCTACGGGAAAACATCGTTTCCCCGCATGCGAGGTCCGATCGAAGCGCCGGACAGGCTTGCGTTTCCTCTGAGACCCTCGCTGGACTCGGAGCAAACCGTAAGTGTCCTGGCGAGCCGAGGATGCTACAATCACTGCTCTTTTTGTCTGGTCCCCGCTCTGGACCAGGGGAGGACCATGTGGCGGGGACGCTCACCGGAAAACGTTGCTGCTGAGATCTCTGAACTCGTTTACCTGGGGAAAAAAGACTTCTACTTCGTAGATCCCAATTTCGTCGGCCCCGGCAAGGCGGGAAAAGAAACCGCAGCCAGGCTCGCGTGTCAGTTGGCGAACCTCGGAATCACCTTCGGTATGGAGACAAGGGCGAACGACATTACGTACGGCCTTATGCGGGAACTGGTGGAAGCCGGGCTTACCAGGCTGCTCCTGGGCATTGAAAGCGGCAGAGCGCATGTTTTGAAGCGGCTTGACAAGCACACGAGCATCGCCGGCAACGAACAGGCCATCGCCACTGTACGTGAGGCGGGTCTGGAGCCGGAGATCGGCTTTATCATGTTCGATGCGGCCAGCACACTCGATGACATTGTCCAGAACCTGAAGTTTCTTGAGCGCAATAGGCTTCTCGACCGCCTGGGGAGGACCGCCAACCTTCTCTACCATGATCATGTAGCGTTTAAGGGGACCCCCGGCTACCAAACCGCTCTTCAACGGAAAATGCTTCTCCCACAGGGCTTGTTCGGGTTCGAAGGGCTGCTGCTCTACCAGGATTTCAGAGTGGGATGGCTGGCCGGGCTTATGAAAAGGATATGCCATTTCCTCCTGAAGGAAATGGGAAAACCTTCATCACCTGTTTACTGGGTGGAAGAGTCTGTACAAAACGAGCCCTATCGGGCAGCAAACGATCAACTGGTGGAGATCTTCGAAAGGCTGCTCGGTTTTGCGGAAAAGCTCAATTGCCCGCCGGATGCAAATTGGACGCAGGGATTGCTTTCCAGGCTGATGGATGAACTAAAGTACTATATAAGTCTATCATACGAGGAAGGTGTAGAGGAATTATGAAGGCGCAAAGCGGCCCTGCCGATCGCTTGTTGAGTTCAAGAATCGAAGAGATTTGTTTCCCGGCGCTCAAGCGAAGTTTTCCTTTCCGTCTTGCCACGACCTCCTATATCTTTCCCGCAGAGATTCTTCCTAACATCCGACGCTTGGGCCGGTACTTCGATGAGGTAGAACTCGTGCTTTTCGAGAGCGGACGGGATGACAATCTGCCCACGCCGGGCGAGATCCGCGAGATGGCCTGTCTTGCTTCGGATTTGGACCTGACCTATAACGTGCATCTGCCCGCAGACCTGTTTTTTGGTGACCCGGATCCCACTTTGCGGCGGGAATTTTGCGAAACGGCTTTCTCCTTTTACGAGAGGACTCTTCCCCTTGCCCCCACTTCCTATATTTTGCACCTGGACAGCAGGAAGGCCGATGAAACGCTGGAACCGGACAGATCGGCATGGAGGAACCGTGTGGGTGAGTCGCTCCAGACCATGCAAATGAAGGGGATCGAACTGCGGCGGGTGGCTGTGGAAAACCTAGAGTATCCTCTGGAGCTAATTTCTCCCTTTGCCGAGGCCTTTGATATGTCCTTTTGCCTTGATATAGGCCACCTGCTCCGATACGGGCATGATGTGGGAGAGCAGATGGCATCATTTCTGAAAATGAGCTCGGTGGTGCATCTGCATGGAGTTGATAACGGAAAAGACCACACCGGTCTCGATCACATTCCGCCCGCGGAATGGGGAGTAATCTGCAAGGCCCTTGAAGAGTATGACGGGGGTCTTTGTCTTGAAGTCTTTTCGCTCGATGACCTTAGTGTTTCGCTCAACAGAATGCAGGAAATAGTAAGAAAGGACGAGCTGCAATGAATCTTGGGGAAATCGTCAAACAGATTCAACCAATCCGGAACGAATGGGTGGAGAGGGCCCGTGAGCATACGGCACATCTTGCAATTCCCCTTCGTGCCCTGGGACGGCTGCACGATATTGCGGAACGCATTTGCGGTATTTTAGGGACCCTCGAACCGGACGTTGCCACAAAGGCATTCCTGGTTATGGCTGGAGATCATGGGGTTGTATTCGAAGGGGTGAGTGCATTTCCACAGGAAGTGACCGGTGAGATGGTGAAGAATTTTTTGAAGGGCGGCGCCGGTATCAATGTTTTGGCGCGCCAGGTTGGCGCAGAAGTGTTGGTGGTGGACATGGGAATTATCCCGGACGTTGACCCCGGTCACTCTGAAGGCCGCAATAAGTTACATGTGTGCAAGGTGGACCGTGGCACAGGCAACATAGCCAAAGGACCTGCCATGAGTCGCCATCAGGCCGAACAGTCAGTCCTGCACGGCTTCAGGTTAGCCTCGGAACTATTTTCCGCCGGCGCCCGGCTCCTTGGGACCGGTGATATGGGAATCGGTAACACAACGCCCTCAGCCGCCCTTGGCGTGGCCTTGACGGGAATCTCGGTGAATGAAATGGTGGGCCGTGGGACAGGAATCGATGAGGATTGCCTGGAAAAGAAGCGTGGGATCGTACAGCAGGCTATCGACATAAACCGCCCGAATCCCGGAGACGGTCTGGATGTCCTGGCCAAAGTGGGAGGGTTCGAAATTGGGGGCATCGCAGGGTGCATCCTGGCCGGCGCCTGGCACAGGCGTCCCGTCGTAATTGACGGGTTCATCTCGACGGCCGGAGCCCTGGTGGCACACTCCCTGTGCCCCGCCGCCGTGGATTACCTCTTTGCCGGGCATTGCTCGCAAGAAGCCGGACATCGGAAAATGCTTGAGCACCTTGGGCTCGAACCCATACTCGACCTGCGGATGCGTCTTGGGGAAGGCACCGGTGCGGCCCTGGCAATGGGCGTGATTGAGGGTGCAGTGCGGGTTTTTAAGGAAGTGCTCACTTTTGAGGATGCCGGGGTTTCTAGGCAGTGAGCAGCGAAGGGTGAAGAGTGAGCAGAATAAAAAACTAAAAACTCAAAACTCGAAACTAATAACTACAGATATGTGGCGCCAATTCACCATTGCTCTGTCCTTTTTGACTATCTTCCGTTTGCCTGTTTCCGGGGAGATATCGCCCCGTGATTTGGGAAGATGTTATGCATGCTTTCCTGTTGTGGGTCTGTTGGTTGGCCTGATTACCTGTTTAATGGTCCTGCTGCTCCAGGCCCTTATGCCTCCACTTCTCCTTGCTGCCTGGGCCTGCGCCTTTATGACGTTCGTTACTCGAGGGTTTCATCTCGACGGACTGGCAGACCTGGCCGATGGGATCGGTGGAGGGTATACTGCCGAAAAGCGGCTTGAAATTATGAAAGACAGCGCAACCGGCGCATTTGGCTCTCTCGCCCTGATCTTGGCCATACTGCTGAAAACGAGCGCCATTTACAGTCTCATTATGGCAAAGAGTTGGATTGTTTTGGCGGTTGTTCCGGCCATGGGCCGTTTCGCGATCGTAGTTGGTGCGTATAAAAGCTCGTGCGCTCGAACCGGAGGTCTTGCCAAATCCAGTATCGAATATGTGACCGGCGGCACAGTCCTCGCCGCCGCCGCATTTGCTGTCGTTCTTACCCTGCTCCTCGTTCCAAAGTTCGCTCCGGCTTTCATAGGTGCAGCCACACTGAGCTCGCTTCTGGTACGGGCGCTGGCGCACCGCTTTCTCGGCGGTGTCACTGGAGATGTACTCGGCGCGGTCAACGAAATTACAGAAGTTCTCCTTTTTACATTGTCGGCTTGCTTTGCATATCGCTTGTGAGCGATTGTCTTTCTTAGATCGCTTAGGCAAAAAAGAGGGACTGTGAATTGTTAATACCCCCTTGTTCGAGCAGATTCTCAGGGCGTAGAAAAAATTTTTTTTTCACAAAAATTAATTTGACATAGATAAGGTGAATGTATTATAGGCAAGCTCGTGCGGCGGCTTTTGCCGAAGGGGCAGCGCTTTGGATTTGGCTCGTTGCCGTTTCGCATCTTAGTTTGGCTCATGCTCGAAGGCAATCTTCACGAGGCGGCCTTCGATTTTACAGGAGTCTGGCTAATACCGGGGCTGAAAGGAGGTGGTAGAAACGAGGCCGCCCGCATCGGGGCTCAAAGCAGAACCAGTTGGAGGGGTCCGATTCACTGGGTCTGTTTTGAAGATTGTTAACTTTTTTGCAATTCGAGGGGGAAGAGATGAAGAAAATTCTTTTGGCATTGTGTGTATGCATGGCAATGGTGATGGTGGTTGCCCCCGCCTACGCAGAGGAACTGTGGGATTGGCACCTGCGTGGCGTAGACGAAGGATTGGCCGCCGGCGCCTTGCCGCCTCAGGGCTTTTATTTCGTTAACAACTCCTATTTTGCGCCGACCTACCATGGTTTTGACTCCCTTGGACACTCAGAGACCACTGTGCAGCTTTTCGGCTACGTCGATGTTCCCGTCCTGCTGTGGTCCACGGGACTCAAGTTTCTGTGCGCCGACTATGCCGTTGCCATAGCTCAGCCGTTCGACTACGTGAATTTGAGAATACAGAACCAGGGCGGCGCGTCCGGCGTTCCCGGCCTTAATCAGTGGAATGGCGGCGCTCAGCTTGGCGCATATAACACTATTCTTGTTCCGCTCATTTTGTCGTGGAAACTCCCCTGTGATTTCCGCGTAAAGGGCGCATTTGCGGTTTCTTTTGACGATGCTACAACCTCGCCGGAGAATAGAGTAAAAGGGCAACGCTTCCAGCCTGACGGCGGCATTTACGCTGAATCCGGCAACGGGCGCTATGACTTTGTGCCGGAAATTGGAATAAGCTGGCTCCACGCCGGTTGGAACATCAGCGCCGATTTCATGTACGATATATGCACTAAGGACACCACCACCGACTACCAAAGCGCTGACGAGATAATGATCGATTACACCATCACTTATACCTGGAAGAAATGGACGTTTGGTCTAGGCGCAGCTCAGGAAAATCAGATAGGCGCCGATAAGCAATACGGCTCATCCGTTCCCGGCTCCAGGGTAACAAACTATACCATGGGCCCGATCCTCGGTTACAACTTCGGCCCGTGCAGTCTGATGCTTATGTACAACTGGGACCTTATGACCAAGAACGATGTCGGCGGCGAATGGTTTAACGCCCGCCTCGTAATTCCGCTTGGGAATCTGTGTCCGCTTGGGAAATAAGTGCAATTAGATCCACAGGAAATTTAAAAAAAGCCGACCCCCTGGGCACTTTCACCCAGGGGGTCTGCTTTTTTTGCTTGACAGTGCGCTGTTACCGCCGGGATACCGTGGGGTCGGGTGCCCTTGCGCCTTCTGTAGCCCCGGTTACGGGGTTTCGAACAAAATCGTCAAAGACACTTATCCACGCCGACCTGGCGAGGACCCTTCCTTACCCCCCAGCAGCTACGCCGGTCATATCATACGGAGTGATCAAATTGCCGGCGCAATCTCTGTCTCTTGCCGGCTCCCTGTCTGCAGCACAAGAGAAGCATGTGGGTAAGCTGAAGTGGGGCAGACAAAAGTTACACTCTGCCTGTGCGCTGAACAAGGAACCACTGACGAGCACCACCGCCAAGGCTAATCCGAGAATCAGTTTTTTATTCATTTTAATCTCCTTAGAGTCCAAATGGCCATTCTGTTAGTTTTTATTTTCCTCTATAACCTTAGTACATCGTTCCAAACTTTGTTAGTTGGAACTTAAATTCTGCCTTTCCACCTGTCAACTGCAAGGAATACAGAATTGCGCAAAAAGACGGACCAAAGAGGCCAATTAATACGTTTTATCGAATAATGCCTTAAAGTTAGAATTCTAAAAAAAATTAGTGTGAAATGAAATTAATTTCCCCGCACTCAGCAAACTCAAATGTTCACTAGCTTCGGCTCCCTCAGCTCAATCGGGCTCCCTTTCATGCTGCTCGCCTTCCTGGCTTGCGCAGCGACAGCCGGGAACATTTGCTGACTAAGCCGGTGTTGAGACAGTGATGGAATGTCGAGTTCCTCACACACACCGGGCTGCCAAAGCTCGCAAAGTTCTTGTTTGTCCTTTCTTTCCTCTGTTTGCTGAAGGTATAGTCTGCCAACTCATTATTT
>Ga0187864_10003570_pt1 | contig 12637 bp, 9 predicted proteins | sample June2016WEW_11_4_FD_132985 | JGI IMG/M metagenome (GOLD analysis project Ga0187864, IMG submission 132985) | Peatland microbial communities from SPRUCE experiment site at the Marcell Experimental Forest, Minnesota, USA - June2016WEW_11_40 | ecosystem: Environmental > Terrestrial > Soil >... | reverse complement strand
GCAAATTGGCTTCGTTTTGGCGCTTTTCTCTCACCGCCAGTTCCCTCTCTTGGCATTCACTGGCCACTGACTACTGGCCACTGGCCACTGTTCTCGTGCCACTGACCGCTATTCTCTCGCCCCACGCCTCACGCCTCACGCCCCACGCCCCACGCCCCACGCCCCATGCCGCCGGCCGGAAATTGGCTTCGTTTTTCCGGCTCGATTCCGCCCTGGTTGGTCCTAAGTCACAACATGCCAATGATTAACATCGCGGGCAAATTGGCTTCGTTTTGGCGCTTTTCTCTCACCGCCAGTTCCCTCTCTTGGCATTCACTGGCCACTGACTACTGGCCACTGGCCACTGTTCTCGTGCCACTGACCGCTATTCTCTAGCTCCCCGCCTCACGCGCCACGCCAGCGGGGTCAGGTCGTGCGCGGACTCTTCCCCGCTGGCTGCTGCCATCCACCGACACCCGAATTGGCAAAGACCGAACGAGGTCCGATCTCGACGGCCGGCCCCTTTCTATTCATTATGTCACCGAACCGGGCGATCGCTTCGGGCGAATCAAACTTTTCCTCGCCGCTCACCGCTGCCCAACCGTTGACCATTCTCTCGTGGCCGGAGACGCTCAACGCCAATGGCTCCATTCCAGCCTGCCGGATGGCCAGCGGCTGGAATCCCCGCGCCCCTTGCCTTGCACCACTTAGAGTTCTCTCCATCGTTCCACAAGTTAAGCCCATTGCCCAAAACCCGTCGCTCTTAATTCCTCGATCGTCCAAGGCGGCTCGGCCTCTCTCAACCGACGACGGATGAAGCAGCCTCGTCGATATCCTTCCCCGGTATGGAAGGCGGCTCCGCCGATGTAGTTGACAAGACGTCTTTCTCGGACGGCGAAATCGGCCACGGAGATCGGGGCGCGGAAAGAGCCACCTACTTTCTGGTAGCAAGGAAACGTGGGTGGCCGCTTTCGCCCCTTAATTACGTGCTTGGCTTTCCCACCTATGGCTCGACCCTCCCTATTGTTGTACACTGAGAGATCAGGTCATGGATGCCTCCAAACCCAAGGGCCTCGGCGAAGTGAGCTAGCTCGTGACCCTGCTACAGGAGTGCGATCGGCGATCAGGGCTGCCCTGACCCAACTCGGCCCGGTGCTGATTACCGGGGGGAGGTGCGCGATCGCAGGGCGCGATGATCCCGGCGCCGTGGCTGGTAAGCCCGCCCGGTCAGGAGGTTCACGTGGACGCGTCGAAGGCGACCGCCATTCCCGAGTATGCCCACCTGATTGTGCAGGAACCTGTTCGGGCAGTCGGGCAAGCCGCAGACGTTTCCGGATGGAACAAGCGCGGCAACCTTGATTTCGCTGGCACCCGGTTCACTGGGCCGCTTGATCGTCCCAACCGGAACCTACAACTTTGGTTGACCGCCGAAGGTCTGGAAGCATGATCACTCTCGAACAACTTCAGCCTGGTGCAGCGTTACGGGGGATCATTCCCGACGCGATGGTGGTCGTCGTGAGCGTGCAGTGGTTCGGCTCCGAGGCCCTCGAACTCACCTACAAAACGCCCAGCGGCAAGGTCGCGAACGAGCTCCTCTATCGCCACGATGAGCCTCGGCTCGAGCTAGTGGAGCAAGGCCGGCCGTGGGGTTTCGACGGCGACGGAGCGCTATTCCGCCTTGTCTCCGAGGCGCAGCGCATTCGCTTCGCGCACCTCTTTGACCCCGTGCTGGCGGTCCACACCTCCGTCGTGGACCCGTTGCCGCACCAGATCACAGCCGTCTACGAGTCCATGCTGCCCCGGCAGCCGCTACGCTTCCTGCTCGCTGACGACCCGGGATCCGGCAAGACAATTATGGCAGGCCTGTTCATCAAGGAGCTGATCGTTCGTGGCGACCTGCAACGGTGCCTGATCGTCTGCCCGGGGAGCCTGGCTGAGCAGTGGCAGGACGAGCTCTACCGCCGCTTCCACCTGCCGTTCGAGATCCTCACCAACGACAAGCTCGAGGCCGCCCGCACAGGCAACTGGTTCCTGGAAACCAACCTGGTCATCGCCCGTCTCGACAAGCTCTCGCGCAACGAGGATGTGCAGCAGAAACTCCAGGCGCCCGATGGCCGCTGGGACCTGGTGGTCTGTGACGAGGCCCACAAGATGTCGGCCACCCTGTTCGGCGGCGAGATCAAGTACACCAAGCGTTACCGGCTCGGGCAGCTCCTCTCGACTCTGACGCGGCATTTCCTGCTGATGACGGCGACGCCGCACAACGGTAAGGAGGCGGACTTTCAGCTCTTCATGGCGCTGCTCGACGGTGACCGTTTCGAGGGCCGCTTCCGCGACGGCGTCCACGTGGTCGACGTCTCGGACCTCATGCGCCGCATGGTGAAGGAGAATCTGCTCAAGTTCGACGGCACTCCGTTGTTCCCGGAGCGGATTGCCTACACCGTCCCCTACAAGCTCTCGGAGGCCGAGGCCCACCTCTACAAGGCGGTCACCGAGTACGTTCGCGAGGAGTTCAACCGCGCCGAGGCTCTCGAGAACGACAAGCGGGCGGGAACCGTGGGCTTTGCGCTCACCATCCTGCAACGGCGCCTCGCCTCCTCGCCCGAGGCGATCTTCCAGTCGTTGCGCCGCCGTCGCGAGCGGCTCGAGAGCCGGCTACGCGAGCTGGAGGTGCTCCAGCGTGGGGGCCAGGCCGCACCGGTCTTCGCGCCCGCCCTCCCCGCCCTCGACGCCGAGGACGTCGAGGATCTTGAAGACGCGCCGGACAATGAAGTCGAGGCCGCTGAAGAAGAAATCCTCGACCAGGCGACCGCGGCGCGATCCATGGCCGAGCTCAAGATCGAAATCGCAACGTTGAAAGGTCTGGGATCGCTCGCCCTGGCTGTCCGACACAGCGGCACGGACACCAAGTGGCGAGAGCTGGCGAGCCTCCTCGGCGCGATCTTCACCACAGCCGTCGTGGAGGATCGCACAGCAACAGCGGCCCTGCCGAAACACAAGGGCGAGGTCCCCCCGCCGACGCCCTCGCCGCACCAGAAGCTCGTCGTGTTCACCGAGCACCGGGACACCCTGAACTACCTGCAGGGCCGCGTCACCACGCTGCTGGGCCGCACAGAGGCCGTGGTGATAATCCACGGCGCCATGGGCCGCGAGGAGCGGTTGAAGGCACAGGAATCGTTCAAGCACGACCCCGAGGTGCAGGTGCTGCTCGCCACGGACGCCGCGGGCGAGGGCATCAACCTCCAGCGGGCCCACCTGATGGTCAATTACGACCTGCCGTGGAACCCCAACCGCCTCGAGCAGCGGTTCGGCCGCATCCACCGCATCGGCCAGACCGAGGTGTGCCACCTGTGGAACTTGGTGGCGGAAGAAACGCGCGAGGGCGACGTGTATCACAAGCTGCTGGACAAGCTCGAGGAGTCGCGCAAGGCGCTCGGCGGCCAGGTGTTCGACGTGCTCGGTAAGCTCCAGTTCGAGGGGCGATCCCTGCGGGAGTTGCTCATCGAGGCGATCCGCTACGGCGATCAGCCCGAGGTGCGGGCCCGCCTGAAGACGGTGCTCGATCTCGCGCTCGACCGCGACCGGCTGCGGGACCTGCTGGAAGAACGGGCGCTCGCCCACGACGCCATGGACGCCAGCCGTGTCCAGCGCATTCGGGAAGACATGGAGCGGGCCGAGGCCCGCCGCCTCCAGCCGCACTATATCGAGTCCTTCTTCCACGAGGCGTTCCGACTTCTGGGCGGCTCGGCCAAGCAGCGGGAGCCGCGCCGCTACGAGGTCACCCACGTCCCGGCCCCGGTGCGCAACCGCGACCGTCTGATCGGTATCGGTGAGCCGGTGCTCCCCCGCTACGAGCGCATTGCCTTCGAGAAGGACCTGGTGGCGCCGCATGGCCAGCCCCTGGCTGCCTTCGTCTGCCCAGGCCATCCGCTGCTCGACTCGGTCATCGACCTCACTCTCGAACGTCACCGCGACCTGCTCAAGCGTGGTACGGTGCTGGTTGACGAACGCGACCCAGGGACTCGGCCGCGCGTGCTGTTCTACATCGAGCATGCGATCCAGGACGCAAGTCTCACTCGCTCGGGCGAGCGTCGCGTCATCTCGAAACGGATGCTCTACGTCGAGCTCGACGCCGACGGGACGACCCGCCATATCCACTATGCGCCCTACCTCGACTACCGGCCGCTGGCCAAGGGCGAACCGGGCGTGGAGGCGATCCTCGATCGGCCCGAGTGCGCATGGATCACGCGCGAGATCGAGCAGAAGGCGCAGGGCTACGCTGTCGCCCAGGTCGTGCCGGAGCACCTCAGGGAGGTGCGCGACGGCAGGCTCACGCTCATTGCCAAGACCGAGGTGGCGGTGAAGGACCGCCTGACCAAGGAGATCACCTACTGGGACCACCGCGCCGAGCAGCTCAAGCTCCAGGAGCGCGCCGGCCATCCCAACGCGAAGCTCAACTCGGCCGAGGCACGCAAGCGAGCCGATAACCTCCAGGGCCGGCTCCAGAAGCGTCTCGAGGACCTGAAGCTCGAAGCCCAGATCTCGCCGCTGCCGCCGGTTGTACTCGGCGGGCTGCTGGTGGTGCCGTCGGGCCTGCTCGCGGCCATGGCGGGCAAGACTGCCCCGCCAACGTCCCCCGTGGACACGCAAGCCAGCGCCGCACGGGCACGAGCCATCGTCATGGGGATCGAACGCGGTCTCGGCTTCGAGCCGACCGATCGCGAGCCCGAGAAGCTCGGCTACGACGTCGAGAGCCGCGTCCCCGGAACCGGCAAGCTGCGCTTCATCGAGGTGAAGGGGCGTGTCGCCGGCGCGGACACGATCACCGTGACCCGCAACGAGATCCTTTACTCCTTCAACAAGCCCGACGACTTCATCCTCGCCATCGTGGAGTTTCTCGACGGCGACACGCACCGCGTCCACTACGTCCGCCAGCCCTTCCAGCGCGAGCCGGACTTCGGGGTGACGAGCGTGAACTACGAGCTGGCCGCCCTGCTGGCCCAGTCCCAGGAGCCGGCATGAGCCAAATACCCAAGGAAAGTCGCCGGAAAGCCTCCATCAACCGTTCCCCAGCGGATCCTATGCCGAACTCCGGATTCGCTGAGGTGCTGAGCCTCATCGATGCCGCGAAAGCGCAGGCCGTCGCCGCCCTGAACATGGCCCTGATCGAGCTTTACTGGAGCATCACTGCGCTATTCGATCAACGTTGCCAGCGTTGCCAAGGACAGGCCGTATCGCAATGCTTTCTTACGGAGAGCCCAAGAAACGGACAGACTTGGCAAGAAAAGATGGGGTCGGCCCATTCCCTGGACGATCAACCTATTGCAAGCAATGGGATCTTTTGTACAATGATCGTAGGTTCAGTATTCGAGCCATCCCCATCCTGGAGGATCGAAAACCCTGGCGGCCCAGTCGCAGCTCTGCCCCTTAGTGAGCCACTCACTCGCGGGGAGGCTCTTCGATGAGCGGATCGTGGCCCAAGATCGTGCGCGACCCAGTTCACGACATCATCCCATTTCACGAAACGCCGTGTGACAAGTTGCTATTGAGCCTGATCGAGACGGCCGAGTTTCAACGGCTTCGTCGCATCAAGCAGCTCGGGATGAGCGAGCTCGTGTTCCCGGGAGCCAATCACAGTCGTTTCGCCCACTCCCTGGGTGTCATGAGCTTGGCCCGAAGGTTCCTGAGCAGCCTCGAGCGGGAGTGCGGAACATTGCCCGAAGACCAACAGATCGCCGTCCTGACTGCCTCCCTGCTCCATGACATCGGTCACGGTCCGTTCTCCCACACGTTCGAGAAGTGTTCGTCGACGACACCCCCGGCGATACGCCCTACAAGCCGTATGATCCCGACTCGGACAAGCCGGCGACTCAGATCTACGTTCAAACGACGCTCGGAGAGATCAAGGAACTGAGCAAGGAATCGCGAACCGTGCAGCAACTCGGAGACCCCTACGTCTTGCTCCGGTATTACTTTCCGGACTCACAACGAGCGAAGATCGAGGGCATCGCAAACACCACCCTGAAGAAAGGAAAGAACCCGTGAAGGAGCGATTTCGTTGGCTGGCGGCGGCAATCGCCGCTCACAAGGATTGCAAGGTCGTGGGGCGTACCCGGCTGCAAAAGGAAGTCAGGCTACTCCAGCGGCTGGGTTACCCGACCGAGTATGCTTACACGCTTTTTTTCTACGGCCCTTACAGCGAGGGCCTGCACGCCGACGTCAAGCTTCTCCAGGCCCTCGGCCTGGTCACCGAGGAAGAAAAGTCCTCCCAGCAGGGCGACAGATACTTCGTTCTCACGGCATCTCCGGACGCGATCATGCCAGAAGTGGGCCGCTACAAGCATTGGATCGACCTGATGCAAGAGGCGGACCCTGTCGTGCTCGAGCTCGCGGCGACCTACGACATGTTCCGCGCCATGAAATCGGACCACGGGGATGCAATGACCCGATTGCGGCGCAAGAAAGGCAGCAAGTGTGACAGCGGCAACGATACCAAGGCCCTCGCGCTACTCCACGATCTCGGCCTTCCCTCATCCTGAACGGCGATTGGTTCATGACGCTACCGTACCGCAAGAAGCTCATCGAAGTCGCCCTGCCCTTGGATGCGATCAACAAGGCGTCGGCCCGCGAGAAGTCGATCAGGCACGGGCACCCGAGCACGCTGCATTTGTGGTGGGCGAGGCGGCCTTTGGCGGCGGCGCGGGCGGTGATCTTCGCGCAGATGGTGGACGACCCATCGGCGCATCCAGACCTCTTCCCGACCGAGAAGGCGCAGGAGAAGGAGCGTCAGCGGCTATTCCGCATCATCGATGACTTGGTGCTGTGGGAAAACACCACCAACGAGAAGGTCCTGCAGCAAGCCCGTGACGAGATCTGGCAGAGCTGGCGTTACACCTGCGCGGCGAACGCAGGCCACCCACGCGCCAAGGAGCTGTTCGACCGCCACAAGCTGCCTGCCTTCCACGACCCGTTTGCTGGCGGCGGGTCAATCCCGCTCGAGGCGCAACGGCTCGGGCTGGAGAGTTACGCCAGCGACCTGAACCCCGTGGCGGTGCTGATCAACAAGGCGATGATCGAGATCCCGCCGAGGTTTGCCGGCAAGCCGCCCGTGAACCCGGACACGCGGCGCGATCGGCAGCTTTTCAGCAAATCCTGGAGGGGCGCGCAGGGGCTGGCCGAGGACGTTCGCTATTACGGCAAGTGGATGCGCGACGAGGCGGAGAAGTGCATCGGCCACCTCTACCCCAAGGCCGAGGTCACGGCCGAGATGGCGAAGGAGCGGCCGGATCTGAAGTCCTACGTGGGCCGTAAGCTTACCGTAATTGCGTGGCTGTGGGCACGCACAGTCAAGAGCCCGAACCCGGCGTTTGCACACGTCAACGTGCCACTCGTTTCCTCGTTCATGCTCGCCGCCAAGCCGGGCAAGGAGGCATACGTCGAGCCGGTCGTGGAGAGTGGTGGCTACTACTTTACGATCAAGGTGGGCAAGCCCAGGAACCCGGAGGATACGAGGAACGGCACAAAGCTGTCGCGGGGGGGAAACTTCCGCTGTGTGATGTCGGGGACGCCGATCGCGCCCCCATACATCAGGGCCGAGGGTATGGCCTGTCGACTAGGGTCGCGGCTAATGGCCATTGTCGCTGAAGGAGAGCGCGGGCGTGTGTATCTGCCGCCGACTAGCGAGATGGAAGACCTACCTCGGCAGGCGCTACCCTCGTGGAAACCAGAAGGCTCTCTGGCGGAAGACGCGCGCGCATTCACTCCGACCATCTATGGAATCGCGGAGTGGTCTGACCTCTTCACTTCCCGTCAGCTCGCGGCGCTGACGACCCTCTCGGATCTGGTGCAAGTGGCGTGCGAAGAGGTGAAGCGAGCCGCGATGGACGCCGGCCAGCCCGACGATGACAAACCCCTCCGAGACGGTGGCACGGGAGCCACAGCCTACAGCGAGGCTGCGGCCGTGTATCTCGCGTTCTCGCTCAGCAAGGTGACGGATCTGGCAAACACGATTGTGACGTGGAGATCTGATCGCGAATCATCGTATCACCTGTTTTCCCGGCAAGCGATTCCAATGGCTTGGGATTACTGCGAGCTGAACACGCTCCTGGAAGGAACAGGCAGCTTTGTCGGTGCGGCGGGCTGGACTGCAGAGAGTATCGAAGGAGTTGCATCCGGCTACGGGTCGCCTTTCGGGACAGCAAACAGGCTCGATGCCGCGAATCAATCGCTATCCAAGGACAAGATCGTGTCTACGGATCCACCCTACTATGATAACGTCCCCTACGCGGACCTGTCGGACTTCTTCTATGTCTGGCTGCGCCGGTCTCTCCGGCACGTATTCCCAGACCTATTCGCCACGATCGCCGTGCCCAAGAACGAGGAGCTGGTGGCCTTCACTTACCGACACGACGGCAAAGCGAGCGCTGAAGCGTTCTTCCTCGAGGGTATGACGCGAGCGATGCGCAGTTTGGTCGACCAGGCGCACCCAGGCTTCCCCGTCACTATCTACTACGCTTTTAAGCAGGCAGAAAGCAGTGTCACCGGGGGCACGGCAAGCACTGGCTGGGAGACCTTCCTCGACGCGGTGATCCGTGCCGGCTTCGCTATGAGTGGTACCTGGCCGATGCGAACAGAACTGGGCAACCGAATGCGCGGGATGGACTCCAACGCCCTCGCCTCCAGCATCGTCCTCGTCTGCCGCCGACGGGCCAACGACGCGACTACTGCCACCCGCCGCGAGTTCGTCACCGCGCTCAAGGCCGAATTACCCATTGCGCTCACTCACCTCCAGCGCGGCAACATCGCGCCGGTCGATCTGGCTCAGGCAGCCATCGGCCCGGGCATGGCTGTCTACACGCGTTTCGCTAAGGTGCTCGACGCCCAAGGCAAGCCACTTTCTGTGCGCGAGGCACTGGCGCTAATCAACCAGACCCTCGACGAGGCGCTCGCCGAGCAGGAGGGCGACTTCGACTCCGACAGCCGCTGGGCGCTCGCCTGGTTCGAGCATGCAGGCTTCGTCGAAGGCGAGTACGGTGTGGCCGAGACGCTCTCGACGGCCAAGAACACCAGCGTTGCCGGGCTGGCCGAGGCCGGCATCGTGAAGTCTAGCCGCGGCAAGGTTCGGCTCTTGCGACCCGATGAATTGGCCGCCGACTGGGACCCGATCACCGACCCTCGGCTCACGGCCTGGGAGACGGTACACCAGCTAATCCGCGCCCTGGAGAAAAGCGGCGAGGGTGCCGCGGCCGCTCTGGTTGCGAAGCTCGGCGGCAAGGCCGAGCCCGCCCGCGAACTGTGCTACCGCCTCTACACCATCTGCGAGCGAAAGAAGCGTGCCGCAGAGGCACTGTCCTACAACGGCCTCGTCCAGAGCTGGCCGGAGATCACGCGCCTGGCCAGGGAGAGTGGAAAACCACGTGCCGAACAAACTACGATGTTTGAAGGGGAGTACGAATAACCTATGGCCGTTACCAACCAAGACCGCGTTGGCAAGGTAAAGGAGCTCTCATGTTATGCTCGTGTGGTGGGCAGCGCCCACCGATCCCCTACAGCAATGGCTCGAGATATTACCCCGGCACGAACGAAACGCACAGTAGGTCAGGCTTTCCAGCCTGACTCTGGACCTTGTCAGGCTGGAAAGCCTGACCTACTTCCTTGTCGGCGTAATAACCTGCCTGGTCCAGGAGGGGAAGCCGCGCTTCAACAAGACCACGTTGTTCCCCGCAATAGAGGAAGAAGCCATGCAGATTGAGGCGCTGGAGATCGGCAACTATCGTCTGTTCCGCGACACCAAGCTCACGGACCTGCCTCGACTCACGATCGTGGTTGGCACGAATGGCTCTGGAAAATCCACCTTGTTCGATGTGTTCAGTTTCCTCAAGGAAGCACTGACGCAAAACGTAGCCTCCGCAGTGTCTCGTAGGGGTGGATTCCGCGAACTGGTCAGCCGAGGAGAAAGTGGACCGATTTCCATTGCTGTCAAGTTTCGCGAAAGTGGCGGTCGCCTTGCCACGTACCAACTTGAGATCGCAGAGGATGCGGGCCGTCCGGTCGTTCATCGAGAGGTGCTCAAGTTCCGGCGCGGCCAGAAAGGCCAGCCCTGGCACTTCGTTAACTTCTCGCGCGGACACGGCACCGCAATCACGAACGAAACAGCATACGGTCAGGAGGGCGTGGAGGCCGAGCGCAAGGAATATGTTTTAGATGATCCCAGCGTGCTCGCGATCAAAGGGCTGGGGCAGTTCAAAGAATTCCGCGTGGTGGCGGAGTTCCGCAGCCTGATCGAAAACTGGCATATCTCCGATTTCCACATCAGCGATGCCAGACCAAGCTCCGACGCCGGCTACGCCGAGCACCTCTCCACCCGAGGTGACAATATCGCACAAGTTGCGCAGTACCTCTATGAGAACCATCGCGACCTCTTTGACCGTGTGCTTCAAGTGATGAGCGAGCGAGTGCCCGGCGTGAGCCGTGTCGAGGCGAAGCCAACCGTGGACGGGCGGCTGGTCCTGCGCTTTCAGGATGGCAGTTTCGGGGATCCCTTCATCGCGCGCTACGTCTCGGACGGAACGATCAAGATGTTCGCCTACCTCGTTCTGCTCTACGACCCGAAGCCGCATCCCCTGCTCGCAGTGGAGGAGCCCGAGAATCAGCTCTATCCGGAGCTGCTCCATGAGCTCGTCGAGGAGTTCCGTGACTATGCCCGGCGCGGCGGTCAGGTGTTTGTTTCAACCCACTCCCCCGAGTTTCTCAACGGTGCCCGGCTTGAAGAGATCTACTGGCTAGTCAAAGAGGGCGGTTTCGCGACTGCACGCCGGGCGTCGGAGAGCGAGACGCTACGGAACCTCGTCGAGGAGGGCGACCTTCCCGGCGCACTCTGGAAGCAAGGTCTCTTCGAGGGAGTGGGGCCCCGATGAGGCGCATCATATTCTTGCTCGAGGAGTACTCGATGAAGGTCCTGCTCGACGGGCTCTTGCCGCGGCTGGTACCGGGCCTGCAGTTCCTCTGCGTTCCCCACGAAGGAAAGCAGGATCTCGACAAGAGCGTACCTAGAAAGCTCCGTGCCTGGCGCGAGCCGGGAGTGCGGTTCGTGGTTCTGCGTGACAAGGATGGTGCAGACTGTCATGAGGTGAAGCACAAGCTGGTTTCCCTGTGTGAAGCGGGCGGCCACCCCAACGCGCTGGTGCGAATCGCCTGCCAGGAGCTCGAGGCCTGGTATCTCGGACAACCGGCGGCGATGGCGAACGCCTTTGAGAACAAGAAACTGAGAAAAATCGGCGCCGAAGCACGTTACCGCGATCCCGACGCGGTGGATCGGCCTTCGGCGGTGATCGTGGAACTGGTTCCGGAGTTCCAAAAGGTGTCGGGTGCGCGGCGCATGGCAAGGGCGCTCTCACGAAAGGGGAATAAGTCGCGCAGCTTTCAGGCCTTCCTGACAGGGATCGATAGGGAGGCCGCGGTACTCGGCGAAACACCCTCCACCGGAGGAGAAGCTTGATGGCCATCACCAATCACGATCGCGTCGGCAAGGCGATGGAACTTCTCAAGGGGGGGCTTGGCCCCTTCGTGGAGCGCGAGTTCAAGAGCACCTACAAGGATCGAGCCGCGGCCGAGCTCCAGCGTTTCCTGGGCGAGGACAGGCCGAGCGCGAAGAGGACGGTCACGGCGCTCGACGTGGCGGCGCTGCTCAAGATCATGTGGGACTCCTGGAATGATGTCTTCCGCCTGACCCTCGGTCCGGCCGAGCGCAGCCTGGTGAGCGAGCTCCGCGACCACCGCAACAAGTGGGCGCACCAGGAGGCCTTCTCGAGTGACGACACCTACCGCGCCCTCGACTCGTCCGGCCGCCTGTTGACCGCCGTTTCGGCACCGCAGGCCGACGAGATCGAGAAGATGAAGACGGAGCTCCTGCGTCTCCGCTTTGATGAGCAGGCGCGGAGCGAGAAGCGAAAGAGCGCCGGCACCGCAATCGAGGGCGCCGCGGTGGGCGGACTCAAGCCCTGGCGCGAGGTGGTGACTCCGCATGCGGACGTGGCCAGCGGCCACTATCAACAGGCCGAGTTTGCCGCGGACCTCTGGCAAGTCCATCTCGGCGAGGGGACCGACGAGTACAGGAACCCCGTCGAGTTCTTCCGCCGCACATATCTCACCGAGAGCCTCAAGCGGATGTTGGTCGGCGCCGTGCGCCGCCTCGCCGGCCGGGGCGGAGATCCGGTGGTGCAGCTCCAGACTAACTTCGGCGGCGGCAAGACCCACTCGGAGCTGGCGCTCTACCACCTGTTCTCGGGCATCGCCCCCACCGAGCTGGCGGGCATCGACGCGGTGCTGGCGGAGGCCGAGGCCAAGTCGCTGCCGACCGCCCGGCGCGTCGTCCTGGTAGGCAACAAGATTTCGCCCGGCAACCCCTCCACCAAGCCCGACGGCACCGTGGTGCGAACGCTCTGGGGCGAGCTTGCCTGGCAGCTCGGCGGCAAGAAAGCCTTTGCCCGCATCAAGGCCGACGACGAGAAGGCGACCAGTCCCGGCGACGTCCTGCGCGAGCTGTTCAAGGAGTACGGGCCGAGCCTGATCCTGATCGACGAGTGGGTCGCATACGCGCGCCAGCTCCATGACCAGGGCGACCTGCCGGCCGGTGGCTTCGAGACCCAGTTCACCTTCG
>Ga0187864_10003568_pt1 | contig 12638 bp, 10 predicted proteins | sample June2016WEW_11_4_FD_132985 | JGI IMG/M metagenome (GOLD analysis project Ga0187864, IMG submission 132985) | Peatland microbial communities from SPRUCE experiment site at the Marcell Experimental Forest, Minnesota, USA - June2016WEW_11_40 | ecosystem: Environmental > Terrestrial > Soil >... | reverse complement strand
TCGGCCGAGGTGGATTTGACGGCCCTGGGCAAAGTCCCCGGCGAGCCGGACCCGCAGGTGTGCGAACTCAAGTTCCTCCTCAAGCAGATCGAGGGCGACTGGATGATCCGGCGCGTAGAAACGGTCAAGACGCTGAGGTGAAACGGACCCGAAGGAACCTCGAGTATAAACGGGGGCGTTTCACGGCCCGGTTGCCGACGGACTATCTCTACAGTCCGTCCCATTTCTGGCTGGCCCGGGGTGGGGCGCAACTGTGGCGAGTCGGGCTGACCAAGTTGGCCACGCGGATGTTAGGGGAAATGGTCGACCACGCTTTTGGATTGGAGCTCAATGCCCCGGTCAGGCCGGGCCAAATCATCGGTTGGGTGGAAGGTTTCAAAGCCATCTCCGACCTCTACTGTTTGCTGGAAGGCCAGTTTGCCGGAGGCAACCCGGCGCTGGAAGCCGACATCACGCTCGTCAACAAAGACCCGCACGACGCCGGCTGGCTCTACGCCGTCAAAGGCCGGCCGGACACCCAATGCGTGCGCATCGAGGCCTACGTCCAAATCCTCGACCAGGCAATCGACCGGATGCTGAATGAGGCTTAGAGCTCCTTCATGAGTCTGGCCGCCGCGCGGACGGTCTGCTCGATGTCCGCCGGAGTATGGGCCGTCGAGAGGAAGCCCGCTTCAAATTGCGAGGGGGCCAGGTAGATGCCTTCGCCGAGCATTCCGTGAAAGTACTTCTTGAACCGTTGGCGGTCGCTCTTCATGGCATCGGCCAGGTTATGCACCGGTTGGCTGGCAAAGTAGGCGCAAAACATCGAGCCGCACCGATTGAACTGCACCGGCACGCCCGCGGCTTTGGCAGTACTCGCCAGGCCGGCTTCAAGGGCGGCGCCCAGGTCTTCCAGTTTTGCGTAGGCGCCGCTGGCATCCAGTTCCTCGAGCGCGGCAAGGCCGGCCGCCATCGCGACCGGGTTGCCGCTCAAGGTCCCCGCCTGGTACACCGGCCCCAGGGGCGCCAGCAAATCCATAATGTCGGCCCGTCCGCCAAAGGCCCCGACCGGCAGCCCGCCCCCGATGACCTTGCCCAAGCAGGTCAGGTCGGGACGGATGCCGTAGCGCTCCTGGGCTCCGCCTTTGGCCAGGCGAAAACCGGTCATCACCTCATCGAAAATGAGCAACGCGCCCTGGCTGGCGGTGATCTGGCGCAGGAACTCGAGGTAACCCGGTTTGGGCAAATAGAGACCCGCGTTGCCGGGCACCGGTTCGAGGATGATCCCCGCGATCTGCGCCCGGTTTGCCGCGAACGCGGCCCTGACGGCTTCCATGTCGTTGAAGGGCAGGACGATGGTGTGCTGGGTGAAGGCGGCTGGCACTCCGGCGCTGTCCGGGTTGCCGAAGGTCAACGCCCCGGAGCCCGCCTTGACGAGCAGCGAATCCACGTGCCCGTGATAACACCCATCGAACTTGATAATCTTGTCGCGCCCGGTGAACCCGCGCGCCAGGCGGATGGCGGACATCGTCGCCTCGGTGCCCGAATTGCACATCCGCACCTTCTGCACGCTTGGCAGCCAGGAGCAAATCAGTTTGGCCATGGTGACTTCAAAGGGGTTGGGAATGCCAAAGCTCGTCCCGTTCTCCGCCGCCGCCTGCACCGCTCTGATGACCTTGGCGGGCGCATGGCCCAGGATGGCCGGTCCCCACGTGCCCACATAATCAAGATACTCGTTCCCATCCACGTCCCACACCCGCGCCCCCCGGGCCTTATTCACAAAAAACGGCTGGCCCCCCACTGCCCGAAACGCCCGGACCGGCGAGTTGACCCCGCCGGGAATGACCTCGAGCGCCTCGGCAAATAGCTGCTCCGATTTTTTCCGCGAAATCATAGCAAGACCCGGCCTCTCTCCACAGAATTCCACTATTGAAAAAATGTCTTCATCAGCGACCCTCGCTCGGTGCGAACGACCGTCCCCTCGCGGATGTTATGCCGGCTAAACCAGCCCTGTGGCGTTTCGAGGACAAACCGGATGTTGTCCGTGGCGGACTTGACCGGGTTGTCGTTGTTGGCCTGGAGGTCATGGATTTCCCGGATGACGCCGCTCGGGTCGATGTAGGCGGCCGAGAGCGGGAGCGGGCAGTTGGTCATCCAGAAGGAGGCCTGTTCCGTATAGGGCAGCGGGAACAACATTCCGGCATTCTCTTCCATGTTCGTGCGGAACATCATCCCCGTCTCCTGCTGGAGCGGCGTCAACGCCAGTTCGGCGATGATCTCCTCGGCCCCGAGCCAGAGCTTCATCGTCTGCAACTTGGGCTGGGCCTGGGTCGGCAACGCCGAAGCCGGGGGCGGCGCCGCCCGCTGCCCGCCCGAGTCGCCGCAGCCTGCCCACACCGCCGCCGCCCACACCAGGACCAGAATCGGCGCCGCCACCGGCGCCACCGGATTAGCCACTTTGTTCATCGTCCCCAGATTGCAGCAAGGCGGGCCGGTTTTCAATGCCGCTTTCAAACGGCCTTTGGCTAGTTCGCCGCCGGCAGCCGCAAGCGCCTCCGGTTTTGAGGCGCACAGAATTCTCCGGTTGAATCGAACAATCATTTTTCTACAGAAAGGACTTGAATATCGCCTCGCAAGCGGATATTGTGTGGACCACGAGCTGGAGTGAGACCTGCCCGGTCTCAATACCCTTCCTTTCCGGGAGGCCCCAACTCTACTTTTTTGTTCGGAATTTACGGACCGAGTATTCGTCATTCCCATGCCACTGGAGCCGGAGCAGGCCAAAAACGCGCCGGTGGCGGTGGTCAGTTCCGTCCGTCTGGAGCCGGCTGATCCTCCGGTAGTAGAAACCTAACCGGTCGTCTCCGGCAGCATACTTTCCCAGGATGAAAGCTGCAATGTCGGCCAATTGCAGCCCCGGCCAGACGTTCGACACACCAATTAGGGGATGGGGCAGCAAGCGCTGATTCTCACGGATTCCCGCCAGGTAGTTATGAACCGCAACGCTGATGTCCTCCTGGGCCCCGAGCCGCTGGTCGAAAATCAACTGGCCTGTTTGGCTCTCCGGGATGTGGGCCAGGATGCGGACGCACAACTCCCGGAAGGGGGTTGAAAGGGCTTTCAAATCCAGGGTGAGGAGCGGTGGCCTGGCATCGCCAAAGATGCAAACGCCGACGAAACGGATTTCGGAATGAGCGACCCATTCCAGAACTTCGCGCGCGACGGATAGATTTTTAGAGTAGCCCGCCTCCTGCTGCTTAAACGCGAAATTCGTGAACAGGTCCTTGCCTTTGAGTTCGCTCCTTAGGTCCCGAGCATTGGTTTCACCGTAGTACTTCTTGCGGACCGCGTAAATGAGGCGGCCCAATCCCTGAAAGTCGGCCCTGGAGCCGACTGCCGCCGCCAGCACGCCCACATGCTCCTTTTTCCTTCGTGCCAACTTTCATCAATGAAGCACCACATATTTGTTGGTTGCGCGAGCTACACCTTATCCTGCCGGTTGCCGAGCGCGTCGGCCAGAAGGCCTCCCTCCCGGAGGTGCTCGGCGGCGCTGTCCGGTTCGGGTCTTGAGCGCCGGCAACCTCTGATGCTCGTGAATGAGACTGGGTTGGACAAGAACGAATTACTGGCGCAGACGGAAAAAAGAGCAAGCTCCGGAAATGCCCACGGTGATGGAATTCGTGGCCGCGCTACCGGCGACCGCAGACCATGAAGCCCCGGACCCGAGCGCCGCGCTTCGCTCCAAGGTGAATCCGGTAGCTGCCGCCGGCCATGTGAGCTTGAGTTGGCCAGCGGCGGTCGAAAAGCTCAAGAGCGGCGGAGAAACCGTGGCGGCGGCCGAGGGCTGCCAGACAGCCAGACCGGACGCGGGAAGCCCGTCCGCGGCGCCAAAGAGGCCGCCAATCAGTATTTCATCCCCCGAAGCGGCCAGGGCATACCCATTGCCGGGACCGGGGGATTGGTACTGATAGCCATAGCTCCAGAGGCCCGTATCCACGCTTTCCCAGGCCGTCCCATTCCACGCCGCCAGGCCCGAGACCGAAACCCCACCGGCGGAATTGATCAACTCACCCGTGACATACAACAGGCCGTTCATAACCAGCATGGCCTGGGCGGTCGTCGGGGCCCCCGAGAAGCCGCCCGAATAGGTCAGGCCCGAGCCACAGGGGGACCAGTCGCTCCCATCCCAGGCCGTGATGTCATTGGCGCCGGCGGAATTGGTCCCGGCTAGATAAATTTCGCCGCCAGCGTAGAGCTTATTGCCGAAGGTCGCCAGGCAATAGACCAAAGCCGGTCTTGCCCCTTGATAATCAGCCAGCCGCACGCCTTGCCCAAGGGCGGACCAATTCGTTCCATCCCAGGCCGCGATGCTGTTGGCCTGGGTGGCGCCCGCGCTCGAAAAAGCCCCGCCCACATAGAGAATCCCCGCGTCCGCCAGCAACGAATAGACCGGACCACCGATCCCCGCCCCCAGCTCCGTCCAGTTGCTTCCATCCCAGGAGGCGAGATAGTTCGGTGACGCATTTGCGCCGGAGCCTTGGAAATTACCCCCTACAACAAGGTTGCCGCCGAACGTGGCCAGCGCATAGACCGTCCCGTTCAAGCCGCCCCCCACCGCATTCCAGACCGCCCCGTCCCACCGCGCGATAGCGGGCGAATTGACGCCCCCCGCGTTCGTGAAGCTCCCTCCGGCATACAGATTGGTTCCCTCAACCAGCAACGCCGTCACCTCGTTGTCCACGCCCGCGCCCAAGGCGGAAACTATGCGGCCCGAGATGCAGGCGACCCCATTAGCCGCCCGCCCCGCAACGTTGGTGAAGTTTCCGCCGACATACGTGTTCGTGCCGTCCACCGCCAGGGCACTAACGCTCGGATAATACACCGAATTGCCGCCGAAGGTCCCATACACGCCGCCACCAAACGGATACCAATGTGCGCCGTCGAAACCGGCGATGTCGCCGACGCTGACAAAGGCGCCCAAGGTCAAATCGCCGACTCCGTTCCCCACGTTGCCGCCCGCAATCACCAAATCCGTCCCCAGGAAGCCGATGGAATCGACCTCGGCATAGGTGAACGAACCGGGCGTATAGATCACCCCGGGCGGACCGACCGCGAACCAACTGGTCCCGTCCCAACGGGCAATGGCCCCGGCGGCGAGGTTGGTTCCGACGCTGGTGAAGGTACCGCCGGCATATAAATCCGGTCCGTTGAAGGCCAAGGATATGACGGTCGGCGCGGCGCCATTCGGACCGGCGGAAAAGGCCACGCCGCCGCCCACCGCCGACCAACTGGAGCCGTTCCATTTGGCGATGCTGCTCGCATTGCTGCCCCCCTCATAGTACCAGTTCAGGTTTTGTACCATGCTGCCCCCAACCTGGGCAAATGCGCCGCCAATATAAACGTCCGAGCCATTGACCGCGATCGCCCGCACAAGCCCGTTGTTATCGATATACCCCGAAGCGAGGCTGCTCCAGCGGCTGCCGTCCCATTGCGCCACACCCGCCGCCTCGGTTTTATCCAGATTGAAAAACCGGCCCTTCGAGTAGCTGGCGCCCGGGAGGTTGATAAAGCTCGCGGCCGCGTAAAGCCTGCCGTTGGCCGCAGCGATGGCGTCCAGCCTGTCGCTGCACCCGTTGCCCAGCGCGGACCAGTTGGCCCCGTCCCACATCGCTATATTCGTGGCGCTCACCCCCCCCCGCGTTGGTGAACGACCCGGCCGCATACACCTTGTTCCCATCCACCACAATCGCATGAACCACGTCCGCCGACGGGGCCCCGCCATACACACTCGATTCGCTTCCCGGTTGGCCCAGCAAGCCTCCGCCCAGCGCGTGCCAGGCCGTGCCGTCCCACAGCGCGATGTTGTTGGCCACCACGCCGCCCGCGTTCGTGAACGTGCCCCCCACATACACGTTGCTGCCGCTCATCGCGATGGCGTGAACCGGCCCGCCGACCCCTCCCCCCACGGATTCCCAGCCGTTGGTGGTCCATTTCGCCAAGTAATTGAGAAATGCGTTCTGGTGGTAGTTAGTGGTGAAGGTGCCGCCCGCGTAAAGGACATCGCCTTGCGCGGCCACCACCCGAACACCATACAGGCTGGGAAGGTCGACGTCCACGTTGGCCCAGCGGCCGGCTACGGCCGTTTGCCCAAGGCACCGGCCCGACCAAAGCGCGCCAACGAGCAGCAGACAGGAAAACCGACCGTGCGATCCGGAACCGAGGAAAGATATGCTCATAGTTTTCTTAACGGACATCACAATAGAATCAGGAGAAACCAGGCGAGCGCCGGCCAAGCGGCCAAGCGCAGCTAACAACTTCGATCTGTAACAATGATTCATCAATGGTATTATACAAACTTCACTGTGAACGTCAAGCAGAGCGCGTACTTCTGCTGGCTCCCCGCAACGTGGCGGCGGAACAACATGACCTATTCCCTGCCGAGCTGCAGGTCCCTTCCTCCATTCTCACCCCAATTCCCTCGCGCGGCGTCAAGACCATCATCAACAAGGTCTCAGGGGGAAACGACAACTTTTACGATGAAACGGGCAAAGGCTGGGACCATGCCTTTAAACTCGGCCCACGCAAGTCGGCCCTTGCCAATTTGCCTGAAGACGAATCCCGGTTTCCCGTCTCCACCTGGCTTAAGCGATTGCTCATTGAGGGGATTGAAACCCTCGTGCTGAACAGCCTGCTGATGCGCAGGCCGAGTCCCCCGGGCTTGCCCAAGGGATTTCGTCCTGACGGTTCGAATCTCCCCTGGGCCCTCGAGGAACTTCAAAAAAACCCCGACCGCTTCGAAAGGTGGATCGCCCACGTGCGCACCGCCCTGCCCGATATCAAAACCATTGAAACCATCGAGCGCCCCGAGGACAAACACCGCTACGTGGTTGTGGTCTATGAGACCGGCCTTAAAGCGCCCTCCTGGACCGTTTCGGATGGTACCCTCCGCCTGCTGGCATTAACCTTGGTCGCCTATTTGGGGCAGCCTGGACGCATTTACCTCATTGAAGAGCCGGAGAACGGCATCCACCCACGCGCAATCGAAACCGTGTTCCAATCCCTCTCCTCCGCCTATGACAGCCAGATTCTGTGCGCAACGCATTCACCAGTCATTCTTTCGCTGGCCGATCCGAAGCAGATCCTCTGTTTTGCCCGCACCCCCACCGGAGCGACTGACATTGTCAGCGGCAGCGACCATCCCAATCTCCGCGACTGGCAGCGAGGCACTGACTTGGGAACTCTCTTTGCCACGGGGGTGCTCGGATGACCCGATCACTCTCTGAATCCGCATCTGGCGCGCGAAGCGGCTTGCCTTGGGGCCGGTTTTCAGGCATCTGTGGCCTATGACCAACATTGGGCCCTCGTATGCCGGAACGGAAGGCTGCCATTTTCCGGGTGTTCATTGGATTCTGGGCCTGGCGTTGCTTGGCGCAATGACCGGCTTGAGTGTGGCCAAAGACCGGGCGCAGTACGCCGCCCAATTCCGCAAGCAACTGGTGGAGAAAGTCATGCCTTATTGGTATGACACGGCGATTGACCGCCAAAACGGCGGCTATCTCCTTTCGGATGACGCCGCCAGTAAGGCCCCGCCGGCCCGGGAAAAGCAAATCGTCACCCAGGCGCGGATGGTTTGGGGCTTCTCCCATGCCCACCTCAAGGGATTGAGCCAGGGCCAACGCAATTACCTTGAGGCCGCCCAGCAGGGCTATGGCTTCCTGCTCGAGCATTTCCTGGACAAACAAAACGGCGGCTACTACTGGACGACCGGCCTTGCCGGCAAGCCCCTGAACGAGCGCAAGTTGCTCTACGGGCAGGCCTTCGTGATCTATGCCTTTGTCGAGTACTACCGGGCCAGCGGCGACCGGGGCGCGCTGACCAATGCCCTGGCTTTGTACCACGTGGTGCAACAGCGCGCGCACGATGGCGCGCACGGCGGGTGGCTCGAACACTTCGAAGGGGACTGGACGCCGATCATGGACCCCGGGGCCCAAGCCATCGTGGAAGTGGCGGGCCGCAAGAGCGCCAATACGCATCTGCACCTCATGGAAGCGCTCACGGAATTGTACGAGGCCACTCACAACCCCGAGGTCCGTGATTCCCTGGCCGAAGCGCTCCGCATCAATGCCACGTGGTTCTATCCCAAAGATCCCGGCCAGTCAGCCTTTCATCGCCACCCGGATTGGAAACTGGCCTCCGAACCCTCGAGCGCCGGGCTCTCTTATGGCCATAATGTCGAGTTCGCCTGGCTCATGGTGCGCGCGGAAACCGTCTTGGGACAACAACCCGATTGGGACCATTTCTACGCCCATCTCAACCACGCCCTCGAATATGGTTTCGACCACGCCCGAGGCGGACTTTACAGCCGTGGCTTCGACAACCGCCCCGCCACGGACACCGAAAAAATCTGGTGGGTCCAGGCGGAGATGCTCGCCGCCCTGACCGACGCGCTCAAACACAAGGAAAATCAAGCCCATGCCCAAGCCCTGGACAAACTCCTCCAGTTTGTCCAGGCCCACCAGGTCAATCCCCCCGACGGCATCTGGCTGGAATCCGTCGCTGCCGACGGCCAACCCAGGAGCACTGCCAAAGCCCATAATTGGAAGGCCAATTACCACGATGTCCGGGCCATCGTGAAGTTCATCGAGGCCTTTGGTCCCGGCGGCGCTCTGCGCACCGGCCGATGATTAAAGTTCAAGAACTCTATTTCGGCAAGGCGCAGTGGGTTCCCCATGACGGGTTTGGCTGCGGGCCCATGGTGAAATCGAGATGGCCGCCGTTTTTCACTTCCCGATAGGCCAGCCAGGGCTGGTCCCAGGTCTTGCCGTTGAGTCGGGCGGATTGAATATAGATGTTCTGCTCGGACAGGTTCTGCGCGGTCATGGTGAATTGTTTGCCGCTGGAGAGGTGGAGAACGGCCTTGGCAAGGGCGGGACTGCCGATCACGTAGCAGCCGCTGGCGGGGCAGACCGGATAGAAACCCAGGACGGTAAAAAGGTACCAGGCGGACATCTGGCCGCAATCGTCGTTGCCGCTCAGGGAATTGGGCTGGTTGCCGTATTGAGTGCGCACAATCTCATGGAGGCGCCGGGCAGCTTTCCAGGGCTGGCCGGCGCAGGAATAGAGATAGACGATGTGATGGCTCGGCTCGTTGCCGTGCCAGTACTCGCCGATGCGGCCCTGGATGTCGTCCACGCCTTTGCTTTGGTCCGCCTCCTTGAAGGTGAAGAGCGCGTCGAGCTTCCGCGTGAACTGCTCAGGACCGCCATAGAGAGCGATTAACCCGGGCACATCCTGAGGCACATACCAGGAATACTGCCAACTGGTGCCTTCGGTCACGTCATTGGCGCGGGAGTTCTCATCGTAGAAATGAGGGTTGAACGGGGTGCGCCACTGGCCTTTGCTGTCCCTGGGGCGCATCAGGCCCAGGGAAGGGTCGTAGAGGTTGGTGTAGTTCATGGCCCGTTTCATGAAGTCGTGGTAATCCTCTTTCTTGCCCAGGGCCTTGGCCATTTGCGCGGCGCAGTAATCGTCGTAGGCGTATTCGAGGGTTTTGGAAAGCGACTCGTTTTCGAGGTCAAAGGGGACCCAGCCCAGTCTTCGATAAGCCGCCACGCCGTCATAATCGAGGTTCGTGGCGGTCCGCTTCACCGCCGCGTAGGCCCGCTCCGGGTCGAAGCCCTTGACCCCCTTGAGGAAGGCGTCGGCGATAACCGAGGCGGCGTGGTAGCCGATCATGCACCAGGTCTCGTTGCCTTGCAGCGACCAGACGGGCAGGAGGTGATCCACGCTCTGGTCGTAGTGCGCCAGGAGGGACTGGATCATGTCCGAATCCCGTTGGGCCTGCATGAGCGCAAAGAGCGGGTGGACCGCGCGATACGTGTCCCAAAGCGAAAAGACGCTATAGTTCCGGAATCCTCTGGCCTGATGGATGTTGGAATCCAGGCCGCGATATTCACCGGTGACATCCTGGTAAAGGTTCGGGGCCAGGTAGAGGTGATACATCGCCGTATAAAACGTCTCTTTGTCCTTCTGAGACCCCTCGATGCGAATGCCGGCCAGCTCGCGCTCCCAACGGGCGCGGGTCTGGTCCACGACGCGTTGGAAATCCCAGTCGTCGGCGGGGATTTCGGCATCCAGGTTCTCGAGGGCGTTGGCGGCGCTGATGGCCGAGACGGCGACCTTGACGAGGATGACCTCGCCGGGCCGGGTCCTATATTCCGCCAGAAACTGGAGGTTGGTGCCGGCCGCCTCGTTCCGGCTGCGGAAACGATAGCTGGCGTAGCTGTCATACTTAACCTCGGCGCCATTGCTCATGATGCGATAGTGCTCGAAGGGCCGCGAATAACGCGCGGCAAAATACAAGTACCGCTCCCTGGCCCACCCGTTGACCAGGTGGAAACCGGTGACCGTGGCGCGGTCTTCGACCCGGACATGGGACCAGATGAGCCGAAAGCGCTTGCCGCTCAGAAAATGCTGCAGGTCGGTCATGAGGCAGGCCCGGTCGCTCTCCGGGAACGTGAAGCGCATCATCCCGGCGCGTTCACCGGCGGCCAGTTCCACAGTCACCCCGTTGTTGAGCAACTTCACCTTGTAGTACCCGGCCGAGGCCGACTCCTGGTCGTGGGAATAGCGGGCGCGATAGCCGGCCTCGGGGTTTTCCTTGGGGCCCGCGGCCAGCTTGGGTTCGCCGACCTGTGGCATGAACAAGAAGTCCCCCAGGTCGGGGATGCCCGTGCCCGAGAGGTGCGTGAGCGTGAAGCCCATGATCGAGGTGTCCGAATACTCGTAGCCCGAGGCCGTTTCCCACAGGTCGCGCTCGGTATCGGGGCTCAGTTGAATCATGCCGAACGGGGCCGAGGGTCCGGGGTAGGTGTTGCCTTCGCCCTGGGTGCCCACAAAGGGCCGGATGTATTCCCAGAGCCGAGGCTCCGCCCCCGGCGCAACGGCCCCTGACCCAATCCAAAGACCTGCCGCCAGGAACAGCAACGCGAGGGGTGAAGAAATGCAAGGTTCCATTTTCATAGCTCTTCGCTTCTAAGGACCTGATACTAACCCACCGTGCGCGCCCGGACAACACTAACCTCCGGGGACGATTCAAGATTCCCCTCGGAATGTAGGAGCCGACGTGAGGAGGCTCACTTTTTAAAAGAGCAGCGATCAGAGCCTCCTTACTTCGGTTCCTGCTCAATCTTGAATCCACCCTGACTAACCTCCGGGGACGCCAATTCGCCATTGTGTGAGATGTGAAACATGATACGCTGTAGCCGTGAAAACGATCACGATTCGAGATTTGCGACAGCGCTGGCCCGAGGCGGAAGCGGCGTTGGAGGTGGAGGAAGAAATCCTCATCACACGCGACTCCAAACCGGTGGCCAAGTTGGTGCATATCACGGCCGAGGCCGGCAGGCGCCCCCGCTGGAGCGTGGCCGAGCATGCGCGCTGGCAGAAGAAGGTTTCCCGTGGAAAGATGTCGCGCAGTGATGCGGCGCTGGCGGCAAGCCGCGCCGACAGGACCTTCACCGGCACACGCAAATGATCTATCTTGACACGAGTTGTCTGCTCAAGCTGCTGCGGGAAGAGCCGGAGAGCGCGGACGTGCGCAACGCCGTGGACACCGAGGAGGAGGTGGTGGTCTCATCCCTGACCGAGCTGGAGGCGGAGGTGCAGTTGAAAGCGGCGGCGGTCGGCGGCGAGATTCGCATTAGCCAGTGGAGGCAATATCAGGCGAGGCTTGTGGCCATGCGCAATTTCGATCCTTTTCACTTCCGGCAGTTGCCGGCGGCGGTCTTCTCGACGGCGTTGCGGCAACATCGGCATCCGCAGGCGGTCTATTGCCGTTCGCTCGACCGCCTTCATCTCGCCGCGATGGAGGAGCTGAAGCTGAGGAGGCTCATAACACTGGACGATGTTCAGGCCAAGGCCGCCTCGGCGCTGGGTTGGCAGGTTGTGCGTCCGGGGCGCAAATGAGCATTGACGTTAAACGGTGGGGATCGTGTTCAGCTCAAAGCCCCAGTTCCTGTTTTACTTCCACAAACGCCCCGACCGCGCATTCCAGGTCTTGGCGCGAATGGGCGGCGGAAATCTGCGCGCGGATGCGAGCCTTGCCCTGGGGCACGACCGGGTAGGAAAAGCCGATGACATAGACCCCGCGCGCCAGCATGGCGTCGGCAAAACGCGTGGCCAGCGCCGCATCGCCAAGCATGATCGGGACAATCGGGTGCGTTCCGGGCAGGATATTGAACCCGCGTTGCGCCATCTCCGCGCGGAAGAATAGGGTGTTCTCCTCGAGCTTGTCGCGCAGAGCGGTCGAGGCGGTGAGCAGGTCAAGCACTTTCAAGGAGGCGCCGACGATGGACGGGGCAAGCGTGTTTGAGAAGAGATAAGGGCGGGAACGCTGGCGGAGCAACTCGATGAGTTCCTTGCGGCCGCTGGCGTAGCCGCCGCTGGCGCCGCCCAGGGCCTTGCCCAGGGTGCCCGTGAGGAGGTCGATCCGGCCCATGACGTCGTGGTGCTCGGGCGTGCCCCGCCCGGTCCGCCCCACGAACCCGACCGCGTGCGAATCGTCCACCATCACCAGGGCCCCATATTTCTCCGCCAGGTCACAGATGGCGCGCAGGTTGGCAATGTGGCCGTCCATCGAGAACACGCCGTCGGTGGCC
>Ga0187864_10003564_pt1 | contig 12649 bp, 13 predicted proteins | sample June2016WEW_11_4_FD_132985 | JGI IMG/M metagenome (GOLD analysis project Ga0187864, IMG submission 132985) | Peatland microbial communities from SPRUCE experiment site at the Marcell Experimental Forest, Minnesota, USA - June2016WEW_11_40 | ecosystem: Environmental > Terrestrial > Soil >... | reverse complement strand
GACGAGTGCGGCGCCCCCATTGTTTCGATCTGCGGCGGCGAGCCGATGATTTATCCCCAAATCGGTCAACTGGTAAGCAGCATTCTAGCGCGCCGCAAGCACATGTATCTCTGCACCAACGGCATGTTTACCCGGAAACGCCTGAAGGAGTTTAAGCCCACGTCAAGGTTCTTCTTCAACGTGCATCTGGATGGGCTGGAAGAGACCCACGATATCTGCGTGGAGCGCAAGGGCGTCTTTCGGGAAGCGGTGGAGGGCATCAAGGCTGCCAAAGCTGCGGGATTCCAAGTCTGCACGAACACGACCGTTTACAAGGAGACCGATCTTAAGGAGATCGATGAACTGTTTCGCTATACCCAAACCCTGGGCGTAGACGGACACATGATCTCGCCGGCTTACTCCTATGCTGCGGTTCAAACTAAAGAAATTTTCATGTCGCGGCAGGACGTACACGAGAAGTTTCGCCTGGCGGGGGAGCTTCTCGGGAAATATGCGTTGATGACCTCGCCCGTCTACCTTGATTACCTCCGCGGTGATCGTGAAGAGCTGAGGTGTGTCGCGTGGGGCAATCCCACATACAACCCGAGGGGCTGGAAGGCGCCGTGCTACCTGATCACGGACGGCCATCACGCCACATTCAAGCAGTTCATGGAGGAGACACCTTGGGAAAAGTATGGACGCGGGCGCGATCCGCGATGCGAAAACTGCATGGTGCATGTGGGTTATGAGCCTTCTGCGGTCCTCGGGGCAAATCGCCGGTTCTCCGACATGTGGAGGCTGCTTAAATGGCAGTTCTCTCCCTCGAAAAATGGCGCGAATGGATCCAACGGAAGCAGGCCCTCGATATGACCTCCTTGGCTACGTTTTGACCCGTAACGTCGAACCCTTCAAGCCTCGCGCAGCCTAACCCCATGGGTTGCGAATACATGAATGTGATTGTAACCTTCGCGGTGCACTCGGAACTTGCGCCTTGGCTTCGCCTGCGCAGGTTTCGCCGCAGCGCGGTGAATGGCTGGACGTCTTATGAAACGACGATAGCCGGAACTGCCGTGCATGCGCTCCTCACTGGCATCGGGCCTTCTCATGCCAAAGAGGCCATTCGGGCTGCGCTCGGGAGCAGACCAGACGCCGTGCTCGCGTCGGGCTTGGCCGGCGCTCTGAAACCGTCGTTTGGAGTGGGCGATGTACTCGCGGCGCGACACGTTCACTTTGAGGGCACAGATCAATACGTCAGCAGCAGCAAGGAACTTGTCGATTCGGCGATCGAGTGCGGCGCCAAGGCCGTCGATTCTTTTATCTCAGGGAATACGATCGTACGGACGGCGGAAGAAAAGGCGGTTCTATCCAGCCTTGCGGATGCAGTGGATATGGAGAGCTTTGCTATCCTCACCGAAGCGCGCCGGTCCGGAGTCCCCGCAATCGCCCTGCGTAGCATCTCGGATACAAGCGAGTGTGAGCTTCCTTGCGACTTTAGCAAAATGGTGGACGAGCGCGGCCAAATGCGCATGTGGCGGATGGCGATCGAGCCCCTCCGCGCCCCGCAACGCATCCCGGCGCTGATCCGGTTCGCCCTTGCGAGCCACCGCGCCGCTTCACGCCTGGCATGGTTTCTGGATCGATATCTGGAGGTTCTTGCCCATACCCGAAGGTTGTAGCTGGCGGGGACGACGGGACTCGAACCCGCGGCCTCATGCGTGACAGGCGAGCATAGGATGGCTAACTCGTTGACCGTGCGGCACGGTTGGCAACCCAAAAGCACGCAAAAACACTCTTGGAACGCTCAAGTTGTACCGATCTTGTACTCGTTTCGGTGGTCTGCGGATTGATCGCCTCCAGCAGCAGCGACACTTCAATCACCTTCTTGACTACAGCGTTTAGAAAGATCGCCACTCTTTGGCGTCGACGAAAAGACTAAGGTGTTCGACATTTTCTGTAGCCACTGAGCCTGTAACTTGGAGGGCTTGGGCGGCCAGAATGACATCGGCATCGAGTGCTTTGGGGTCGGCCGTAGGACTACCTCGGTTCCGAGCCTGGGCCCATAGTTCAGCGGCCTTCAGCATCACATCGGTGTTGATCGGGAGATAGTTCAGAACGGACTTGAGCCGATCAAGCCGGTTGACGCTTTCTTGGAGGCCCGCACGGATAAGCTCGCGGCGCACTTCGTAGTCTGCGATCTCGGGGATGTAAATAATCGCACCTTCCCTTAGGAGACGTTCGAGCCAGTCCGCGATCTCGCGGTTGGGGCGGGGATGGGAAATCTTGCCCAGGGGGCCGGTGTCAAGGACAATTCTGCTCGCCATAGTCAATCACTGAACCTTTTGCGATAGGAGAGGCGATCCTCTTCAATAGCCTCCTTCAGTCGAGGCCATACTCGCTCGTCGTAACCCGACTCGTCCGCGAGCCATTGGTGGAGAAGCCGGATGGCGGCCTCGTTTTGCGCAGCTTGCGCTATCGTTTCCGATCCTGTTCCCTGGATGGGCTCGATGTGCTGTTGTCCTTTTGGCAAGAAGCTAATCTCCTCGGACGTTACCAACTTCGTTGGTCCGCCCAATTGGAATTTCCCCCCTCCACGCCAAACGAGTCACAGGCGCAAGGGGCTTAGTGACCATCCCCATTGTACAATACGATTGCGTTGGAATTGCGCCAAAATAGCGTTCAGATGAAATCGCCAGCCGATTATAGACTATTGAAATCTCGGCGTTTTGTAGCCTGGATTGCGCCAAGATTGCGTCCTATGTTGTGCATAATTGCGTTTCTGCGCAATCCTTCCGGCGCTACTCCGGGGTATGGCCGGAATCCGAGCGGACCGGATTCAGGCACGCGGCGTGCCAACTATTTTTTCACGGGTCGACAAATGTGAGTACCATTTCTGGGGGTGGACTGAAGCACGGCGCTTGCCAAGTATTTTTCGCGGGTCGACAGATGTGAGAACCAACCGCTGGATAGAAACAAAGGGACGGATGCCAACTTGCCGTCGTAGTGAAGGGAGGGCGGCTGGTCAACCGGAGGTTGGCCAGCCGCCGTTTTTTTGCGGGACTCACTTTTGGGGATGGCCAGCGCGAAGGATTTGGTCGGCGGCGTGAAAGATGCGTTGGGCGGAGCGCTCGGTGAATGTCTGGCCTTGGCCCCATGATTGGATGTAACCACGGCTGTACTCGGCTCCTGGCAGGCCAAGGGACTCACAGCACAACAAGGAAACGGCCTCGGCTTCCATTTCACGGATGTCCCGTGGTGTGCGCTCGGTGTCCGAAAGGTCGCCTTCATCGGTGTGGCCAAGCATGATGTGGCCAATTTCGTGGAAAAGGGTTTTTACCGGGATAGCTGCAATCGGGCTGACCGCGATCTTCCGGCCACGCTTGGCGTAGCCCTGGGTGTTACCGTCGAGGTCCTCGAACGGTACACGCTGGATGTCCAGGGCAGCAAGGGCTCTCTCTTCGTTCCATTCCGGGATGGCTGGCGGCTGGTATTCCAGGCCTTCGGTCTGTGACAGAACGAACCAATGGGCCTTGTAAGTGAAATGGGTAAAGGAAAATTCCTCTTCCTGGTCGGTGCCGTCCTCTTTCTTAACGGTTTTGGTGCGCTTGCAAGTCAGAGGCATGCACAGGCTCAGCGCCTTCTCGCCTTTCTTCACATATCGGCCTAGCTCTTTCCACTTCGGGAAAGTGGCGAGCGGCCCCGGCTGGATGCCACGTTCGAAACATTGGAACAGGGCGAGGAGTTGATTTCCGAGTGAGTAGTTGTGAAAGCGGTTGTAAGCTTCATGAATGAAGCCGGGCTTTTTCACGGCCTCGTCCAAGAGGGCCGCCCACGAAACCATGGGCTTTCTCTTTGCGCCCCTCGGCGCGTCCACTGTGCGAACCTGCAACGAACCCTCAACATTAAATTGACCTCGATTGGTCTGTTTGATTTGCTCGATCATTTGTATTTTCTCCTTTTCTGCGCCCGTTTCTCGCGGGGCACGAAAAGGGCGAGTGGGGCCTGCTCGCAAGTGCCAAGGGCTGCCTTTTTGCGGGGGAGCCAAGAAACTTCGCACTTCGCTTTGTTTCTTGGGGGAACCGCAAACCCGGAGGGTGTCCGTCAGCGGACGGACAAAGCAGAAGCCCGCCGTGCCGCCAGCGCGCAGGCAGCTTTCCCATCTCGCCGTGCCCGCGAGAAAGCGGTGCCAGAAAAGGACAATGGGATGAGGAGAACTCAAGCCGGACAATAGGAAAAAGCAGTTAACTTCGAGTAAAAAATGCTTGCTGACCTGTATATTATAGGGAAATAGCCGCCAACGACGCCTTTCGCTTGGTGATCGAGTTGCGCAAAGTGGGAAGCTACAGGCGTAGAAATTTCAGTTCGAACGGCGAATGAGGTTGTGTGGCCCGGAGGTAGCCACAGTCAATTCGTCTTGGGATTTGACCGTGGGTTCGTCATCGAAGGAAAAGCCAACGGTCAGGACTGCATTGTCCGTGGCGTCCCACTCTACCATGCTTGCTCAAAATGTGAGACGATGGTTTGGCGAGAAGGGGTAATGGTTGTTATGGCGCAGAAGATAGGGCGCAATGAGCAATGCCCGTGTGGCAGTGGTCGGAAATACAAGAATTGCCACGGCCTCCCAAAGCCGATAGCTCGCGCGCAATTAAACATTGATGATGCACCTGTGACAGACCCGCCCCGCCACTGGAAACCCTACTGCGAGCTCGCGCAAATAGAAGTAGAGCGACGGCGTGAGATCGAAGGGATCTTCGGAGATGAGTTTGCATTCATCGACGATTGTCTTGCGTTGGCTGCGAAGCACGTCGAAATGCTCGGCGGCATCCCGCCGTCATCGGTCGAGGACGTCGGAATGCGCGACCTCAGCTGCAATGCATTTGAGTTCCTTTACGAGGCTAGGGCCGACATTGCTAAGAACATCCCTTCGGTTGTGTTTCCTCTGATGCGACGCGCCTTCGAGACTATTAGCTTGTGTCAACTGTTCATGGCTAAGCCGGAATTCGCCCGCAAGTGGTCCAAGGGCCGAGCCATTAGCAACAGCGATGTGCGCAAACATCTCGAACACGACCCGATGACGGAATCGGTAGACCAACTCAGAAAAGACTATAATTACTTCTCGAAAGGAACCCATCCCAATCGCACCCATGTGCCCTTCTTGTTCTTGGGCGAGGGAAACAGGTTTCCGCTCTGTGGGGTTCCGCCTATCGATCCTGCAGAGCTGGGCCGCTTCGTCCTCCACCTTGTGCGGCTGTCCTATTGGTACGTAGGGGTGTTCGCTTATTATTACCGGACCTCACTGCAACGGCAAGGAGGACCGCAGTTCATTGCCGAATTTCTAAAGCTGACGCCTCGAATCAAGCAGATTCGAAGCGCGTTGGAGGCCCATTTGACTAGGCTTGAAGAAGGGCTCACGGCGAGAGGGAAGCCCGAAGGCATCGGTCCCGCTTTCCTCAATGGGGAGGGCTAACGTCCAGCAAGATACTGACCGCGGCCCGCCACTGGCAAAAGGGACACCTCCAGCGATGTATAATCAAAGAGTCCGACTTCGATCCGACGAGGTGCCTCATGTCAGTTTCCGGCGGCTACCTGGGGATGCAAATCAAGCATTGCGCGCTGCGGTCGATAATCGTGTACCGGGAATGCGTTTTCCGCGAGGTTCTGCCTGCGTTTGCCAATCTTAGTGTTAGAGCCGAGCGAGTCGCGGATGAGTATTTCAATCGCATCGAGGCAGGACCCGCCGATGATGAAAGCGTTGATATGGCGGATGTAGCGGAAGATGCCGAAGAGAGGGGGCAGGCTTTCTACGAGACGATGGGCGCAGTTCGGCACACCATGCTCAACCTTCTTGCCGCAGGACTATTTCATGTTGTTGAACAGCAACTGGCGGACTCGTGCCGAGACGCCTCCTTCACAATCGCTCGACCTGACGATACGAAAATATCAGTCGTCGCCAAGTGGTACCGCGAACATTTCCTTCTGAACCTCGAAACCCTCCCCTCTTGGGCGCTCGTCGACGAGCTTCGTCTTCTGGCCAACGCAGTAAAACATGCGGAAGGTCCGGCGACGAAGAAACTACGTGCCATACGCCCCGAGCTTTTCAGAAACCCCGACTACGTAGCGCTTGATGACGAACTGAGCAACGAAGGTGGCGAGCCTCCCCGGACTCCTGTTGTGTTCCTGCCTCTCGCCGGAGAAGACCTTTTTGTAAGTGAGGGCCTGCTTCGGACTTACGGTGAGGCTGTGGAATCGTTCCTTAAAGAGATTGCGGCACACTTCGACGCCCACGACCATGAGGACTACCCTCGTTAAGTCATGTGCCCACCTAACTTCGGATGCGGTTCTAGGAGTGTAAGAGCGGACCCCCACAAGTCCGGAATCTGGGAAGTTGACCCCCGGGTAGTCACGGTCACTGCTTTTGTGACCGTGCTTTTTCCTTTGATGAGGAACTGGGGTGCACGCACCTGAATCCAGTGCGGGAAGGGCTATTGAAGCCGCCAGCGGTCCAGGCACCACCCGTCGTAATCACCTTCGGCGAACTCGACGGCCACTGCGGAGCGGACGGCGTAAGCAGGAATGGGCTCGAATACTGCAAGATTGTAACCCACAGCCTCCGGGTTATTGTAGGCCGAAGGGCGCGTGCTATCGTACAGAATTCCCCGGAACCCATGCTTCCGGGCTAGGTCAGCGACGTACTGGGGCACGCGATATTGGGGCCGACCCTTGTCGATGTCATTGGTCGGCTCGGAGACGAACCGCCTGGCGACAACGTTGCGCAGCACCCAATGGCCAGCGTGGTCTTCACCCCACAATGGCATTCGAAGATCGAGCACCGGCAGTGGCTCAAGAAGCGCAACCTCTGCGATGCGAAGCGGAATACCCGGCTTTGGCTGTCTCAATTTTTCGACAGCTGCGGCCTTCTCGTCTGAGCCGAAATACAGCGTAATTTGCCCGGTCTGATGGTACCGACCTGCTATCTCGGCATGTTCTCGGGTGCGGGGCCTGAGAATCGGCCCTTCGAGCGTTGTTGTCGCGTGGTACCACGAACGCGGCTCGATTGCTGTTTTCTTGGCACGTTTCATGATTCTACGCAGCAACTCGCCGAATCGATGGTGCGCGCCGAGCATCGGGTACTGGATCAGGAAGGAGCGAAAAGCCTCGATCTCTCGTCGATACAGCTTGTCGAACTTGCGCGACTGAATCAACTGTCGGATTTGCTCCTGGCTGGCCGCCACTACGAACGTCCCAGGGCGGACTCTTGACTCGCAACGAGGGCAAGTAAGGGCACGGTAGAGCCGCCTCATCTCGCGATCCCGAAGTCGCAGCGGGGCCAGCACGTCATAGATACGGTCAAGCGCGTCTGAGCGCCAGCACGCAGCGCAACCATAGAAGCGATCGAGAGAGGCCTCGATGAGCCATCTTGTAGGCCGGGAACGTGTGAACGAACTAGCCATACCCAAGCCCTCCACTCTTGCGCCGATATGCCGAATTGCTGACGACCATGTGCCCGTTTGAAGGCCCTGAGCAAGGATAGCTCGGGGCTCGCGGGTGGGGCATACATTGCTCTTCATGTATGCGCTCAAGCAACACGCGCAACATCTCTGTCCACGCGTCCTAACCCTGGCCTATCGCGGTTTCTTAGCGGTCGCCAACATAAAGGGCAATGTCTGTGCCACCCGCGCGGCTACCTGCTAATCTAGAGGCTGAATATTCGCATCGCAATTATCACTGCCTCGGATAACCTCGAACCCGTACTTTTCTAGTATTAACATAATCTCTTCTGGAATAAATGCACCGGGTTTAAGTTCCCATATTGCTCTATCAGTTGATGTTATGGATTTCTTCTCCAAAACAAAAAGCAGTTCACCATTCAAGCCTTCCCAATCAACACCTAGACCTTGAACGTGAAGTTGTGCTAATCCGGAGAAGGCTATTCCATATTTGTTGACAATAGCGGTTGCCAATTCAGACCTCCCTAGAGGCGGTACGCCCCGAACATCTCGGAATTTGGTGGAGCTGGGTGTGGGGCTCGCCCCCCCGATGGTACAGAAGCGGGTGGCGCAGCGTTATCCCGCACCCAGCAGGTTAACGCTGCCCTTGGACGCACGAGGGACGATAGCGCCCAATTGCAGCCCAGAACTGATCCAACGTTTTTGGGGAGAAGACCGCGGCATCGTGTGTCAAGAGGCCCGCATGTCTGACAGATTTCTGCACTCGGCGAGCCCACTCTGCCCAAGCTTTATCAAGGAGGACTAAGCTGCAGTACGACACTGGGACCACCATATGCAAAAAGTCTGCGACCTCGTTTGGGTCGCGGACATTGAAGTTGCCCTTTACAATGCTCTTAACCGCCTGATCGAGAATATGCCTTGTTGGATGGGGTACTCGTTCTCCTGTTGGCGACGAGTTGACCTCTCTTCTAGCGCTGTCATCGCGCTGGTACATGCATCTAGTTTTCTCGACCGCAGCCTTGAAACCTTTAACAAGTAGGCCGTACGCTGACTGGAAATCATATGCGATCCCAGGATGAGGGTCCCGGAATTGCAGCAGAAATCCTCTGGGGTCCCGTGGGTTGACGCTTGGACGGTAACGTTCTACGTACTTGTTCAGCATCCAGTCATCGAGGTGAGGTGCTTGATTTGAAGTATCTCCCCAGACTTCATCCTCGTTCTCAATTACTGCTGTAGGGTCGGAGTTCAGAAACGCCAAGCGTGGCCAGATTTGCCGGAATAAGTCCTCAATTCGCCCAAGTTGGCCAATGTCACTTATCTGAGAAAGCTCGTAGTAGTTCGCCATTGAGAAAGCTAGAGTACCTTCTGATCGAACAATTTCGTCTGCGAAGCGTTGAAGCTGTCCCTGATCTTTTGCGAGCGCCATGTAAGCCCACTGATCGAGGTATACAAACGGCGCCGTAGCACTCTGCTTAGCACGCGGTCGATTACCAAGCACGACGTCAAGAGCGATCATAGGCACATAATACCAAAAGCTGGTCCGGTTCCAAACTGGTTGGCGTCAATGAAGGCAGATGGTTTAGGTATCGCGCGTTTTCGCTCTGTGTGCGGTGCGAAAAGCGAAAACCCAGATCCTTGCCACAGGTTGGTCGTCATTTATTGATTTGCTGCAACAGGCGGTCGTAATTCTGCTTATATTTCGTGTCCTTGGGGTCGAGCATGTACGCCGCGCGGTATTCCGCCAGAGCACCCTGCCGGTCGCCTTTCTTCTCCAGCCCGACGCCGAGGTAGGCGTGCGCCTTGGGATCATTGGGGTTTAATCGCAGGGCAGCGCTTTCCTCGGCGATCACTCCATCCCAGTCGTCCTTTTGTGCAAGCGCGAAGCCGAGGTTGACGTGCGTCTGGTCATTTTTGGGGTTCAAGCGCAGCGCCTCACGATACTCCGTGATCGCTTGATCCCAGTCGCCCTTCTGTCCGAGCGCGATCCCGAGGCCGTAGTGGTCCAAAGCATCATTGGGTTTCAGGCGCACCGCCTCGCGATACTCCGTGATTGCTCCGTCCCAGTCGCCTCTTTTTCCGAGCGCAATCCCGAGGAAGTAGTGCGCGTTCTCGTTCTTCGGATTCGACCGCAGCGCTTCGCGTTCTTCAGTAATCTCCCCATCCCGGTCGCCCTTCTCCCCAAGCGCCCTGCCGATGCGGACGTGTAAGTAATCCCTTTTGGGGTTCAGTCGTAGGGCTTCGCGGTACTCTGCGATCGCACCGTCCAAGTCCCCCTTCGCGCGCAGAGCATCACCGAGGGCGCTGTGCACTGTTTCATCATTGGGGTTCAGGCGCAGTCCTTCGCGGATTTCCCCCATTCCTGCGGTCCAATCACTCTTACACTTACCAAGCGAACCGCCAAGCATTGCGTGCGCCCAACTGTTCCTGGGGTTCAGGCGAATGGCCTCCCGGTCCTCCGCGATCTCCCCGTCGCAATCGTCCTTCCCGCCAAGGACATTCCCAAGTTCGACATGCGCATTGTCGTCGTTCGGGCTGAGACGGATCGCCTCACGCAGCTCCGCCTCCGCGCCCTGGAGGTCGCGTTTCGCGCGCAGCGCGTACCCAAGGCCGTAATGCGCCGTTTCAGAGGTTGGGGCCAATCTCACGGCCTCCCTAGCTTCGGCTACCTCCTCATCAATTTGGCCCTGATCGCTCAAACAGGGCGCGAGGGCGCCATGCAGGTCCGCGTTTTGAGGGTCAAGGTGTATCGCCGCACGATATTCGGCCTCGGCGTCAGCATAGCGCGTGTTCCGCCAGAACTCCGCTCCTCGCGCCATGTGCCGCCTAACCTCAACCTGCCGCGCATGCTCTGTCGAGTCAACCGTTGCGGATTCAGGCGGCCGTCGGCTTGCTGCCGTCACTGGGACCTGGGCAGACGAGGCTTGTACTTTCGCTTTAGCGACTTGCAGTGTTTGCTGCTGAACTGCCTTTACAGAAGCCGGTGGATGTTGGGCAACTTGCTTCTTATCAACACCTATAATTGTTGCTGCCATCCAAAGAAGCACTACTGATGGAAGAAGCGCAGGCATCGGCCACTTCATCTTAGCTCTCACTACACATATCCAGAGAGTAAACGGAGAGGCAACAAGCAAGAGAGAAGAAAACGCCGCTGCACCATCAGTAAGGTTAAACCAATTTTGAAGGATGGCGAAAAGCCCGCTCCAAATCGTCAGACCTGCCACTAATCCTGCCCACCCGCCAGCCATTAGATTCACGAAGAAGGATGTTCGTGTCTTTTGTTGGGAAGGTCGCGTTTGCGGCGGAGGAGGCGGCGGTAGTGGTTGCAAAGAAGCGCCACAATAACTACAGAACTTGTCTGTGGGAGTTGCCCAAGTGGGGGAAGATTTATGGCATCTTGGGCAAGATTGTCGTTTCTGGGGTGGAGGAGGTGGCGGGGGGGGAGGTTGGTAATACTCCTCTGAACGAAGCATCGCAAGCGCAGCATCATATTCCGCCCGCTTAGCCCTATCCTTCAGCGTGTCATACGCCTCTTGTACCTCTTTGAACTTATCCTCTATGAGACGCTGAACAGCCTTATTCGCACCGGGAGTTCTGTCGGGGTGGAATTCCAGTGCCAGGCGTCGATAGGCCGTTTTAATATCATCAGCGCTTGCCGTTTCCGCAACACCTAGAAGGTCATAGAACGTAGTCATGGCTTTAGCAACCTGCTGGCGTCGGTGATTGCTTGCTCTAGTCCTTCATCCGAGGTTCGGACGGATAAATCCGGCCGTGACCGAAGCTTCTCCAGGAATCCCCAATCTGCATCTTCCGTGCCAATGACCAGGATTTCCGTTCCCTTGTCTTTCAGTAACTTTCCGTTGCTCAGCGCGGTAATCGCGTGGTCCGGCTTCCCATCGGTGACAACTACCACTGTCTCCACAAATGGGTATTTGCTATCGAGCAACAAGGCCAGTGCGTCAGCCATATTGGTGCTCCCACCCCTGAGAGGGTGATTCTCTATTGAAGAAATGGCAGTGCGCAGGGCTTTTTTGTCATGGGAAGCGGTATGGTATAGCTGAGCACTTGAGCCGAATAGAATTATTCCAACCATCTTAGTTGTGAGGGCTCTATCGGTGAATCCCTGGACCCCGGCGAGGGCGACTTGGAGCTTGGTCTTGTATTTGTCTGACATGCCTCGGTCAACTACGCAAATCGAGCCGCCATCCGGGCTGGGTTGGGTAGTCCCGGCAAGCTGTGCCAGCTCAGCCTTTGGGCCGACGAAGTAATTCATGCTGTCTGACAGGTCAATCAGTAAGTAGACCAGGCCTTTCCTTCTCAGCTCAATAGGCCGATTTCCGATGGTAGGCTTCCCCTTCACCAACCTGATAATGTCCTTGCTCATCTTTCTCTCCTTTGCATGAAGCCCTCCGCCGGCGCGAATTCAATCCCGCGCTGCTCGATCAGCTTGGCGCCCGACTCGTCTCCAAATCCGTCTCGCACCATGTTACTGATCTGCTCCTGTGTAAAGGGCTTCTGCTGCGCCCGCATGGGCAGCGGCAGAATCACTGCGATGATGAACATTAGGATGGTTACGAGCGGACGACGCCACATCGGTACCTCCCGAAAGCGGGAATCACTAAGACAATGTATGGGCATTGTATCACGGGAAGTTCACGGCTTCTGATTCCTGCACTGGAGTGCCGATAGGCACTGGTCCTAATGTCCGATAAACAGTAAGAGGCAATAGATGTGCTTTCTGGACATGGAGGAAATGTCATGGACACGCCCTTTGTCAATAATCAATGCCCCATGCCGTACCCTTCACTGTGTTCATGCGACTCGCTTGCTGATTCGTGCGCGGCATTTTCAGTCGCGTGGCCTTGGTCTTGGCCACCCACTCCATGTCCGGTTTCCAATGCCGAATGTTTTGAAACGTCGCGACTCAACTCTTCGCCCAATTTGTGAGCGTCATTCGTGTAAATCTGCGCATCGTAGCGCCCGCGCGACACGGAGACATACGCCAGCCGTGAATTGACAAGCTGGTCGTGGGCCTGTTCGGTGTCCACATGCACCAGCACCCGGTCGGCGGTGGCTCCCTGGCTGCTGTGGCTGGTGACGGCATAGCCGTGGTCGATATGCGGGTGTTCCCGGATGTTGAACTGCACTTCCTGGCCGGAGTCCAGCCGAACTTGCAGATTTCCTTCGGCGTCGAGCTGCTGTATCGTCCCGAGTTGGCGGTTGGCAAT
>Ga0187864_10003559_pt1 | contig 12665 bp, 6 predicted proteins | sample June2016WEW_11_4_FD_132985 | JGI IMG/M metagenome (GOLD analysis project Ga0187864, IMG submission 132985) | Peatland microbial communities from SPRUCE experiment site at the Marcell Experimental Forest, Minnesota, USA - June2016WEW_11_40 | ecosystem: Environmental > Terrestrial > Soil >... | reverse complement strand
CCAAGACCTGAGCTAACACGGTTTCGCGATAAGGAACGCTTGTTAAAGGCCGGCGCGGCAGAAATGCCCCCAAAAGCAGCCACGCCGGTCGTCCGCGGGCGCCGCCGAGATGCACAAACAGACATTCGCGGAAATGACGCAGGCGAAAAAGAGAGACCGCCTTGCGGCGGTCTCTCCGAAACCCCGTTTCAAGCGAGGACAATAAAAGCGCGAACGGCTGTTTTCCGCTTAAGAGAAGGCACGGGGACCAATGCAATCAGCTAAATCAGCCAGGGCGACCAGCCTGAGTGGCTGCCGTCACTTCGAGGAGGTTGCCGGAATGTGCGTCATAGATATAGCCGTAAATCGGAATAAAGCCCGGAACGAGAGGGTGCTCACGAATACGGCGCACGTCATCGACGACACTCAACGGCTGGTCTTTGATCGTGTGCCATTTGACGTATTGGCCGGCGCTCGAGCCATGACCGTGCTTGGGATTTGACCAGATCTTGCCGTCGAATTCGGCAGTTTCGAGATTATCCTTGAGCAGATCGCCAATGACGTCGTCGTTGAATAGCTCCATCCCACAATTTGTGTGGTGAATAATGAACCACTCGCGAGTTCCGAGCAGCTTGTGTGAAATCACAAGCGATCGAATCGCGTCGTCGCTGGCGCGCCCGCCCGCGTTGCGGATTACGTGGGCGTCACCCTCGGACAGGCCAGCATATTTTGCCGGGTCTAGACGGGCATCCATACAAGTTAGGATAGCGAAGCCCCGCGCGGGCGGTAGTGCCAGGTCCCTCTTGGCGCCAAAACCAGAAGCGTATTTTTTGTTGGCAGCGATGACTTCGTCGACGATCTTTGACATGGAAGCTCTCTTAGGGTCTCTAGATCTGAAAGGGGGAATATGTTAATTGACGAAGCGCCGCAGCGCATTTTGCCGTTGGCAATATATACGTACTCGGAACGTTCAGGGGAATTCCAATTTTTTTGCGTTTTTAGTGGATTCTTTCTACGCGTTTGAATGTGCAAATAATACTTCGTTATGGCACTCCTCGAGTCGTTGAGTTGCCGACAAAAAGACTACACAGGTAAATCACTCAGGCGAGGCTTGCCTCATTTGAGTGGCGCCAAGCCGTGATCGTCATGCTGACCGAAGCCGATCAAACGGAAGATTTTTAGTGTTTCAAAGGTCGTATCCGGAAAAATTTGGCTTTTTTATTTAGGACGTTTGACTCTGTCGAAAGCCTATTATTAGTTTGCTTTGCTCAGTTGTTAGATCGAGCCGCGGATTTGATGGAGCAGCTTGCGCCGCGTCACCAATGCTAAAGCGCCACGAAGCGTTTTCGTGGGCTCCGTGATTTTGGTGGAGGCTACCTATGACGTTTCGATCCTCGCTAAGGCGAATTTTATGCCGGCAACAAATCTCCTGCCGCCACGTGTCGGCGATGACGGGCGCGTCTAGCTGCCGACGCACCTGACCGCTTCTGCACTTGCTTTTTGGATTTGGCAACGGCGCCGGCAAACGCTGGCAGCAGGAGATATCTATGTCCGACAACTACGTCATCGAAATCCGACCACACTCGGCAAATGTCACGCTTCAGGCCGGCATCGTCGTTCGTGACGGCCGCAGCTTTATATTTTTCACTGCTTCCGATGTCTTTAATCCGCTCGACGGCCAGCGTTTCGATAGCCCAAGAACCGCGCATCAAGCTGCGCTTCGGCTCATTGGCGGACGAGGCGGCGCGAAAGACAACTATCCAGGCGAATGCGGCCTCACCTAACGAAGTCGGTGATGCGACCGGAACGAAGTACGCCGCGACGGCGCCGCAGACGAGCTTAAGGAATCGAAATGACCGCGACCGGCACGTATGGAACAGGCCTTAAGGCGGTCACTCGTGAAAAAAGGGAAGATCATGATGCGTCCAGTTGCCTGATCGGCCCGGATCAGCCGAGGCGAACCTGAAGGAGATGGACGGCGCCGTCGTCCTTGAGCAGGATTAACAACGGCCTTGCGGTGACCGTCGCGCCATCAAGCTCGGCGGCGGCCACACCGCACTGCACGCTCTGCGGGTTCTCGACGATGATCTCATAGCGTGATGCGCCGCGCCGGAGCGTGATCTCGAATCGTGGCCAAGACGCCGGAATGCAGGGGTTGAGACGCAGCCTGTCGCCCTCGATCAGAAGCCCAAGAATGCTCTCCACGCCGGCGCGCTGCATCCATCCAGCCGAGCCGGTGTACCAGGTCCAGCCGCCGCGCCCGACGTGGCCTGACACGGAGTAGACATCGGCCGCAACGACATAGGGCTCGACCTTGTAGCGGTGCATATCAACGCGCGTGCGGGCGCGGTTGATCGGGTTAAGCATCCAGAACAACGCGGCCGCCTTGTCGCCCTCGCCGAGGCCCGCGAAGGCCATCACCGACCACAGGGCGGCGTGAGTATACTGCCCCCCATTTTCGCGCACTCCCGGGGGGTAGCCCTTGATGTATCCGGGGTCGAGCGGCGAACGATCGAACGGCGGCGTGAACAGCAACGCGAGGCCGTCTTGGGGCAGTATCAGTTCGCGGTCCACGGCCGCCATGGCCTGAGCCGCGCGGTCCCGCCGACCCGCGCCGGAAAGGACCGCCCACGACTGGGCGATGGAATCGATGCGGCACTCGTCGTTCGTCGCCGATCCGAGCGGAGTGCCGTCGTCGAACCACGCGCGCCGGTACCATGCGCCGTCCCAGGCTTGGTTTTCGAAGGCAGTCGCCAGCGCCCGCATGTGCGCCCGCCATTTCACCGCGCGCGTCCAGTCGCTGCGCGTATCGGCCAACTTCGCGAAGGCGTCGAGCGCGGCGTGCAACATCCATCCAAGCCAGACGCTCTCGCCCTTGCCACCCTCGCCGACACGGTTCATGCCGTCATTCCAATCGCCGCCGCCGATCAGCGGCAGACCGTGGCCGCCGACCGCCAGGCTGGTGTCCAAGGCGCGGGCGCAATGCTCGTAGAGGCTGGCGGTCTCGTCCGAGGCGGTCGGCAGGAAGAAACGGTCGCTCTCGCTGGGCTCGAGCGCCGGACCGGCTAGGAAGGGCACGGCCTCCTCGAGCACGGCGACGTCGCCGGTGACCCTGACGTAGTGCGCCGCCGCATAGGCGAGCCAGACACGGTCGTCCGATATGCGCGTGCGAACCCCCTGGCCGGACTGCGGCAGCCACCAGTGCTGCACGTCCCCCTCGACAAACTGGCGGCTCGCGGCTCTCAGCAGGTGCTCTCGCGTCATCGATGGCCGGACCGTCGCCAGGGCCATGCAGTCCTGCAGCTGGTCCCGGAAGCCGTAGGCGCCGCTGGCTTGGTAGAATCCCGAGCGAGCCCAAACGCGGCAGGCGAGCGTCTGATAGGTCAGCCAGCCATTGAGCATGATGTCCATCGACCGATCGGGAGTCTTGACCTGAATCGTGCCGATAGTGTCATCCCAAAAACGCCGGACATCTGATAGCACAGCGTCAAGATCGGCCTTGCGGTAGCGGGCGATCAGCGCCCGCGCCTCGGTTTCATCCGGAGCATCGCCGAGGAAAAAGTCGATCTCGGCGACGCCGTTCGGCGCGATCTCGACCGTGGTCTGGAGAGCGGCGCAGGGATCGAGTCCGGATCCCACCCGCCCCGAGAGCATGTCGCCGTTGACCAGGGCCGCCGGCCAAGCCAGCGTCCCGTTGCGGCCAATGAACTCTCGGCGGTCGCCGGTCCAGTTCGTCTGGCGTCCCGCGAGATCGGCAAAGGCGACTCGATCGCCGAATGTCGGATTCCACGGGTTGTTTGCGAGGATCACCCCAGTGTGGGCATCAATTCGCGTGGTCACGATCGGCGCCCCCGCCGCCCGCGTGGCGCCGAGGACCCATTCGACGTACGCCGTTACCGATAGGCGTCTGGCGCGGTCTGAAAGGTTGCGCAGTTTCAACCGCGAGATCTTCAGAGGATCGGCAAGCGGCACGTACTCGAGCAGCTCGGCGGCGATTCCCTGCGAAGCGTGTTCGAAACGGCTATAGCCCCATCCATGCCGCGCCACATAGGTCGCCGCTTCATCGCGGATTGGAAGCGCAGTGGGGCTCCAGAGATCCCCGGTCTCTTCGTCCCTGAGATAGAAGGCCTGGCCTGGCCGGTCGGTGACAGGGTCGTTGGACCATGGGGTCAACTGATGCTCGCGGCTGTCCACCGACCATGCGTAGCCGCAGCCATCAACGGATACCTGGAAACCGAAGCCGGGATTGGCCACCACGTTGATCCACGGGGCCGGGGTCGATTGGCCAGGCCCGAGGATGGTCACATATTCTCGGCCCCCTTCGGCGAAGCCCCCCAGCCCGTTGAAGTACTCTACGCCCGGCGCCGGACGCGAGACCTGAAGCTCGGAAGCGGGCGCGGCTCGCATTGCGATTGGCCGGGGCGAGGGCCTTGCCTCGGGCGCGCGCTCAAACTGATCGGCGAGCCGTCCGCGCGCTCCTAACAGGACGACACGCGCGACGGACTCCAGGAGGGCCCGCGCCTGAGGTAAGATCAGGTCGGCGCGCAGCAGGAAGGTGTGCCCGGGCGGCCGTTCGTCGCCGATCTGAGGCCGGGACTGGCTGGCCCTCACCAGGGTCTCGAGCGCGCTCTGAAGTTCCTGCATATATGATAAGGCGCGCTCGTTGAGGATGACTAGGTCCACCGCCAGCCGCTTCATTCGCCAGTACTCAACCGCCTGGAGCGCCTCGCGCGCGACGTCCAGCTGGTCGACGCCAGAGATGCGCACCAGGAGGATCGGCAGATCACCGGATATACCCAGAGGCCACAGGCCCGGCTGCCCGCCGCTGCCATCTTTAATGGTCTCCGACGGCGGACGCAGCATCGGCGCGGCGTATACAATGTGCCCAGCTAAGCGCTGGTATTGACCCGCCTCGCTCCGATCAATGCCGAGGTGGTGCAACTGCACTTGGGCCTGGGTCCAAGCGAGCGCGGCCGCGCGTTCGAAGGCGCCGACGTCATGGTGCTTGTCCATCAGATCCAGGACATCCGCGCGCGACGAGGCGACCATTGTCCAGAAATCAACGTGGGCCGTCCCTCCTGGCGCAATTCGGACGCGCCGACGCAGGGCGAAGACGGCGTCAAGCACAGCTCCGGTGGCGCCCGACAGCGGACGGCCACTCATCACCGCCCTCGCAGTGCGCGCGCTGCCGCCGCGGCCGAGGACCCGCATACGATCGGTTTCGAACTCGCGCTTGCCAACGGCCTCGCCATCGACAACCGCCAGATGGGCGGCCCAGATCTGCGGTTCAGTCGGTGTCCGCTGCCGCCGCGTCGCGACGATCGCACCCAGGCCGGCGAGGTGCTCGGTCTCGATGAACAGTTTCGAGAACGCCGGATGCGCCACGTCCGAGGCCTGGGGCGCCAGGACTAGCTCGGCGAACGAGGTCACCTCGACTTCGCGCGCGCGATTGCCCAGGTTGGAGATCGTCACCCGGCGGACTTCCGCGTCATCTTCCGCGGAGACGAGCACCTGGAGGCGGGTCGCAAGCACCCCATCGCGGCGCGAGAACTCGACGCGATCCTCGTTAAATGTCACCTCGTACGCCACGGGCTCGGTCGCGACTGACTGGTACGCCGCCGACCACACCTCGCCGCTGGCGACGTCCCTCAGGAAGACAAAGGAGCCCCAGTCGTCGCACGTGGCATCCTCTCGCCAGCGGGTCACTGCCAGGTCGCGCCAGGTGCTGTACCCGGAACCGGCGGCCGTAAGCATCACGGTATAGCGGCCGTTCGAGAGCAGCTGGGTGTCCGGCGTGGCGCTCCACGGACTGGCCGTTCGCCGAACGCCGGGTTCTTCGATCTCGCGGATCCTGGCCGCCGAAATCGTCTCCGAGACCGAGGGTGGAGCCGTCATAACTTCGCGAGGCACGCGTTCCTGCAGAAGGAGCTCCGTTGCCCGAACGATCGGTTCGGCGTGGAAGCGGCTGCGCATCAAGCCATCTAACAAGGTGTCCGCGATGGCGGTGATCGTCATCCCTTGGTGGTGTGCCATGAACGCGCGCACGACGGTGACGCGCTCGCCGTCTGGGACCCGAGCCCGCGTGAAATCCAGCGCCTCGTAGAAGCCATAGCGGCCGAGCGCGCCGACGGCCTCGAGGCGCTCGAAGTTGCGCGCGGCGGCCTGCGGATCGATCATGCTCGCCAAGGCGGTAGCGTATGGCGCGATGACGGCATTGTCGGCCAGCCCGCGCTTGAGGCCCAGCCCCGGCACACCGAAGCTGGAGTATTGATAGGTGAAGTCCAGGGCGCGAGCGTTGTAGGCCGACTCCGATGCGCCCCAGGGCGCCCGCAGCGCCGCCGCGTATTCGATCTGGCGTCTGACGACGAGCCGATTGGTCTGCTCGATCAGGCTGCCGGCCGGCGCCCTCATGACGATGGACGGCATCAGGTACTCGAACATCGAGCCCGACCACGAGATCAGCGCCGCGCCGCCCCCCACCGGCGTCACCGCACGACCCAGGCGAAACCAGTGTCGCGCGGGCGCGTCCCGCTTGGCGATGGCGATGAAGCTCGCCAGTCTCGCCTCCGACGCGAGAAGGTCATAACAACTGGGATCGAGCGCGCCCTCGGCCACTTGATAGCCGATCGACAGCAACAGGCGGTCGGGGTCGACGAGAAAGCCGAACTCCATCGTCAAGGCCATTGACCGCGCGGTATCCTCCAGCGCCAGTAGCCGCACCGCCAAGGGGCCGGCCAACGGCTGGCCCAGATCGCGTTGATGAATTTCGAGGCAGGCGCGGATCGCGTCCGCCCAAAATTGTAAATCTGCTCCAGCCTGGTCGTATTCTTCAAGGGCGATCTCGCGGACCGTGTCAGCCAGGATCTCGGCCTGCTCTGAAAGCGCCGCAATCCGCTGCTCGGCGCCGAAGTTCGCGGCGGCGTCCTGAATTAGGCCGGCCGCGAGCCGCTCGATCTCATCGTCGAGCCGCCGCCACGAAATGGCCTGGGGTTGGTGCAGGCCCCGCAACCGACGCGCTTCGTCACGCAGCAGGTCGAGGGCGTCAGCGACACCCTGAAAACGCTGCTGTTCCGCCAGAGGCGCGTCACGCCACGCGTGGCACGCATTGGCGAGCGCGATCAGGTGTCCGGCCAGATTCCCGCTGTCGACCGTGGATACGTATTGTGGATCAAGCGGACGAAGGTCGCGCGTGTCATACCAATTATAGAAATGGCCGCGGTGCTTGGCCATGCGGGCCATGGTCGCCAATGTCGCCTCCAGCCGCTCCACGGCCTCGAGCGTCCCGATCCAGCCGAAGTCCCGCGCGCATGCGACTGAAAGCAGGTAGAGGCCGATATTGGTCGGCGACGTGCGATGGGCCACCACCGGCTTGGGCGCTTCCTGGAAGTTGTCGGGTGGAAGATTATTGTCGCCCGGCGTGACGAAGGCCTCGAAGAAGCGCCAGGTTCTCCGGCCGACCAGGCGCAAACTATGCGCGTCGGCCTTTGCCAGCGGCCGCCGGCCTGCGATCCGGGGAGACAGGCTTGCCCTAAACGCGATGGCCGGCGAGACGAACCAGGCGCCTGCGACCGCCGCTGCCAAAGGCCAGGTCCCATGCCCCCACATGCTCGCCACCGCAATCCCGGCCCAGCCGATCACTATCGCCCCAGCCATGCGTCGGTAGAAGTGCGAAACACTCGGACGACGGCCGAACGCCGCGTGGGCCGCCGGCACCCATTCGAGAAGGCGGCGGCGGGTTATCGCGAGCCGGACCAAAGTACGAAGGATGGCGTCACCCATCAGCCAAGCCTGATGCGCCAGGAAAACGATCATCAAGCCCGACTGGATGAGCGCAAGACGCATTTCCGCGCCCAGGGCGCGGAAATGACTGCGGAGCGCCACCCCCGGGCGCGGCGCGATATCCACCATCACGGGAATCACAGGCGGCAAAACGATCGTAAACAGGATGAAACCCGTCCAGACGGCCGCGTTTTGAAGAGGCATGGCCCAACCTGCGATCAAGGCCGCAACGACCAAGGGGGGCGACAGCGACCGCCGAAGGTTGTCGAGCATCTTCCAGCGGCCAATCGCCGGAACGCCTCCTCGCGACCGATGATCGGCCAGAGGTCCCCGTCCGAAGACCCAAGGCAGAAGCTGCCAGTCGCCTCGCGCCCAGCGGTGGTGGCGAAGAGCGGCGATGTCGTAGCGAGCCGGGAAATCCTCCACGACCTCCACGTCCGAGGTCAGGCCGGCACGGGCGAAGATGCCCTCGAAAAGGTCGTGGCTGAGGAGGGCGGACTGGGGCACTCGGCCGGCCATCGCCGCTTCGAACGCGTCTACGTCATAGATGCCCTTGCCGGTGTAAGTTCCCTCCCCGAACAGGTCCTGGTATACGTCCGAGACCGCGGCAGCATAGGGGTCGATGCCCGTCGCGCTGGAGAACACGCGCAGGAACAGCGAGCCTTCGCGCCCCACCGGAAGGGCCGGCGTGACCCGTGGCTGCAGGATGCCATAACCTTCGACGACTCGCCCAAGAACGGCGTCCAAACGCGGCTGGTTGAGAGGATGGGCCATCTTGCCGATGAGTCGCCCGACCGTTTCGCGCGGCAGCCGTGTGTCCGCGTCCAGCGTGATCGCGTAGCGGACATCGGCGGGCAGGGCAGGCGGTGCCAGGAACGTGGTGTCCTGGGCGCCGCGCAGAAGCCGATTGAGTTCGGTTAGCTTTCCGCGCTTGCGCTCCCATCCGATCCACCGGCCCTCACCCGCGGTCCAGACCCGTCGACGGTGCAGAAGCAGGAAGCGATCGCCGCCCGGCGCCCGTCCGTAGCGCTGGTTCAGACTGGCGATGCCTTCCTCGGCGACGGCCAGCAGCTCTTCGTCGCCATCCGCTTGCTCGCTCGTTGCATCCGTCCAGTCGGAAAGCAGCGCAAAGTGAAGGTCGCCAGTGGGGCTCGCCAGATAGTGGATTTCGAGCCGTCCGATCTGCTCCTCGATGTCCTCGGGCGAGGTCAGGAGGGTCGGTACGGCGACCAGCGTGCGCAGGCGCTGCGGGATTCCGCCGCGCAGTTCGAGCGCTGGCAGCAGGACGGCGCGAAACCCCCAGGTCACGATGCGGTTGACGAGCGCGACGGCTGCGTCGATCGCCGGGACCAGTCCTAGGATCGCAAGGAGAGGCAGCCATCTCCAGTTCACCCCGCTCAGGGCGATGAGAGACAGCGTGGTAGCCAGCAGGCCGGCGGAGACGACCGCGCCGGCGCTGACATAGCCGCCGATTCCGAGTGCTCGGTAGAAGCGCCCGGGCCATGCTCGCGCCGACGCCTTGAATCCAATCTCTGCTTCGAAACCGGGCCGGCCGCCTGCGATCAAGTAATAGCCCGGATCCGCTAGGCGCACGTCGCTCGCCTCAGCGTCCGCCCGGTGCGCACGCCGCGCCGCCACAACGGCCGCGTCGGCCACCTCCAACTCGGTGAAGCGGGAGCCGCGGGCGAGCTGTTCGACCGCGGTGCGGTAAAGATTGCGCGTCGGGAAATCCATCTCGGCAAATCGGTTTTCCGCCTTGAACACCTCGTCGACTAGGCTCACGCGTTCGAACAGCTCGGTCCAATCGACGTCTGTGATGAGGCGCATGCTGGTGATGACGTTGCGCACCGTCACACTACCGGCGACCTGCCGCTGGTGCTCGTCGTGGACGACCGTGTCGGCGGTCTTCCCCTGCCGTGCCAATTGCTCGTCGAGCCACTCCAACGCCGGCGCGATACTGGGATCCTGGTCGCGCAGGCGATAAACCAAGTGCACCAGGAACGCATCCGGGTATGTCGTCTCGGTGTGCTGAGGCAGCACAGCGTTGGGTGGTTCGGGCGCGCGGCCCCCCGTGCCCAGCAATCTGTCGGCCAGAGCATCCGCCGCGCGTCGGCTGACGCCGCTGTCTACGATCCTCCTAGCGATCCGCCGGAGGTTCTCGACCAGCACGATCCGCAACGTGATGGCGACGGCCCAGAGCTCGCCGATGGTCAGCGGCTGGACTTGTTGATAGGCCCGCAGGTAGCGGCGCAGGATCTCGGGGTCGAAGAGGCTGTCGGTATGGGCCACGAACGCCCAGGCCACGCCTAACACGCGCGGGTATCCCACGAACGGTCCGCTGGCGAGCTTGGGGAGCTGCCGATAGTAGCCAAGGGGCAGATCGGCCCGGATTTCGCGGATCTGTCTCTCGACCACATGGAAGTTGTCGATCAGCCAATCGGCCGCGGGGGTGATGACCGTGCCCGCGTCGACGGCCTCGGCGATATCGCGATAGGCCGCAAGCAACACAGCTTCGTTTTCGGCAAGCCGTTTCGCCAGTGGGGCGCCCTTCCGTTCGCCGGCCATCACCCCCTGCGCGGCGGCGAGGCTGCGCGCGTGTTCTTCCAGACGTTCGACGCTGAACAACTCCGCCCGGATGGGCGCGCTGTCGTCCCATGGCGGATGGGGGCCTGTATCGCCCAGGAGGCGGCGCAACGGCGGGATCAGGGCACCTTTGGGGTAAGACCTCAGCCGGCTCGCCGAAGCATCTGTCTCGACAAGCATCGTCTTACGCCGCCTTCAACGGGCCTGAAATCGTTGCGGGCCTGCCGCCCAGCGTGCTCGAACCCTTGACCATCTTGCGCGGATCGCTCTGAACGGCGCCTTCGATGATCACTTCCGCGCACTCCCCATGGCAGCGGATGGCGGCGGCCAGGCAGTGAGCCTCCCGGATCGCCGAATCGCTTGACCAGAAGGGCGTCGTCACGCCCGCGCCCATTCGAATGGCCCAGCCGTGTTGCTCCTTGACAACCTTGAAAGTGATCATGGAAAAAGGCTCCCACGCAGATCCCCACCCCATTGAGCATCGTGCAGGGTTAGTCGCGTTGATTCACATCAACTGCGAGGAGCGGTTCGGCGCGGACGCCTTCTGTCACCCCGCAGAAATGCCCTTCGACACCAAAGCACGATCGACAAATCGGATCGATTTATTGTTCTTCCGTCTCGGGACCGACGCCGCGCTTAGGCTCACGGCCGAACGAAGTGGGAGTCGTCGTCCGAAGCGATTCGTACTCAGTAACGACAACCACGCCAGGGACCGGCTCCTCGATCACGTCGATGATCGTGTCTTCGACCGGCACCTGCACAATTTTTCTTGGTGTGTTTCTTGGTGTTTTTCTTGGTGCCTTTCTTGCCGGGGTCGTCGGTCGCCGCTTTTTCTTGGCCATGGATTTCGGGGCACCTCGGCTCGCACGCCGGACCTTGGACTTTGTCTTTTTCGGCGTCGTGTGCTTTGCGGCCTTCTTGCGCCCAGGTTTGGCGCTGACCTTGCCGCGTTTTGAGCTTTTCTTGCGTATCGCAACACGCTTCGTTGCTTTGACCATGGCCGTCTCCTGTGAAGAATGCTGCTGGCAAGCCAATCTCGAGGCAAGCCAGCTATAATAATATTACAGCTCAGCAATTCGTCGCGTCACTTTATATCCCGCATCTCGCGGATGATGGCCTACTCGCGCAAAGATTGGCCCTGCGTGTCGATTCGCCGCGACGCAGCGATATTTCCGGTGTTGGAGGATAAGCCGACATTGCGCGGACAGCGTGAATGTGTCGAGTTTGACCCGGAAGAGACATTAGGTCCGCCCCGCGCCATCCATGGGGCGTCATCGAAGAGCGCCTGAAAGCCAGCACCGGAACCCTCCTATATGCGTTTGTCGAACGCATTCCAGGGTCCCGGCGCTGAACGGGAGAACCATAGAATGGCTTCACAACGCGCTTCCTCATGGAACCAAGGCGAACCGGGCGCGGTTTGAGAATATGAACGCTTTATCAAATTGGCCCCGCAATCGGCTTTTACTGGCCCTGCCGTCGCGCAATCTCAAGCGGCTTATGCCGGAGCTTGAACACATTCGCTGCCATCGCGCGCAGGTCCTAATGGACGCTGATAGTGCGCTCGACCATGTATTCTTCCCTGATAGCGGTGTCGTTTCGGTGGTGGCGGTTTATGCGGACGGCACAGTCATCGAGATGGCAACGATCGGAAGGGAGGGCTTCACCGATGTGCAAGCCGTCTTCGGTGCCAAGCGCTCCTCAGGCCAGCTTCTCGTCCAAATCCCGGGGAGCGCAGCAAAGATGTCGCGCGCGGCGTTTATGCAGGCCATGCAGTCAATGCCGTCCTTCCGAAGCCTCATGGACGCTTACGTCGAGGCCTTTCTCGAACAGGTCATGGTGTCAGTAGCGTGCAACGGTGCACACAGCCTCAAGCAGCGGTTAGCGCGTTGGCTGCTCATGATGCGCGACCGAAGTGACGGTGACGTGCTTCCTATCACTCAGGATCTGCTCGCCGAAATGCTGGGGGTCCAAAGGCCAACCATCACCAATGCTGCTCGCGAGTTTGAACGTGCCGGTTTGATCGAGCGCGGCCGGCGGCAAGTCACGATACTTGATCGGAAGGGCCTCACGAAGGCGTGCTGTGAATGCTATCAATTGCTCCGGGCGCGCATCGCTTTTCACCTTCCCAAAACATACGAGTGATATTGCCGGCCTCCCATCGGATCGGTAATGTACATTACCGACAATATGCTCCAAGTTGCTCAGAGTCTGACTCATAAAGGTTGTCAGGATTTCATGCCCGCACCAGCCTCCTTGTGAGGCGGCGGATGTGGGCGATGAGGGTCCAGGCAACGGCGCTCTGGATGCTGGCTTCGAAGTCCTTT
>Ga0187864_10003551_pt1 | contig 12691 bp, 9 predicted proteins | sample June2016WEW_11_4_FD_132985 | JGI IMG/M metagenome (GOLD analysis project Ga0187864, IMG submission 132985) | Peatland microbial communities from SPRUCE experiment site at the Marcell Experimental Forest, Minnesota, USA - June2016WEW_11_40 | ecosystem: Environmental > Terrestrial > Soil >... | reverse complement strand
CCCGGCACCCCTCCAAAACGATGAGCCTTCCAGCCAAATTCGGAATCGTCCTCACCCTGGTGGCGACCACAGCTTTTGCCTCCGCCGAAAACTGGCCCTGTTTCCGCGGGCCGACCCGGCAAGGCGTTTCCACGGAGACCAGCTTGCCCCTGAAGTGGTGCATGACGGAGAACGTATGAAGAACTCCACCTTGCTTTGCTTGCTTCCAGCCCTGGCTTTGGGCGTGGGCATTGCGGCCCAGGTTCCAGCTTCGACCGCGCCTCCTGAGGCCTGGGCGCAAGGCGCGCTCAACATTGCGGACTTTGGTGCGGTCGGCGACGGCCGGACCGATTGCACCGCCGCCATTCAGAAGGCAATCGACGCCGCGAGCCAGAAAGGCGGCGTGGTCGTCATCCCCGTCGGCCGCTGGCGCTGCAACGGACATCTCGAACTCAAGATGGGCGTTCATTTGTCCGGGCTCAACCAGGCTCCCCAATCCTGGGAACCCGCCACCGGTTCGGTTCTCCTGCCGACCGAGGGCCGGAACCACGAAGAGGGCCCCGCCTTCCTCGAAATGCGCAGTTCCACCTCCCTCAAGGGTGTCACCATTTACTATCCCGAGCAACGCGTCGAGGACATCCGGCCTTATCCTTGGACCATCCATATTCGCGCAAACCCAGCCCACACGAACGAGGTGAGCTTCGACAGCACGGTGGAAAACGTGACGCTCATCAACAGCTACAACGGCATCCGGACCGGCCCGACCGAAAACGGCCGGCACCGTCTCCTCCAGATTAACGGCTGCGTGCTCCGGCGGGGCATCCTTGTGGACTGGACCGGCGATATTGGGCGTATCGAGAACGTGCAGTTCCATTGTCACTTCTGGGCACACCCGGCATTTGCGGGGAATTGGAAGCGGGTTTTCTCCTACATGCAGCAAAACCTCGAGGCATTCACTTTCGGGCGCACGGATTGGGAATATGTCAATAACACCTTCGTGTTCCCGGCAAAAGTCGGCTACCGGTTTATGGAAACCACCAACGGCGCCTGCAATGGCCAGTTTTGCGGCATCGGCGCCGACGCCTGCGACACCTGCGTGGTAGTAGAGGCCATCCAGCCTCAAGGGCTATTGATCAACAATGGCCAATTCAATGCCCATCGCCTCGGCCGCAGCACCCAGATAGTCGTGGAACCAAGCTGTTCCGGCAGCATCCGTTTTGTGAACTGCGGTTTCTGGGGGCCTGTGTTACACAATGCACTCTTGCGCGGCAGCGCCTACGTTTCGTTCTCCGACTGCTATTTCTCAAACGACAACCAGCAGGACCCGGGTTTCTCGATTGTCGCCGAAAACGGCAAGCTCCAGGTCCACAACTCGACCTTTGACGCCCGGTCGCGCCGACGCCAACCCGGCAACGCCTGGACCGGGGATGACGTCCGGAAACAACCTGGCAGCATTCATCTCAAGCCCGGTCTGAAGTCCGCCATCATCGAAGGCAATAACGGCTATTACGGCGTGAACATCCAAAATGACATCGGCGGCAAGGCGAGCCTTCGGGACAACGAACCCTTTCAGCCGGAGCAACCGGCCACAAAACGGCCATGAAGACCCTCATCATTGGCGGCACGGGCAACATCAGCACCCCTATAACCCGCGGCCTGTTGGAACAGGGGCACGACCTCACGCTCTTCAATTATGATGCCAAACCGCCGGAGTGGCTCCGCGGCGCTCGAATCATCACCGGCGATCGAACCCACCGCGATGACTTCCGCGCAAAACTGAGCGGCGCGGGGCCGTTGGACTGCGTCATTGACATGATCTGCTACGAGCCCGAGGATGCGCAGTGCGATATCGAGCTCTTCCGCGGCCGCACCCGCCAGTTCATCTTCTGCAGCACGGTCGATGTTTATACCAAGACGCCCCCACGGTATCCGGTGACGGAGGAGAACGGCATCCTGGGCGCGCTCCCGAGCTTTCCTTATGCGCACAAGAAAATGCTGTGCGAGCAGGCGCTTTGGGAAGTGCACCGGCGGGGCGACTTCGCCCTGACCGTCTGCCGGCCCACCTTCACCTACAACGAGGCCTGGAGTCCCGGCATCCATTCGTTTGGCGGCCAAAGCTATCACCTGGACCGCCTACGACGCGGCAAGCCGATCATCCTCCACGGCGACGGCACTTCGGTCTGGGTGGCGAGCTACCGGGACGACACGGCCAGCGGGTTCATCGGCGCGGCCGGCAACGCCAAGGCCTTCGGCCAGGCCTACAACCTGTCCGGCGACGAATGGATGACCCACAACCATATCTGGCGAACCATCGCCCGCCTGATGGGGGCGCCCGAGCCCGACTTCCTCTATATCCCCGCCGACCTGCTCGCCCGGATGGCGCCAAAACAAGCCGAATGGTGCCTCGAGAATTTCCGCCACCCCAATATCTTCGATAACTCAAAGGCCAAACGGGATCTTGGCTTCCATTACACCGTCACCTTCGAGGAAGGCGTAAAGAAGTGCCTGGAGCACCTGTCTCGGCACGACCTCATCGAGAACTCAGACCAGTACCCTTTCTACGATCGGATCGTCGAGGCCTGGCGCAAGCACTCGGCTGCCCTCGTCGAGGAGTTCCGAATCAACCCGGTATGACAGACCCCAGTTCAAGCTCCAGCGAACACAAGAGGCGAGGGGCGGAGGTCCCTTCCCTCGACCCTCGGCCCTCGACGCTCGCTCCTCCTTCCGCCCGCGCCCTGCTCTATACGGTCTATTTCATTTATTTCTTTTGCGGGATGGCCTTGTGTTTCGAGGGAGCTTTCAACCCGGAGTTCAAAGACTTTTTCCATCTCAATTATCAGCAGCAGCAATACACCACCTTCGCCAAGAACATCCCCTTTGTCCTGGCAGTGGGGATCGGCTTTCTCATCCCGCGTGTGGGATATAAGAACTGCCTCAGCATCGCCATGGCTTTGTTCGCCGCGGGCACGTTGCTGCTCGTTCCTGGACTGCAGAGCGGGGATTATGCGGTAGTCCTGGGCGCGTTTTTCGTCATTGGGATGGGATTCAATTTCGAGCTGGTAGCGGGAAACCCACTCCTCTCGGGTCTGGGACCGCCGGGCGGCGGCGCAAGCCGGCTCAACCTGGGCAACGCCTTGGGGGCCGTCGCGCAGATCATTGCGCCTTTCATGCTGACGCTGATTATCCCGGCGAGCGCCGTGGGTGTCATGGGCAAGATGCCTTACATGAAAGGGTTGTTCCTTACGATTAGAGTCGTCCTCATCGGCATTTTCTTCCTCACTTTGATGGCCAGGACGGTCGATATCTCGGCCAGTCTCAGGTCCACCGGCGGCAACTCGGCAGGAGCCGGGCAGGCCGGCAGCCTCTGGGCTCGGCCGCAAGTATGGCTCGGCTTCGTAACGATCTTTCTCGTGTTGGGTGCGGAGGCCGGATTGTTCGGCCTGTTCCGCAATTACCTTGAAGACCCGGCGGTCGCGGGAGTCTCCTCTCGCGCGTCGCAGCAGTTGTTCACCGTCTATTTTGCCGTGTTTGCTTTTGGCCGCCTGGCAGGCTCGTGGGCACAGAAGCGCGTCAAGCCCGCCCATACCCTGGCGTTCAACGCTGTGGCGGCGCTACTTTTCGTCGGCCTCATGATGGTGGCCAAAGGCGGCCTGGCCATTGCGTCGATTATGGTGGTGGGCTTCTTTGTTTCGATCTTCTTCCCCACACTGTATTCGTTGGCCATCGAGGGTTTGGGCGAGCAGACCGCGAAGGCTTCGGGGCTGCTAGCCATGGGTTTCCTGGGCTGCGCCGCGCTGCCGATAGTGCAAGGGAGGCTGGCTGATACAATCGGGCTGCAACGCTCGTTTGGGATTTGCGTCGTCCCTTACCTGTTTGCCCTGTTTTACGCATTGAATCGCTCCCGAACGACAGCGGAGCCCGTCGCGATCGGTTCCCCCAAGGCCGTTCCAGCACCGGCTCACCAAACGGAATCCGACCGGGCACCCTACGAGAAATGAAGCGCCTCACCGTCTCCGATAATCGTCGTTTCCTTGTCTGGGAGGACGGCCAGGCCTTTTTCTGGCTGGGCGATACGGCTTGGGAGCTCTTCCACCGGGCGACGATGGAGGAAGCCGATTTTTACCTCGAGAATCGTCGGCAAAAGGGCTTCACCGTGGTGCAGGCGGTGGTCTTGGCGGAGTTCGACGGATTGAATGTCCCTAATGCTTGCGGGGAACGGCCGCTGATTGACAACGATCCACTCCGGCCAAACGAGGCCTGCTTCCGGCATATAGACCGGATCATCGGATTGGCCGGGCAGAAGGGATTGATGGTTGGCCTCCTGCCGACTTGGGGCGACAAGGTCGAACTGCTGGCCCACGGCATAGGCCCGGTCATTTTCAACCCAGAGAACGCGAGGCGGTACGGCGAGTGGCTTGGCAACCGCTACCGCGATACCTGGAACCTCATCTGGATCAATGGCGGTGACCGCCAGGGCGGCGGCGCCAACCGTGACACCTGGGAGGCGCTGGCTCACGGCATCAAGTCGGCTGACCCGAATCACCTCATGACCTTTCATCCACTGGGAGGCGGAGGCGGTCACAGCTCTTCGGAATGGTTCCATCAATCGGACTGGCTGGACTTCAACCTCGCCCAGTCCGGTCATGAACGGAAGCACCTCCCAAACTACGAGATTGTCAGCCGCGATTACAGCCTCTGGCCCGCCAAGCCCTGCCTCGACGGCGAGCCTCGTTACGAGGACCATGCCGTCAACTGGAGGCCGCAGGAACTGGGTTGGTTCGATGACTACGATGCGCGCCAGGCGGCCTATTGGGCCGTGTTCGCCGGTGCTTTTGGCCACACGTATGGGTGTCACCCGATCTGGCAAATGAGCGGTGAGCGACACGCGCCGATCACCTTTGCCCGTCGGGGTTGGCGCCAGGCGCTTGACCTGCCTGGGGCGTGCCAAATGCGCCACCTGCGCGGTCTGGTAGAATCTCGTCCGACGCTCTCGCGTGTCCCCGACCAGTCGATTCTCGTCGAGGAAAAGTCCGGGCCGGAACATCGCCGGGCCTGCCGGGGTGACGGTTACCTCCTCATCTACCTCCCACAGGGAGGATCGGCTGAGGTTAACCTGAACTCGCTCGAAGGACCGCTGATCCGTGCCTGGTGGTACGATCCGAGGACGGGTGAAGCGCGTGGTCTAGGCGCTTTGCCGCGCGGAGAGCGTACCACTTTCACCGCTCCCTGGACTGGCCCGTGCAGCGATTGGGTATTGGTGATCGACAGCGCGGCCAGGGGATTTCCAGCGCCCGGCACGGAGCCAGCATGAGAACCCTCCTCCCGAGACCTTTAGATAATACCGTTCCACGATTATGAACCTTGCCCTGAATACCTATGTTTATGAAGTGGCCAAATGGCCTATCGAGAAAACGCTCAAGAGCGCCCAGCGGATGGGCTTCAAGTTCACCGAGTATGCCGCCTGCGGCTCCGGTGACCCGACCCTGATGAGCGCCAGGAAGCGCCGCGACATTGTCCGGATGCACCGCGACCTTGGCCTGCACAGCTCGCAGATGCTGCTGGCCGAGGTCGAGCACATGGCCTGCCCCAATCCCAAGACCCGCCAACGGGTTCTCGATTACATGAAACGATGCAGCGAGTTCCAACTGGAATTGGGCGGCCGCCAGGTGCTCGTTTGCTGGGGCTGCGGCGTGCATCTGGCCGAAATGCTGCCGGAGGTTGCGTGGTTGAACTCCATAGACTCCATCCGCAGGCTGGCTCAATGGGGGTCAAAGCAGGGATTGCTGGTGGACCTCGAAATCGAACCCCACATCTACTTCATTCTCAACAGCACCGACAAAGCGGCGCGCATGGTCGAGGATATCGGTCTGCCGAACGTGTTCCCGAACCTCGACATCGGCCATTTCGTGATCAACCGCGAGGGGCCGCAGCGCCTCGAGAAAATCAGAGACAAGATCATCCACATCCATTTGAGCGAAACCCAGGGCTATGATCATACCAACAGCATCATCGGCACGGGCACGGTGGATTTTCCCGCCTATGTGCATAAAGCCATCGAACTGGGCATCGAAGAGAATTGCAAACGAATCGGTGAACCGTGCATCGCCGGGATCGAGATGGGCGAACCCCACTACCCGGTGGACAACCCCGACCGCTGGGTACAGGAAAGTCTCAAGTACTTGGCCAGGAACCTGCCCGAACTCACCCGTTAACGCGCACCGATGCCCATCCACCAGCCCTCCAACCGAACTGAAAACCTATGAGAAAGAGCGAACTCACCTTTGGCGTGATCGTTGGGACCCGCGGTTGCTTCTCCGCCGAACTGGCGCGGAGCGGACGCGAGCAAGTCCTCAATCAAATCAAGAAGGCCGGCCATCGCGGCATCATCCTCCCGGCCGCGGAAACCCCGACAGGGGCTATCGAGACCGTTGCGGACGCGCGCAAATGTGCCGACCTCTTCAACCAGCACCGTAACGAGATTGATGGCATCATTGTTTCCTTGCCCAACTTCAGCGACGAACTGGGCATCGTGAATACGGTCAACTGGGCCAAACTCGGTGTGCCGGTCCTTGTGCAGGCCTGTGATGACGAGTTGGACAAGCTCGACACGACTCACCGCCGGGACTCCTTCTGCGGCAAGATATCCGTCTGCAACAACCTCCGTCAGTACGGAATTCCTTGGACCGATACGGCGACTCACACCGTCGCGCTCAGCAGCTCTGCGTTCCTCAAAGACCTGGAGTTTTTTGCCTCGGTCTGCAGGGTGGCCAACGGCCTGCGCAACGCCCGCATCGGCGCCATTGGCGCGCGCCCCGCCGCCTTCCAGACCATGCGCGCGAGCGAAAAGCTGCTCCAGGCCTCCGGCATCACCGTCGTCCCGGTGGACCTCTCGGAGATCATCGCTGCCGCCCACAAGCTCGATGTCACCTCCAGCCGCGCCAGGGACAAGCTGGCTGAGATCAAGGCCTATGGATCGGTCGCTCCGGGCATCGGGAACCTGGAAGCGAAGTTCGAGAAGCATCTCCGGCTTTTCCTGGCGGCCGAGGATTGGATGCAGGCCAACGCCATTGACGCGGCCGGGTTCCAGTGCTGGACCTCGATTCAGCAGAACTACGGCTGTGCGACCTGCCTGACGATGAGCATGATGAGCGACCACCTCATCCCGTGCGCCTGCGAGGTGGACATCGCCAGGGTGACCGCGATGTACGCTTTGGTCCTGGCGACCGGCAACCCGGCCGCGATCGTGGATTGGAACAACAACTACGCCGAGGACCGTAACAAGTGCGTGGCCCAGCACTGCGGCAACTATCCGAAGGGCTTCGTCGGCAAGCCCGTCGAGATCGCCAACCTCAGCGTGCTCGGGAGCGTACTGGGTGAGGAGTTCTGCTTCGGCGGAATCAATGCGAAGGTCGAACCGGGGCCAATGACCTACCTGCGCTTCTCGACCGACGACCTCCGCGGCCGGGTGCGCGGATATGTCGGTGAAGGCCAGTTCACCGCCGATCCCTTCAACATGCTTGGCTCCATCGCCGTCTGTCAGATCCCGAACCTCCAGAAGCTGATGAAATACATTTGCAAGCAAGGGTTCGAGCATCATGTCTCGATGGTGCGCGCCAACTGCGCTGGCGCCATCAACGAAGCGGCAACGACTTATCTCGGCTGGGACATGTACCTGCACGAATGAGCGCCAGCGCCCCCCCCCTTCGCCGCTGCTCGAAGCCCGCGGAATCTCGACAGCATGATGCGCGCATTCCTTAGATATCTGGTTTTGCCTTGCCTCACGGGGATCCTGTGCCGGGGGCAGGGCGTTCTCGCGGCCGAGATCGGTTTAGACCCTTCGTCCACACAGGCCCGCCTCCGTGCCGGTCCACAGACCTGGTGGTTCAACCAGGAGGCCGGGCAATGGTCCCTGGCTGGAATTGAGGTCCGCGGCATGACCGTCGCGCAACCTTCGTCTCGCGAGGATTCGTTTTGGATGGGTGCTGGTGAAGGGCTGAGCCTTGAGGTGTTGACGAACAGGCCGACGGAGAAGGCAGTGCGCTTGGGCGAGAAGGAACCAAAAGCATTTGCCGCCTTGTTCGACCGCAACTTGGGCGGGCGTCTGAGCGATGTGTGCGAGAAATACTTCGCGGGTGGAGTCGATATGCTGGTGGGCATCACCAAAGTGCCGAGGAGCGCTTTCGATCTCCTCCGCAACCCCGCCGTCCCCGTCCAACACTCGCCCTTTTATATCTCCGGACCCGGGCCCATGTTGGTCGCCGGCTGCCGCTTCTTCATTTCTTCGCGCAATCTGTGGAACCACGGCGCGCGGAACCGGCGGGCGCAATTCCGGCGTGTTTCACCTCGAGCAGCCTTGTCGGCTAGGTCATGCTCCCACCATGTGAAAAAGCAAACTCCTATGAGGTATTGCCTATCCGCGTATGAGCGCTGCTTCGTACCCACTTCGTGAGGGGCCTCGACGGCCTCTGCGGGGAAGGCCCGCCGCTTTCTGCCGCCTGCTTGTCGTGGCGGTGATGTTGCCGTGCGCAGCGTTCGCCGCGACGGCGCCGCTGCCGCTGAACTGGTGGTCGAGGGGCGTGGGCGGCGGCGGCTACTTCTGCACGCCGAGCCTGAGCCCGCTTGACCCAAACACCCTCTACATCTCCACCGATATGGGCACGGTGTTTCACTCGGCCAACGGCGGGGCCTTCTGGGATAGCTACGCCTTCGGCAATCTCCAGGGCGGCCCCCTGGCCAGGATGCAGTTTACCTCCGATCCCGCCGTGCTCTACGTGTTGGACTGCCGCGTGGACTACGTCCAGTACCTGGGCGGGGCGGTCTTCAAGAGCCTGGACGGGGGCGGTTCGTGGTTCCGGCTGACCAGCGATCCGTGCCTGAACAACGGCGCCACGCGCAAGAAGCTGCGAGCCGATCCCGCTCGCGCGGACCGCCTCGTCCTGGGGCATGACCGCGGTCTGTGGTTTTCCGACGACGGCGGCACGAACTGGATGGCCTTCTACAGCCCCGGCAGCGGCTGCTACCTTGCGGATACCTTCTTCGCTGGCCCCAGCGTCTTCGCCGCGGGCAACTTCGGTCTGTATGTCTCGACCAACAACGGCAGCAGCTTCGCCCCCAGTGCCCTGACCGGCATCGGCGCCGGCGAAGAGATCGCCGCCTTCACGGGCGCTGCGCGCAACGGTCAGATCCGGCTCTACTGCCTCACGACCGATGCCGCTACGGTGGACGCCGCGGACGACAACAGCTATCCCGCTCTGGCGGAGATGATCTATAGCTCTCCTGCCACCTATAAGGGGCTCTATGCGTGCGACTGGGGCGTCGGGGGTTGGAGCAAATGCACGAATGGCATCCGCTCGCTGGACGTTCTGGCTTTCGTCGGGGCGGCCAACAACCGCCCGGACGTTGTCTATGCCGCGGGAGCGAGCCTCGACACCGCCTGGCCGGCCATCTACCGGTCCACCAACGGGGGCACGAACTGGACCCGGGTTTTCAACGGGACCCAGAACCAGAACGTCCAGACCGGATGGGAAGGATACCAGGGCGACCTGGATTGGAGCTGGGGCGGCCCCCCGGCCGGCTTTGTGGTGAGCCCGGCCGATCCTGATCGGGCGGTGTTCTGCGATTGGGGCTTCGTCCACGGCACGACGAACGGCGGCGCGAGCTGGCAGGCGCTTTACGTGGCGCCCGAAGAGCGGAACCCCGCCAATGCCAACACTCCCAAGCGCCGGGCTTATCACGGTATCGGGCTGGAAAACACCGCCTGCTGGTGGCTCGCATGGCTCGACACCAACATGCTATTCGCCGCGTTCTCCGACTTTGGCGCGTTGCGGTCGACCAACGGCGGCGCGGCCTGGATTCCCGCTTCCGCCGATGTGAACGTCAATACCGTTTACTGCTGCGTGACCGGCGCGGCGAATCGGACCTACATTGCGACCTCCTCCGTCCACATGCTCTATGAAAGCACCACCCTCCAGGACAACCCCATCAACAGCGGCACCGGCGGCATTCTCGTCTCGGCCTACCGGGCCGCGAGTTGGGCGACGCTCCACAACTTCGCCCATCCCGTGATCTGGCTCGAGCAACACCCGACCAACGCCAACATCATGTATGCCAGCGTGGTCCATACCAACGCCGGGGGCATTTACGTCACGAGCAACCTGTTGAGCGGCCCGTCCTCGACCTGGACCCGCCTGGCCGTGCCGCCGCGCACCGAGGGCCACCCGCTCTCCATTTATGTGCTGCGCGACAACACGCTCGTTTGCTCCTACTCCGGCCGCCTCAACCCCGCCGGCACTTTCACTCACAGCTCTGGGGTCTTCGTCAGCTTGGACGGCGGCGCATCGTGGGCGGACCGCTCCGTGCCCAACATGCAGTGCTGGACGAGGGACCTGGTGATCTACCCGTTCGACGTCAGCCAGAACACGTGGTTCGCCGGTGTTTTCGAGGCGTGGGGGCCGGGACGGCCGTACAACGCCGGGGGGCTTTACCGGACCACCGACCGCGGCAAAACCTGGAGCGCGTTCACGTGCGACATCTATCCCTCTCTCTATCGTGTCGCCTCCATCGCCTTCCATCCCTCCAACACTAACTTCGCCTTTATCACCACCGAGGACAGCGGACTGCTCTACTCCACCAACATCCTGGCCGCCGCGCCTGCCTTTCTCCTCGCGGCGGACTACCCCTTCTTCGGACCAAGGCGAGTATTCACCAATCCCTATGACGCCGGCGAGATCTGGGCGACCAGTGCCGGAAACGGCTTGCGCGTGGGCTGGCTGACGGAGCCCCGTCCGGCTTTCGACCAATTGACCGCCGACGCGGGAACCGTCGGCTACGGCGGCTGGGGCCGCGACGGCCAGCACTTGCGGATTCAGACCAGTTCCGATCTCGCCGCCTGGAGCGACATCGCGACCAGCCTCATCCTGGGCGGCCGTTTCGCGGGGGGCGATGCCCCAGCCGGCGGCGCCGGCCCGCGATTCTATCGGGCGGTCGTTGCCTCGCCGATCACCGGCCGAAGTCCGTGACTTCACGGGCCACTCCGTGACATAGGCCGAACAGGGGAAATAGACGGCCCGCAACCGCGTGGTCCCGTATGGCGCCAGAGATTGGCAGTGACAGCTCGATGGCATCTCCCCTTTTCTTCAGCATTCCCGATCCTTGAGTCGGCCCGGTTGCGGGACGGGATAGATGCCATTGCCGGACAGTTGCACCGGCGCGGGCGAGTTCATCGTCAACTTGTCCACCTCGGGCGCAAACTCATTGGTATCGTTAAGTAACTCCTCGAACAGAACGGATTGGCCGGTGTGGACGGCCTTGCGGCCCATGGCAACCACCAAGGCAGCTTCAGCACCGCGTTTGACCTCGTTGTAGGGTTTGTCCTGGCGAATGGCTTCGACCAGATGGGCCCACTCGAGCTCATAGGGATTGGGCTCTGGCTGCGGGAAGGCCCACGTCAGGTCCGCCCGGGTAATAGTGTGGCCCTTGAAGATGCGGCATTTCGCCGGCGTATGCATGAAGGTCGAAATCACCGCCGAGCCCTTGGTCCCATGAGCATAGCTGGCGAATTCCTCGCGGCAACCGGGCATGTACCGGGAATTGACGAAGAGCTTGGCTCCGTCCGCAAAGGTGTACTCGATAGAGTAGTGGTCGAAGTTCTGATCGACCGCCTCCCCCCGATAGCAGCGCGACCCCATGCCGTCGGCGCGGGCCGGCCAGGCATCCTTCATCCAGCAGCACTCGTCCACGTTGTGAGCGACAAAGTCGTGGAAGACGCCGCCGCTGGCCCATAAAAAGCCCAGATACCTCTGAATCTGGTAGAGCAGTTCGCTCATCTGGCTCGGCTTCGGCCCGGTGAACCCCACCGGGCCAACCAGCCGGTAGCTCCGCAGGGTCGTGATCTCGCCGATTTGCCCCTGTTGGATTCGGTCATAGAGTTCCCAACGCGCCTTGCAGTGACGGCACATCAGGCCAACCCCGACTTTGAGGTTTTTCTTTGCCGCCTCCCCCGCCAATTGGATCATCCGCCGGGTCGTCGGTCCGTCCACCGAGATCGGTTTTTCCATGAACACGTTTAAGCCTCTGGCAATGGCGTAGGTGAAGTGGACCCAGCGAAACGCCACGGGAGTCGTGAGGATGACCACGTCCCCGGGCTTCAGGCAATCCATGGCCTTTTGGTAAGCGTCAAATCCCAGGAGCCGGCGTTCGGGCGGCACCTCGATCTGGGCGGCCTCGAAGCCCATGATCCAGGTATCAGCGGACCCCTGGACCTGGGTGGCGGCGCTGGCGAGCGCGTCATAGCTGCGGTCCAGGCGCTCCTCGAAAAGGTCGGCCATGGCTACGAGCTTGATCGGGCCGCTCTTGGTGGCCAGGGCATTGGCGGCGGCGCCGGTGCCGCGTCCGCCACAGCCAACCAGCGCGACCCGGATGGTGTTGTCTTCCGCCGTGTAACCGGCCCGGGCGACGGCAGAGGCCAGAGCGGCCCCGACAGCGGCCTTGCCTGAAGTCTTGAGGAATTCCCGGCGGGTCGTGTGGTCCGGGCCTGCATGAGCGAGAAATTTGCGTTTCATGGCCGGATACTAAAAGGGCGGCCTCCATTTGTCAGCCCGATACTTGGGCGGTCTCTGACCCCCACTTTCGGGCGGCTCGTTTGATAGAAGTTGCGCTTTCGAGCTGGGTTAGGAGCCGTAAAGAAATAACCTTTACAAGATGACGCCGGGAT